>Ga0209130_1000213_pt1 | contig 76301 bp, 72 predicted proteins | sample AraplaMF_Cvi_mLB_FD_184264 | JGI IMG/M metagenome (GOLD analysis project Ga0209130, IMG submission 184264) | Arabidopsis root microbial communities from the University of North Carolina, USA - plate scrape MF_Cvi_mLB (SPAdes) (version 2) | ecosystem: Host-associated > Plants > Roots > Endosphere... | reverse complement strand
ATATAACGTTGTCGGAATGAAAAAAGTGGTATATAATAAATATTAACATTACTAGTAATTATTTTAGGTATTCCTAGAATAAAGGAGCGATACATATGAAAATTACTATTTATTTCGGAAGTCATGAGGATCAAGATGTTCGTACTATGGACTGTCATTTAGATGTAGAAGATACAGAAGAGATTGTTTCTGTATCATAATATAAATAGTTGGGATGAACCCTCTTCCCTACAGCGTTTAAGGCACCTTTTACTGGTGTCTTTTTTGTTGTTTTTTCATCAAAAACCCTTTACTTTAGAGCGTTTTAATAGTAAAATATAAATATACGAACAAACGTTCTTTTTATTTTAATTGTACATGAAGGGATGATTTTAACAATGACTCAAGCAAAGCGCAGAGGAAGAAAAAAGCAAACACCTATTATTTCAAATACAGGCTTTATCGGCTCTGTCTTTATTGATACATTGGAGTTACAAAAGAAATCCTATTATTTCGCTCGTAAAAAACTTCAAATTGTGCATCACGTATTAGATGGTCTATCTGGAGCAACGAGTGCATTATTTAAAGAACATAATATCGCTGCATACATGTCATGTGTGTATTTACATAAACAAAAGAAAATCGGATTCGTTCTTTCAACAAAACCTTTTGAACAAAGTGATGGTGTTTCTTATTTTATAAATTATTTGATTGAAAAGAATTTTTACGGTAACGAAGAAGTAGAATATCAAGAAGTATTTAATACAGGTTTTATTGGCGTAGTGTTTGCGGATTTATCCAGTATAGATCGCTTTAATTTTGAATTTGAAATGGGTATGTTAACGAAGTTAATGAAAGATATGATCATTCCTGTTAAAGAGCTCTTTTTACGCCACAATGTACCAGCTTACATCTCCACTTCTCATTTAGAGGAGCAAAATAAATTAGGTTTCGTTCTTTCTGTAAAGCCATACGATGAACGTGCAGAAGCAGATTTATACTTCGAAACATATTTAAAAGAACGTGGATTATTTATTGGCGATGAAGAGGATGATATCGATAAGATTGTTATTAGAAAAACAGCTGAATTACGATAGAAAAGCGCAGGATGGTGATCCTGCGCTTTTTATAATTTATGAAATTAATTTACCAAATAAACGGTATTAGTTTTTTTGTTTTCTGTTTATATACTGTAAATTGTTCTCCGTACTTATTCTGTAAGTAATCATCAGATTTTGGAATATAGTCAAAAACAAATACTATTAATAGGCCTAGAGGTATTAGCAAACTATAAATATTGTTAGAGATTAGCGCTAAGCCTAATACCCAAAGGCAATCCCCAAGATAATTAATATGAATTGCATATTTAAATAAACCGCCTGTATATAGCTTACCTTGATTTGCAGGATTGTCTTTAAAAGGTTTTCTAAGTAACTCTGAAACTGTGTTTAATATACTCCCTCCTAAAAACAATATCCACCCTATAACAAGCACTATTAAGTTTGAATCCTGTTTACCAGTAATCATTAAAATGGGGAAACCTAAATAATAAATCCCAAAAGCAATACTGTTCATAATTGCTTCTTGCCATGCAATACCTCTAGGTAACCAAATAAACATCATAGCTGTTAATCGTAAAGTTGTAATAATTAAAGCAATAAAAAGTCCTAGTGAAACGCCTGATTTGGCATGAGTAATGAAAAGTAAATAATACGCGATGATTAAATAGATAATCTCAGCAACTAAAATCAAGATTTTTTCTTTTATTGTTGGCCGGTTTATACCATACATTGTGATACGCCCCTTTATTTATTCATTTTATGGGAAAATATACTTCTATGATATTTTTCTCCTCCGGTGTGCTATAAGGATTCGTTTTATAAACTTCAAACGGAGCGCCATTCAGTTTATAGTTATTTTCTTCAATCCAAACATGTAGCTTTGTATGAATAGAAGGTAATTCTTCGTAAGAACCAATAAGCGTAGCCATTGCGCAAAGGCCGGGATTAAATACTTTTGTTTTATTTGAGGCCTCTGCAAGTGGAATCGCAATTTCTACATCATAGCTTTCAGGTACATATTCTGAACTATGGAAAATAGCAAGTGGTTTTGCAATAGGTAATAAATTTTCAAATGAAATTTTACTAAACAACTCATTAAAATGCGTTAAAAAATCAGCGGTATTCATTTGTTTTCGCTGAGATAATATATTATAGGTTAAGTGATTTACAAGATTAATCTCAATATGATTTAAGTAACCCATGATACTTTCCTCTTCATCTAATTGTTGAATATCAAGCGTTAACTTTTTTAATAAAGAAGAATAAAATGTTATTTGTTGTGTTAGATTTTCTTGTTTGACTTTCATTTTAGAGTTAAGAAACTCAGTATTCTCCCAATTTGTTAAAAGATCTTTAATCTCTTCCAGTGAAAATAAATAGGTTTTTAATCGTGTAATCAATAAAGCTGTTTCTAATTGAGAAATATTATAGTAGCGATAGCCATTATTAGCGTCTATGAAATCAGGCTTTAAAAGTCCAATTTCATCATAGTAGCGCAGCGTCTTCATTGTGAGATGTGATATTTTTGAAAACTCACCAATGGAAAGCATAACAATCACCTCCTGTTATTAGTTACTTTAAATATACTGGTTCCTGTAAGGGGAAGGTCAATCAATAAAGTTAAATTTTCTTATTATATTTAGAAATAGCATTCATACTCAGCAACCTACAATTTTGAAGTATCCCCAAAACTGAAATGTAATCTTTTCATAATTGTCCATAGGAATTTAGTTCATTTTTTCGTTTCGGGGTATTTGTTTTTTTAGCTAAGTGGTGATATGGCAGTATCCATTCTATAAGTAAACTAAGAAACTACTAAGCGCTATAATCTTTCGAATGAAGTTCTAATGTTAAACGATTTGAAGAAACCTGATTCAATATTAAATATAAGATTCCTCCTACAATTGGAATAGTATAGGCTGGAATATAGTTTAATAATATACCTGATATTGCGAGTGCTATTGGCTGCATCATTTTCCCTAAACTTAATCCAATACTAAGCACTCTTCCCCTATATTTATCGGGAATCTCTTTTTGCATGAAATAAATTAAAGGAATATCAATTAGCGCTATAATAAGCCCTAAAAAGAACATAACAACACAATACGTAATAACGTATACAAAATCATTTACTTCAATATTTTTGAATAAAACTGGAATTCCTGAAATAATCATAAAAACTGCCAGCATAGAACTTAGCTTTTTCAAAAGATAAGAGTAAGAAAAACGATCAGTTATCTTTTTTACTAAAATTGCACCAATTATCATCCCTACTGGAAAAATTCCTTGAATGATACCAAATTGCTTAGAACTAAGATTGAGAACTGTGTTAATAATGTATGGTAATGGAACGGTTACAGCAAACCCTAAGAAGAAATTAAGTGAAATTAAAATTCGAAACGTATTCTTTAAGCTTTCCTTTTCAATTAAGTATGAAAACCCCTCTTTTATATCTTTAATAAAATTAATTCTCCGTTTTGAGCATTCCTCATTTATGTTGAACTCGAACAGTTTAAAATGAATAAATAATATGGATATACCCGAAAGAATATATGAAATACCGTTAATAATTATAAAAATTTTAATATCAAAGACTGCAAAAACGATGCCACCTAACATAGGACCGAGAATTAAAGATACAGAATCGATAATTTTACTTATAGAGTTAATACTCATTAGCCTCTCTTTAGAGACAATATTTGGTTTTGCGGCTTCTAACCCTATTCCAAAGAATGTTGTAAATACCGTCATAAGAAAGGTAGTAGTATAAATGATGAATAAGTTTAATCCATAATAGCTGCTTAATATATAAACCGTTATTAATAAGCATCCACTTAGTAAATCCATACAAACAACCAGTTTCTTTTTATCAACCTTATCAGCAACTACACCGGCAAATGGATTCATAACAATCATTGGAATCGTTCCTAAAATGAGCGTAATCGCAAAATTTAACGCAGATCCAGTTATTTGTAAAACATATAATCCTAATGCGAAACTATAAATAGAACTACCGGATATTGATACTGTTTTCGCAATTGAATAGAGACAAATATTTCTTAGTTCTTGGTTGCTTTTTTTATTTTCCGTATGTAATTGTAAACTTCCCATAACATTTCCCTCCCACTGAACTTTGTATTACGTACAGTGTAAGTTCTCGGGTCAACCCAATATCAATATGTTGTGTTTAAAAATTACTACAAAGAAATAAAATAAGATGGGGTTAACTCCATCTTTTTCCGAAAAATGAATATGTATAAATTTCTTCTCCTTGAACAAAGAAATCCTCGTACTTTCCGCCTCGATCCAAATAATTTGAAGTTCTTTCATCAATGAATTGAAACTGTAGATTTTGGATTTCTTTCGTTACTTTTGAAAGTGTAAAATTTTCTCGAAACTTAGTTTCAATTTGGCTGTTTATGCTAAAATTTTTAAATAAAATAAATAAACTTAATAAATAACAATCAGCTTTTAAAAGAGAATTTAATTTGTGAAGTAAAAAATTCTCATGCTCAAAACTATAATTACTAGTACCAGACTGATCAATTACAATATCAACAGACTGATTCTGAATAGGTATACTTAAAAAATCAGCACAGATAAAGAGAATGTTTCTTTTCGGATTTCTTCTTTCTAATACATCTTTTAAAAATAGTAGTTTATTCAAATCTCGATCAACTGCAATAAATAAGCAATCCTCGGGTAGTTCTTCATAAATATTTCGCAAAAAGAACCCAAGACCCGATCCTATATCAAGTAGTATTTTGTTATTTAAATCTAATTGCATTAGTTTCTTTTTCGCCCATTCTCCTTCTCTATGCATATTTTCCAAATATGCATTATCAGTTTCATGAATATAATCTGAAATAGAACTTTCAAGTGAAGATCGCTCATATGCTTTAAATAAATTGCCGGCTGTTAGAATACCTGAAGTAATAATGTATTCTTCCCCACAGTTACAAATTAACTTTCCCTCTGTAATTTGATTGCAATTAATAATTCCATTTTGAAGAATTAAGTTTTTGCTGCACTTAGAACATGTAAGTAAATGAAGTACGCTTAAAGCTATCCCAATAATAGAATTCGGAGTTTCATTTGTTAGCGATAAATCATTTAACACTTCTTTTAATTTATCCCTTCTCTCCTCTAAAACTTGTATTTCTTGTTCAAACATTTCATATTTTGATTTAAATAAAGATTGGTAAAGAGTATCTTGTTCGTAATTCATAGATTTCGCTAAATTTTGATAAAGAAAAAGTTTTTTAATTTCATTCAAACTAAAACCTAGCCATTTGTACTCTAATATAAGCTCTACATCTTTTTGACAATATTCATCAAAAAAATAGTGGCCACCCTTTTTTTCAGGAATAATTAGTCCGAGATCCATATAATGTCTAATTGTATCTATACTTATATTATTTATTTCTCCAAACTTTCCGATTTTCATAATATCACTACCATTATAATTTTTGTTTATACATACTTCTTTTTTAAAAGGAGAAAATCCTTTTATCTATACATTATTATTTATGATATGAGGTTGATGTAATTAAGATTTTATATAATAAAAAAAACCCGTGAATCATTCACGGGTTTTCCTTTTAATAACTAATTGCTATTGTACCTTCACCGGCATGAACAGCAAATGAAATTGGTAATGGATACAGTTTGAAATCCATTTCAGGAAATGCTTGTTTAATATCTGAAATCCATTCTTCAGCCCCATCTTTATCGTTAGCATAGAACATATGAAGTACTTTTGGTAATTCTTTTTCAAGCTCATTTTTAATGTATTCTCTACATTTTTGAATTTTACGCACTTTCTTTTCAAGTAAAAGTTCTCCGCCTTTTACTTCTAAGATTAAGTTGACACTTAATAAACTTCCAAGTAAGAATTGAACTCCCTTTACACGACCACTTGCATATAAACCTTTTAAGCTCTTTGGAAATACATAAAAAGGTCTTCTTTTTTCATCTACTAATGTTTTGTGTATATCTTGTAAAGTCATACCATCATTGTATAACGTTTTAGCTTTTCTCATAAGTTCATCCATTGGATAACTTGTCGTTTCACTATCTAATATAGTTAAAGGGAAACCTGCCATATCAGCAGCTAGCTTCATATTTTGATAGGTCCCACTTACTTTTCCGCTAATAGCAACTGCAAAGCCTTCTTCATATTCTTCTTTGCATTTCGTAAATAACTCTACCATTTCCCCTATGTTAGGTTGTGAAGTAGTAACCGTTCTTCCATCATTTAACGCTTCATAAAGACGTTCATGAATTCCTTCTTCACAATCTTTATACGACACTCCATCGATAATAACTTCAATTGGGATAACAAAGTTATCTCCTTCTGTTGTAAAACTCGCAGTTGTACTATCAGTAATCCAAGCAACACGCTTCATGTTGTTCCTCCCTTATTCAATTCCTCTTTTCTGACTTTTCTATATATTTATCTTATGAAAAGAGAATATCCCCTGTAATAGTAACAGGACTTTAATATTTTGGCTATAGTAGATATATGATAAATGTGAATATTGTTTGTCTAATTCACAAATAAAAAAAGAAAATCAGGATATTTCCCCGATTTCCCCCTAATAATACATTATTTAAAAGTTTGATTATCTAAAATTACAACATAATCATTCGTCAATCGGCCAGCTTCTTTCGTATAATTAACAAGCCTTTGTATGTTATCACAGCAAATTTTTGCTCCCCATACAAGTAACGGTACTCCGATAAAGTCAATGTGGAACCTTCTAGAAAACAGACCACCGAAAGTCATTGGTAAAGGCACTGTTGGTGATGTATTAGAAAAAATAATCTTTTCATGACTTTGATAATGTTTTTGCAGAATCTCTCCTAAATGTTTCATCGCAGGTACAACAACTTTTGATGCGCCGCATCCAATCGTATAAACAGGATTACCATTTTCGTCTATTCCATGAAAAATAATTTTCCCCATATCTTCTGTTTTTAATTTATTGAAGTAATCTACATTCAAAATTTCTTCTTTCGTTAACTTACGATCAGTTGGTAATTTATTCAAATGATACGCTGCAGCTAGTGATGTTGTATGTGTTCCGCCGAAATCTGTGTAAATAAATATCATATTATCATCCCTTGTTGTAAAAGTTCAATGTTATTTAGTATTGCCGTTCACAGTATTGATAAACAAGGGATGAATATTTTTATACTTTTTGTGTTAATTCATTATATTTTTTCCAAATATAATAACGTCTACTAATCACGGTACCTAATGTAATACATAAAAAAGCATTCGTTACAACCATTAATTTAGAATGCGTACTGCCAGAAAACATACTTTGCTTAATCACGATTTTTGCACCTAAAATAACAAGGAGAATAATAGTACTTAACCAATTTCCTTTTCGTAATACATGACCTGTTTCACTATCTAACCAAAATGTTAAAGTTTTCCCCCTAATAATCCCCAGGGCCAATCCAATTCCAAGCATTGCAACGAAGAGAAGTCCTTGCAATAAAGTTACTTGTTCCATGTGAACAATGGACTGAACTGTTACATAGCACAATAAAGCTGGAACTAGCCAAATACGATTAATTTTCACTTTACGTTCTTTACCTTGCATTAAAACGATAATAAGAATAACAACGATAATATCCAATTAAATTCCCCCTATTTACACGTTTCCCTTTAAAAATTATATTCTCCTTTCTTTATTCCATACTTGAAATGCAATAGCCACTTTTAATTGTAAAATATGGAATGTAATCTTCCATCAGTCTTAAGCATTATTTATAAAAGTAAAAAGACGTACTTTTTACTCGTACGTCTTTTAATACCTTTATTCAAAACAAGTATATCCATGAACTGGTTTAAACTTTTAGTTATCAATAGATTCTACACCTTTAGAATTAGCCTTATCTAATACTTGAATGTTAAATTTAGCAGCTATTTTTAAAGCCATTTTATAAATAATAAATCCAAGAATAGAACCTAGAACGTTACAGGTTACATCATCAATATCAGTAATGCGACCCCATCCACTAAATAACGACTCAATTAATTGTAATAATTCAATACAAACTGATATAACAAAACCTAATAAAATTATATTTTTGCTCTTTTTACATGTATCCCATATTATTGGTGCTAAAAATCCTAAAGGCATTAATAATAAAATATTCCCGCCTACATTTCTTACGATTAAACTAGTCATAAATAGGACATCACCATCATAAGCACTCCCTATTTGACCAATATCTTTAATAATTGATGCAAAGGGGATAATATTGACTGAACGACTAAGATTTTCAATACTAGAAGGAAAGCCAATTGGTAAAGGGAATAAAGTTACTGCAACAACCATACAAATGTATACTACAAATAGAAAACTAATTAATTCTTTCCACCAATTTACATGCTTTTTATTTTTCATCCCAATTAAAATACTTCGTACAATCAAATAACAGATAACTCCCAAAACAATAAACACACTACCGCTGATCATATACAAACTGCTAACACATCCCTTCAGATCAATATCAAAACTGTATATCATTATTTTTATATATAACCATACAAATTACAATTTAAATATTCAATTGAAAAATTTACGTGCGTATAATTTGATTTTTATCTGTATAGAATTACAGTCCATTAAAGAAAACCTTCATTTTGTAAATTAAACGAAGGTTTTTAATTTATTGCTTATCACGCATTAACTAAAATATTTTTCAAAGCAGATACAATCATGAACCCGTTTAAACTTTTGCCTTATCTCTTCTTTATTTTCACCTGTGTAATGAGCAAATGTTTGAACCGGATATAACCATTTTATATTACTATTTATTACACCTTTTATTTCGTCTGTATGATCGGAATAAACATGTAAATATGAATCTACGTTTACAAATTCGTTCTTTTCATACCATCCATGTACCCATAGATTGTCCCTAATCCATGCTTCCAGTCGATTTAGCTTAAGTTCTTTAGCTATCTTTTCTGCTTCATGTAATAGTTGATTACCAATTTTCATTCTACGGAAATCCGGATGAACTGCAATATGCCAAATCATACCGCCAAGACCAGTTCCTCTTGAACAAACAGTACGTTCTTCTAATTCGTATTCAATATCTATCAAACCCACTATTTGATTTTCGTGTACAGCTACTAATCCAATAGCAGGATTTTCATATTTTTCTTTCTCTCTAAATACGTTATCATAATATGCTGTATCTAAAAACGATAACGCACGGCAACGTACCCAGCCTATTTCGTCTTCTTTTTTATATGCTCTAATTTTTATATCCATGTAATTAAAAAGCTCCTTCTATTTCTGTCATTAATTTTTCGGGTCCTACTCCTTTATTTGATGGAATAACTAATGTAATTCCTAAGTCTGGATATATGGCCGAGCGAAAACTAACGCCTGGATCATATCCCATTACATGATATTTAAAAATGGTATTCTGTTTTTTCTCAATCCATATTCCATAACCGTAAGACTGGCTATTATTCACCGAAATATGAGGAGTTAAAAGTAAATTTGTAAATTGGTGGCTTAATATTTCATTGTTAAATAGAGCCTTCCAAAATTTCAACATGTCTGGTGCGGTAACGTAGGCACCGCCATCAGCACCTCCCTTAATAGGTATAGAGTATGCATTTGTTCTCCATTTTTGATTATTCCCATCTTTTATATATCCAAGGGCTGTATCTTTAGGTAAACTATCTAAAGAAAAATAACCCGAATCATTCATGACAACTGGAACAAATATATTCTTTTCTATATATTCCGTAAATTCAAGTCCTGACTGTTGTTCTATAATTAATCCAAGTATGATAAAACCTGCATTGTTGTAGTGAAACTTACTTCCTGGGGCAAACATCATATTACTGTTTTGGAATAATGGTAAAAAGTCTCTTAAACCTTTTAATAGATACATAGGCGTTTTCTCCCAAAGATCCTCGAAATTATCCATAACACTTTCATCAAAATAATCTGGAATACCAGAGCTATGCGTTAAAAGTTGATGTATTGTAATGTCTTTATCGAAGTTTGGAAATTCAATACTTAAACAATCTGTTAACTTTGTATGAAAAGAAAGTAAACCTTTCTCAACGAGTTGACATATGCCGATTGCAGTGAATATTTTACATCCTGAAGCGATTCCAAATCTTGTTTGTAGTGTATTGGTTATACCTTCACTTCGGTTAGCGTATCCAAACGAATTTTCGTAGATAATGTCATTTTCTCTTTTTATTAAGATTGCCCCGGAAAACTCTAATTCTTGGTGTAATTCTTTGACAATTTTCGCAACCACATCATTTGTATTGATCATGACAACCACCCTTATCATCCAATAATGTTCTTCCACCTAATTATTTTTCAATATATAGATGGAAGAACCCTCTTATTACGTGCCATCAATTGTAAAAAAAAGAAAAATTATTTCGAATCTATTGATTTAGTTGAATATACCTTGGACCTTGAAGATAATAAGGTAAACGCACACAATATAATAGTAATAAGTAGCATTACCAATACTCCTACAATGACTACAAGTTGTACAGAAATGAATTGAGTTGCAACGCCGAACAGAATCGTTATAAAAATGGTTATTGCCGCAATAACAAGCCCATATATACTTCCGATCCGTCCCATCATATGAACAGGAACATTATTTTGATAAAATGTATAAAATCCTGTATTTGCATATGCCATAGAGAAAGATAAAATAAAGAATCCGATAGCAGCCATTAAAAACTCATTTGAAAAGGCATAAATCAAATATCCGATTGCAATGAATAATGATCCGATTCCAATTAGAAATGAAGGTGCTAATTTTTTTGATAAAATTGTATTTGTTATGGCTCCTAAAATAAAACCCGCTCCAGCGATACTAACTAAAAAGCCATACTCACTATCTGTTAACAATAAAATTTCTTTCGCAAATGATAGTTCAAGTGAATCATTTGCGGTAGCTAATACCATCATCCCTTGGAATAAGAAGTAAACACATACTATATACACAGATTTTTTGCTAAAACTTAAAACTATGTTCCAATCTTTTTTTAGTAAAGCTAGAGACAATTTATCACTTGATGTATTAGAATCGTATTCTTTATCAAGATTAGGTAAAAGTAATGTAATGAACCCTGATAACAGAAATGCTATAGCATTCATATATATTGCAAAATTTGGTGTACTCGCTATTAACAATATTCCCGCTACCGCTGGACCAATTAAAGATGCACCAGACCCTATTAAACTACGTAGTGAGTTGAAACGTTGTCTTTGCTCTACTGGAATTAATTTCGTCATATATGTCATAGCAGTTGGTTCATAAATCGCACTGGACATGCTTATAAAAAATACTAAGAGGTAGACAATCCAAAGGGATGGAACTAAGGGTAAAATAGCAATAAATACTGCACGATATATATCGAGGTAAATCATTAACTTTCGTTTATTTAAACGATCAATCATACTTCCTGACCAAGCGTTTGTAAATAACGTGGCTAATGGCTTTATCACATATAAAGTAGCAACAGCTAAGGCTGAGCCGCCCATATTATAGACAAGTACATTAAGTGCTATTAGGTAAATCCATGCACCTAAATTTGCAATACCAACTCCAGACAGTAGTAATAAAGGATATTTCCAATCTTCAAGTATTTTTTTCACTTTAGGCACCCGCTTTCTAAATTGTTTTAAAACAATAAAAAATCCCACCCCCAAGACTTTTTAGTCTTAGGGACGAGATTTATCATCGCGGTGCCACCCTAGTTTGTTAATATGTCACCATATTAACCTTATCAGGTACTGCATTGCATTCATGCTTATACCTTAGCTCTATAACGGGAGCTCCCGTCACACCACCCCCATGTAAAAGGTTCCGATGTGCTGCTCAGAGGCTTGGTTCAATAAAGAATTTTTGCTCCTTTTCAGCTAAATGGAGCTCTCTGTGAAAAATACATTTTATTTACTCTTCTCGTCACTGCATTTGATTTTTTCCATATTATCACATATTTATTTAACTGTAAATAAAGAATAATCAGATATTTACAGTCGTGCTATCGTTAATGGTCTTATTTATTATTTTTTCTGAAAATTACGGTGCGTGAAATTACTTAAAACTCTAAAAAAAGCCTATTGTATATAGGCTCTTCAAAATGTCCGAATTAATTCGTATTTGCCTCTGCTAACGGTTGTAGTGGCGGTTCTAATTCTAATTCTAAAGTATCTCCTTCTTGTAAGTCTTGTCCTTTTTCAATACTTTGACTCGTTACATAGCCGGTACCGGTCGTTTTTAAATCTAATTTAAATAATTTTGATAAATACATAACATCACGCATTGACCAACCTTTTAAGTTTGGCATCTTCACGTTGTTTCCTAATAAAAATATACGATCTCCTTCACTCATTATTTCGCCAGACTGTGGATATTGTTTTACTATCTTTCCTTCTCCTAATAATACTGGCTGAAGTTTCTCTTTTTCTATAATATTCTTTATTGTATCTATCGATTGGTTCACATAATTTTGTATTTTTATTTCAGATTGTTTAGTTGCATCTGCCATTTGTTTTTCTGTATATGGTTTCACTTTTAAATATTCTAGACTATTTTTCATAACTGGTTTGAAAATTTCAGCAAGAGGCTGGGCACCGTACTCATCACCCTTTAATTTCGGTTGTTTAATAGCTAAATATACGACTAGCTGCGGATCATCAATTGGAGCCATTCCTAAGAAAGAAAAAATATAATTTTCTTTTCCTTCCATATATCGTCCATTTTCAGGATTGGGGATTTGCGCTGTTCCTGTTTTACCGCCAATTGAATAACCATCAATTTTATACATCGTTCCCGTTCCTTTTGATGAAGTTATTACTCGCTCCATTAAGCCTCTTACCTTTTCTGATGTTTCTTTTTTTATCGGATTCCCAATTTCTTTAGGTTGATTTTCCATAATAACTTGTTTATTTGTGGGATTTACAACCTTATCAACAATATAAGGCTGCATCATTTTCCCGTCATTTGCTATAGCTGTGGCTGCTTGTATTATTTGAATAGGAGTTACAGTAGATCCTTGGCCGAAAGAAGTAGTAACTTGTTGAATTTGAGTATTTAACAATAATGTATTTTTACTTTCTCCAGGCAAATCTATGCCTGTTTTTTGATTGAAACCAAATTTATTCATATATTGCTTAAATTTATTTGGTTTCAATAATTGATCTTCTAAAATAGAAAAGGCGACGTTTGATGACCTTTCAAACCCTTCATCAAATGTAATTGAGCCCCATCCATATCCGCCATTATGATCTTTGATTTCTGCTGAACCAACTGCGTATTTTCCTGATTGGAAATATTCTTTTCCATTATATACACCTTCATTTATTGCGGCAGCTAATGTAAATATTTTCATTGTAGACCCTGGTTCATATGCGTTCGCAATTGGATCATTTAAAAAATATTCAATGTCTCCTTTGTTAGGGTTATAACTAGGCTTACTAGACATTGCTAAAATTTGCCCGGTTTTTGGATCTGCTATAATACCTACTAACATAGAAGGTTCATAGTGTTGCTGCGCTTTATTCATCGCTTCTTCTAAAAAGCTATCAATTTGTTTATCTAATGTAAGGTATACGTTGTTCCCATTTTTAGCAGGTTCTACTTTTCCTATATCATTTGTAAGTGGGATTCCTTTTCGTGAACCTACATATGAAACATTACCATTTGTAGAGCGCAAATATTTATCCAAACTTTCTTCAAGCCCAAACTTCCCCACCGCATTACCTTTATCGTCTGGTCTTGCAAAACCAAGTATATACGAGGCGAAATCTTCATTTGGGTATACTCTGGCTTTTTCTGTTGTGAAAGATACACCTGGTATTTTCAAATTTTTAATTTCTTCCTTCACTTCTCTAGATAAGTTACGTACAATTTTACCAATTTCAACTTGTGTACGTCCTTCATGAAAGTTTTTCATGATTTCCTCTTTATCAACTTCAAGCGCATCTGCTAAACGTTTTGCAGTATCTTCTTTATCTTTTAATTTATCTTTTCCTTTTAAGTTTACAACGATGCGATATGTCGTTGAGTCTTGGACTAATACTTTGCCGTTTTGATCATAAATTGTCCCGCGATTTGCCTCTAAAACTCCATTTTGGTTTTGTTGTTCCTTCGCAAGATCCTTTACATTAACATTATGCACGACTCCTACCGCTTGAATATAAAATATGCGTAAAAGCATAGTAAGAAACAAAACAATAAAAGCAATCATCATATATCGAGCGCCTTTATTCGTTTGAAGTTTATGCATATTTATCTCCTTTCTTTTCCAATGTATTAATGCAAAGATGTGTTACTAACTATGTTCTTTATTATATTAGATACTATATTTTTCGAAGTTTTTTTAGTAATTCCTCTATAACTATAAGAAAACTAGCTATGTTACTATTTGTTTTTTATTAATTTATATTTTTAAAATAAAAATACGGTAAGTGAAATTTAAGAATTTTCAAATAAAAAGAACCTACTTTTTGTAGGTTCTTACGATTAAGCTATATGGTTATATTTCGCTAAAAAAGGAACTCGTTTTGCTACTAGTGCATACATTTTGAAAATAAGTTTTGCTAACGGCTCAAATATACGTGTACTTTGCATTACTAAGCCGCTTGTAATAAATGTTAAGAACGCAGCACCAAGTATATCTAGAGGATAATGAACGCCTACGTACATGCGTGATACACCGACTAATATTGCCCATATTAACGCGATATATTTAAGTTTTTCTCCTCTAAGAATAAATACGAAAGCAATCGAAAATACAAGCACAGAATGATCACTTACAAATGATGAATCTGCTGCATGCGGTACTAATTGATTTACATGATGTGTTATAAAAGGACGCGGATGGTAATATACCGCATGTATAAGAACATTTACTAATAATGCAATACTAACTGAAAGTGTCGTATATAACACTGTATATTGTTTTCTAATTGCATTCTCTTTCTTTCCATTATTGAACCATAGGATAAGCATGAATAGAATAGCTACATATGGAACACTATTTGTAATAGCGATCATTAGCGTATCTAATAGCTTGGATGATCCAGCAAAGTTATTAATCCATTGAAATACTGTGTAATTCATATTACTCTCTCCTTATGATTTCTCATTGTACTTTAAATAAAGATACAAGTTCTTGATTTACACAGTATACAACATCAATATGAAAATGGGCTTAAACTTTTCTCATCTAATTCTCATGTTATTACTATTCATTTGACAATCGTGTAACTATTTACAAGAGCTAAGTATGTATAAAGGTTGTAAAACATTTTAAATAGTATGGTAAACACTTTATGCATGAATATAATATTTAACATGTTCATTTAAATATAATTTCTCTGAAATCATATTTTTATTCCATACGAAGGGCAATATTACCGAATTGTTCTCCTTGCTGCATTCGATTTAAAGCTTGAATTGCTTCTTCTAATGGATATACTTTATCAATGATTGGTTTAATATTATGTTCCTCTATAAAATGAATCATCTCATTAAATTCTTCACTGCTGCCCATTGATGTTCCCATTATATCGATTTGATTATAAAATAATGCTCGTAACGGCAATTCAATTTTATCTCCTGAACTTGCACCAAAATTAACGATTCTTCCATTAGGTTTTAATATATCAAAATATTTTAAGAAAGTCGCCGGACCTATACTATCTATAATTAAATCTACTTTTTCTCCATGTAAGCACTCTTCCCAAATACCAGAACTATTAAATGAAAAGTCTGCGCCATAGTTTTCTGCAGTCTTTCTTTTACTCTCTATCCTTGAAGTAACACTTACCTTTGCTCCAATTGCTTTAGCGAATAACATAGCAAAAGTTGCCACACCACCGCCGATTCCTGGAATTAGAACATGTTCTTCAGATTTCAATCTACCTTTTGTAAAAAGCGCTCTATATGCAGTTAATGCCGATAAAGATAGTACACCAGATTCTTCCCACGTAAGATAGGATGGCTTTTTCACTACATTTTCAGCCGGCACAATAACATATTCGGCAAACGTTCCATCGGTTGGTCCACCTAGTACTTCAGGTAACTCTGGTATTTCATGAGTATTATTCCATCCAATACTAGGATTTATAATAACCTCTGTATGTAGTGCGATATTTGAAACATCTTCTCCTAATTCTGTAACAATACCGGCACCATCTGATCCTAGAATTAAAGGTAATTCCATATCTTTTCTATTATTCATTATAAATAAATCCCGATGATTTAAGCCTGCTGCTTTTAATTTCACTTTAACTTCCCCAACATTAGGAGTTTTCTCCGGTGATAATTTATATTCTAAACCTTTTAATCCTTTTTTATGTTGATGTACAATAGCTTCCATTAATTATTCCCCCTTAATACTTTTAATGTACTAGAAATATCGAAATAAATAAATTTTTTTGATTACTACGCATCAAAAAAGGAGGAAATACAAATGTATCCCTCCTTTTAAAGAGCTTTTTCAAAAAGAATTTTCTACCTTTAACTATTAATGAGTAGCATAAGGAAATGTAATCGTAACAATTGTTCCTTCATTTTCTTTACTCTCTAATTGAATAGCTCCGTTATATTTTTCTACAAGCCGTTTTGCAATTGATAAACCAAGTCCATTGCCACCTTGTTTACGACTTCTCGCTTTATCAACTCGATAAAAGCGGTTAAGAACAAAAGGTAAATCTGCTTCAGGTATGCCCGCTCCGTGATCTATTATACTAATTTTAATTTTGCCCGTTTGTATACTTGATTCAATGCAAATATACTTATTAGCTTCTTTCGTATATTTCACCGCATTATCCATTACAATAATAATAATTTGTTCTAAGTAAGATGATGGGATTGAAACATAAGCTTCATCTGTATCCAATTTCAGATCAAATTGAAAGTCAGTTTGCAGTACTGCAAAGTTTTGCGTAACTTGTTTCAATACGCTATTAACATGGACTCGTTCGGCTGCTACTGGATGCATCTGTTCTGATTCAGCCCTTGATAGCTCTAGCAGTTCTGAAACTAATTTATTTAATCGATCTACTTCTTTTAAACTGGATTGAAGGGATTTATCCAATACTGCTGGATCATTTTTCCCCCATCGATTTAGCATTGATAAGTGCCCTTGAATAATTGTTAATGGTGTTCTTAATTCATGTGATGCGTCTTCTACAAACTGTTTTTGCTGTGTAAATGAGGTTTCTACTTCATCCATCATTTCGTTAAAAAGAATCGATAATTTTGCGAGTTCATCATTATTTTCTCTTACTGGAACCCTTTCGTTCAGTCCGTTTTTCTTAATACGCTTCATCGTATCTGTTATATTTTGAACACTCGATAAAAGCTTTTTCGTTATAAGTATTCCGCCTAAAAAACTAAACACTAATCCACATATTCCTGCAATAGCCATTACTACTAAAATTATTTTTAATAAATGATCAAATGTTTCTAAGTTTTTCGCAAGCTCAATAGTTCCAGTAAATTTCTTTGTTTGAATGGGTATACGCTCAACTAATATTCGATCCTCTATATGTCTTTTTATAAATGATTCATCTTGCGTAACCATTTTGGGTTCTATCCACGCTTCATTAAAATCTCTCGAAACGGTGACAATAGATTTTCCATCATTTCCTATAATACGAATCATTTGATGCTTATCAATCATGTTGTTTAGAAATTCTTTACTATTTTCAAATGTTTTGCTCGAGAGCGTATCATTTTTATCTTGAAAATATGCCGCTATTTCTGTCACTTGTCTGTTTATTTGTTTCTGTTCATAATCTATAGTCCACTTATTAATTACAATGAATTGTAATGCGCTATACAAAATAAACAAAATAAAAACTAGTGTAGTGGACCAAAGTGTTAATTTCCACTTTATAGGTAAATTTCTAATTCGGTACATAATGTTTTTTATCATTTCATTATATATCCAGCACCGCGGACTGTTTGGATATACTCCTCCTTATCTACACTATGTAACTTATTACGTAAATAACGAACGTACACATCAACGATATTTGTCTCAACCATTGCATCATATCCCCATACTTGGTCCAGTAAAATATCACGGGTAAGAACTCGATTAATATTTTTCATAAACATAAGCAGTAGCTCGAATTCTTTATTTGTAAGTTCAATTTCTTCATTTCCTTTAGTTATAGTTCGAGATTCAATCTGAAGCTGTAAATCTTTAAACGTAAGAAATGATGTGTGCTTTTGCTCTGTATTTTCTTCGCGCCTAAAAATAACTCTCATCCGTGCTAAAAGTTCTTCAATCGCAAACGGTTTTGGAAGATAATCATCAGCTCCACTATCTAACCCTGTCACACGGTCCATAATACTATCACGAGCAGTCAACATAATAATAGGTGTATTTTTAGTTGCTCTTAGTCGCCGACATACTTCCAGCCCATTTAATCCTGGTAGCATTAAATCAAGTAATATGAGATCGTAATTTCTTTCAAGTGCTGCGTCTAATCCTTTTCGTCCATCAAATTGTATATCTACTTTATATCCTTCATACTTTAATTCTAGTTCTAAAAAATCTGCTAAGCTTTCCTCGTCTTCAATAATTAATATATGTTGCAACGATACTTCCTCCTATACGATTAAATGAATAAGTAATCCTATCCCGAATATAATTGCGATGATTTGATGTACTTTTCGATACTTCTTCAATTTTGTTTTCTGATTAGATTTCTGTAAAACAAATCCTGCAATCCCTAATGCTATTAAGGCTAAAAGAGAAAATATCCCACTGTATATTAGTATTATATGACGACTTCCTTTTATTAAAAAGTAAATACCGTGAGTAGTCGCAACAGCTATTACAGCGTATCCAATTAATACGTGAAACTGTTTTATGAAAAGGTATAGCTCTTTAATCATTTTAAATCCGTGCATATTTTTCTTCTTTAAAAACAACCATATTTGACGTAAGAACCATAATGATGCAGCTATAATTGCCCCGTATTCACCTAAAGAACCTAATTTTTTATTTAGCCATTGTACATTTAATACATTCCCGTACAAAATATTAATAAATAGCAATTCTACACTGCAAACAATAATAGTAATACCAATTATTTTAACATACATATAAACATATTTATTTTTTAGTATCTTCTCCATTTTATTTAATCCCCTTTTAACTAAAAAGCTCTATAATTAGCAGTGTATCAAGTAAAAGAGAGAATAACATGAGAGAAAGATTAAAATAAAATGAGAATCTGCAAATTACTTATATTTTGTTTATATCCTTTTTGGCCAATTCTAATATGTTGCAAATAAACGGTGCTTTTGCATTTGTATATGAAACACGATCAAAAGGATATGTAGCAGCAAGTTTCTCTTTTAATTTTCTATATTCTTCACGTGCCCACTCATGATTTTTTAGAAAGTCTCGAAATAAAAGGTTGTTCTTCCATTCTTCACTATTATAAATATAAACATGTAAATGGTGGGTACCAGCTCTCCATTTACCTTTTCTAAAAAAACGCCAATTAGGTGTTTTTTTAGGAACATATTCATAGCCAATTTCTTCTAGGGTTTCCCTCCAATTTTCGGTAATTTGTAAATTTGTTACGCCGATCATCATATCAATAAGAGGTTTAGCCCCTAACCCTTCAACGGCTGTGCTTCCTATATGTTCAATAGCAATAATTTCTTCCCGCAACAAAGAAATGAATTTCTCTTTTTCTGTTACATATTCTTCATGCCATTCGTTTTGATATGGTTTAATTAAAATTTGTTGTTCCATTTTATTCTCCTCCTAATAGTATTTATCATTATATTTATAAAATTTCACGTTATTAACATAGGGATTCCGCAAAAATGTGTCGAATAATGCAATATACAACTTAATTATAGTAAATACGAGGTGAATAATGAAAGATATTCCAGTTAAAATTCAGTTAAATAATGTAACATTCCAATTAAAAGAACATCATAATTTTGATTGGCTTATGAAATTAGGAACAGTATTTACCGTTTTTGATCAGCAAGATTCAGGGAATATAAGTTTCGGTGTTGAAAAGAATGGGGAAAAGAAATTTATTAAATATGCAGGAGCATCAACTGTTGCATATGAAGGAACTTCAGATGCGGCTATTATTAGTTTGAAAAATTCAGTTACTATATACCATGCATTAAAACACAATTCTCTTATAAATTTAATTGAACACTACCCTGTACAACAAGGATATGTTTTAATTTTTGATTGGTTTGATGGTGAATGTCTTCACCCGCACTGGAGTTTCCCACCTCCAGCGAAATATATTGATCCTAGCTCACCATTTTATAAATTTAAGCATTTATCTATTAAGGAACGCATCGTATCATTGAATTCTATTTTTTCTTTCCACACTTACGTAGAACACAAAAACTATGTAGCTATTGATTTTTATGACGGTAGTATTTTGTACAACTTTAAAACGAATGAAACAAAAATTTGTGATATTGATTTATACAGTAACAAACCGTATGTAAATAAGATGGGGCGACTGTGGGGGTCCTCGCGTTTTATGTCACCTGAAGAGTTTCAACTTAATGCTATTATAGACGGGAAAACTAATGTATTTAATATGGGGGCTATCGCTTTCGCACTATTAGGTGGCGGGCAAGATCGTTCCTTTATGAAATGGGAAGCTAGTGAAGGCCTATATGAAGTAGCATACCGTGCTGTAAATGAAAATCGTAGTGAGCGCTATGCGTCAATGGAAGAGTTTAATAATGTATGGTTAAAAGTCTATAACGCTGAAAAGTTTTAAAAACTACATACATTATAAAATGTGTATATAAAACTTGTACTTTTATAATGTATAATACATATGGGATTGAAATTCAGAATAACGAGGCATGTATTATGAACTTTGTTTACATTAATCAAAATGTTTTAAATAATCTTCTATATATTTTAAGTAGTATATTTGTTTTTTATTTTATTTATGATAGTGGATACTTTAGGAAGAAATATAAGAAATTGCTTATTATTCTTTGTACGAGCATCCCACTAATTTTATGTATGCGGTACCCTATCTATATGGATGAAAATTGTATTCACGATTTAAGACAAATCCCTTTTTTAATTGGTACACTTTATGGTGGATTTCCTGTCGGTATTGCATTACTCATGATTTTATTAATAACACGTTTTATGTTTTATGGTTTTAGCCTGTTAACAATCATTGTGTATGGAATGATGTTAATAATTACAGTATTCGCATCATCAAAATTTAATACATACAATAGAAAAATGAAAGTAGCTTCATCTATATTTTTAACTTTTTTCCTTGCATTGTTTACAACAGTAATTGTTTTAACTCTATCGGATTTTGAAGTGAATAATTTGTACATTATTTATTTCATTTTATTACCAACTATTTTAATATTATTTATGGTCTATTTTAATGAAGTTTTAAAAGATGCAATATGCATGCGATCAAAATTAATAAAAGTTGAAAAAATGGAGATTGTCAGTCAACTCGCTGCAAGTATTTCACATGAAGTACGGAACCCTTTGACGGTTGTAAAAGGATTTACACAACTTTTAAAAACACCCAATATAACTCAACAATCCAGAGATGAATATATTGAACATATACTTGAAGAATTAAATCGTGCACAGGCAATTATTGATGATTACTTAACTTTTGCCAAACCTGCTTCAGAAAAACTAGATCGTATTTCAGTTGAGCACGAGTTACATCGAGTTATTAAAATGATATTGCCTTTATGTAATATGAATAATATTAATATTACACAAGAGTTCTCTGAGGGAATAATTATTGGTAATACACAGCACTTCCATCAATGTTTTTTAAATTTAATAAAAAACAGTATAGAAGCAATGCCAAGTGGCGGTAATCTAATTATATCTACAACTGTTAATAATAATAAGATCATAATACGGATTCAAGATAGTGGAATCGGAATGTCGCAAGAGCAAATTAATCGATTTGGCGAACCATATTTTAGCACAAAAACGAAAGGTACTGGTTTAGGAACAATGGTTGCTGTAAAAATTATCGAAACGATGCGAGGCACATTGAAAATCCGAAGTGTTATAAATAAAGGAACTACTTTAACAATCACATTACCTAAATGCAGTAATGAGGAGATTTCGTATAATAAATGAAAAAGGAGCTATTAAGCTCCTTTTTCATTTATTACGATACAAAAAGTACCTACTATGTTTTTTAAGTTTACATTTTGTAGAGACTAATTAGAAATTAGTATCCTCAGCCCCAACAGCTGCATCCAACAATTATTAATAAAATAAATAACACAACTAATAAAGCGAAACCTCCACCAAAACCACAAGAACCACCGAAACTCATGTTTTTTCCTCCTTTTGGTTTGAAAACTAATAGGTAGTTGATTTTTTTAACTGGTTCGTATTATACAGTATGTGTATCTCCCATTTTTGAGCATGTCTTCATAAAAATTAGTAAAAGCACTCTATTGAGAGTGCTTTAAAATGGGTACCAGAAACTTTGGAATACATTCAGCTTTAAGTAAACTGCAATAACCAAAATGATAATACCAACAAAAAGTGTGATGTAATCCTCCTTTTGTGCGTCCTTTGCATAGTACCACGTTCGTTTATCCTTTTTTCCAAAACCTCTTAAATCCATTGCATTTGAAACAGTATCAATCCTTTCTAATGAATGAATAATAAGTGGCCAAAAAATTAAAACACGGTTTTTCATACGAATCCACAAGCTCGCTTCTCCTTTTTCAAAAGGTACGCCTCTTGCTTCCTGTGCGTGTCTAATGATTATATATTCAGATTGAATGCTTGGTATATAACGCAGTGCAATATTTATTGCATATGTAATTTTATAAGGAACAGCAAATTTATTTAAGCTGCTTACAAATTCACTTGGATGAGTTGTATAAATAAAGAGAAGTGTAAATGGTAATAACGTAAAATATTTCAATGAAAGTGTAGCTGCATAAAATAAAGTTTCATATGTAATTGTTGCATAACCTATATAAAAAAAAGAGGTATACGATCCCGTTAATTCCGATCCATGGGTGGGCGTAATAAAAAGAATCATAACGGAATTTAATAAACTAAATGTAAATATAACGCTGAAAATAACTATTATTTTACGCAATTGAATTTTTGCAATTAAGAGGCCGATACATCCAACAATAAATAAAATTAGCAATATACGAAAATCAAAAAATAAAAAAGTAAGTGTCATACAAAATATAAATATAGATAATTTAATTGCACCATCCATACGATAAAAATACGTATTATGCATATTCCTCCCTCCTATTAGCCTCAATATAGAGTTTCACAAATGTTTCTGGAGTTGGAATTCCGCTTAATTTAGCTAGTTTTATTAATGAAATCTCTCGTAGATTAGCTCTTTGTAACATTCCTTGATCCCCTAAAACAGCAGATACAGTATTGTCCGCAATAATTTTCCCTTCATGCAGAACTACCGCTCGATCTGCATATTCTAAAGCAAGATTCATATCGTGTGTGATAATAATAAAGGATATGCCCCTTCCAGCCAATTTTCTAATAAACGACATAAACTGTTTGTAATGGTAATAATCTTGTCCAGCTGTCGGCTCATCTAATACAATAATTTTTGGGTTTGTTATAAGTACAGATGCAATAGTAACCCTCTTTTTTTGTCCATAGCTTAATGCCTGAATTGGCCAGTTACGAAATGGATATAATCCACAAATTCTTAAAGCTTTTTCGACTCTTGTCTCAATCTCATCTTTAGAAACCTTTTTTAATTTTAATGAATATGAAACCTCTTCTAAAACAGTAGGCTGTGTAATCATTTGATTTGGATTTTGCATAACGTAAGAAATAACTTCCCCGCGTTTACGAATAGACCAAGAATTTATATTTTCTCCATCGAATGTTATTCTCCCATTCTTTGTTTTATTTATTCCTATAAGAGTATGAGCTAATGTCGATTTCCCTGCTCCATTATGACCCAATAACGTTACTATTTCTCCCTCTCCTATTGAAAGGTTGATATCTTCTAAGGCTGTATGTTTGTTATTGTACGTAAATGATAAATTTTCTATCTTGCATAAAGCTTTTTTAATATATTTGTTTTTTGATGAAACTTGCTTCTGCATCCAGTTCTTTAATAGGCTATGAACGCCTGCATTACGAAGATTTTCCATTGGAAATACCCTAACATTATTACTGTCAAAATTTAATTTCTTTAGCGCCTCTATATAAATAGGTTCTCTTAGTCCGATATTTGGTAATATATTAGAATTTAAAATACTATCCGGTGAACCAATGGCAATAACTTCCCCCTCGTCTATTAAAATAATTTTATCTAAATCAAGGTTTAAAATTTCTTCTATTCGATGTTCAATAATTACAATTGTTTTATTATATTTCTCATGTATATTTTTAATGAGTTCTATTGTATTCAAACTACATGCAGGATCCAAATTAGCTAACGGTTCATCAAATAATAATATATCTGCATTTGTCGTTAGCAGACCTGCAAGAGAGACTGTCTGTTTTTGACCTCCTGATAATTCATGTGGACTTTGTGTATGAAAGTCCTGCATGCTTACCTTGTTTAAAGAATCCGTAACAATCTTTCTCATTTCTATTTGATTTACACAATCGTTTTCTAATGCAAATGCTACATCCTCTTCGACAGTAAGACCTATAAATTGTGAATCTTGATCTTGTAATATTGTCCCTACGTGTTTACTCTGCTCAAAAACACTACCTTTTCTCGGGTCCTTTCCAGCTATTAAAATGTTACCGGTACTTATCCCTTCGTAAGAAAATGGGATTAGCCCATTTATACAATGCGCTAATGTTGACTTACCTGAACCACTTCGTCCAGCGATAAGTACCTTTTCCCCAGGATATATTTGAAATGTAATATTTTTTAAAGTAGGCTGCGTGGCATGCCTATATTGAAAGGTAAATTGTTCAAAAGAAATAATTGGTTGCATGTATTCATCCCTACTTTTCAATTTTTAAATGTGTATGTTTCTTATTTGATTTCGCTAAGCCGATCGTGATTGGTAAGCCAAGAACTAAAAATACGATAACGTCTGCAATTGTTGCGCCTAGTACTTGTATAACTATTTTGTCAAACGGTTCTCCCATCACAATAATATCGAATGCCCCAGCAAATATAATAGCAATGACAATACCAATTAACCCTGCAATTGCAAAATAAGAAATATCACGGTTATTATACGTTCCATGTTTTACACTAAAACCAACTCTTTTTTGTATGAGTCCCATTGCAAAACCAATAATACCTGAACTAATAACCCATCCCCACCAAATACCCCAACCAGCGATCGTATCTGTAACGGTATGACCGATGAGTCCTATTAAAAGTCCTGCTACCGGGCCAAATAACGCTCCAAAAACTGTTAAAATAGCCAATGCGGGTTTAATAAATGTATTCGGTGCGATAGAAAATCCCCAAAGCCCTAATACCCCGTATAAAGCTGCTCCAATTCCAATAGCTACTACTAGCTTTGTCGTTAATTTGTTCATTACAATTCCCCTCTCGTATTATTCAACTTTTAATACTCTATATTTCTTTTGAAAATAAATTATGCATCGACACTTCCTTTCTATACAACAAAAAATGACCTCTTAAATAAGAGGTCATTTTCTTTCACGTACAAGAATCCCCTTATCTTTCAAAAGACACATAATGTCCTCTGCGGAATTAGCACCTTCCTATGTAATTACATAGGGGTTGCTGAGGCTTCATAGGGCCGTTCCCTCTACCTCTCTGGATAAGTATTAATTTGTAATTCGTATTATGGCACTAAGAAAGATAAATTTCAACACTTTTCTAATTATTTTTATTTTTTATTAAATAGTGCATTTAAATCATTGTATTCTTATCGGAATTATGAAATAATAAATTCAAAATTGTTACAGGGGGGAATGTATGATGAAAGTAATTGGTTTAATTGGTGGGTTAAGCTGGGAATCTACATCACTATACTATAAACATATTAATACTCTAACACTCTCTCAATACGATCAAAATGCGAAGCTAGTTTTATATAGTATGGATTTTGGAGAAGTAACTACTTTATTACAAAACCATCAATATGAAGAAGTGAAAAACGAATTAGTCACAGTTGCTAAAAAGGTTGAAAAGTCCGGGGCGGAATGTTTACTAATGTGTTCAAATACGGTCCATTTATTTGCTGAGGAAGTAGAACAAGCAATATCAATCCCACTTCTTCATATCGGTGATGTAAGTGCTAAAGAAATGGTAGAACAGAATATAAAACGTATCGGACTATTAGGAACAAAACAAACGATGGAACAAGATTTCTATACATCACGACTAGCAAAATATAACATTGAGACAATTATCCCAAATGACGAAGAAAGAACTTTTATCCATCACGTCATATTAAACGAATTAAGTAGAGGCATTATTTCAGAAACTTCAAGAGAGAAACTAATACAAATTACCAATTCATTAATTCAAAACGGTGCGGAAGGTATATTACTAGGCTGTACTGAAATACCATTGCTTATTTCCCAAAATGACCTTACTGTTCCTGTTTTTGATACTGCTTTTTTACATGCAAATACTGCTGTACAATTTGCTGGATAATAATATAAAAGCATAAAGGTGGATCCTCTATGCTTTTATATTGTCCGAACTATTTATTTAAAAGAGCATCAATAACTGCAATGGCTCTTTTGGAACCACCACACTCTAAAAAACTTTCATTCAGTTTTCGAATGCCATGTTTATACTTTTTACTTGAAAGAACGTCTGTTACCGCCTCTTTTAAAGTTTGCACATTAACATGCTCTTTCAATAATCTATGTGCTGCCTCAAGCTCAGTTAATCTTTGCGCTATCATAGGTTGATCTTTATCATGCGGTATTATCACAAATGGGACATTGTAATAAATTGCATCGTGCACACTATTCATTCCACCATGTGTAATAAAAACATCTGCTTCACTTAATATTTCTGATTGAGGTACGTAAGGGGCTATAATAAAGTTGTCTGGCGCTTGCTTAATTTTTGAAATATCATTTCTATCACCGATCGCCATTACTACAATCCCTTCGAAATTTGAAAAAGCATCAATACAAGTATTAAAAAATGGTTCGAGCCCTTCAAGAAGTGTTCCCATTGAAATATAAATAACTTTCTTTTTTGAAAGCAATTCAAGTGGAAACTTTGCATTTGTTTTGCGCTTTATAATACTCGGTCCAATAAAAACATTGTTTTCTCCGAACGAATCGCTATTAGGCTGAAAATAACGACTTGTATACACGAGACTAATATCTCCCTTATTATGCATAAATTGAAGATTATTTTTGGGCTTTACTCCAAATTCATGTTCCATTTGATACAGTAACTTTTCAGAGAGTTCATCGGGTTGGAATTGTATTTCTGCATTTGGATGAAAAGGCAAGGTTTCCAATAATTCTGGTGGAATTAAAAATATAGGAGAGGAAACTATGCCTGGAACTTGTAAATATTCCTTTACTAACTCTCCGGCACCAAATATATCATAAACTACGAAATCAAAATTTATGCTTTTACATAATTCTTTCGTAATTTCTAATATATATAAAGAAGTTTGAACATGTACATGAAAGAAAGATTTTAATCCATATGAAGTTTCATTATCAATAGAAATCTCCTTTAATAAATCCGGATGAGTATGTACAATAGCCCCCAAAACTTCAAGCCTTTCCTTAAAGTTTTCCGTTGTAATATAGTGTACGTTATCTCCTCTTTCAGTAAAGGCCTTTACTAAACTTAATGTAGGATTTACATGTCCCTCTGCAGGAAAATTAATTATTAAAATATTCAACACGTATTTCTCACTCCTTACAATTCAATGTTCTTATTAATCGTACTGTTATTATTACAAGCAATCTTCCTCTAATAGTCCCAATATGCTTACTACTTTAGGTTGATAAATAATTATCAGTCATCGGAAAAGGCATCTACATAAGTAGATGCCTAACTGTGATAAGGAGTGTTCGGTGAGGTTAGGATAAGCTTTTCTGCTTGTCCTATGCTATCAATATATGAATTATTTTATAAAACGTGAATAGTTAATAGAATTATTTTAACCATTTTATTTGATCAAATGGATAATATACCATTTTCACTTTACCTATTACATGTGACTCATCGATAAGTCCAAGTGTATTCCTACTATCTTTACTATGATTTCGATTATCACCTAATACAAATAATTTATGCGAGGGAACTTTCATTTCTCTAAAGTTTGAAAAATGATTTGATACTTGTGACATATCTAACTGTATATACAACTCATCTCGCTTTTTACCGTTAATATATACCACATCGTTTCTTAATTGTATGTTATCCCCTGGTAATCCAATAATTCGTTTCACGTAGTATGTAGGCTCGTCTTCTTTTTTTATTATTACAACATCACCATGATGAAAAGAAGAAAAATAAACACTAGCCTTATTAACTAGTATGCGATTATTTTCATTCAAAGTAGGTTGCATCGAAATTCCTTCTACCACACAAAATAAAAATGACTTATTAATAATAATAATTCCTATTATAATTAAAATATACCTACATATTTTTCTCCAATCTTTTAGAATCAATTGCTTCATATATACCTCATTTCTAATCTATTCGTATGTAAAAACGTCTCTAGTTCATATAAATGCCAGAGACGTTTCGTATATTTTAATTCTCCTTAGAGTCATCTATTTTTGGTGCTTCGCCAGTTAATCGCTTATTTTTTAAATCAAAATAAGCATCTAAAACTTCTTTTCCAATATCAGAGTTAATACCAGACTTATCATTTATAACCCATGGTACTACAACGGAAAATGCTACTTCTGGATCATCATATGGCGCATATCCTGCTAATGTTAAATTATAGCATTCTCTACGATTGCCTTTCTCATTTCTCCCAATATCACTTTCTCCACCGTATACAGTCTGTGCAGTTCCTGTTTTTCCAGCTGGTTTATAGGGTGCTTTTTGGAACGCCCTTACTCCCGTTCCATCCCCTTCTTGGAATACTTTCCTAAAGCCTTCTTTTACTTGATTGATATATTCTTCTTTCATATCAATTCTATTTAAAACAACGGGTTCTATTGATTGTACTACTTTACCGACCTCATCTTTTTGAACGGTTTGTTCTCTAATTTCTTGAAGAATTTGTGGTTTCATACGATACCCGCCATTTGCAATAGTTGAAATATATTGTGCAAGCTGAAGTGGTGTATATGTATCATACTGACCAATAGAAAAGTCTAATAAGAAACCTGGCTGATTATCTTTTCTCCCAATTTGCCCCGCTGTTTCATTCGGTAAATCAATACCTGTTGGAACACCTAAACCAAATTGTCTGAAATAATATCTCATCTTATCAAAGTATTCTTGTTTAATATCTAGTGAACTGTTCTTTACATAATCCACACCAGCAATTTTTAATGCTGTGTTAAACATATAAACGTTAGAGGAAACTTGTAAAGCTCTTAGGTCATCTATATCTCCAAAATCTTTCCATGACTTTTTCTCCTTAGTTCCTTTAAACTTCATAGGTGCATCATAAAAATGTGTTCCCGGTGTTATAGCTTTTGTTTCAAATCCGGTTAATACTGTAGCACCTTTAACAGTTGATCCAAGCTCGTATGAACTTGTCAGCGTACCTAAAGCGTAATCTTCTACTTCCATTTTCCCATCTTTTTCTACAAGTCTTTTCCCAGCCATCGATAATACTTGGCCGTTTTTCGGATTCATCATTACAACGAAAGCACGGTCTAACATTGATTCTGAACCTTTATATGCCTTTAATATTTTTTCTATACTCTCTTCTACTTTTTTCTGTAATTCCATATCAATTGTTAACGTTAAATTCTTGCCGCTTTTCCCTTCAGAAACTGTCTCCGTTCTAATTGTATTACCTTGTTTATCAGCAATACTTCTTACTTTTTCTTTCGTGCCATGAAGTACATCTTCGTATTGCTGTTCGATGTAACTTTTCCCGACCCGGTCATTCCGGCTATACTCCCGCACTAAATAATAATCTAATCGTTCACGTGGTAATCCCTCATCAGCATTCGAAACATTTCCAAGGACTGAACGGAATAAGCCATCATTTACATAGAGCCGTTCCCAATCAACTGATGCGTCAACCCCAGGGAGATTTGCTAAATTTTCGCTAACCACAGCATATTCCTTTTCACTAACATCTTTTTTTATAATTTGAGGTACCATTTGATAACCTGAAGTCATTTTACTTTTAATAGCTAACACTTCTATGTCTTTTGCTGTTAATTCTTGAAGATTTTTTTCTGTAACTCGCTTTCTTTTTAACTCTTCTATTTTTTTGTCTAACTCTTTTCCGTTAATATCCTTTACTCTAAACTTATCTATTTCTTTTTTAGATACTAAATCTTGAGTAAGTTTTGGATTTAACTGCATCCAAAAATCTTTCTTATCCGTCTCGGTTAACTTATCTATATCTTCTTGCGGCATTTCAATTATTTCTGCAAGTTGTCTTGCAGTTTTTAGCATTTCTTCCGATTTTACACCTTTCACCTTTGTATATGTAATCGTACGTAAAGACTTATTGTCCACCACTGAATTCCCTTCACGGTCATAAATTTTGCCGCGTGGTACTGTAAGACTAACAGTTGCATTCTCTCTTTTTTCTACTTCATTCTTGTATGTTTCTCCATCGAAAATTTGTACTTTACCTAACTGGATTATAATTCCAGAAAATAATAAAAATACGCAAAAGAATAAAATATTTAACCGTATAGGTAGTGCTCTACCACTCTTTTTCTCTTTCTTTTTCACCCTGTCATAATCTCCTCCTTACAACATTTTTAATATTTTTTAGCTCTCTATATTAAAAGTAATGTACAATTTCCACACATTACTTTGTACGTATATTAATATAACGTTTAAAACTTAATAGAAATTAAAACAAATATAAAGAAAAAGTAAAGTTTACTAAATTAAATATAAAAATACCCAAGAACAAAAGCTTAGCTTTGTTCTTGGGTATTAAGTATTTTAGGAGTTAATATTAGAACGTATTGAAATACATCTATCATCACAATTTGATAGAGATTGTTTACTCTGAATTTTCGGCAAGTAAATAGTTACAGTTGTCCCGACGCCAACCTCACTCATTATACTTATTGTTCCTTGATGACTTTCAATAATTTTATAACTTAACATCAATCCAATACCGGTACCCTTTTCTTTCGTACTATAAAAAGGTTCACCTAATCTTTTAATTCTTTCTTCAGGTATTCCTATTCCTTCATCTATTACACTAATAATGACACCATTTTTATGTATTTCTTTTATATGGATTGAAATTTTCCCACCATCTAGCATTGCTTCAATTGAATTTTGCAAAATATTAATAAATACTTGTTTCAATTGATTTTCTGAGCATTCAATGATTATCTCTTTGGAATCTGTAAATAGTTCAACTTGAATATTTGTCATGATTGCTTTTGTATTAATTAGTGATACGACATTTTTAAAAATTTGATAAATATTTTTCTTTTCTGTATTTATTTCATCAGTTTTAGCAATCGACAAAAACTCTTGGAGGATTGCTTCTATTCTTTCTATTTCGGAAAGCATAAGGTCAAAATATTTTTCTTGATCTTCTTTATTAATTTGGAATAACTGTATAAATCCTTTAATTACAGTTAATGGGTTTCTCACTTCATGAGCTACACCGGCTGCTAATTGACCAATTGCCGCAAGTGTATCTGATTTATTTAGCAATTCTTCTGCCTTTTTCCGCTCTGTAATATCACGTACAATAATCATAATTTTATCTTGTAATAATGGTAAACATCTAGCTTCAAAGAAATCGATACTTCCATTAAGTGTTAGAGGATATTCTACAATTACATTCTTTCCTTCTTCTTTCAATTGGCGAATTGCTTCTTGAAATTGCTGCGCTACTGCAGATGGTAATATTTCGTAAAACTTCTTTCCCATAAAAGCTTCTGCGGGTACGTAAAATTTTGTAGGAGATCCTGCTTTATAATCTATAATTGTCCCATCATCTTCTGTTAAAAAACATAAATCTGGTAAAGCTTTAAAAATTAATTCTAATTCAGAAGTTTGTTGTATTAATTGCTCTTCTATCGCTTTTAAATGTGTAATATCTACACCAACAGCCCAGTAACTAAATCCTTTTACAGGAAACTGCTCTGATATATTGGACCACATTATCGTTTTGATTTCTCCATTTTTACATGTTAAACGCATTTCCCAATCTCTAAAATTTTTTCCGCAAGTCAAAAATTTATTTTGTATTTGATTGCGATAATTATGGTCAGGATACAGTAATCGAAGTGCGTCTGGATTCCCAATTATTTCTTCAGAAGTATAGCCTGTTACAATCTCACATTCTCGATTCCACAAAACAAAATCTCCATTATAGTCAAGTGCATCGACCATAACGGGCATATTTTGTAAGATCGTATGTAATTCTTCCTCTTTTCGAGAAAGTAACGATGTATTTTGGGTTTGAAATACTTTTTTTCCCCCGTCTATAATGAGGTTAGAAAGCATTTCGAAATATTTTTTACAATGGAAGATTTCGCTTTTTTCGGACCATACAACAAAAGACCCTAAATATTGATTGTATAAGAAAATGGGGATTTCAATTTTGGGAAGTTTACATACTTTCATTTCATTAATTCCAAATGAAAATATACATTCGTTTTCAGCATCAAGAAGTTGATGTGATATGTTGGTTAAATTATAAAATTGTTCTGCCATGGTTTCTATTGTACTCACATCAATAAGTTCCATTAGCCGCGCATTCATCCCTTTTTCACCTCTATATGTAAAATTTATACAAATTTAAAATTCATACTTCTCCATTATACGAAGAAAGTGTGCATAGGTATATAGCTGTAGAATAATTATTCAAACAAATTCTATTTTTCAATTAAAAACAGAAAATTATATACGTATGAAGTGAAACTTAAATCAATAAGTGTTATTTATCCCTCATACATTATTAGCCACACGAATCGTGATTATATAAACAGTGCGAATCTCACTTAACCTCCTTACGTCCACCAAGTTTTCATATGTGAGTCTTACGCGCCACTAGTAGCGGTATTAAAACACAATAAAAGTAAAGTTCATAAAATTTTCACAATTAATATGAAAATTATAAACATTTATTCCAATATATTCTATATAATGGAGTGTAATAAGGCTTCTATGAATATCATAGAATACCTTACCCCTAATAAAAAGAAAAAAAGAATCCTACTTGGATTCTTTTTTTCTTTTTATTACATTACAAATTTATATAAAGCATGTGCAACACCATGTTCTTCATTTGATAACGTCTCGTACTGACAAATTGCCTTTATTTCATCTACTGCGTTTCCCATCGCAATTGATACATTTGCTTTTTCCATCATTGAAACATCGTTAAGTCCATCACCTATTGCTACAGTATTTTCAACTGGAATATTAAGATGTTTTGCTAAAGTATATAATCCATTTCCTTTTTGAGCATCTCGATGATTAATCTCTAAATTATGCCAATATGAAGATGTAATTGCTAAATCGGTATTATGCAGAAACGTTTCTTTTAATTTTTTTAATTTCTCTATGTCATAAGAAAACGGTAAAAGTTTATGCACATGTATATCCATTTCTACAATTGGTTTACAACTTTTCGCACTATGAAACGCTGTATGCTCAAGGTATAAGGCTGCGATTGTTTCTAACTCTTTCAAGTCGAAATTTTCTTTTGAATTCTTCACATACTCAATTTCATTACGTACACTCTCTACTCCATAATCCGGTACATACACACCTTTATCAGTATAAAGTTGATAATACAAGCCATTCTCTTCAAGATATTCTACAATCTCAAGTGCTTGCATATTTTGAATCGGATATCTCTTCATCATTTTTTTATCTTTATATATAAGTGCACCATTTTCCGCAATAATCGGACACTCTAAATCAACTTCTAACAATAGTCGTTCAATATCCACCATAGAACGTCCTGTACAAATTGCTACAACATGGCCAGCTTCCTGACATTTTCGAATTGCTTCTGCATTTTCTTTACTAATCATTTTATTTCCCGAAAGAAGAGTTCCATCTAAATCAATTGCGATTAACCTCATTATTTCTTCACCACTTTCTATAAATACACGAGTTCTAATTAAATAAAAGGTATCGTTTTCATACGGTACTCGTGAGCTACTCCTTATTTATAATTTATGAAAAGCGTTTCAGGTCAAGAAATAATTATAAATAAAATCCAAAGCTTTGGATTTAAAAAAAGCTTTGGATTTTAAACTATGAATTATAACTAGTATATTTTGTCTCACACATGTACACATTTTTTTCTTCAGTTGGAGTATATACTTTAAATTTTTCTAAACACTTTCCGTAAATATGAATAGTGATAACGTTTTCATTTTCGCTAATTTCAAGAATATGACAATCAGCTGGTGGTATTACTTTATCTGTTTCTCCTTCTCCCAAATACAGATTTCCTGTATGTGTTAAATAAAACAATGAACTTCCAAGTTGCTTCGTTTGTATAAAATTCTGTACCATTATCCTTCCTGAATAAACACCTTCTACTCCCCATGTGCCATCATGATCATGTAAAGGTGTAGCCTGCCCATCTTTCCATACGAGAGCTAATACTTCAAAACGTTTGAACGGATCTTCATACAGTAAGTGACGTGCATATTGAGTCGAATTCGCATTCTGTTTATCTAACGGAAGCCATGTTTTCTTTTCTAAAAGTTCTTCTAGTAATTTTTCAATTTCACACACGATTTGTTCTTCCAATAAATCACCATCTATTAAATCAGTTACAGCTTTAATAAATGTTTGAAACGTTTTACTCCCATTGCACGTTAACATAAGCACCCTCCTCTACTCTTTTTCCACACACCTCCATACTATAAAACACATTAAAATTTTACAATTGAGAAATAAAAAACAAGGTACAATACAATGTACCTTGTTGAACGTTTTATTGAGTTTTTAAGTGAATAGGTAAGTGTTTTAAGGTTTGTTCATTTTCCAACATACATTTTTCTAAATTGAAAGATGGAGCTAACTCTATTTTTTCAAAAGTATTTATAAAGGTACTTAATGCAATCTCAGCTTCTAAACGTGCAAGTGGAGCCCCTAAGCAAAAGTGCGGACCTTTACCAAAGGTTAAATGTTTTTCATTTCCTATGCGGTGTAAATTATACTTAGAAGCATGTGAGAATTTGTTCTCATCTAAATTTGCTGCACTAACCCATGCAACAATCATTTGATCCTTTTTCATTAAAGGACCAAATATGTTTGTATCCTCTGTAATCCTCCGAGCTAATGTAACAGGAAAGCGATAGCGTAATACTTCCTCAATCGCTTTTGCAACTAATTTAGGTTCTTCTCTTAATTCTTGATAAATTCCAGGTGAATCCACTAAAAAGCAATAAAAACTATTAATAATTAAATTTGTAGTCGTTTCATTACCAGCTGCTAATAAACCTAATGAAAAAGTTACAATTTCTTCATCGGTTAATCTTTCACCTTCATATTCAGCTCGTATTAAATCTGAAATAATATCATCGGTTAAATGATATCTTTTTTCTTGAACGATCGGTAAAAGATATGCTTTAAATTCATTTAATGCGATCCCTTTCTCGGCATCCAGATCATTAAACTTTTCTGTACTATACGGCATAAATAAAATATCAGACCATTCTTTAATTTGTTTACGGTCTGTAGTAGGTACTCCCAATAGATCTGATATAACGGTAACAGGTAAAGGTGCAGCAAATTGATTAACAATATTAACTTCATCATACTTTTTTATATTTTTTACAAGTTCGTCTGCAATAGCTTGTATACGAGGTTTCCACTGTTCTAAACTTCTTGGAGTAAATGCTTTAGAAACAATTGAACGTACGTTACGGTGTTCTGGCGGATCTGTAGAGTTTATATTTATTCTAGTTTCTAAAGGAGGGATTGCGAATTGTCTCCGCTCCCTTCTACTTGAAAATAAGCGATAATCTGATAAAACACGATTTACGTCCTCATATAAAAAAACATTCCAAACATCCTGCTCTTCATCATAATGTACCGGGTGATTATCCCTCATAAATTGATACCATCCATACGGGTTCCATAGCTCTTCTTTTGTTTTCAGCTTTGAAATTTCATGAACTAAAATAACATTTTCAGGTGAAGCCATAGTTCTTTCCTCCCTTTTCTTTTACAATAAAAGTGATAGGTAGGTAGTTCAAAGTTGTATAAACTATCATATGTTATTTTAACATATACTAAATGGGATTTTTCATTAGAGAACTTGAGAAATATATAAGGGGGATTTTTATGTACGTTGACATTTTACTACTAGCAGAATTAACGGCAGGACCAAAACATGGATATGAAATAAAGAAAAATGTTCAAAATCGGTTAGGGGAGAGTTTTGAATTAAATCACAATATGCTTTATCCTGCTCTTCGGCGCTTTGAAAATATGGGTGCTATAACGAAAAAAGTACATAAACAAGTTGGAAAACCCAACCGAAATATGTACGACATAACAGAAACAGGAGAAGAAATTTTTTCTGAAATGCTAAGAGAGTTTCCCGAAAAAATTGCGACAAACAACGCTGAATTCCTTGTGCGTATCGCACTATTTGAAAAAATGGATTATGATGCTAGAAAAGAAATTTTGAAAATGCGCCAAGACGTACTACATAAGCAGTTTACTGCTATTCAATCCCTAGATGTTACTTCACCTTTTATTAATGAAGTTATTGCATTTAGTAAATCACGTCTAGAACATGAATTACATTGGATTACATCACTTATGAAGAAAATATAAAAAATAACAAGAAAAGTAAAAAATAATGAATGAAAATGAGATTTATTATCAATACTATAGTTAATAAAAGGGCAACCTCGATTTGGCTACCCTTCAAAAATTTATATTTCTGGATCGAAAGTTTTGCAATCTGTTTCTTCCGTTGTAGATGCTTGTTTACCTTTATGACTTACTACATAAATTGCATCTGCACTACATTTATTACCGTTAGCCCAAAATTTACAGTTGTTTACTTCACATAAAACGTCTTGTGCCATAGTATCACACCTCCTTGTTCTATTATCATTAACAAAATTCGGAGGTATGATACTCTTTGTCATGCATTTTTTATTACCTTTTTAGCTTTCTTAATGATTCTATATCCCCTCGTACAATAGCATCGATATTTTCGGTTATCTTCTCAACGGCAAAATGCCACCATTGAATTTGCAATAATTCTTCTATTATTACATTTGAAAATCTCTCTTTTATTTTATTTGCAGGGTTTCCACCAACAATGGTATATGGTGCGACATCTTTAGTCACAACAGATTTAGCTGCAATTATTGCACCATCCCCTATTTTTATTCCGGGCATAATAGTTGTATCCATGCCAATCCAAACGTCATTTCCTATAACTGTATCTCCTTTATACGGTAATTCAGACAAGTTCGGTGTGAATTTCTCCCAGCCATTCCCAAAAATATTAAAAGGATATGCCGAAAATCCATCCATTCGATGATTCGCTCCGTTCATAATAAAGGTAACTCCAGATGCAATACAACAAAACTTTCCAATAACGAGACGATCCCCGATGAATTCATAATGATATAACACTCGATCTTCTAATGTTTCCCCATGTTTTGCATCATAATAAGAATAGTCACCAACAAGTATATTAGATTTCGTTATTGTATTTTTTATAAAATGAACGCTTTGATTTCCTTCAATTGGGTATTTAACATTTGGATTAGGATTCATGTTGCACAGCACTTCCTTTACCATTCATTTCACTTTCTACTGCTATTACTGGCTTTAAATTGTATATAGGTAAGATAAACAATAATCCAATAACAAATAGTAGAGCCGTCCCCTCATACATCGTACCTAATGAGAACATCTCCTTTAATGAACCAGCTATACTCATCGTTACTACCATTGAACCGGTGAATAGTGGACTTAAAATGCCATTTACTCTACCAATAAAATCTGTATCACTATTTTGTATAATAAGTGTATTTATCCCTATTTGAATACACGGTAGGGCTAAACCACTAAAAAGTTGTGCTGTAAGTGTCACCCATAAATTTGTAGAGTAGCCTATAATACCAATTCCAATTGCCTGACCGAGCATACCTACAATTAACATTTTTTGCGGGGCAACGTTTTTCGCAAACATCATCGCTAAAGCTCCGCCAACAATCATTCCCGCACCATTGACTGTTAATAACCATTGTAAGCTTTCTTTTGATAAACCTAATTGCTCTGTCACAATAAATATGCCTAGTGGCTGAATTAAACCTATACCTAGTCCTGCTGCCATAAAACAAAACCCTAGCAAAGTTAATGCTTTTTTCTTTTTTACATATTTAATACCATCCAGCATTTCCTGCATTAGTGTGATTTCTTTCTTCTCATTTTCATTCTCGAGATCTTTCGGAAGAAATAACAAAACAACTGCCGCAAGTAAAAATGCGATACCTGTTATGACGATTGAAATATAAATTCCAAAACTATGAAAAATAAATGTTCCGAGAATTGGTCCTAATACCATAAATATTGCAAATATCGTTTGATATATAGACATTGCTAATTGAATTTGTTCCGTCGATAAATGTTGTTTAAACAACTTCATTCCAGATGGTTGAGAAAACTGCGAAAGGATTGCAGAGATTAGCGTCACAAAAAACACGATTTTCCACGTTCCAAACATAAGAGTAATTAATACAGCGAATACTGAAATCGCACTTAACGTTTCACACCATATCATTGTCCTCTTCGGCCTCCACCTATCAGCAAAAGTTCCACCAATGAATGAAAAAATAAAAATTGGGGCGAATTCAGCAACTGAAATCATTGATATAGCGAAAGCATCACCTTTCGTCATTTCCATAACATACAATAATACCGCAAAGTTTCGAACCCATATTCCTATTTGTAAAAATAATGCTGATGTAAGAATTCCCTGTACAAACCGATTTTTTAAAACTTGTGATACCCCATGATTTTGTTTCGGTTCTATAGTCGTCGACATAAAAAAGCCTCCTATTTCATGTTCTGAACAGGAGGCAGCACAAATCATATAAAAAGACTATATATTCGCAGAGCGAAATACATCCCTTTTCTATACATGTACAGACTAATCCTATTCAGAAGAATATTTCGTTTTTTAACGAAGATCTCTTAAAAATAGAATTAGTTGATCATTGGGATGTTTTCACCCTTCCGTTTCGAATTTAAATAACACATACATACTCTATGTAAAACATTTTCAATGTATGCATGTCTCAATTTAACTATTCTAGAAAGTCAAAGGCAATTCCTCTAAAGAACGCATTAAATAATTGCCTTGCCATTTAATGTCTTCACGATCGCCTTTTATTTGTAGTTCAGGCATCCGCTTTAACAAAGTAGTAATAGCAATCTTTGCTTCCAACCTAGCAAGTGGTGCACCTAGGCAGAAATGACTACCATGCCCAAAGGCAATATGACGGTTATTTTCTCGTGTAATATCAAATACTTCTGGGTTTTCAAATACTGTTTCATCACGGTTTGCTGAAGCTAATGCGATAATAACCATATCTCCTTTTTGGATTGTTTGTTCGTGAATTTGAAACGGCTCAGCCGCCCATCTTGCAGTCGTAATCTCTACTGGAGAATAATATCGTAATCCTTCCTCAATAGCTGAATCAATTAGTTTTGGATTTTCTTTTAATAACTGTAATTGTTCTGGATTTTCAAGAAGTGCTAATACTGTATTTGTAATTAAATTCACAGTTGTCTCGTGTCCAGCTACGATAAGTAACATAATCATTGAATATAGCTCCGGAGCACTAAGTTTATGCCCTTCGCTTTCTGCAAGTATTAAAGCACTGACCAAATCTTCTTTTGGATTTTGTCGTTTTACATCAACTAAATATTGAAGATATGTAATAAATTCAGATAGTTTCTTTTCAATATCTTTTATTTCTTCAGGTGTTTCTGGCGATGCAATGACAGCATGCGACCAAATTCTAAATTTCGCTTGATCCTCTTTTGGAATTCCTAGCATCTCGCTTATTACAATAATCGGTAATGGGAATGAATAATCATCCACAAGATTTAATGTACCTTTTCGCTCTATCTCACTTATTAAATTATCCGCTATTCTCTGAATTCTTCCGTCTAATTGTGTAATCATCTTCGGTGTAAAAGCTTTTTGAACTAAAGATCGTAAACGACTGTGGTTAGGTGGATCTGAATTTAACATGTGCGTAGTTAAATGATCACTATTGTCAACGGAAAGATACATGTTCTTTGTATCTTGAGGAAACACATTTGCCAGATCTTTTTTTAAGCAATTATCTTTTAAAAGTGGCAGAGCATCTTCATATCTTGTAATAAGCCACTCCGCACCTAATTCATTTTTATTTACAAATAGGACAGGTTGCACTTTTCTTGATTCTTTATAAATTTCATAAGCATCTTCTTTAAAATGAGCTGAAGCTAAATTAATACCATCTTCTATTCTTAGTCCAACTTTATTTTTCATTGACATTGTATTCCCTCACTCTCATTTTTTTTTGAAAACCAGCCAACATTTGCATTATACTCTAATAAAAACGTGAAAATTGTAAATTTTTAATCAAAATCTTACTTCGTATATTGAAAAATAAAAAAGTGAGAAAGTATAATCTTTCTACTCTCTCACTCTTCTTTATGCAAAGCACATAAAATTACTAATTTGTTGATATCGGTAACTTACTTTACGACGTCGGCCACCTTGCCAAGTGTATCCTGAGACTCCGTTTCTTCTAACTTCTGTCGGAAAGAACCATAAGTCTCTTCCGAAAGGACCAGGACGATGTAAACGTAAATATCCCCATCTTCCTAAGCAATTACACATCCATGATTTCATATTGCCAGCTTGTGCAGGAGAAGCAAATGTTGACGGTAAAGACGGAGCTTGTGATGGTGGTGGTGACGTTGGAGCATCTTCCGCATCATCTGGTCTGTAATCTTCTTGTTCAATATCTCTCGCTTCATTTACAGATTCATATCCGTAGTTTTGCGGATTATAATACATTCCTTGATCATATGGATAATTTTGTTGGTTATACATATTAACATATCACCTTCTTTTCATTCATTGCCATTAACATACATATGTTGTAGGCAAACTGTAGGAAGCTTATGTATAGCCCAAATTCAACTAAAAAAATAAAGCTTGTAGTTTTAAAACTACAAGCTTTTTCATAAACGGAATGTATTTTTTATTTACTCAACTTCACACTATAAAAACGCATTTCTTCTAGTGAACCTTTAAATTCAAATAAATCTTGATTAATTAATGCTTTCAATCGGTATTCTAAAAAGGTATCCCCTACAAGTTGTTCGACATGACCAAGCACTTCCCCAATTACTCTCGGAGCTTTAAGGAAGTCTTTATCAGCACCTATTCTTTTTGCGCATTCAATAATAAAAGGATCAAAATAGTCTTCTTTCACCGAATGTACTTCATTGTCTTTCCAAATTCTTAATAACTCTGTACTATTCGATAAACTATCCCATTCATGTTCAAACTTTTCTCTAGTCTCTTTAGTTAAATATGATAACTCTACAGAATTCCTTATGAAAGTAGCTAAACTTTCGGGCGGCAATTCACCCGTTCCACGTATATCATACTCTTGTTTTAATATTTCTCTGCTCGCTTCAGATGTATTAATTATACGAATATTTTTCTTATCTTTTAATTGAGCCATTACAAAACAAAGGCCTACATGTTCATGTGCGTTATTCGCCTTCCAGATGGTAATTGGTGTTTCATTTGGAATAGAATGTAGTTCTTCTAAAGTTTCCATAAAATTCATTAGATATTCTTCTTCAAAATAACCATCATAAGTAGTTAGATTGTTTAATAACCATTGCTGTCTTGCTAGTTGCCCTTTATTCGTATGTAATTGGTGTATCGGTCCAATTGAAAAGAATTCAGAGAATGAAACAACACTCTCCTCAAATAGTTCTTCTTGACTTAACATATGTTTTAAACAACCACCTGTTGATTCATCGAAAGTGATATGAATATGTGTACTTTCTTTTACATTTCTTTTATAGGATATATCATTCGTCAGCTGCTTAGGTATACTCATCAAGTGTTTAATCGTATCTTCACTATAGTTCTCTTCTAATAAATCTAATTGTATAAGGAGACTTTGCAGTAAATGTTTTGCTTCATCCTCATACATTTCATCGACAACATTTTTAATTTTATCTATCATGTAAATCCCTCTATTCATTACTAAAATAACGTAAGTTATAGTGTATCATATATTTTCACTTGATTATTACTAATAAAAACGTAAGAGATAAAAAAAGATAAAGAGGAATATATAAAATAGTATCCATTCTAGCAAAGTGGGTATCTTTTTTCGTTTAAAGATACCCAAATAATGAAACTCACCAATTACTCTAATGAAAAACACAATCATACAAATCCAGGAACCCGTTTGAACTATTATATGAGGAACTGCAAAATGAACAACATTTGCTTGATGTAATAAAATTATTGCTGCCATACTTAATAGTAACACAATGAATAATGTCATTCCTCCACGAGGCAAAAATGCTTTTTTTCCAGATTTAGTTGGAATAACACTACTTGTCCTCCACTTACCTCCGAAGTCCCAATAAACATGTAAAAAGCTAACTAAGAATAATATACAAGCAGATATATAATAACAAGTATTTTTTTCTCCCATTATTTTATTGAAGTCCCTATCTTAAAAAAATGCTTTAAATCCCTCATTAGCAACCTATATATAATTACATAAAAAAACCCTTAATGATTAATCGATTTTAAGATAAATCATTAAGAGGTTACTAAATTTCATTATGCATTATACCTACTTCTGCGGCGTTCCATCCTTGTTTTCCCTTGAACAGTGCCTTCATTGTATTGATCTATTTGCTCTGTCATTTCATATTTCGCAACTGGTTCTTCGTAATTATGCTCATGGACTCTTTCTGGTGCTTTATGTTTAGATGCTTTTCCGCGAAACTTAAATAATTTCATTTTAAGTTTCGGTAATCTTGGAAGGCGAATATTAAAGGATAGCCTTTTACGTTTCTTTTTTTGTTTAAATAAATTAGTATTTTCTTTATTAGTGTCTTTCTCTTTACGGTGTAATAACATCGCAAGTAATCCACCTAATATAAGTCCTCCAACTAAAAGAAGAATATATAAATAATGGCTTGTCATTAAATTCATCATACGCTCAAGTATGACTAACGACTGTACTTCTTTTATATCCCATAGTAAAGCAGCCCATAACGAGAATAATCCCAAAGTAAGTCCATATGTACGAAAACGGAATAAACACGGAATTAACGCGACACAAGCGGCAATTTTTGCGTTCGTAATTATTGAACTTGTTGATATATCCTGGTTCCATATGACTAACAGTAATGTTATAAATGGTGCATACGCTATCCAGCTACATATACGTGAATATACTTTTTTCGCAAAATAACTACCGAAACTAGTAAAAAATAATAGTCCTCCAATATATAAAGATTGTTCTAGAGGGATTTGCTTTATAATTCCTGCAATTGGAAAGAGGCCGCTTAGTAACATTAATAGCACATCTAATTTCTTCACAATTCCCCATTCCTTTCAAATTTCTTTTCACTAAATAAAAATCACTTTTCCAAATGATGTAGATTTTGTATTTCTAAAAAACATCTTAATCCTGTATGTGAATAAAGTAAATACGTAAAAGAAAAGATACATGACAAAGGATAGCATTATTTACATAGAAAAATGACAAATCCTGATCGCTATAACGAGCAGGATTTGTTTACTTTATTTAAAGTAGAATCACTGAATCTTTCTTTTCCATTTTTATTATATCTACATCTAATTCATCTTCAAACTCTTTAAACTCTCTTGCATCTATATCTGTGATGTAACTTTTTATCACTTTAACCATATGCATGGAATACGTCATATGGAGATTTTTTTCCAAGAGCATACTGGAATTACAGCACATGTAATGTATCATTTTAACGATATAATCCCTTTCTACAGATTTTACACCTAATGGTAGAATTTCAAGGATATATCGCTGCAATATTTCACTACAATTTAATGTGTATTCACCAGTGCTGTAATACATACCTTTTTGATCTGCATATAAACCTGTGCCATCCGTAACATTATCATGTTCTATCACATCGTAGCTTGGCACATCAAAAGCTGAATTTATTCTTATGACATTTATATTTGGAATCTTTTGCATAGCCGGAACAATCTCAGGTAAAATATCTATATCAATTTTTTCATTTTGTAACTCTTTTATCCAATATTTTCTCAAATCCGCATCTACAATGAAATAAACTTGTTCAGTTCGCTCTTTCGCATGTTGTAAAATTCCCATTAATGTTTCGGAAACAAATTGTTTAAAAAGAGCCCCCATATCATTTCTTTTTGATGGTTGTGGCAAAAATGCATTATGTTCATTTATATTTAATAATACGCAGTCAATCGTTTGCCACTCTGTATTCCCATATAATTTATATGAAATTTCTCTACCTTGTATTTTCGAAAAAATAGGTAGGAAATCAAATTTCGAGATTCTTTCAATTGATAAATTAACATATGTACAAGGTAAATGTATCTTATTCCAACTACGCTTCAAAAATCCTTTTTGTTCTAGTAAGCTTAGAATACTATTCACAATTGTTTCACGAGATACACTTTGGCCTATAAATAAATTAATAAAGGCTGAAATACGTTTTGTTCGTGCAAATCCTTCTCGAACCATTTGTTTTGGGTCAATTTTCTCTCGCCCATCACAATTTTCCATTGCGATTAACGCTAACGTTGCATCATTTCGCTCACCTGCAGTGGCATATACAGCTTTCATTACATCATCTACAAGATTTGTTTTATATTTCTGGCAATATTGCATTTTATATGGATTTTGCAACACTTTTTCTATATTAAATCTCACTACCTTTAGCAATACTGGAGAATCTGCATTTAATACATAAGATGCCTCACCAATCTTAGCTAAAACAATTTCACTTTCAATTAATGCTTGTTCTATTTCCATTAATATATTGTCGGACCAAACTTCTAACGTTAAAGTCTCTAACCCTTTTGGTGCAATTAAAGGAAATAATTCATTTTCATTATTTGTTACTACCTTTTTGCATTTTGGAAGTAATGTAAAATAAGAGAATTTCCGCTGAAATTCTTTAAATAAATACTCTCTATCCTTTACTTTTATACCAGATTTTATTTTAGTACCTTGAACTTTATATATTCTCTCATTATATGGAAGTAACACTGTTTTATTTGTCCCCATAATATAGTCTTTTGGATATTGAAGAATATGATCTAATTCAACTTCTCCACCTATATGAAAATCATCTTTTAAATTTCTAAATAACTTAATCCATTTTATACCGTTTGTCGCTTGCTGTACTTTTAGCTTTACAAACCGCAATTTTTTATTATTCAATGTAAACTCTGAGGTAGAAATTAATATCATGCCCCGTTTTCGTCTCAAAAGTAAAGGGATATCTGGATGGTTATATTCTTGATAGAACCTTCGAATTCCTACTGAAACATTTAATAATGGGATATTCCCTCCTGCGCGAGTTATGCATTCAAACCGATATACATAAGCGAAAAAATCTTGTGTTTTTTCATCTTTAATTGGTTATGACATGGACTCACAAATATTTTGTGAACGTAGTGGGGAAAAATAGATTTCTTCTTCAATTTTATCGTTCATTTTTACAGGTTGTTCACAAAAAACATGCGAAATTAAAGCGGGGATCCACTTAGAATACGTTTCATTATCATGTAATACTGGCAAATTAGAAATTAATTCGTTATGCCATTCATATTTGGGTGGTTCTAGTAATTGATTTGGTTTCCAATCATGAATAACCTTATACCAACTTTGGAAAATATAATCAAGCTGTTCTTGCCTAATCGGTTCTTTTGATATAATCCATGGTGTATTTTCATTTAATACATACGGATTATGCTGAATAAACAATATATCAGAAAACATATCATACAATCTTTCATTCAAGCGTTTCAACTTACTTGTTAATAAAAACGTCTTATAATGTATCTCTACAATATCCAGCCATTCAATAGGAAAATATATGAATGATACACTTTCGTTTAAAAGGGGTTCCACTATATTTTCAAATGTTAATAACCGTAATTTTTCCATGAAATGAGTACTTCCTTTCTTCATTTATCTTGATCATCAAAAACTAGAAAAACAATTACTTAATCTAATCAATTTAAACAAATTCCTCAAATTACATTTATCAATTTGAATAATACAATTAAAATGAAACACTAATGAAAGTAATATTTACTTATTATCTGTATTTTATTAAACGTAGCACATACATCACACCTCTCACACTATTAATACGTTACATTCAAATTATACAATATAAACCCATGTATTACAATTCCCCTTTTTAACATTACCTCTATTACATGCCTAGAAGGTTGATTCATACGGTACGGTTCCCCTCCGTTCGATCTGATTACTTTTTAGGACATTACTTCATTTCTTTTTGGCATTCTTTTAAATAATCGATAGCCTCTTGAACCTGTTCTTTTGTTGAAAGTAATTCCATCACATTACCTTCCGTGTTATATACACGAATTTTTCTTTCCTTGTACTCCATCCCTAACATTCCTTCATCAGCCAAAAGCTTTATGTTATTTTCCATCTTCACCCTCCTTTCTACTAAAATAGCGTTTTTATTTACTAGAGTGGATTTTATTGAATAGCCATTCTAGTGTTTACAGCGCTAAATTATCTGGAGGTTTAATTAACGCTATTATTGCTCAAGCAGTTCCAGTATCCCAAAATGAAACGTTCGAACTTTTTGTGTCCCTTACTAAAACCGGACCATTTCCTAGCCCTTTGATAGCTATCAATGTTCAATATTATAATGAAAATACTTTTTTGGAAGACGGCTGAGTTACTTTTATACTTTTCAATCGTATCCCCGATAACAACGAAAAAGATTGGTTAGAAGTTTATGAGACTGCTTCTCCAGTGCCGGCTACAGCTAATACAGCATCAATAGTTATCGCTAAGTTCCCCGAATTTGGAAGTTCAGATGTATTTATTGATGATATATCCCTTCTATCCGTCGGACCCACTGGGAACACCAGAATCACCATCTTGTATCATTAACTCAAAATCATAGATCAATTTTTCCATTTAGTTCTCTTCCTTCTCAAATAAAGATTTTGTATTAAATCCACAAACCCCTAAGAAGCATACATACGATAACATGTGGTATTCTTTTTCAATATAAATTTTGGTCAGAGAACGCATTGGAAAGCGCTCTTTTATGTTTAAATAAGGATTCTGTTCTATTTTTTTATTTACGCTGTTTTCGTAAGAATTGTTGCTATCTTGACCATACTGATAAAAGGTTGACTTTCAACTAGTAAATTGGATTTAAAGGAGGGTTAACATGAAAGATGAATTAAGTATAAATATCTATTTAGATGAAACTGATACTCCGTTTTCAAGATATTATAGCTCAGATGATGTTCACCTAAGCTCTGACCTTGAAGATTTTATTTTGTCAAAACTGCACAGTGGCAAAAGAAAAGAAGTAGAAATATTTTTTTTAAGTCAGAATGATTTTGACGAAAAGTCATTGAAGACTGCCACATTTAACACTTTTTCTAACCTCTTGAACGAAGAGGAATATACATATTCGAGAAATGTCAAAAAGGCTATTGTTTTGTTTGTGCTTGGTATTATTGTTGGGTTAATATTCTTGAAACTTTCAAGCACTCATGCCTATGTTGCAGGAGTATTAAGCATTGTGTGTTGGGTTTTTATTTGGGCTGGTACAGAGGTTTATTTTTTTGAAAATCAGCAAATCAAACGAAATATTAGAAAATGCAAGAATATTCTAAATGGTAATGTGCACAAAAAATAGAATTTTAGTAAATATTTATAAAGCTGATTTTCGGATTCTACCTTGTGCATTTATTTAGGTGATTGTTTGGACTTGGAAATCGTGTTGAAGATTAATATCGCCATACGAAGAAAGCTTTCATAAATACTTAAGACCTGGATTTAATCTAAGGTCTTATTTTCATCGCAAAAAAAACAACAATCTATACGAAAAGGGCCTTTATTTAAAACATATAAATATGCGGGAAGTAATTATCTCGATCATTACGCACGCCCTATCATGTCACCTATACAAAGTGCTCTTTTTTTGTTTGTATAATTAATTAATGCTTGTTTAAACTATAAATAGTTAGTCCTTTCCAAACACCAGCTTGCTTCCATTGTTGTTTCATTTTCTCTACATAAGAGGGGCTACGATTATACATAATGCTAATATCTTTATCTGGGATGCCTTGTTAATTCAATTCGCGTACACGCTTCGGAGTAAGCCCAATGGGTATATCTTTTCGTTTTCCACCACGATTTCTCGGCTGCGTATCAAGGTATCTACCCAACTGGCGTAATTCTTCACCAGTCGGGCACTCCTTACATTCATTGATACTGAAACATTCGTTAGATGTACGGTTATAATAACAACGTCTACATTTCTGTTCGATAATATCGCCAATTTGGTATGTGAGCTCTTTGCGTTCTTCTTTTGTCAGTTTCATACCATCCACCTACAAGCCTGCCTTGAGCGCCATACCAAGCGCTTGTGTTGTATTTATGATTTACAAAAACCTAAAAAAAGTATTGTCCATACATACGTATTAGCAATACCTCTTTTCTTTATCTTATTACATCTTTTACATCTGTATCCACTGGCCACTTTTCTAAAGTATAAGCCATTTCCCAAAATGAATATTCATATTGACTACTAATAATGAAGTGCTGTTTCATACGCTTGCGGTCAGACTCTGTCACTTGTTCAGCGATAGTATCTAACCGTGTAATTTGCTCTTCAACTAATGTACGGAACCAATCAGATCCATAAGCAGAAATCCATTCGTTATATATTGGTTCTTCTGGCTGACACTCTTTTAAACGCTCACCAATTTCATAATATAACCAGTAGCAAGGTAAAATAGCTGCAATAATATCTCCTAAATGCCCTTCATAAGCTGCACGATACATATGAGATGTATATGCATATGCAGTTGGCGCAGGGATAAAATTATCTTTTTCTTCTTTTGTAATCCCTAATTTCTTAGCAAAATTCTCATGTAATGATAATTCTGCCTCGTATGTATTTTGAGCATGGTGTGCCATACGAGCTGTCGTTTCTAATTCCAGTGCCTTTGCCGCTCCTAAAGTTTGTACTCTAGCAAAATGACTTAAATAATATGAATCTTGAAGCACATAATAGCGAAAACTAGCTAAATCTAACGTTCCTTCGCCAAGTTTTTTTACAAAAGGATGATTAAAACTAGCTTCCCAAATTGAATCTACTTCTTTACGTAATGATTGTGAAAAAGTCATTTATATCCCTCCAATAATTTATAAACCATACGTGTTTACCCACAATTATTATAGCTGTAAAATAAAAAAACTTTCTTTACAGGCGTAAAGAAAGTGAAATAGACAATGTTTATTTATTCGTTAATTATGATTGTCTTCCCACTTCCCTACGCTGGTATTAACCAGATCAGGTACTAAGAGTCTCAAATTCCCATTTGATCTCAGCCTATAAAGGCCCCCCTAGTGGATAAATATTTGGTTGTCGTATTGTAATTATCATAGCATACTTCGTAGAACTATCAAAAGTTTTAATTGTACAAATATCTTAAAAACCTTCTTCTTTCCTTACTTTTAATGAAGTTTCAATTATCATATCTAATAGTTTACTATAATTAATTCCAGCCGCATCTGCACTTTTTGGTAGTAAACTTGATTGTGTCATCCCTGGTAATGTATTAACCTCCATTACATATGGAATTCCATCCTTCACCATCATATCAACCCTTGCATAAACACTACATTTTAATGCTTTATAACAAGCCAATGACGCTTTATTTACACGTTCCTGTACTTCAGCTGGAAGTTCTATAACTTCTTCAATTGTACTAACATCATCGTATTTTGCATTGTAGTCAAAAAACTCAGCTGCATGTCGAATTGAAACGATAGGTAACTGTTTACCATCAAAAATTGAACATGTAATCTCGTCACCTTTTATATACTTCTCAATTACTACTTCAGAATCCCATTCGAATACAGTTTCCAGCATTGAGATTAATTCATTTTTATCATTGACGATCTTTACGCCAACACTCGAGCCGCCAGAGTTTGGTTTTACCACTAACGGAAATCCTAACTTATCTAAATCATCAAGCTTTAGATCCTCCATTTTTGTAAGTTCAATCCAATCTGGTGTTTCTACTCCTTCATAACGCAAAATCTTTTTCGAAATATTTTTATCCATACATATACCGCTAGATAACATATTGCTACCGCTATATGGAATACCTAAACTCTCAAGTGTCCCTTGAACTGTACCATCTTCTCCGTATTTTCCGTGTAATGCTAGCAATGCAAAATCAATGTCTTTCGCTTTTTCAATTAAATCTATTTTTTCATTTAACGTAATTGGAACGATTTCATACTTATTTTTATCTAAATGTGCAATCATTTCATTCCCAGTCATAATTGATACTTGTTTTTCAGAGGATACTCCTCCCATAATAACGCCAATTCTCATATTCTCAACTCCAAGTTTCATTTTTTAAAGTTTCACCAATTATTTGAATCCCACTAACTATTTCTTTTTCCTTCAATCGTGAAAATCCTAAGCGGAATGTGTTCTCTCCTCCTCCATCAGAGTAAAAAACATCTCCAGGAGAAAACGTAACTCCTTTCTCATAACACTTTTGTAAAAGTGCGCGGGCTTGAATTTTTTCTTCCAACTCTATAAATAAATGAAGTCCACCATCTCCAGTCATTCTTTTAAACGGAATGTACTGATTACACGCCCCAACAGCTAACTCATATTTTTTCTTATAAACAGATCTTGCTTTTTTTAAATATTTTTCAAAATATCCTTCATGTAAATATTGAAACAAAACAGCTTGATCTAACGTTGATGTGTGAATGGTTCTTGCTCTTTTTACACTTTCTAAATAATGAATGAGTTCTTTATCTGCGATGATCCAACCTACACGTAAACCAGGGAAAAGTACCTTTGAAAAGCTACTAATATAAATCACATTATTACCAGCCCCAGCAAAAGTTAATAATGGCGCTAAATGTGAACCTGAATAACGTAATTCCTCATTAAATCCATCCTCTATAATAGGAATCTTATATTTTGAAAATAATCTCATCAATTCCGTTCTTTTCTCCGAACTCGTAACAATACCAGTTGGATTATGATAAGAAGGGATTAAATACGCGAAATCAAAATCCTTTTCACGCAAACTTTTTTCTACTTCATTCGTATCAATACCATCATCATTCATATTAATCCCATGAACTTCAAGTCCATGTAAACGAAAAAGTTTCAATGCAGCATGGTGAGTTGGGTTTTCACAAATAACACGCCCTGATTTTTTCGATAAAGAAGATAATACAATATCTAATCCTTCTGTAAATCCATTTGTAATTAAAATATCTTTGTTCGAAATATCTACACCTTTCATTTCCATGTAATGGAGTAAATAATTCATTAACGGTCTATAACCTTTTGCATATCCGTAGTTCAGTACGATATCCCCTTCAATGGACATGCGAGTAAGAAAAGCTCTTTTGAAATTTTCAACATCAAATAGCTTTTCATCCGGTGCTATACTATTAAAAACAATCATTCCTTTTTCCCAGCGAACACCATGTTTCATTAAATCTAATTCATCCGCTAATGCGGTAACTGTATTGAGTTTATTTTTCCAATCTATTTCAACAGACGAAGTGTTAGAAATATCAACCTTCGCAACAAAATTTCCTTTTCCTTTAACTGCATAAATGAGTCCTTCTTGCTCTAAATCCGCATAAGCAGCGAGTACTGTATTTCTGCTCACAGATAGTAATTCACTCAGTTCCCTTGTTGATGGGATCTTTTGGTTCCCTAACAAATGTCCTTTCATAATCATCTTTTTTAAATAATCTTTCAGTTGAATATAAACAGGACGATCTTTCACAACTTTAAAATCTTTAAACAAATCCTTACCCCCTGCAATCATTTTTGCATATTTATTTCATTTTCAAAAGGTCCACTACATATGTATTTTTTATTAATAGCGGTACGGTCATATAAAGTGAAACTTTAATCAGTGGGGATTTTGTTCATCCCCCACCGATTATTAGCCCGCATCAATCGGATATATATGGGCAATAAGGATCCCACCTAACTTTTTTGCTCCATTCGAATTTTGAAGGTATAAGTTTTACTGCTATAAATCTCTACGATATAAGTTAATTACATCTTTTAAAGCAGCTGCTGCGGCTCCGCGTGGATTAGAAGCTCCACCAATTGTAGTAACTTGTCCCATTGTATCTGTAAAGAATGTTATTCCTTTTTCAGTTCCATTTACTTTTGCTAGTGAATGGTCTTTTTCTATTTCAAGCGGTTCTACATTAAGATTCACTTTACCATCCTTATCCTTATATGCTGAAGCTATTAATTTAATATATTTGTTTTGTTCCTTAGCATTTCGAATTTGTTGTTTTGTAACATTTTCGATTCCTTTTATATGTATATCTGTAAGCGTATTCTCAACACCCATCAAGCTGTTTGCCAAAAGTAACAATTTACACGCACTATCTGAACCACTTACATCTAGTATTGGGTTCGTCTCAGCAATTCCTTTATTTTGCGCTTCTTTCAGTGCTTCTTCAAAAGTAACATCTTCTTCATACATTTTTGTAAGTATATAATTAGTTGTCCCGTTTAATATTCCTTCTATTTTTTCAATATTGCAGCCAGCTAAACTAAATTGTCCAATATCTAATGTCGGTAGTGCTGCGGCAGTTGCGCCACTATATCGAATTCGTACATTCGCTTCTTTTGCTGCTTCCTTTATTTCTCTCCAGTGAGTAACAAGTGCACCTTTCGAAATTGCTACAATATCCATATGTTTCTCCATCGCTTGTTTTATATATTGTTTTCCTGGATTTCCATCTTTAAGATTTGTAACAGTTGATTCTACCAATACAGTACCACTTATCCCACTTGTTGCACGTTCGCCTGGATGATGTTCTATATATTTTTCAATCGCAGCAGTACCGCCACCATACATTAATAAATGATGAATAGACAAACCTTCCTCATTATGTATTGCAATATTTCTACCTAATACGCCACTTACAACTAAATGGATTCCATATGTTTCGTATATATATAAATATTTTTCGTTTACTAATTTTATAAACTCTCTTCCTACAGTCCCGTATCCTGATAAAACAACTTGTATTTTCATAATATCCCCCCATATTTTTCTTCCATATCCCTCTTTCAATATAATATAAAGCGCCCCCGAATTCCATCGAGAGCGCTTTATTATTAACTATTGCGGTAACCGTGATAACTTTTCTGCAATTGTTCTATAAAACTCTTGAATATTAGAAAAACCTAACGTGTCTGAAACACTTAATCCTACCATATCGAGATGATCCCAATTTACTTTCGTTTCAATATGATTCCATTTTCCAGCCTGTAAAAACTCATTATTATATACAGCAATATTAGACGAAGGCGCAATCATAGAATTTGTATTTACTACACCGTCATTTTGCCACCAAGATGTATCAATTAATGGGCGATTTTCTTCAAATCTTGCATAGGAACCTAAGAAAACTGCATTCCCCATTAACACTTTGTTCATTGTAATATGAGGTAGTTGTAAACCCGTTATAGGTGCTGCTTGTGATGCATGTCCACTATACGATAAGTAATATACATCCGATTGTGTCTTTACCCAACTATTTAACTCCTTTGCTCCATCAGTACTTAAATCCCATTGACTAATATCTTTTGTATTTCTCCAAATTGAACTATTTAAAATACGATCAGTATATTGGAAAAAGGACTCTCCTGCATTCTTTTTTATACCCCATTGATCCAATTTAAAATCATATAACGATAAATTATTGTTTCCTCCTAAACTCGCAGCTGTAATGAGTAAATCTTTAACAAACGGAAGCAATAGACTACCATCCGCAAGTGTTGTCCCGTTGTGAGGAGTTGCTAAAGTTGTAACACTATGAACATACGATTTACCACCTTCAAATAGTGGTGATATCTTTGTGTTCGGATGATTTTTCACATAATTTTTTTCTTCATAACTTCCTTCTTTTAATAGCTGTACTAATGTTCTCGTCGTTTGTCCTCCCATACTATGCCCAACTAAATGAACTTTATTTGTTTCACTCCAATTCGTTGCAAAACCACTATATGTTCTACCAAAACGATTATGTCCATGTTTCTCAGCGTGTGCCGCACCATAATCTACTATTCCACCGTTAATTTGCGCGTATAATTCACATGCACGGTCCCAATTACTAGAAACAGGGCCAACAGCAGCAGTATGTACTGTGTAACCATTTCTTTTTAAATCTTCCTGTATATCATGAACACCACCCCAATATTTTACCTCTAACATTTCTTCCCTACCCCATCCAGCAAATCCATTCACTAAAATGATAGGATAATTATTTTGTTGTCTCTCTTCAGCGTAAGTTGTTTTCGCTGCGAATGAACAAACAGTTACTAATGTGAAAAAACATACTTTTAAAAATAACTTCCCCATACTTTCTCCCCCTAATTAAACGCTTTCATTTTTCTGTGAAAAAGATTGACACAATCAGTTTTTAACTTAAACATAATGTAAAGTATTTTATATACGTTGTATATATAGAAAACATATATAAATGTTGATAAATATTAATTCAAGTTAATATTTATTTTTTACAATATTAGCTATAGTTCCCTCATGTTCAACGGATTAAAAGATCATAAGAAAACTAATTTCGCTGCTTGAAAAGAAGGAAAAAGCATGCAAATCGGATCAAACATTCATACATTATCTCAACCTACTAAAATAACTCCATCTAATCTTGAGCATAATACTATCTCTTCTACTAAACTTGAAGGTAAGAAAGCGAATGATCCTATCAAGTTCGATATTTGTTCATCTGAAAAAGAAATGAAACAGCCTAAGCATAAATTTAACGAATTAGATTTATGGAAGATGTTGAAAGATAAAGGTGTTCCATTATGGATCATCCTTGAAATGCTACAAAAAGTCCGTAAAGAAAAAGAAGCTCAAAATAGTTCGGCTCAAAATCCAAATTCGATTGAAGAAACGAACGAGACTCGATTAAATGAAGTAATGTAATTTATGTTCTCTAAATGATCTATACATAAAAAGAGTTCAAGATTGATAAAGTTTCTATCAACCTCGAACTCTTTTTTAAGATTTTTCTCCAATCGTTACAAACTGAAAAGATACTTCTCCTTCTAAACCTTTAATTAGCTTTCTTACTTTTACATTTTCATTAATCAATGTATTATCTGTCGACATTTTAGGTTTTTCGTCACCTAAAGATTTTTTCAGATGAAGAAGTTGCATTTTCGTTTCATTTGCTTTTATTTCTTTATATACACTATTTTTCGCTACAATCACATACCATTGAAACCCATAATTGCGAGTGTTACCAATCCAAGCATTACTATCATATTTAACAGGAATCTCTCTTCCTTCTATTTCAATACTTTGTATAGTCTTTTCGTCTTCATGTGTAAATAATAATGAGCCTTCTTTTGGAAAATTCGGTAATGTGTCTATAGGCATAGAACTGGATACATTATCCCGTTTACAAAAAATCTTTTCTTTAATCATCGCTTGCGCAGTAGATTCATTTAATATTAGTACCTTCCCTTTTCCAAATTCACCTGTTTTCACTGAATAAACTTCATTTTCTTTCGTATTTTCCTTATAACGATTAATAATTGGTGAAGCATTATTCTCATCTCCAATTATTAGTACACCGTTAGCTGGGAATAAGTCTTCATTTTTAGAACATGCGCTTAAGCTTATTAAAATTATTATAGTTAACATGAAGATAGTTAGTGTTCTTTTCATCACGGTTCCTTTCATAATTCAATTTGTTTTTCACATGATTTCCTGTAATCTTAATAGTTGATATCCTCTATTGTTCCATAGTTTTATACAGCTTTTGTAGGTACCGCCAACGAGTTATAAAGAAATATAAAACTTGTATACATATAAATGAAATTAAAATAACGATAGAGCTATTTAAAATAGAAAAATCGACTAATTGTTGTAATGCCGTATAAGCGACTACAGTATGAATTACTGCAACGACAATCGGTAAGAAGAACATTAATAATAATTGTCTCGTTACAACTTTTTTTAACTCTCGTTTACTTAATCCCATTTTCGAAATCATTTTATATTGCTGTTGATCGCGATCCAAATCAGTATATAATCGAAAATAGATAAAACTAGCAGCAAATGTGAAGAAGACGATTCCGACTAAAACACTTGCCATAAGTAATAATCCATTCGTTTGCTTTGCACTTAACAAATCTAATGTTAAAGCTTGAAAGTAGAAATTATCTTTGCTAACATCTTTTTCAAATATACTATTTAATTGGTTTGAAATCTCTTTCGTTTTCATCCAATCATCTACAACAAATCCGTAAGTACGATTTTGATCACCTATATCATCTTGGTCAGGAGAAACAGGAATTCCATCATACACATGATCTTGAACAGCGATATAAATACTTCTAGTATCATGCGGTAAAACTAAATTTTCTACAGCTTTTTTCACACGAAATGTCTTTGTCCAATCTCCTTGAATGACTTCAATATTCTTTTTATAGTCACCATTTCTAAATTCTTGTTTTTGGGATACCATTCCAGGAATTAGTAAAATTTCATCTTCTTTTTCAATCGTTTCTTGTTGATACCCGAGTGCTCTCGCAAGTTCGTTATATTCACTTAACTTTATTACATATACGTTACTTTCTGTATATTTATTTGAAGACGAAGCCATTCGATAAGGAATATTAGCATCATCAAGATGTTTTTTTATAGTAGAGAGATTTTTATCTACCTCTTTGTCTGTTTCAAAACTTACATACAGAAATGTATACGGATTTGTCATTCTTACTAAATCCCTATTACCGAGAGCAGCTGTCGTACCAATTGCTGTAAATGCAACTGCTGAAATAATAGATACTATAAAAAACATGGTTGCATTATCTTTCATACGATAAATCAATTCTGAGAATGTTAATATATTCGTTCTCTTTAAAAAGAAAGATTCACTTCTTTTTGCCAGATACAATATATAAACGCTACATTGCGTATATAAAAAGTACGTTCCTATAATTACTAAAAGTACACCCGTTCCGAGCGTAATAAAACTATGATTTGAAATAAAATGAAATACTGATAAATACCCACATCCTATACTAATTAAAGAAAGTAGCGATAATAAAATTGAAGATTTCGGTTCAGGTTTTGGTTTTTCTTCTGCTTGAATGAGTTCTACAAGTTCTGTTACTTTTACCATTTTAAAAGTAACAAGCGAAACAATTAAAAATAAGAAAAGAAACGTGATGACTGTTAATAATACCGCCTGCACTGGTATATAAAAAGGTAGGCCATTGTTAATCATTAATACACTTGCGCTTATCAATAACACTAGCTTAGAGAATACGAGTCCAATGAGAATCCCTATACAAATTGAACCAAATCCAATTAACATATTTTCAATTAATAATAATTTCTTAAGCTGTCGCATTGACATACCTTGCATCATTAATATGCCAAATTCTTTCTTACGCGTTTTTAAAAATGAACTGACTGAATATAGAATGAAGAAAAATGAAAATACAAAAATTAATCCTTGCGAAACGGTAAATCCTAACGTACCAAATGCACTTATTGTTGCACTTGTCGATTTTAACTCCCCTTGTAAATCGGGATGAAATAATAATAGGGCATACGTAAAGAAAATCATAATAGAAAATGCACAACTTAAAAAATGGGCAGCGTATGTACGCTTATTACGAAAAATATTATTAAATGCGAACTGACGAAAAGTCATGCCTTTTTCCTCCTAACAAAGAAAGGACATCCATAATCTTTTGATAAAAGGCTTGCCTACTTTCACCACAATAAATTTCGTTATATAATTGACCATCTTTAATAAATATAACTCTGCTGCAAAAACTCGCTGCATAAGGATCATGTGTAACTAACATCATCGTGGCTTTTTCTTCTTTATTAAGAGTATCTAGCATCTCCATTACATCATTTGAAGATTTAGAGTCTAAATTCCCAGTTGGTTCATCGGCAAGTAATAATTGTGGTTTATGAACGATTGCACGAGCGATTGCAGTTCTTTGAGCTTGCCCCCCTGATATTTCAAACGTTCTTTTACTCAATATATCTGCAATATTTAATTTCTCTGCAATTTCTTCCACTCGTTTGTTCATTTCTTGTACAGATACACCATCTAATGTCATCGGCAATACGATATTTTCCTTTACTGTAAGTGTGCTAAGTAAATTAAATGATTGAAAAACAAATCCTAATTGTTTCCTACGAAATAAAGCTAAACTGTCTGATGATAACTGGAAAGGATTTGTACCATTTATTAACATTTCTCCTGATGATGGAGAATCGATAGTAGATACCATATTTAATAATGTTGTTTTCCCGCTACCTGAAGGTCCCATAATCCCTACAAATTCACCTTCTTGAATTGATAAATCAATATCTACCAATGCTTTAAAAGGTATTTTCCCTTTATATACTTTACTAATACTTTTTGCATGTAAAATTTCCATTTATATTCTCCCTTCATTTCCACTGCTCACTATAAAGTGTAAATGAATTGTCTTATAGCACATATTGATTCATCTTTCATTTATCTTACACGCTTGTAAGATTTCTAAAAAAACTGATAACAAACTTATTTTCAATCTATAATCAATGTATATCCATCTTATAATATTTGCATTGTGGTATGAAATACAATGCTATTTATTTCTAATTTTTATTAATATAAGAAAAAAGACCGATTGCTTTATCGGTCTTTTACTTTCAAGTATCATATTTTAACTAATGCTTTTAGTTAAAATATATTTGAGTAACCCTATTAATACTATTTCACTTGATAATACCCCCTGCAAAAAACTGAGTTTTTCGGTTTAATTGCAATAAAAAATGAATTGTAGATATCTGAGGCAGAGATAAATGTGTTTATCCAACATATAAATAACATGATTGATTTCATATTTCCTGATACATAAAACGACATAACAGCAGGAACTATTGATAATACAATAATAGGCAAGCTCATAAAGACCCAAAATCTCGCTTTGGATAGTATTGCATTTGTATTTAGCCAAAAAAATATTCCACTACATGTTAAGCTAATATCACCTTTTTTATTTAAGACCAAAATGTGTAGACATTCGTGAATAATAAAGACAAAAATACCAATTATGATAAGATAAAATATATTAATATGAGTGAAACCTATTTTAAAGAAATAGGGTATTAGAAAAATGATTATCTGAAGTAGATATACAAACTTCATATAATGTTTTCGATACCAATTATTCTGTATAAAAGGAGTCCATTCTGAAAAATCCATACTTATTTGTGGCAAGTGACGAAACCAAATTATGATATGTGTTCCCCTCCCTTATTTAAACTATTTCATAACTTAAACATTTAATCCACTAGCACTCAACCGTAAGTTTTATATGTACCCCCTCACTAGACTTACCAACACTTTTTGTTGACTAAGACCAAACTCTTATCCCACTTTTCCCGTGTATTCTTCTACTTGAGCTTAAAGTAATTCATTTGTAGGGTGATTTGAGTAAGAAATTTGCGTTTTCATAGATACATGCATTCGACAAAATCTTCCAAATCCCTTTTCGTAAATGATTTTTTAAAATGGTTATCACATGTACAGCTTGATGCTCCTGCTTTGGTGAAAAGCAACTCCATCAAGAAGTCATCCGAATTGCACCTTTCATATGTTAACAGATATAAAGTGAATGTAAAAAAACTTAGAGTTTTAGCTCTAAGTTTTTTAATGATTTCGTTTTAATTCCTTTTACAGGGCAATATTTTTTATCCATTCGGATTTACTCAATTGATAATGATTATATAATTGATTTTCTATCGTCTGTTGTCTCATATAAGTAAACCCGCATTTTTCAATTACTTTATTTGATGGTACGTTGTTAATTAATGCAATTGCGTTAAGGGCATCAACATTTGTATTTTCAAACAAATAGCCGATCAAGCCTTTTGTCGCTTGCGTTGCGTAACCTTTATGTTGATACTCATTTGAAATAGCATACATAATTTCTCTATTTGGTGAAGAGAGTTCTTCTTTAATACCCGTACAACACCAACCAATAAACTCATTTGCACTTGTAATAAATACCCCTAACTTTAAAGAATACTCTTCAACGTTTGATGTAAGTTTCACGGCATCAAAAAATGCTTTATTTTCTGGTACCTCATAATTTGTAACCCAATTAACTCGTTGTTCTTTTGTTGATTTCCAGTCTGGTAAAAACTTTTCTATTTCCGGTTGATTTGATATTTTATAAATGCTCTCCGCATCTTTGATAGTAAACTCTTGCAAGTATATATCTCCACAGTCTATTCTAAATAAATTAGTCGAACTCTCTTCTCCCATGTTAATCCCCCTTAATTACATTAAAGCGCCTTAATCTGCTTCGTAAGTTCTATAAATCGTTCATCAAGTTCTTTATATTCTTTATCGTTAGAAGTTAAAAAGCTTAATTTACCTAATACTTCTTGTCTCTCTGTTTCTAACGTTAAACGTAGCTCTTCAATATCATCTCTTGTTTTAATAAGTTCCTCTAGCTGCTTTTGTATCGTATTATTTGAAAACACGAGTTTCGTATTAGTCGTTTTCTCTAAAAAATATCGATCGTGAGAAACGATAACTAGTGTTCCATTATACTCCGCTAATGTAATTTCAAGCTGTTCACGTGAAGGGAGGTCAAGGTGATTCGTCGGTTCATCTAGAATAAGTACATCTTTTTCATCTAAAATATAAGCCATTAACTTACATTTCACTCGTTCTCCCATGCTCATATGTTCAATCGGCTCTTTCCATTGAGAAGCTTGGAATCCTAAATGTTTCATTAAATTTTGGACTTTTCCTCTTTCTTCAAATGTCTCTTTAAAAAATAAATCTTCTGGTGTTTTATCCAGTGGTAAATCAAATACTTCTTGTGTTAAATAACCGATGTTTGCAGTTGGTGAAATCCATACTTCTCCTTGTACAGTTTCCGTTCCCATAATCATCTTCAGTAATGTTGTTTTCCCGCTACCGTTTGGTCCAACAATTGCAACCTTCTCACCGTGCTGAATTGTAAAATTAACGTTTTCAAATAATATTTGTCTATTAAATTCTTTCCTCAATTGTTTCACTTCTAAGAAGCGTTTTCCTACTTTTTTATTCGCTTGAATAGAAAACACGACTGAATACTCTTCTTTCACACGTTCTACTTTCGTTTTCTCCAGCTCTTTTTCGAGACGTTTTCGTTTTGACTTCACTTGCGCATCCATTCGCTTCGCTTTTACACGATAAAACTCTTTAACTCCTTCTTGTTTTGTAGACTGTGCGTGTGCCTTTTGTGACCATGAACTTAATTCTTTTATATGTGTTTCTACTTGTTCTATCTTTTTTTGCTGCTTTTCATATTCACGTTGCTGCGTCAATCTTCTTTGCTCACGCGCTTTCATATAACTCGTATAATTACCGCTATGCTCAATTAATTTTTTATCCTCAATTGACCATATTTTTGTTGCGACAACATCTAAAAAATATCGATCATGTGATACAACGATAACTGTACCTTTCATATTTTTTATTTGTTTAATGAGAAATTCCGTACTCATCTCATCTAAATGATTTGTCGGTTCGTCTAATATTAAGACATTAGGATTTCCCGCAAATCCTTTCGCTAACCGAACTTTCAGCTTTTCACCACCACTTAAAGTATGAAAATCGTTCGTTGGCACGCCCCATTTTGCAAGAAGCTCTGCTTCTTTTGCAATCACATCATTACTAATAAAAGATTCTATTTCTTGTTCAACATATGCGGTTGCCATATTTATTTGCTGCCATTCAACAGTACCTTTTGATGGTTCAATCTTCCCATTTATTAATTGAAGCAACGTTGATTTACCAGCACCATTTTTACCAATTAATCCGATAACATCTCCTTGTTTTACTACTACATTCATTTTTTCTAACAAAGTATTTTCCTTTATTTCAACATACACATCATTTAATTTTAAAAGCTCTTTCATATTACCGATCCCTTTCATAAAGGGAGAACAAAAAAATCCTCCCAAAGTAATTTTGGCAGGATTAGTCGTTACATTATTTATACCCAAATAAGCTATTACGCAAATTAAATAGCAATACCGTTGAATGGAATTGGGCAGACTAATCCTATTTTTTATAAATTGAAATTTATTGAATTTCAACGTTTAAAAATAAGATTAGTTAATCATCGTCCACCCATCATTCCTTTCCGTCGTTAGTAACCATATTGTACCATAGTGGTATTGTATGCGTAAATATCATTGTTTGTAAGTAAAAAAGTTTATTTTCCCTCTTTGCACTTCATATCAATAAAACACAAACTACATTTTCATGTTCTTCTTACTTTAGATTTCCCTATCTATAAACTTCTATATACTCCTCCTTATATAATTTTCATATAAATTTATGATCAATTATATATTATACATATTAAATTTCAATTCTTATAATAAAGGTATCATTTTAAAGGGGGACACTATAATGGAATTTAGCAGACTAGGAAACAGTGGATTAACAGTTAGCAAGATTGCATATGGGAACTGGATAAACCATGGTGGAAAAGTAGATGAGGATACTGCAAATGATTGTGTGAAAGCAGCACTAGATGTCGGAATTACAACGTTCGATACTGCTGATGTTTATTCAGACACTATAGCCGAAGAAGTACTTGGCCGATCTTTGAACGGTATACGCCGAGAAAGTATAGAACTCTGTACAAAAGTTTGCCATCCGACTGGACCCGGAAAAAATGATCGAGGCTTATCACGAAAGCATATTTTAGAAAATTGTAATGCATCTTTACGTCGATTGCAGACAGACTACATCGATGTCTATTATGCACATAGATATGATACGACAACTCCTCTTGAGGAAACAATGTTAGCTTTTGCTGATCTTGTACGACAAGGTAAAGTCCTTTATGTTGGCGTAAGTGAGTGGACATCAGAACAAATCACCCGCGGTGCAGCACTCGCACGAGAATTGAACATTCCACTTATCGCTAGCCAACCTCAATATTCGATGTTGTGGCGAGTTATTGAAACTGATGTAATACCAACATGTCAACGTGAGGGACTTGGTCAAATCGTATGGTCCCCCCTTGCACAAGGTATTCTCACAGGAAAATATCAACCTGGTAAACCATTGCCGAATCAATCACGTGCTAACTCTGATGCTGGTAAACCATTTTTCCAAAAACTCGTGCAACGTTGGATGAGTGATGATGTACTCACTGCAATTCAGAAACTTAATCCCATCGCGCAAGAAACTAATCTTACCTTATCTCAACTCGCAATTGCTTGGGTGCTACAAAATCCAGCTGTTTCCTCTGCAATTATTGGCGCATCAAATCCGGAGCAAATAAGAGAAAACGTAATTGCTTCTAGTATTAAATTACAACCTGAAATTATGGATCAAATTGATGGTGTACTAAAAGGTTTCATTGAGTACGATCCGAGCAAAACAGGTTAAAACATCAGTGAATTCTCCCTATAAAGAAGCTTTCCTTTCCAAATCCACACTGCCCATCCTATAAAGATGGGTTTTTATCTTTTACATTCACATTGTGAGATCGTATAAACCTCTCTAACAACTGTTAAAAAGTTCTCTAACACAACAGATTTTTCATCTAGTCTCCATCCAGCATATAAATTTATTTTCGGGGTATTTTCTTGAATTTCTTTATATATAACTCCCGGTTTTTTATAACTTTCCACTGATGATGGAACGACAGAAATCCCCATTCCTGCTGCAACTAAATTCACAATCGTTTGCATCTGAATTGCTTCTTGAACAATATTTAAACTTACTCCATGTTCCCAAAAGTAACTAATAATTAAATCATAAAAGTTTGTACCAAAATGACGTGGAAATAAAATAAATGGTTCATCTACTAATGATTTGATTGAAATGTTAGGTAACGAAACGAAAGGGTGCTCTTCATACAAAACTAATTTTAAACATTCTTCAGAACAAACTTCGGAAGCTAATATTTCATTATTCTGCTTGGAACGAATAAATCCAATATGAATTTGTTTTTCATATAGCGCTTTTATTTGCTGGTCTGTTGTCATCTCGCGTAATATAAGCTGTATTCTAGGAAAACGTTCTCGAAATTTTTTTAATATCTCTATTACAGTTTCTGTAGAATCGACAAAACCGATTATTAAATGGCCTATCTTCCCTTCATCCGCAAGCTGTGTTTCTTTAATGGTTCTATCTACTTGAAGTAATGTTTGCCGCGCACCTTCTAAAAATATTTTTCCAGCATCCGTAAGTTCAACCATTCTTTTTGTTCGATGAAAAAGTTGAACTCCTAACTCTTCTTCTAATTTACGAATTTCTTGACTTAAAGGAGGTTGTGCCATCATAAGACGCTCTGCTGCACGACTAAAGTTTAATTCTTCTGCCACTGTTATGAAATATCTCATTTTCCGAATATCCATTACAATCCCCCTACCATAAACGAATAATAAACAATTCGCTTTTACTTCTCTTAGGTAAATAATTCTTTATTCCCAAGTGGTACAAAACAAGGCTAAAAAACTTATCTTCAAAGTTCTTTAGCCTTTAGCCTTGATCACTTGTTACACATTAAAAAATATTATTCGTACAACGGTACCTTTACCAACCTCTGAATGGATCTCTACATTATGTCCCAATTGTTTCGTAATTTCATATACAAGATATAGACCCATTCCCGTTGATTCTTTAAAATCTCTACCATTTTCTCCGGTAAAGAAAGGTTTAAATACTCTTGGTAAATCTTGCTTCGGTATCCCTACGCCACTATCGATAATTTCAAGTACAACTGTATTACCTTCCTTATATGCTTTCACTTTAATCTTTTCTCTACTACCTGATGAATATTTAATCGCATTCGATATAACTTGTCCAATTAAAAATTGCAACCATTTCGCATCACTTTCTACCGTAATACCTTTATCAATTTCAAGCTCTGGATATACAAAATTTCGGATAAAGAAGCGTTTATGTTCATGTACAGAATCATTCACTATTTTATGTAGTTGTACTCTTTCTACATAAAAATCTTGTGTGAATGCTTCTAAACGTGCGACATATAATGCCATCTCTAATCCCTTTTTCAATCGATCTGTTTCCTCGTTAATACTTTCAAAACGCGAATCCACTTCATCCTGTGTAATTAATTCTATTACAGAAAGAGGTGTTTTCATTTGATGAATCCACTGATTCATAAAGGTTAAATGATCATTATTTTTTCTCTCTTGTAATTGCAGCTGATTTTGATAATGACGATATTGTGCATCAAGCAAATCTTGGAGAGCGGTAGATAAAACTGCAAAATCAGATTTTTGAACGGATTCATCCAAAGATTGCAATGGATTTGCTAAGCGCTCATAAAAAGAACGATGTGTAAAATAACGAAATACTAAGTAGCTTACCATAAAAAAAGCACCTAAAAACATTGCATATAATGCTGTAGTAATATGATTATGTCCATCAAACCAATAAACTAAGAATATGGCTAATAGTTGGATCGCAGTAAAACAAATAAGTGGTATATGATCACGTATAAACAACCTTATCATTTTTCCATACCATTATCCCAAGTAATATGTAATCTATACCCAACACTACGAATTGTTTCAATTGCTCCTTCAATTTGTAACGTTTTTAACTTTTTACGCACACGTGTTGTATTTACACTTAATGTATTATCATCAACATAAGATTCACTATCCCATAATTTATTTAATAATACTTCCCTACTCACAACACGCGGATAGTTTTTCATTAACATTTCTAATAAAATGGCTTCATTTCTCGTTATATCAATCTCTTGGTTCCGCAACTTCAAAACAAGTCTTTCAGGATATAAACAAAGACCTTGTTGCTCAACCATTCGTTCTTCTATTTTCGGTGCATAGTCTCCATAAGCACGTCTTAAATGACTACGAATTTTCGCCATTACAACTTCATAATGAAAAGGCTTCGGAATAAAATCATCGCCACCATTTTCTAACGCCATAACTTGATCCATCGTACCTTCACGGGCCGAGATAAATAAAATTGGACATGTGGAAACTCCGCGAATTTGACGACACCAATAGTAGCCGTCAAAGCTTGGTAAATTAATATCTAATAAAACTAACTCTGGCTGTTCTTCTAAAAATATGTCTAACACATTTTGAAAATCCGATATAACTATTCCTTGGTAACCGTATTTCGCAACATAAGTTGATAATAGCTCCGCAATTTTCATATCATCTTCAACAATCATAATTTTGACCATTCTTAAACTCCTTTTAATTCACAATCTCAAATATACTTATACAAAATAAATACTACCTCTTTTTATTTAATCCGTAAATTATAAAAGGATACTAAAAAAAACAGCATCCTTCTTCTATTATTCTTATTTAATATTAAATTTACTCCAATTAAAACCCAGCTTCTCCACATATTCCATTCCTAGTTCCATCCGCGTCGTTTTTAGTGGATCCACAACTTGACAAATTTTCAAATTACCCGCTGCTGATAATAAAAGAGTTGCATCTGCTTTAGACATTTCTAATTCTTCATGTAAAAATGTCACCATATTACGTACAGCACGATTCGCTGCATCGTCTAACAATTTTTCTGAAGCAATCGTCATTATTTTTTCTTTTTGGATAGCCATTGGTAATGGCCATTTCTTTTCTTTTATAATTTGAACAGTTACAGTTACCTCTCCAGCAACTTCCACCCCACTAACACCAATTTCACCATCACCCATTGCAGCGTGTAAATCTCCTAATGCCAAAAGAGCGCCAGGAACATTTACAGGTAATAATAATGTAGTGCCTTCTTTTATCTCTTTACAATCCATATTTCCGCCGTGGTCATGCGGTGTTCCACAGGAAATACTCTCCTCTTTCGGGGCCGTACCAATTACACCAATCATGGGGTTAATTGCAATATGTATTTCATTGGAAAATATAACATGTTCATTATGTATTGGGACAATTTTCACTGTATTTTCATTTAGCTCATCCCCCATTACACCGAGGTTCGCACCTGTAGTTAAAACACCCTGCTCTGCAATTTTAATCTTTTCAATCGTTACGGCTAATATATCACCAGATTCTGCACCTTTAATATATACAGGTCCAGTCGCTGGATTAATTCGCTTCCAATCTAATTCTTGAAACACAACATCTTCAGAATCAATTTGATTTTCAAAGCAATCATATGTTTCAAATACAAGACGGCTCCCAATTTCCACTTCCATACATGGCTTATTTTCTGATGACATTGCGTAAATGATATGTTCTTTATGAATACGATGCATAGTACCTCTCCTTTTTCGTATTTATCTTCTATATAATAATTAGCTTTTATCTGTATAAGCTCCTTTTTAAAATTAGTAGTTATTTTAAAGAAAAATGCACTTAGCTCATTTTGAAACATACACTCTTTACTATAACAGGTAAAGAAAGGTGGTATTACAATGCCCCTTATTCCATACAACGAAAGCGACGTTGATTTACTCGCTCGATTAATTCGTGCTGAAGCTGAGGGCGAAGGACGACAAGGTGAACAACTTGTTGGATGTGTTGTCGTAAATCGTGTGTTTTGTGATTGTTTAGATTTTAAAGAGCTTCGATCTGTGCGTGATGCAGTATATCAAAGCCCTGGCGGATTCGAAGCGGTTCAATACGGATACTTTTATCAACGTGCCCGTGAATCAGAAAAAGAAATCGCAAGAAAAGTTTTACAAGGTGAATGGCGCTGGCCAGCACGATGGGCTCTTTGGTATTTTCGTCCAGTTGGAGCTTGTCCATCCGAGTGGTATAATCAGCCGTTTGCAGGACAATTTAAAAGTCATTGCTTTTACGAACCAAGTGGTGATGAATGTCCAAAAATGTATTCAAGATAGTAAAAATTAAGCAACGCAAGTACTTATTCTATTGAGTACTTGCGTTGCTTTTAACTATTTTTTAGAAATCTAATAATGTGACGAATTTTCTGGCGCCTACTACATGTATTAATAACGGTATACGTGGACCACTTGATTGATTCATAATGAGCATATATATAACGGTAAATAATTGTTTTTGATTTTCTTTCATTATTTTTTTATTTTCATGATGACAAATCGTATACAATTGCTCCATTAGTTTAGAATGATCGTTATTAGAACGAAGTATTTTACAAACTTCTACTAGCCATTTTTTCTGCCTTTCATCTAATGTGTTATAAAACTCCGTATTTTTCTCTTTATTTACCGCAATTATTTTTTTAGATTGAAAGTTTCTTATCCAATACTCTGCACGATTACTTATCGCTATCATTTCAGGTAATCCATAGCACCTATCTATTTTCTCTAATATATCTTGTAAAATAGACGAATCAAAATTTAATAACGGTAAAGTTCCTGCTACTTGATTAAACTTTGGATACTCTTTAAATCGGCTATCAAGTCTAGAAAGTTTAATTGCATCAAATAAATCTTCATTTTTGATTGTTTTATTTTCATAACTGTCCTTCAATCTCTCATACTCTGTATAATTGCGAATCACATCTTCATCAAGTCCAATATGAAAAGCTGCATCAGGCTTATATTTTGCAAACATAAACAGAATTACTTCTGGTACATACACTTTTAATAAGTCGCTAGGTGTAATAATATTCCCTGAAGAACTGGACATTTTTTCATGATGCCCTTTAATTCCAATGAAATCATAAGCAACGTAGTGAGGGGCTTCACAACTGAATATTTTCCTTGCAATTTCTTTTGATACATTATAACTACCTGTTTCCGATGAATGATCTCTTCCGCCCGGTTCGAAAATTACATCCTCTATCATCCATCTCATCGGCCAATCGATTTTCCAATTCAGTTTCATTTGATTTGTATTTAATACGGATAATTTATTTTGATTTCCACATTCACAGTCATATCGAACTGTTTTTAGTACTTCATCAAAATGTGTAATAGTTGTTGCATCTTTCCCGCAGCTCTCACAATATAACGTAACGGGATAAAAGTTTTCTCTATCTTCTTCTCGGTGTATTCCTGTTTTAAAACCCATTAAAATATCATATATTTCTTTTCTTTTATACAAAGACTCTATTATGTTTTCGTTATACCTTCCGCTTCTATATTCAGCATGTTGATAAATAAATTCTACTTCAATTCCAAATGCTTGAAGCGATTCCTCAAACTCTTTTTCAAAATGCTCTGCGTACGAATTATGACACCCATACGGATCAGGAATATCACAGTATGGCATACCAATATATTTTGCAAAAGAAGGATCAATATTTTTGGGAACTTTTCTAAACCTGTCATAATCATCCCATGAAAATATAAAACGAGTCTTTTTCCCTAAATCTTGAAGCGCCCTTACAACAAAATAAGTCGTTACTATTTCACGAAAGTTACCAATATGAACCGAACCAGATGGACTAATTCCAGATGCGCAAACAAAAGTTTCTTTGTTGGGATGTTTTCTAATTAATTTATGTGCCACTTCATACGCCCAATGCATATACTCACCTCAATTGTATTTTTGTTTTCACATTTTCAGTTTTATACAATAAAAAAACTCCCACCCCCAAGATTATTAATCTTGAGGACGAGAGTTATTAGCTTCGCGGTACCACCTCAGTTTGTTAATACGTCACCATATTAACCTTTTCAGGTACGGCAAAATATGCTTATACCCTATCTCTATAACGGGAGAACCCGTCGCACCATCCCTAAACAAATTAGTTCCTTGCGCAGCTCCAAGTCTTTTTTCGTTAAGATGTTTAACCGCTCTTTCTCAGCTACCAGAGCTCTCTGTATGTATTCATTCTTAACTACTCTTCTCTTCAATGCCATTTTGAATATTAGTTTTTACATATGATAATTTATAACGAATACATTGTCAAATTTTTCTGAACGAAAACAAATAGCATATAACTATCTAAAAAAATGTTTTATCGCTTCCAGTTGAATTTTATGACTACATTCATTACAACAATATTTCCCCTCCGGATTTCTCTTGAATTCCCTATATTTTCCGCTTCCTTCGTATACGCGAAATACATTTTTACATGAAAAACAGACAATTTCATAAAACATCATATGCATTTCCCTCCCCATGGCTATACGCTATTTTCGAATTACGTGATAAGGCCCTCTTTTCTTACACTGGAAATCTTAATTTCATTTCAGTGAAAGGTTTACCTCTCGTCTTATCGAACTTTATATATAGCTTTAATGAATAGAGGTGAAACATATTGCTCAGAAATATAGAATTAGTCGTTGATGCTAAGGCGAATTTAGGGGAAGGCCCTTGCTGGGATGAGAAGAAACAATTATTATACTGGGTTGATATTATCGAAAAAAAATTATGTCTTTATAATCCTGTTAAAAAAACAAACCGAGCAATCACTCTCGACCAACAAATCGGTTGTGTTGTTCCATATACGAACGATGAAGTTTTAGTAGCAATGGAACAAGGCTTTTATTCTCTTAATCTTGACACAAAAATACTTACACATATTTATGACCCTGAACCAGATTTATTAGAAAATCGCTTTAACGATGGAAAATGCGATCCAGCTGGCCGCTTTTGGGCGGGCACTACAGACTTATACGGTATTAATGCTGCTGGTTCCTTGTATTGTTTAAACAATAATTTCAACGTAGATAAAAAAGTTGCACATGTAAATACGTCAAATGGTATAGCTTGGTCCCCTGATCATACATTTCTTTATTTCATTGATACACCTACAAAAAAAGTAGTCCGTTTTCATTATGATATACATACTGGTGTAATTAGCAATCCAACAGATGTTATCATCTTCCCTGAAAATGAAGGTATACCCGATGGCATGACAATTGATGTAGAAGGTTGTTTATGGATTGCACATTGGGGAGGCTCGAAGATTACTAGATGGAATCCCTTTACTGGAAAACAGATTTTAAGTATTCCGATTCCTGCTTTATATGTTACGTCGTGTACTTTTGGAGGACCTAATTTGACCGATTTATATATCACAACAGCCCGAACAAGAATGACTGATGCGGAATTAAAACAGTACCCACATGCTGGTGGTATATTTCGAATTCAAATGAATGTCAAAGGTTGTCCAACCTATTCATTTCGCCATGAAACTATTGGAGCTGAAACACTATGAACAGAATCGATTACATAAGACAAGAAGAGAAAAACTATCACGATCTTTGCTATGATCAATATAAATTATTCGAAGCTGGATCTTGGCTTTATAAACCCGTTAAAACAGTTTTGGACATGCTGAACTATTTTGAAGGACAGAAAGACCTACAAATACTTGACCTTGGCTCTGGTGTCGGTAGAAACAGTATTCCGATTGCACAAAAAATCACGAATAGTGGCGGCACTGTTACTTGTGTTGATCTACTCGATTCGGCTTTAACGAAGTTACAAGTTTATAGCAAAGAATATGGTGTATTTGAATACATAAAAACGGAACAAGCAGCAATTGAAGACTACTATATTGCTCCTAATACTTATGACTACATCGTTGCAGTATCAAGTTTAGAACATGTCAGATCAATAGACGATTTTAAAAAAGTACTTCACTCTATGGAAAATGGGACAAAGAGTGGTGGTATCAATTGTTTAATAGTTAACTCTAACATTCAAGAAATTGACTTGGAAACGAATCAAGAATTAGATGCTTTAATTGAAATTGACCTTTCTACGGAAGAAATGATACGTACACTAAAAGGCGTTTATACCGAATGGCAAAAAGTAAAAGTTGAAATAAAAAGTTTAGCGTATAATATTGTACGAAACGGTACACACATTCAATTAAATACGAATGCGATTACTTTTGTCATGCAAAAATTGTAGCTTATATGAGTGGTGACAATTTTCTTTTTAAGTCTCCACTCGTATATTTATGTAAACATCATTCCATTGTAATTACAATTTTCCCTCTAGTATGCTGACTTTCACTCAAAATATGAGCTTCTCTAACTCCTTTTTCATTAAACGGAACAACCTTACTAATGATTGGTTTAATTTTTTCAGCTTGAATCAAACCTGATAATTCGTATAATTGCTTTCCGCTTGGTTTTAACCATAAAAATCCTGATTTTATCCCTTGTACTTCATGTACCGGTTCATGAACGATAGAAACTAGAACACCACTAGGCTTAATAATTTGAAAACTTTTCTCTTGTACTTCTCCGCCGATTGTATCTAACACAATATCATAATCCGATAGTAGCTCTTCAAATTTATCTTTTTTATAATCAATGATGAGGTCAGCACCTAAAGACTTTAAAAACTCTTCATTTTTACTACTTGCAGTTGTAGCGACAAAGGCCCCAAATGATTTCGCGATTTGAATTGCAAAACTACCTACTCCACCAGCTCCAGCATGAATTAATACTCGATCATTTTCTTTTATTTGTGCGTAATCAACAAGACTTTGCCAAGCTGTTAGTCCTGCAAGAGGTATAGACGCAGCTTCTTCAAAACTAATATTATTTGGCATGTAAGCTACTAAATCTGATTTTACTGTAATGTATTCAGCATAGGAGCCTTTCCCTATATTTTCTGGTTTCGTAAACACTTTATCTCCTATTTTGAAATGGTCCACATCTTCTCCAACTTCTTCAATTACTCCAGCAACATCTAAACCTAATATTATTGGAAATGAAAATAGCAGCTTCTCTTGTAATTCTCCCTTTCTTATTTTCCAATCAACAGGATTAACAGATGTTGCGTGTATGCGTATTAATACTTCATTACACTTAATAACCGGATTTGGAACTTGTCTTTCTTGTAATTTTTCAACACTACCATATTGATCAATAATAATTGCTTTCATTTCCTCTCCTCCTTTCTGTTAATTTTAATAACTAACAATTATTTTTCAAAATTTTTCGTCTCAAATGATAATAAATATGTTTGGAGGTGATATTTATCTCTACTAATTAAGTATTATGAGTGCAAAAAGCATGTACCTAACTTTAATACAATTTAGTTTCCGGATAAGAAACAACAAAAGTTATATTTTCTTTAATTTTTAATGAAACGGAGAGTGTACTATGAATGAACAAGTTTTCAAAGTAAACGGTATTGATTTATGTACAGAAAGCTTTGGCAACCCTAATAACCCAGCAATATTATTAATTATGGGAGCTACGTGTTCAATGGTTTATTGGGATGAAGAATTTTGTGAAAGGTTAGCTAGCGCAGGGAGATTTGTCATTCGCTATGATAACCGTGATGTTGGGCGCTCTATTACATATGAGCCTGGGACTTCCAATTACACTGTAGCAGACATGGCTGAAGATGCAATCGGGGTGCTCGATGCGTATCATATTGACAAGGCACACCTTCTCGGCATGTCATTAGGAGGTATGATTGCTCAAATTGCTGCAGTAAAACACCCAAAAAGAATATTAACCTTAACATTACTAGCAACAAGCGTTATTGGATCTGATAACAATACTCGTGATTTGCCTCCAATGGATGAAAGAATTTTGACACATCATGCTAATGGTGCAAATTTAGATTGGACAAATAAAGATGTTATAGCGAAATATTTAGTTACAGGATCACGTCTACTCTGTGGGCCAAAGCGTATATTTGATGAATCAAGAACTTTAAAACAAGTAAAACAAGAAATAGAACGTGCTAACAATCTATTAAGTATGTTTAATCACGCCCTCTTAACAGGTGATGATTCTTATGAGGGTATACTTAAATCAATACTGGTACCAACTTTAGTAATTCATGGTACGGACGATACAGCTCTTCCACTTGAACATGGACTCGCACTTATTGACGAAATTCCGAACTCAAAGCTATTAACCCTTGAAGGTACAGGACATGAGAATCACCCCGATGACTGGGATAAAATTATTGAAGCAGTTTCAGAACATATATCCTATATAAGATAAGGATAACTTTTAGAAGGGGCACAAATTGTTTTGTCCCCTTCTATTTATCCCGCTATTTGTGGGCAGTAAAACTCCCACCTCAAAATTCGGCCGAAACAAAGAAGTTAGGTGGAAGCCCTGCTGCCCATAAACACCCAATTCGTGAGGGCTAATAATCAGTGGGGATGCCCCCCCACTGATTATAGTTTCACTTTATAGATATTACGATACAATAACAAAAACCCATCACTGCATTCCTATGTATAGTGATGGGCTCTACCTATTTTTTCTATGTTTAAAAAAATGGACAATCTAACTGATCAACAGATTCCCACGATTTTTTTTTTACATTTTCGGTGGATTTACTAGTTTCTAATGGTACGTTTTGAAATGGATTCATTTCAACTTTTAATAGAGATGAAGGTTCTACATATAAAGAAAAAACATGGCTACTTGGCAAGGTTTTTGATACATCAATATCTCCTACTTGTTTAAATAATTGCTGGGCTGCAAAGAAAAAGAAATTAGTTGGATTAGATTGTTTATTAAGCCAAGCAATCATTTCAGGCGATACTGATTTATTAATATTAATTTTCACTCGATCACCACGTTTATATCGCCTAGATCGCATACTTCCACCAACTAACTTATCGTTAAGTTTGTAAACCCTAACTCTTTTTGCTTATGCTCTCTGTATTTTGGCGAGCATGTGTATACTAATAACCCACGAGCATTTGTAAATAACGGGTTATCTACAAAAATCACATTTTTCAAGCGTCCTTTTTGTTTTAAAATCATTTTCAAGCTATTTTTAATAATAACTGCGCCCCCACCATAAATAAATACATATGGATCGTCTTTCATATCATCAATTTTGTTAATAATATCTGTTGCGACACGTGCAGCTAAACCTAAAAACGCTGGTTGCGATTCCTCAACTAACAATGCATTTCTCGGGTGTTTTTCATTTAAATAAATTTGGTTAAATTCTGTAATGCTATCAATTGTTTTCGTAGGATATTTCCGATTCCATCTTGTAATAATTTGTAGTAACGTTTCTTTTACACCGTACGATAACCCTTTACTTAATTGCGGACGGAAATTTACCCCTAACGAAACAACTTCTTCGGTTGTCCCCGCGCCAATATCAAAAGATAATAATGTTTTATCAACAAAATCAATTTCTGAAACTTGATTTTGTTCACATTCTATTTTATGTTTCACAACATTTCCTTCTTCATCATATACAATGCCCCACGTCCCAGAAGCGCCTTCAGGTAGGCATTTACAAAACTCAATAGAAACATTAATCGTAACATCCCGTCCGTTCGGATAATGGAAAACAACCTTATGATTTCCCATATAACGTTTTGCATTTTCAGCAGCGATTTCCTGTGTAATAAGCTGCATAGGAAGAGCGACCGATAAATCATAACGAATATTAATATGACTTGAAGTTGGACTTTGACGCATAGCACTTATCGCTAAACCAGAAAGGATTGTAATAACCATTAATTCATCAGTAGACTTATTTGATTTCTTCTCCACCTCAGTACCTTTTAATTGATCTTGAATCACTTTTTCTCCAACGATGTATCGTACATTATTTAACATTAGCGATGGAGAACTAATGGTCACATCAATGTGATTCTCTAATTCTGATAATGATACATCTCCCTCATCTAACAGTCCTGTAGGCTCTCCTATATATAAAGAATAAATACTCGGGATAAAAATAGGGTCCTGCCCTTTCACCATTAACTTCAAACCATTATTTCCTGCATCTGCACCAGCTTTTAAAAGTATAGACATAACTACCCCCTAAATTAATCTGACATCCCTTCCAAATATATGCTAGCCT
>Ga0209130_1000196_pt1 | contig 82861 bp, 76 predicted proteins | sample AraplaMF_Cvi_mLB_FD_184264 | JGI IMG/M metagenome (GOLD analysis project Ga0209130, IMG submission 184264) | Arabidopsis root microbial communities from the University of North Carolina, USA - plate scrape MF_Cvi_mLB (SPAdes) (version 2) | ecosystem: Host-associated > Plants > Roots > Endosphere... | reverse complement strand
GGCCGGGCAGGGCTGCGATATTGAGGTCTCCGCCCTGCCCGGCCATGCCCCGTCGAGGCAATCGGATGACATTTCAACTTTGCAGAGATAGCGACTTTCCAACTCTGCAACATCACTGACGTGGTCTCGATGTTGAAGCGCCGCCATCCCGCCTCCTGTGCCCGGAGCTTGAGATGATCGAACTGAAGCGCTCTATCAATGCGATGCCCCAGGATGTCGCCGACCGTCTGGCGGCGGCCGCGTTACAGGCAGCTTATGATGAAAGGCCAGCCTATCAACGGAACGACTATCTCGGCTGGATCGCCCGCGCGAAGACGGTCGCAACGCGGGACAAGCGGATTGCGCAGATGCTGGATGAGCTCTCCCGCGGCGGCATCTACATGAAGATGAGTTGGCGCTCGGATCGGACCTCCCGAAGCTAGAGCTGCTCAGTTGGCGCGTGCGGCGATCTTGTCGAAGTCGCGGTCGAGCCCTGCCAGCGCCTGATCGATCCGCTCGCGCCGCTCCTTGATCCAGCTCTCCTGCGCGGCGAGCTTCTGCCTGGCGCCCGCGATCATCCGCGCCATCTCCGCCGGCTGCGGCCCGCCGGCCGTGGCGCGGTTGCGGACGATCGCCACCGGATCGAGTGTCGCGCGGAACTCGCCTTCGTTCATCGGCAGTTCGCCGCTGACGACGCCCATCTCCTTCAAGGTCTTCTGGTAGATGCGCTGCGCCTCGGCATAGGGAAAATCCGACGGCTTGATGTCGTGCGCCTTGGCGTGGTCGACGATCTCCGAGGCGAAATGATGCCCGACACGGAACGGCAGCTTGTACTGGCGCATCAGCACGTCGGCGAGCTCCTGCGAGGCCGTCCAGTCGCCGTTGAGCTCCTCCAGGGCTCGCTGCGGATCGATGACCAGCGCCTTCAGGACGCGGTCCCAGCCGTCCACGACCGCGCCGGCGCCCGAGATCACCGCCGCATTATCGCGCACGCCCTTGGGATCGCTCATGCCCGGCGGGATGTTGTGCGCCTGGATGGTGCGCCCGATGCCGAGCGAGATCGCCGTCGAGGCCTGGCTGCGCAGGCCGTTGAGCAAGCCCGGATTGCGCTTCTGCGGCATCGCGCTTGAAACGTAGGTGTTGCCGTCGCCCTCGGTCAGCAGGATCCAGGGCCGCGGCTGCGCGTACTGGACCATGACGTCCTCGACGAAAGCTCCGGCATGGAGCGCGATACTGGTGGCGAGCGCCCCCGCCTCGACCGGCATCTCGGCCGCGGTGATCTGGGCAGCGTCATAGGCGTTGTCGACCGTCGCGGAAAAGCCGAGATAACCGGCCATGCGGGTGCGGTTCAGCGGCCAGCTGGTGCCGTTCAGCACTGTCGTGCCCATCGGCGAACGGTCGAGCCGCGCATAGGCCTCGCGCAGTCGCTCCGCGTCCCTCTCCAGCCCGGCGAGGTGGCCGAGCAGATAGTGCCCGTAGCTGTTGGGCTGGGCCGCGACGCCGTTGGTGTAGTTCGGCACGATCGTCCCGGCATGTTTCTCGGCGAGCTCGGCCATGGTCGTGCTGAGCCGGTTGAGCTGGCCGGCGAGCCGCAGCAGCTCCTCGCGCATCATCGCCGCCCGCATGGCCGAGAGCATGTCCTGGCTGGAGCGGCCGGCATGCAGCAGCGTCGCCTCGACGCCGGCCGCCTCGATCAGCAAGGGCTCGAAGGTGATCACCAGAGTCGGGCGCTTGGCGCCGGGCTTGTCCGCGGCCTTCAGCATCCTGTCGAGGCCGGCGGCGATCCGTGGCGCCAGCGCCGGGTCGAGCAGCCCCTCCTCGCTGTTGATGACGGTGCTCGCCTTGTTGATTTCGCCGAGCCAATAGAACTCGTCGCGCTTCTGCGCTGGCTGCGCGAAGGCGCAGGCGCACCCGGCGACCAGCGCTCCAATTGCGGTCAGCGTTCTCGATCCACGCATGCCCACCTCCACAGCATCTGAGGTCATCGCACCACGACCTTGGTCGGGTTGCCATTCGAAGAGCGCGATGCGCTAATCTCAGCAACGCTCGGCGATCGCTCGAAGCGCAATCGCAAGGACCTTGAAGAGTCCCGAGAATCCCAGGGAGGTCAAATCGATGTTGAAGTTCGGCTGGCTCGGCGCGCTCGCGCTTGCCACCTTCGTCCAGCTCGCTCCGGCTACGGTGGCGACGGCTCAATCCTGGCCGCAACGGCCCGTCAGCTTCATCGTGCCGTTCCCGGCCGGTGGTGGCACCGACGCCTTCGCTCGCCCCCTCGCCGCCCAGCTCGAACAGCAGATCGGCCAGCGCATCCTGATCGACAACCGTGGCGGCGCCGGCGGCACGGTCGGCGCCTCGGCCGCGTCCAAGGCCGCGCCCGACGGCCACACCTTCTTCATCGGCGCCGCGCACCATGCCATCGCGCCGGCGCTCTATCCCAAGCTCGACTACAACATTCAGACCGACTTCATCCCGATCGGGGTGATCGCCCAGCCACCGCAGGTCGTGGTCGTCCATCCCGGCAAGGTCCAGGCCAAGACCCTCGCCGAGCTGATCGACTTCGCCAAGAAGAACCCCGACAAGCTGAATTACGGCTCGGCCGGCAATGGAACCACGCACCATCTCGCCGGCGAACTCTTCAAGCTCACCACCAAGGTCAACCTGACACATGTGCCCTATCGCGGCGCCGGCCCGCTGATGCAGGATCTCGTCGCCGGTCAGGTCGATCTCGCCTTCGACGGGCTCGGCTCCTCCGCCGCGCAGATCTCCAGCGGCACGTTGCGGGCGCTTGCCGTCGCCGCGCCCAAGCGCGCCAGCGCCTTCCCCGATGTGCCGACCGCGGCAGAAGCCGGCGTGCCGGGCTACGAGGTCTCGACCTGGTACGCGATGTGGGCGCCGAAGAACACGCCGCCCGAGATCGTCGCCAGGATGACGGCCGAGCTGCAGAAGGCTCTCGCCACGCCGATGGTGACCGACGCCTGGAAGAAGAACGGCTCGGAGATCCCGAACCTCTACGGCGCCGCCTTCGGCGACTTCGTCAAGGTCGAGGTCGCGCGCTGGGGCAAGGTCGTGGCCGAGGCCAACATCAAGCCCGATTGAACGAAAGAGGGCTCAACCACTCTCGCCCGCGTCGTCGATCACGGCGCGGGCGATCGCCAGGCTGAAGCCGGCGCGCGCCAGCGCCGCGATGTCCTTCTGGCGCTGGGCGGCGCGGTCGCCACGGCTCCAGGGGCCGAGGCGCTTGCGCCGGGCGGCGATGCGCGCCGCCTCCAGCTCGGCCTGTGGATCGACCGTGACCGTCTGCGTCACCAGTTCCCGCCCGACACCCTTCGCTGCGAGCCCGGCCGCCACGGCGCGGGCCGAACGGCCCTTGCGGCGCAGGCTCTGCGCCCTCGCCTCCGCGAAGCGGCGATCGTCGACCAGGCCGGAAGCGACGCAGGACGTGACGATCTCGTCCACCATCGTCCGGAAGCTCTGCGCCTCGAGTCCGTGATGGCGAGAGCTGCGCTCGACCTTGCGCAACAGGACGCGCTGCAATTGCGCCGCCGGCACCGAATAGCGTTCGAGATAGTGGAGAGCTGCACGTCGCAGATACTCGGCCGTGATCCGCTTTGGCACCGGCCGTCCCCTCGGCGTCTCCTTGTCCCGCTCGACCTCGCTCACGCCAGCCCTCCTGCCCGCGCCTCCACGGGCTCTGCGGGAATCGCCGCATATTGGGCCTGACTAAGGCCAGGCTCCCGCGAAATCACCTCCGAATTCTCTCAGAACGGTCAAACCGCGGCGTTTGCATCGTGCGTGCGTCGCTCGTGCTTCGAAAAAGCGCGGCAGCCGATCGCCTTGCGGGCGACGCGACAGATCGGCCGCGCCCCGTCGCGCACCAACCGAGGAGAAGCCGATGAAGGCTATCAAGACGTCCGTGATCGTGCTCGCCGCGTCGGCCCTGCTGGCCGGCCCCGTCCTGGCCCAGGGTGTCACGACCGACATCCAGACGCGTGGCCAGGCCAAGGGGACGACCTCCGCGCCCGGTGCCGCCGGCGGCGCCGAGACCGGCGTCGATACGCAAGTCGGCACTCCCGGCGCGAAGGCCGGCGTCAAGGCCAAGGCCGGCACGGCAGGCGGCATCGATGCTCCGACCACGGGCACTGTCAAGGGCAACGCCGGCGCCGCCGGCAAGGCCGAAGGCGATCTCAAGCGCTGACAGAATCGGCGTGTTCATCGACTGCTGTCGATATCAGGGTGGGGTCGCGCAATCGGCCCCACCTTTCTTGTTCGCAAATCCTAATCCAGCCTTGGCTTGCCGCGACCCGATTTGACCGAGGAGCGTTTCTCCTTCGAAGCCAGGCGCCGCTCCTTCGAGGCCTTGGTCGGCTTGGTCGCCCGCCGCACCTTCGGCCGCACCTCGGCTTGCCGGATCAGCTCGACCAGGCGCGCCAGCGCCTCCTCGCGATTGCGGCTCTGGCTGCGGTGTTCCTGCGCCGTGATGACGATCACGCCGTCCTGTGTCAGCCGGCTGCCGGCGAGCTTCATCAGGCGGATCGCCACCTCATTGGGAAGCGAAGCGGAACGGCGCGCATCGAACCGAAGTTCGACCGCGGTCGAGACCTTGTTGACGTTCTGCCCGCCCGGTCCGGAGGCGCGCACGAAGCTCTCCTCGATCTCGCTGTCGTCGATCGCGATGGACGGGCTCACTTGAATCATGGGAGGACGCTACCCCAACCTGAAGAGGATTGCAGCGATGAAGCCTTCGCGTGACATCGAGCGCCTGATCGAGATCATGGCTGCCCTGCGCACGCCCGGCACCGGCTGCCCCTGGGATCTCGAACAGGACTTCGCCTCGATCGCGCCCTACACGATCGAAGAGGCCCATGAGGTCGCCGAGGCCATTTCACGCGGCGATCTCGTCGACCTCAAGGACGAACTCGGCGACCTGCTGCTGCAGGTCGTGTTCCACGCCAGGATGGCGCAGGAGCAGGGCAGCTTCGCCTTCCCTGACGTGGTCGAGGCGATCACCACCAAGCTGATCCGTCGGCATCCGCATGTCTTCGGCGATGCGCGCGATCTCTCGCCCGCTGAGGTCAAGGCGCTCTGGGGACAGATCAAGGCGCAGGAAAAGGCCGACAAGGCGCGTGCCAGGGCTCAGGCTGGGCTGCCGGAGCCTGCAGAAGCCAAAGGTGTGCTCGCCGGCGTGCCGACCACCCTGCCCTCGCTGACCCGAGCCTGGAAGCTCCAGGCCAAGGCTTCGACCGTCGGCTTCGACTGGAACGACGCCCGGCTCGTGCTCGACAAGATCCGCGAGGAGACCGCCGAGATCGACGAGGCGCTCGCCGGTGGCGACAAGGCCGCGATCCAGGAGGAGATCGGCGACCTGCTCTTCGTGATCGCCAACCTCGCCCGCCATGTCGACGCCGATCCCGAGGCCTGCCTGATTGCGGCCAACGCCAAGTTCGAGCGGCGTTTCGCCGGCATCGAGGCTGCGCTGGAGCGCGAGGGCCGAGAGCCGGGCCAGGCCTCGCTCGAAGAGCTCGAGGCGCTCTGGCAGCAGGTCAAGCGCGCCGAGCGCGCGGCCTCCTGAGCAAACGAAAACGCCGGGCGCAGGGCCCGGCGTCGATATGCGTTTCGCCTTGGTCGGCCGATCAGGGCTTCGGAGCCGGAGCGGGCGTCGCGCCCGGAGCAGGAGCCGCCGGCGTGCCCGGGGCCGGGGCGGCGCCCGGCGTGGCGTCGGCGCCGCTGCCGCCGAGGCGCTTGCGCAGCTCTTCCTGGCGCTTGGCGAGCTCGTCCTGCAGTTGCTTCTGCTGCTCTTCCAGCACCTTCGGATCGATCGGCGCACCGTCGAAGCCCTTGGCGAAGTCCGAGAGCGGGATGCTGAAGGAGACCTCGCGCGCCGCCTGGTTCTGGACGCTGATGTTGAGGTTGGTGCCCTTCTTCATCGCGTTGATGAAGTCGTCCTTGACCTGCGCCTCGGCGAAGCAGCCATTCGGGAAGCAGACCGCATAACGGCCGGGCGTCGGCTGCCCGGTATCGACGCCGAAGCGGATGCCGGGCTGCAGCAGCAGGCCGAGCGGCATCAGGAAGCGCACGATCTTGTTCGGGTCGCCCTTCACGTCATAGACGGCGACGGCGAGGACGGGCTGGCCCTGATCCGAGACGAAGTCGCGGGTGGTGTAGCAGATTTCCTTGTTGGCGGCCTGGTCCTTGCCGCAGACCTTGGTCCAGGTCGTCTGCGAAGGCTCCGGCTTGACCTGCACGACGGTCGGGCCGGTCTGCGCGGCCTGGCCACCCTGGGCCGGCTGCTGCGCCGGGGCGGGAGCAGGCTGCGCCGGACGGCTCGGGGCCGGACGCGGCTGGGCCTGCTGCGCGAACGAAGCGGCGGGGGCGAGAGCGACGGCGGCGCCCAGCACGAGCGCGAGGCCGCGGACCGTGCTCTTCGCGGTGGCGCCCTGGCTCTGGGACAGGCGGGTCGAAGCTGACATCTGCGATTCCTTGACCATGGAAACTCGTTCGGCCGCCCTCTTCGGCGGCGTGCATCACCCAAGGCTCAACCAGCAAGGTGCCGGAGCCGGTGGCGGCGTGAGCACATCGAGCGCGATTGAGGCGTTTGAATGACGCCCGGCCTGCGTTTAGCGAGTTCCGTCGCAGGTTTCCAGCCCGAAGAGCGCGGAGCGACAAGTTTGATCGCATGTTATCCTGCGGCAGGGAATCAGGTTTGAGCATGCATCGACGCATCCGCGCCATGGCGCGCCCGGCATGGATTTTCGGGCTCGTCCTCGCGAACCTCGTGGCTTTCGGCCTCGGGGGCGGCACGTGCGCGACCGCAGCCGAGAACGACAACGCCATCGCCATGCACGGCGAGCCGGCGCTGCCCAAGGGGTTCGACCACCTGCCCTATGCCGACCCCAAGGCGCCCAAGGGCGGGCGAATCATCTACGGCCAGCAGGGCACCTTCGACAGCCTGAACCCGCTGGTCGTGCTCGGCGTCGCCCCCGACGCCGTGCCGCGCTATGTCCAGCAGAGCCTGCTCTTCCGTTCGGCCGACGAGCCCTTCACCGCCTATGGCCTGCTGGCGAGCAAGGTCGAGCTCAATCCGGAGCGGACCCGCATCGTCTTCCAGATCGATCCGCGCGCTCGTTTCTCGGACGGCAAGCCGGTGACGGCGGACGATGTGATCTTCACCTTCGAGATGCTGAAGACCAAGGGCAAGCCGTTCCACCGTTCGAGCCTGGCGCGGGTGACCAAGGCCGAGGCCCCCTCGCCCGACCGCGTCGTCTTCGAGCTCGGCGACGGCTCCAACCGCGAATTGCCGCTGGTGATCGGCGCCATGCCGATCTTCGCCAGGCACGCCACCGATGCCGAGAAATTCGGCGACACCAGCTTCAAGCCGGCGCTCGGCTCCGGCCCTTATGTCGTCGAGGAGATCAAGCCCGGCGAGATGCTGCGCCTGAAGCGCCGCAAGGATTTCTGGGCCGAGGATCATCCCCTGACGCGCGGGCTCTTCAACGCCGAAGAGATAAGGTATGATTTCTACCGCGATTCCAACGCTTTGTTCGAAGCTTTCAAGGCAGGGCTTTATGATGTGCGCCTCGAGAGCGACCCGACGCGCTGGATGACCGGCTATGACGTCCCCGCCGTGCGCGACGGCCGGATCGTCCGCGACACCTTCCGCTTCCAGGCGCCGAAGGGCATGACCGGGCTAGTCTTCAACACCCGCCGCCCGCAATTCGCCGACATCCGCGTCCGCGAGGCGCTGGCCATGCTGTTCGACTTCGAATGGGCCAATCGGAACCTGTTCCATGGCGTCTATCGCCGTGCCGGCAGTTTCTTCGCCGACAGCGAGCTCTCCGCTCTCGGTGTTCCGGCCGACCAGCGCGAAAAGGCTCTGCTCGCCGCCTTCCCCGGCGCGGTGCGCGACGACATCCTCGCTGGCACCTGGGCGCCAGCCGCGACCGATGGCTCGGGCCGCGATCGCGATCAGGCCCGCCGCGCGCTCGACCTGCTGGAATCTGCTGGCTACCGGCTGAACGACGGACAATTGCGCAAGGACGGCAACGGCGACGTCTTCGGCTTCGAGATCACCGTCACCAACCGACCACAGGAGCGGCTGGCGTTGAACTACGCGACCTCGCTCGCCCGGCTCGGCATCGCCGTCTCGGTCCGGCTGATCGATGACGTCCAGTACTGGCGCCGGCTCTCGACCTTCGATTTCGATATGATCCAGTGGACCTGGCCGGCCTCGGCCTCGCCCGGCAACGAGCAGATCGGCCGCTGGGGCTCGGCCAATGCCGAGCGCAAGGGCGCGCTGAACTATGCTGGCGCGCGCTCGCCGGCCATCGACGCGACATTGCAGGCGCTGCTCGCGGCGCGCTCACGCGAGGATTTCGTCGCCACGGTGCGCACGCTCGACCGACTGCTGCTCTCCGGCTTCTATGTCGTGCCGCTCTACTACCTGCCTGAGACCTGGCTGGCGCGCTCGCGCGAGATCGCCCTGCCCGAGCGACGCGCGAAGTATTTCTTCTCCAACGAAACGCTGGCGCGGATGCCCTCCCCGCCTGCGCCCGCAAACTAGGCCGGCCGATGCGGATGGGCTCTGACGAAATCTCCATCGGCGCGCTGGTCGAGGGGCTCGATTTCGACAGCCTGCTCAAGGCGCTCGCCGCCCGCCGCGGCTATGAACCGGCCTTCCGCGATCCGCCCGGGCGGCGTGACTGGAGCGATTTCTCGCCGAGCGCCTTCGGCTTCGCCGAGCTGGACGGCCGTGTCGACCGCCTCGCCAATCTGCTGCTGCTGGCCAAGCCCCAGCCTGGCGCCTGCGTCGCCATCCTGGCGCCGCTCGGCCCCGAGGCCCTGATTTCGATCCTCGCCAGCCTGCGGGCAGGTCTGTCACCCATGCTGCTGCCGGCTCATGCCAAGGAAGCGGAATTGCTTCCCATCATCGAGCGCTCCGGCGCGGTGATGGCACTCGGCGTGCCGAGGATCGGCGACCTGCAGCCATTGCACCTGCTGCGCGATGTCGCCGCGCGCTCCTTCGGCATGCGTTTCATCGGCGGCTTCGGGACGCGTGTGCCGGATGGCGTCGCGGCGCTCGAACCGCTGCTTGGCCATGGCGCCGCGCCGTCCGCGCTGCCGCCGGCTGCAGCCCGGGCGCCGATCCGCGTCGTCGACGGCCACAGCCTCACCGGCCCCTTCCCGGTCAGCGAGAAAGAGGTCCTGGCCAAGGCGCTGGAGATCTCACGTGTGCTGAAACCGCTCGCCTCTGCACGTCTGATCACGACCCTGGTCGGAGGCGACCTCGCCGCGCTCGCGACTGGACCCGGCATCGCACTGCTCACCGGCGTCGAGCTTCTGCCGCTCGGCCTGTTCGTGCTCGACGACCTGCGCGCCTGCCTGGAAGGTGGCCGCATGGTCCATCTCGTCATTCCCGCGGCGATGGAGCCGGCGCTCGCCCGCTCGAAGCTGGGCGGCCACAAGGCGTTGACCAGCCTCGTCGTCACGCGCCGCGCCGGCGAGGATGACGGGCTGCCGCGCCTCGACAGGCCCGATCTCGCCATCGTCGACGTGATCACGCACGAGCCGGAACGCGTCGAGATCAGGCGCAGGAACCCAGGCTAAAGCCAGAAAGCCGTCATGCTCGGGCTTGACCCGAGCATCTCAGGCCGGAGGAGGCACCAGCCCGCGCCTTCTCGTCATGAGATTCTCGGGTCTGCGCTGCGCGTCGCCCGAGAATGACGGATGAGGCCCTACGCCGCCTTCTTCCGCTCGGCGATCCGCGCGAGATCGGTGAGCAGCCGGCGCGTGCCCTTGAGGCGCTGCTCGGCATCGTCGAAATCGTCGATGAAGACGACGCGCATGTCCGGCCTGACCTTGGCCAGCGTGCCCTGCTTGGCGACGTAGCTGACGAGCCCCTCCGGATTGGCGAACTCGTTGTCGCGGAAGGCGACGATGATGCCCTTCGGCCCGGCCTCGACCTTCTCGACATTGGCGCGCTTGCACAGCGCCTTGATCGCGACGATCTCCAGGAGCTGCTTGACCTCCTCCGGCAGCGGGCCGAAGCGATCGACCAGTTCGGCGCCGAAGGATTGCAATTCACCATCGTCGTCCATGGTCGAGAGGCGCTTGTAGAGCGTCAGGCGGAGCGTCAGATCGCCGATATAGTGCTCGGGGATCATCACCGGCGCGCCGATCTGGATGGTCGGCGACCAGTGGGCATCGGTCTCGATCTCAATACCGGCCTTGAGCGCCGCCACTGCCTCCTCCAGCATCTGCTGGTAGAGCTCGTAGCCGACCTCCTTGATATGGCCGGACTGCTCGTCGCCGAGCAGGTTGCCGGCGCCTCTAATGTCGAGGTCGTGGCTGGCGAGCTGGAAGCCGGCGCCCAGCGTATCGAGCGATTGCAGAACCTTCAGGCGCTTGTCGGCCTGCTCGGTCAGCTTGCGGTTGGCCGGCACGGTGAACAGTGCATAGGCGCGGACCTTCGAGCGGCCGACGCGCCCCCTGAGCTGGTAGAGCTGCGCCAGGCCGAACATGTCGGCGCGGTGCACGATCAGCGTGTTGGCGGTCGGGATGTCGAGCCCGGATTCGACGATCGTGGTCGAGAGCAGGATGTCGTACTGGCCCTCATAGAAGGCCGTCATCACGTCTTCCAGCGTGCCCGCCGCCATCTGGCCGTGGGCGATACCGACCTTGCACTCCGGCACCTGCTTGTCGAGGAAGTCCTTGACGTCGGCGATGTCCTCGATACGCGGCACGACATAGAAGGACCGGCCGCCGCGATAGCGCTCGCGCAGCAGCGCCTCGCGCACGATCAGCGGATCGAACGGCGTGACGAAGGTGCGGACCGCCAGCCGGTCGACTGGCGGCGTCGCGATGATCGAGAGCTCGCGCACACCGGTCATGGCGAGCTGCAGCGTACGCGGGATCGGCGTCGCCGACAGCGTCAACATATGCACCTCGGCGCGCAGTTCCTTCAGCCGTTCCTTGTGGGCGACACCGAAATGCTGCTCCTCGTCGACGATGACGAGGCCGAGATCCTTGAAGTCGACGCCCTTGCCGAGCAGCGCATGGGTGCCGACGGTGATGTCCATCGTCCCGTCATTGATGCCCTGCTTGACCGCCTTGAGTTCGGTTGAGGGCACGAAACGCGAAGCCTGACCGACCTTGACCGGGAGCCCGGCGAAACGCTCGGCGAAATTGCGATAGTGCTGGCGCGCCAGCAGAGTCGTCGGCACGACGACCGCGACCTGCTTGCCGGCGAGCGCGGCGGTGAAGGCAGCACGCAACGCGACTTCGGTCTTGCCGAAGCCGACATCGCCGCAAACCAGCCGGTCCATCGGCCGCCCGGCGGCGAGATCCTCCAGCACGGCGTCGATGGTGTTCTGCTGGTCCTCGGTCTCCTCATAGGGGAAACGGGCGCAGAACTCGTCATAGAGCCCGTCCTGCGGGACGAGGCGCGGCGCTTCCTTGAGCGCACGGGCGGCAGCGATCTGGATCAACTTGCCCGCCATCTCGCGGATGCGCTGCTTCAGCTTGGCCTTGCGCGCCTGCCAGCCGCCGCCGCCGAGCCGGTCGAGCACGACCTCGGTGTCTTCCGAGCCGTAGCGCGACAGCAGCTCGATGTTCTCCGCCGGCAGGAACAGCTTGGCATCGCCGGCATAGTGGATTTCGAGGCAGTCATGCGGCGCGCCGGCCGCGGTGATCGTCTGCAGCCCGACGAAACGGCCAATGCCGTGGTCGACATGCACGACGATGTCGCCGGGGGTCAGCGAGGACAGTTCGTTGATGAAGTCCTGCGGCCGGCGCGTCTTCTTGCGCGGGCGCACCAGTCGATCGCCGAGAATGTCTTGCTCGCCGATGACGGCGAGCTTGCCGGCCTCGAAGCCGGTCTCGAAGCCCCAGACGGCGAGCGCCGTGGTGCCGGGCTTGACGTCGAACGCCGCCCGCAAGCTACCGGTCATCTGCACGGTCTTGAGGCCGTGATCGGCAAGGACATGGGCGAGGCGCTCGCGCGAGCCCTCCGACCAGGCCGCGAGGATGACACGCCGCCCTTCCGCCTCCAGCGCCTTCACATGTGCGACGGCCGCGTCAAAGACGCTGCCGGAATTGTCGGCGCGCTCGGCGGCGAAGCTGCGGCCCTGCTTGCCGCCGAGATCGACGACAAGCTTGCCTTCGCTCTCCGGCAGCTGGAACGGCGTCAGCGAGGCGACGCCGGCCTCGCCGATGATGCCGCGCCAATCGGCTGGCGAGAGATAGAGCGCCTCCGGCAGCAGCGGCTTGTAGGGGATCGAGCCCGGCGAGGGCTGGTCGAGGGCGCTCTTGCGGGCGTCGTAATAGTCCTTGATCAGGCTGATGCGCTCACCGACCGCGTCATCGGCGTGATGGTCGAGCACGATCGGGACGTCAGGCAGATAGGTGAAGAGCGTGTCGAGCTTCTCGGCCAGCAGCGGCAGCCAGTGCTCGAGGCCGGCCGGGCGCCGGCCCTCGCTCACCGCCTCATAGAGCGTGTCGTCGCGGCCGGGCGTGCCGAAGGTCGAAATATAGGACTGGCGGAAGCGACGAATGCTGTCGCTCGTCATCTGCGCCTCGGACATCGGCACGAGGTCGAGCCCGCGCAACTGCCCGGTGGTGCGCTGCGTCTCCGGATCGAAGGTGCGGATCGATTCCAGCGTATCGCCGAAGAAGTCGAGCCGGATCGGCGCCGGCATGCCCGGCGGGAACAGGTCGACGATGCCGCCGCGCACGGCGAATTCGCCGGTCTCGCGCACGGTCGAGGTCCTGAGATAGCCGTTGACGTCGAGCCAGCGCGCCAGCTCCTCGGTATCGACCATGTTGCCCGGCGCGGCCGAAAAACTCTCGGAGGCCACCTTGCCGAAGGCAGGCACGCGCTGGAGCGCGGCGTTGACGGTAGTGAGCAGCAGGCGCGGCCGGTCGCCCGATTTGGTCCGGGCCAGGCGCGACAGCGTCGTCATCCGGTGCGCCACGATCGAGGGCGCCGGCGAGACGCGGTCATAGGGCTGGCAATCCCAGGCCGGGAAGGTCATCACCTCGAGATCGGGCGCGACGAACTGCAGCGCATTCTCCAGCACCTGCAGGCGCTGGCCGTCGCGGGCGATGAAGACGATCAGCGCCGGACCTTCCGACTTCTTGGCGCGGGCGCGCGTCAGGTCGGCGAGCACGACGGCGTCGAAGCCATCGGGCACGCCGGCGAGCATCGGCTTGTCGCCGCGATTCAGCGCATCGAGGATGCGCTCGAGCTGCGGCTTGGCGATCTGGGCGGGAGGCGGAATGCTCATCGGGGCGCTTCAGTTCTGACTATCACTCGTCATTCCGGGGCGTGCCGCAGGCACGAACCCGGAACCCACGACTGGGTGGAACATCTGGTGCGTGGTTCCTGGCCGCTCACCCGATCGTGGATTCCGGGTTCTTCGCTGCGCGAAGCCCCGGAATGACAATGAAGGGAGCAGGCCAAGCCCTCACACATGGATCGGCTTGTCGTGCTGGTGGAAGGCCTTCAGCTGCCGGAAGACATCGCTGTCATAGTTCTCCGGCACCTCAGCCTCCCCTGTCACCCAGCTCAGCAGGTCGCGGTCGAGCACCTCGATCAGCCGCTCGAACTCGTCGAGCTCGGCCTCGCTCAGATTGCCGATCTGCGCATCGGCGAAGCGGCCCATGATCAGGTCCATCTCACGCATGCCACGATGCCAGGAGCGGAACAGGATCTTGCGCCGGCGCGCATCGAGATCGGCACTGCTACGGGTCGAGCCACTCATCATCGGCCTCGCAAAATGGAAATAGGGCCGGCCCCGTCACGGTGCCTGCCTCGGATAGCTATCTGGCTGATTAGCGATATAGCTATGCCCCTTCGCGAAGTCAGCGGCATTCGTGCCGCGAGCCTCGCACTCCTGACATGCCGTGAAGCCATTGCGTCCATCCGCTCTCGATCCGCTCTTCGCCCCGGCCACCGCCCTTTCCGGCGTCGGCCCCAAGCTCGCCAAGGCGCTCGACAGGCTGCTGGGCGACGAGACGCATGCGGCCCGCGTCATCGACCTGCTCTTCCATTTGCCGACCGGCGCGATCGACAGGCGGCCGAGCAATAGCATCGCCGAGGCGCCGGTCGGCGAGGTCGCGACATTCTCGGCCCAGGTGACCGAGCATCGCCCTGCCCCACCGACCAAGGCGAAGGCGCCCTATCGCGTCATCGTCGAAGACGAGACCGGCGACGTGACGCTTGTCTTCTTCCATGCCGATGTCCGCCATCTCCTGCAGAGCCTGCCGATCGGCGCCTACCGCATCATCTCGGGCAAGCTCGAGCTCTGGGACGGCATGCGCCAGATGGTGCATCCCGACCGCATCCTCGATCCCAAGCTCGCCGCCACCTTGCCCTCGGTCGAGCCGGTCTACGGGCTGACCGAAGGCATCGGCGGGCGCGTCATGGCGCGCATCGCCGCGGGGGCAGCCGAGCGCTGTCCCGAGCTACCGGAATGGCAGGACCCAGCCTTTCTCGCTCGCCACGATTTCGCGCCCTTCCGCGACGCCATCCATGCCTTGCATCACCCGGTCGACCTCAAGGCCGCGACCGGCGAGACGGTCGCACGCCGGCGCATCGCCTATGACGAATTGCTGGCGAGCCAGATCGCCCTCGCCCTCGTGCGTCGTCAGCAGAAGAAGGCAGCCGGCCGCGCCACGGCGGGCGACGGCGCCCTGCGTCACGCCATCGAGAGCGCTCTGCCGTTCAAGCTCACCGACGGCCAGCGCAAGGCGATCGCCGACATCCATGACGACATGGAAAAGCCGGAGCGCATGCTGCGCCTGCTCCAGGGCGATGTCGGCTCCGGCAAGACCGTGGTCGCGCTGATGGCGATGGCAGCCGCAGCCGAGGCGCGCCGGCAATCGGTGCTGATGGCGCCGACCGAGATTTTGGCACGCCAGCATGCTGAGCGGCTCGCACCGCTCGCCGACAAGGCCGGGCTGAAGCTCGCTTTGCTCACCGGCCGCGAGAAGGGTGCCGGCCGCCGGCAGGTGCTGGAAGGGCTGGCCAATGGCGAGATCGCCATCGTCGTCGGCACCCACGCCCTGTTCCAGGAAGGTGTCGCCTTCCATGACCTCGCTTTGGCCGTGGTCGACGAGCAGCACCGTTTCGGCGTGCACCAGCGCCTTCTGCTCGGCGCCAAGGGCGAGGCCGTCGATATCCTCGTGATGACCGCGACGCCGATCCCGCGCACGCTGGCGCTGACCTGGTTCGGCGACATGGACGTCTCGATCCTCTCCGAGAAGCCCGCCGGCCGGAAGCCGATCACCACGCGGGCGATCTCGCTGGAACGCTATGACGAGGTGGTCGGTGCAGTCGGCCGCGCTCTCGACACAGGCGCGCAAGTCTACTGGGTCTGCCCGCTGGTGCAGGAATCCGACACGCTCGACGTCGCGGCGGCGCAGGAGCGCTTCGAGGCGCTGCAGGCCATCTTCGGCGACAAGGTCGGCCTGCTGCACGGCCAGATGCCGGGACGCGACAAGGATGCCGCCATGGCCGCGTTCTCCGGCGGGCAGACGCGCGTGCTGGTCTCGACCACGGTGATCGAGGTCGGCGTCGACGTGCCCAATGCCTCGGTGATGGTGATCGAGCACGCCGAGCGCTTCGGCCTCGCGCAGCTCCACCAATTGCGCGGGCGGATCGGCCGCGGCAGCGCCGCCTCGACCTGCCTCCTGCTCTACAAGGGCCCGCTCGGACAGGTGGCGGAAGCGCGCCTCACCATCATGCGCGAAAGCGAGGACGGCTTCCGCATCGCCGAGGAGGACCTGCGCCTGCGCGGCGAAGGCGAGGTGCTCGGCACGCGCCAGTCCGGCTCGCCCGACTGGCGCATCGCCCGGCCGGAGATCGACGGCGATCTGCTCGCCGCAGCGCGCGACGATGCCCGCCTGCTGATCGAGCGCGACCCGCATCTGGAGACACCGCGCGGCCAGGCGATCCGGACGCTGCTCTACCTCTTCGAGCGCGACGTCGCGATCCGCCTGCTGCGCGCGGGCTGAGGCAAGCTCAGCCCTGCGTGGCAGGGGGCTTTAAGCAGCCTTCGACGGGATGCGGGCGACCACCTTGAGCTCGAAATCGAACCCAGCGAGCCAGGTCACGCCGACTGCCGTCCAGGTCGGATAGGGCGGTTCACCGATCTCCTCGGCGCGGATCGCCATCATCTTCTCGAACTGCGTCGCCGGGTCGGTGTGGAAGGAGATGACGTCGATCACGTCGTCGAAACTCGCCCCTGCCGCAGCCAAGACGGCGCGCAGATTGGCGAAGGCGCGCCGGACCTGATCCTCGAACACCGGTTCGGGTGAACCGTCCTCGCGGCTGCCGACCTGCCCGGAGACGAACAGCAGGTCGCCATGCCGGATGGCGGCGGAATACTGGTGGAGATCGTAGAGCGCGTGCCGGTCGGCAGGGAAAATCGCGTCGCGTTTGGTCATGTCGGTTCCCTTCATGGATTGCGAACGCAGGCGGCCTCTCCGCGTGGTTCACTCTTGCCGACAGGAGATAGCGGGCGATCATTGTTTGGATTAGTCATTGAGGTCGGCACAGGCTGATGCAAAATCACCAGCAATGATCCGCCCGTCACTCAACGATCTCACCGCCTTCGTGACCGTCGCGACCCGTCGCAGTTTCCGGCGCGCGGCGGACGAGCTCGGCACCGCACCCTCGACCTTGAGCCATGCGATGCGCGCTCTCGAGGAGCGTATGGGCATGCGCCTGCTCAACCGCACGACACGCAGCGTCTCGCCGACGGAGGCGGGCTTCGAGCTGCTCGGCCGGCTCCAGCCCGCACTCGCCACGCTGGACGAGGCGCTCGACAGCGTTGCCGCCTTCCGCGGCAATGTCACAGGAACCGTCCGGATCAACGCGCCGCGACTGGGGGCTACGCTCCTCGTCCGCGATATCCTGCCGGCGATGTCCGAGCGCTTTCCGGATGTCGTCGTCGACCTCGTCGTCGAGGGGAAACTGATCGACATCGTCGCTGGCGGTTTTGATGCCGGGGTGCGCCTGGTCGACTCGATTCCGAAGGACATGATCGCCGTGCCGTTCGGCACCACTGTCAGTTTCGTCTGCGTCGCGTCGCCCGCTTATCTCGAACGGTTCGGCGAGCCAGGGACGCCTGACGAATTCCCGCAGCATCGCTGCATCGGTCACCGCGTTCCCAACGGCAAGCTCTATCGCTGGGAGTTCGAGCGGGCCGGTCAGGCGCTGACGATCGAGACTAGCGGGCCAGTCATCCTCGACGACGAGGAGCTGATGGTGGACGCCGCCATCAAGGGGCTCGGTATCGCCTATGTCGCCAGCCCGGCCGCTGAAACCGCACTGGCCGAGGGGCGTCTTCGACAGGTCCTGGCGGCCTGGACGCCCACCCCCGAGCGGGTCGCGATCTACTATCCCGGCCATCGCGCCGTGCCGCCGGCGCTGCGGGCCTTCCTCGATGTCGTCAAGGCCCCGCGCTAGCGAAAGACAGCAATCCCGATCAAGCACGGGCGTCTTGCCTCCGCCATGGTGCCGGCGTTTCGTGAGTGAGCCATGGACCCGATCAAGAAAGCTCTCTGGTGCATCGAAAGCCGCTTCGCCTCCGAGCTCTCGCTCGACGAGATCGCGGAGGTCAGCGGCGTCTCTCGCTTCCATCTCAGCCGTGCTTTCGGCGTGGCGACCGGCCGCTCGGTGATGCGCTATGTGCGCGAGCGCCGGCTTTCGGAGGCGGCGCGCCAGCTGGCTGACGGTGCGCCCGACATCCTCCAGGTCGCGCTCGACTGGGGCTATGGCTCTCACGAGGCCTTCACCCGCGCCTTCCGCGAGCAGTTCGGCCTCACGCCGGAGGAGCTGCGTTCGAGGCGCGACCTGTCATCCCTTGCTCTCGTGGAGCCTCTATCCATGCACGCTGCAAACCGCACTCCCCTCGCCGAGCCGCGCCTCGTCACCGGCAAGCCCATGCTGATCGCCGGCTTCAGCGGGCACTTCTCCGTCGACAACACCCAAGGCATTCCGCTGCTCTGGCAGAAGATCGTCCCGCATTTCGGCCATATCCCCGGTCAGAAGGGCTTCGTCGCCTATGGCGCGAGCTATAACTGCGACGATGTCGGAGCCTTCGACTACATTGCCGGCGCGGAGGTGACATCCTTCAGCGACCTCTCCGACGAATTCGCGCGGCTGAGCGTGCCCGAGCAGTTCTGCGCCGTGTTCGAGCACAGCGGCCACATCACCGGCATCAAGCAGACCTATGAGGCGATCTGGCGCGACTGGCTGCCCAAGCCCGGACGCGAGCCGGCCATGGGCGTGACGCTCGAGCGCATGGACCAGCGCTTCGACGGCGCGACCGGCAACGGCATCGTCGAGATCTGGGTGCCGTTGAAGGGCTGAGCTATTTCGCCCCGTCGGACATCGGCTCGCCGGGCTGGATCAGTCCGGCGGACATGATCAGCTTGGCGCCGTCCTCGACCGAGATCGACAATTCGACGATCTCGCGCCGCGGCAGGTAGAAGAAGAAGCCCGTGGTCGGGTTCGGCGTGCAGGGCAGGAAAACGCCGATCTGCTCCTCGCCATCGGGCAATCGGCCCGCGATCTCCGGCGCCGCCTCCTGCGCGATGAAGACGATCGACCACATGCCCGGCTGCGGGAACTGCACCATGCCGACCTTGCGGAACGAGGTGCCGGACTGCGAGAAGATCGTCTCGAAGATCTGCTTCACGCCCTTGTAGAGGCCGCGCACCACCGGCATCCGGTTGAGGATCGACTCGCCCGCGCCGATCAGCGTACGCCCTACCAGGTTGGCGGCGAAGAAGCCGACCACGGTCAGGCCGATCAGGGCGATGATCAAGCCGAAGCCCGGCAGCGGAAACGGCAAATGGTTGTCCGGCCAGAACTGGGCCGGCACCAGCGGCTTAACCAGCCCGTCGACGAGGTTGATGAACCACCAGGTCACCGAGGCGGTGATGGCGAGTGGCGCCGCCAGCACCAGTCCGGTCAGGAAATAGCGCCTGAGCCTGGTGCCGAAGGTCGGTCGCAACAGATCGGGCTGGACGACGAGGCGCGGATCGGGCGTGCGGGCAGTCATCGGCGATCCGGGTCTCCATCTGCACTTGCGGCCCGACCATATTGCGCCGCACTATCAGACGATAGCCCAGCGAAGGCTGCTGGCTAGCCCCCGATTCGTCAGGATTGACGAGCTCCGTGTCCGACCCTTCCAAACAGCAACGCCGCTGGCATCGGCCGCTCTATCTCGCGGTCGGCTGGCTCTGCGTGCTGCTCGGCGTCATCGGGCTGATCCTGCCGGTGATGCCCGGCACCGTCTTCCTGATCGCGGCGGCCTGGTGCTTTTCGCGCTCCTCGCCGCGCTTCGAGACCTGGCTGGTCAACCATCCCTGGCTTGGGCCGGAGGTGGTGCGCTGGCGCCGCACCGGCGCGATCGCGCGCAGAACGAAATACATCGCCTGCGGCTCGATGCTGCTGAGCTTCGTCATCGTGGCGGCGACCGATGCGCCGCCGATCGCGCTCTGGATGAGCGGCGCCGGCCTGATCGCAGCTGGCACCTATGTCGCGAGTCGGCCGGAGCCGGCTGAGGATCAGATCACTCGACGGTGACCGACTTCGCCAGGTTGCGCGGCTGGTCGACGTCCTTGCCCATGAAGACGGCCGTCTGATAGGCGATCATCTGGATCGGCACCGCGTAGACGATCGGCGCGAACAGCGGATCCATCTCCGGCATGATGATCGTCGCCTCCGGCACGATCCCGGCCTCTTCGGCGCCCTTGGCATCGGTGATCAGGATGATCCGGCCGCCACGCGCCGCGACTTCCTGCATGTTCGAGGCGGTCTTCTCGAAGAGTGCGTCATGCGGCGCGATCACCACGACCGGCATGTCTTCGTCGATCAGCGCGATCGGCCCGTGCTTGAGCTCGCCCGCCGGATAACCTTCGGCGTGGATATAGCTGATTTCCTTGAGCTTCAGCGCGCCTTCCAGCGCCAGCGGGAAAGCGGTGCCGCGGCCGAGATAGAGCACGTCGCGCGCCTTGGCGAGCTTGCGGGAGAGCTTCTCGATCTCGGGCTCGAGCGTCAGCGCCTGCGCCATCAGGCCGGGCAGCGCGATCAGCTCCTGGACGTAACGTGCCTCCTGCTCGGCCGTGAGCGTGCCGCGGGCGCGGGCGGCGGCGATGGCCAGGCCTGCGAGCGCGGTCAATTGGCAGGTGAAGGCCTTGGTCGAGGCGACGCCGATCTCGGGACCTGCCAGCGTCGGGGCGACGACGTCGCTCTCGCGCGCGATCGTCGAGGTCGGCACGTTGACCACCGACATGACGTGCTGGCCTTCCTGGCGGGCATAGCGCAGGCAGGCGAGCGTGTCGGCCGTCTCGCCCGATTGCGAGACGAAGAGCGAGAGCCCGTTCGCCGGCAGGGGCGCCTCGCGATAGCGGAACTCGGAGGCGACATCGATCTCGACCGGCAGCCGCGCCAGCTTCTCGAACCAGTATTTGGCGGTGAGACCGGCGTAATAGGCGGTGCCGCAGGCCGAGATCGAGAGGCGCGACAGGTTCTTCCAGTCGAACGGCGTCTCGAAGGGCAGTCGCGTCGCGCCGTTCGCCATGTCGACATAATGCGTCAGCGTATGGCCGACCACTTCCGGCTGCTCGTAGATCTCCTTGGCCATGAAGTGGTGGTGGTTACCCTTCTCCACGAGGAAGGCACCGGCCGCGACGCGCTGGGCGCGGCGATCGACCTGGTTCCCGTTGGCGTCGTAGAAGGTCGCGCCCTTGCGGTTCAGCACCACCCAGTCGCCCTCGTCGAGATAGGCGATCAGGTTAGTGAAGGGGGCGAGCGCCAGAGCATCCGAGCCGAGATACATCTCACCATCGCCGATGCCGACCGCGAGCGGCGAGCCCTTGCGGGCGCCGATCAGCAGGTCTTCCTGGCCCTCGAACAGGAAGGCGAGCGCAAAGGCGCCGCGCAGATGCGGCAGCGCAGCCCCGACCGCCGCGACCGGGTCCTTGCCGCGATCGAGCTCGCGGGTGACGAGATGGGCGACGACCTCGGTATCGGTCTCGCTGGCGAAGACGTGCCCGTCGGCCTCGAGCGCGGCCTTGAGCTCGCGGAAGTTCTCGATGATGCCGTTGTGGACGACCGCCAGCTTCTCCGTGGCGTGCGGATGGGCATTGCTCTCGGTCGGCTTGCCATGCGTCGCCCAGCGGGTGTGGCCGATGCCGATCAGGCCGTCGAGCGGCTCGTTGGAGAGGCGCACCTCGAGATTCTTGAGCTTGCCCTCGGCGCGGCGGCGGCTGAGCCGGCCGCCTTCGAGCGTCGCGACGCCAGCTGAATCATAGCCGCGATATTCGAGCCGCCGCAGCGCCTCGACCACCTGGCCGGCGACCGCCTGCTTGCCGAGAATGCCCACGATCCCGCACATGAATGTGCCTCATCCGTTGATGTCGATGCGCATCGCAATAGTCCGAGCCGGCGCAATTGCGAAATCACGTTGAATGTCGAACTGTGAAAGAAATGCCTTGCAAATCGCTTATTGCTGGGCCTTTCGCGCCTTCGCCGCCGCCCGGAACGCAGCCGCCCAGCCCTCGCGCTCCATCTGCCGGCCGCGCGCGACCGCAAGCGCATCGGGCTGAACGTCGCGGGTGATCACCGAGCCTGAGCCGATATAGGCGCCCGCCCCGATCGTCACCGGCGCGACCAGTGCCGAATTGGAGCCGACGAAAGCACCTTCCCCGATGATCGTCTTGCTCTTGAAGAAGCCGTCATAATTGCAGGTGATCGTTCCGGCCCCGATATTGGCGTTCGCGCCGATCTCGGCATCGCCGATATAGGTGAGGTGGTTGACCTTGACGCCCTCGCCGATCGCTGCCGCCTTGATCTCGACGAAGTTGCCCACCCTCGCGCCCTTCGCCAGCTCGGCTCCCGGCCGCAGGCGGGCATAAGGACCGATCGAGACGGCAGGGCCGACGCCTGCCCCCTCGAGATGCGAGAAGGCATGGATGACGGCATTGTCCGCGACCCGCACACCCGGCCCGAAGACGACATTGGGCTCGATCACGACGTCGCGGCCGATCTGCGTGTCATGGCTGAAGAACACGGTTTCGGGCGCAATCAGCGTCGCGCCGGCCAGCATCACCTCCAGACGCTTGCGTCTCTGGAAGTCAGCTTCCACCGCAGCCAGCTGGGCGCGGTCGTTGACTCCCTGGACTTCGGCTTCGGGCGCGACCCGGGCGACAGCCTTCAGGCCCTGCGACCGCGCAACCGCGACGGCATCAGTCAGGTAGTATTCGTTCTGTGCATTGGCGCAGCCGATGGCGTCAAGGATGGCGAGCGCCTTGCCGCCATCGAGCGCCATCAGCCCGGCATTGCAGAGGGTAATGGCGCGTGTCGCCTCGTCGGCATCCTTGTGCTCGACGATCTCGCGCAACTCGCCATCATGCGTGACGAAGCGGCCATAGCCCGTCGGATCGCGCGCCTCGAATCCGAGCGCTGCGACGGCCGCGCCGGCCCGCAGGGGTTCGCGCAGATCAGCAAAGGTCTCGGGACGAACCAGCGGTGTGTCGGCGAAAGCAACCAGCACGTCATCGTGCTTGCCTGACAGGCTCTCGCGGGCCGCCAGCACCGCATGCGCCGTGCCCTTGCGCTCGGCCTGGACGAAGACTGCGGCATGTGGCGCGTGCTTCTTCACCTCGGCCTCGACATCGGGCCGGCCGGGGCCGATCACCACGGCGAGCGCATCGGCGCCGGCGGCCGTGACAGCCGCCAGGGCGTGGCCGAGCAGCGAGCGGCCCGCCACCTCGTGCAGGACCTTCGGCCGCGCCGATTTCATCCGGGTTCCCTCGCCCGCCGCCAGCACGATGGCGAGGCAGGTCCGGGCGGGCTGCATTTCCGTCATGATCGTCCTGTCACATGCATTTTAGAGGAAACGCGGCCATGACCGGCCGTCGTCGCGGGCGCAGGTGAATGCCGCACCGGCGGTGGATAGCCGATAGCGAGCGGATTTGGCAAAACCCGACAGACGATGTGCTCTCATACCGGCCCCAAACGGGTCTTCCGGCGTGGCTTCGTTTTCGGCATGGCATTCCTGCATGCAAGGCGTTCCTTTTTTCGCCTTTGGCCTTGCACTGCGCTTTTCAGCTCCGCGCGAAATGCTCTAGAAGCGCATGGCGGCAGAGCTTTGCCGGCCCAAGTTGGATGTGATGTCGAAATCCTTGAATCGCCGTCGATTTTTGAGCCTCGCAGCGACCGGCGCGATCGCGCAGCGGTTTGCCGTCGGCCCTGCGGCGGCACAGGCCCCGACGACGTGGGCTGGGTTGGTGCAGTCGGTCATCACCGAAGGACAGCGCTTCGATCCCGCGCTCGTCATTGAGGCTGCCCGTGTGCTCTCGCGCCGGCCGATGGTGCCGCTGGTCGCGACCGACCTGCCCGAGGGCTATGCGACGCTGCCCTATGACCAATATGTCGGCATCAGGGCACAGCCTTCCGGCATGATCTGGGCCAGCGAGAATCGCGGCTTCACGGTCGAGCCGCTGCATCGCGGCTACGTCTTCTCCTCTCCTGTCAGCCTGTTCACCGTCGAGGACGAGGTGGTCAGGCGCGTTGCCTTCGATCCCGGCAAATTCAACTATGGCCGCGTGACGCCACCGCCTGCCGGCGCGGATCTGCAATTCTCCGGCTTCCGTGTCTCGGCCGGGCTGGAGCGCCCCTACGAGCTCGCTTTGTTCCAGGGCGCGACTTTCTTCCGCTCGCTGGCACGCGGCCAGAATTTCGGTGCGATGGCCCGCGCCCTGATCCTGCGGCCGGGCGAGCAGCGCGGCGAGGAGATTCCGTTCTTCCGCGCCTACTGGATCGAGCGGCCGAGCCCGGCCGCCGGCGTCCTGATCATCCATGCGCTGCTCGATTCCGAAAGCGTCACCGGCGCGGTGCGGATGACGCTGCGCCCCGGGGACGTGACCTATATCGACGTCGAGATGACGCTGTTCGCCCGCGCCAATCTCGACCATGTCGGCTTCGGCTGCGTGATGGGCACCTATCTCTCCGGCCCGCAGAGCCGGCGCAGCTTCGATGACCTGCGCCCGGCGGTCCACGAGGTCTCCGGCGTCCAGATGCTCACCGGCAATGGCGAATGGATCTACCGGCCGGTGAGCAACCCCGCCAACCTGCAGGTCTCGTCCTTCCAGGATTCCAATCCGCGCGGCTTCGGTCTGATCCAGCGCGAGCGCGATCCGAGCGCCTTCGTCGACGACGACCAGCGCTTCGAGCTTCGGCCCAGCGTCTGGATGGAGCCACTCGGCGAATGGGGCCCGGGCTCGGTCCAGCTCCTCGAGATTCCCAGCGAATCCGAGCTCAACGACAACATCATCAGCTATTGGCGCCCGCGTCAGCCGATCGCCGCCGGCAGCGAGACGACGATCGCCTATCGCCAGGCCTGGTGCTGGCAGCCGCCCGAGCGGCCGCCGCTCGCGGTCGCGACCCGCATCCGGCAGGGCCGCGGCTCGCAGGCGCGCCGGCGCCGCTTCCTCGTCGACTTCACCGGCGACAAGCTCGGCGATGCGGGCCTCGTCGCCGCGATCCGCGCCAATGTCACGGCGACGCCGGGCACCATCCAGAATCTGCGGCTCTGGCCCTATCCGGAACGCCGGACCATGCGCGTCGCCTTCGAGGTCGATCCCGGCAGCGAGGCGCTCTCGGAACTGCGGCTCGTGCTCGACGCCGGCGGACAGCCCGTATCGGAAACCCTGCTCAATCGGTGGACCTGGTGACCTTGGACGCACTTGCCCGGGACGCACTTGCCCGACCGGCTGAAGCCGAGGTCGCGGCCGGCTATCCCGCTCCGGTCGAGGCGACACCGCCCGAGAACCGGCTGGAGATGCCGGTGCAGTCCTTCCGCAGCTGGAACGCTTCCGAGGGGCGCAAGCCGGCCGCTCCGCAAGCCTGGCGCACGCCCTGGCTGGCGCGGCTCTTCGTCTTCGGCGGAGCCTGGGCGCTCACCGGCTACGGCGCCTGGGAAATGTATCATGTCGTGTCGGTCAGCCGCACGACCTTCCTGCAGTACGTGCTGCTCATTCTCTTCACGGTGAACTTCTCCTGGATCGCGCTCGCCTTCACCAGCGCCATCCTCGGCTTCTGCGCCCTGCTCTTCCGGCTCGTGAAGAGCCCGCGCGCCGAGACGCTGACGCAGAAGACCGTCGTGGTCATGCCGATCTACAATGAATCGACGGCACGGACCTTCGCCGCCGTGGCGGCGATCCGCGAATCGGTCGAGGCGACGGGCCTAGGCGCCCATTTCGACTATTTCATCGTCTCCGACACCACCAATCCCGACATCTGGGTGGCGGAGGAGCGCGCCTTCCTGGCGCTGCGCCAGCGGCTCGGGCCGGACGCGCGCATCTATTACCGCCACCGGCCGAAGAACCATCACCGCAAGGCCGGTAACATCGCCGATTTCGTCACGCGCTGGGGCGGTCACTACGAGCATATGGTCGTGCTCGACGCCGACAGCCTGATGACCGGTACCTGCATCGTACGCCTCGCCGCGGCGATGGAGGCAGATCCCGATGCCGGCATCATCCAGTCGCTGCCGCTGATCATCAACCGCAACACCTTCTTTGCCCGTCTGCAGCAGTTCGCGGCGCGGGTCTACGGGCCGGTGATCGCGACCGGCCTCGCGATCTGGTCCGGCCGCGACGGCAATTATTGGGGCCACAACGCGATCATCCGCACCAAGGCCTTCGCCGACCATTGCGGTCTGCCCGACCTCAAGGGCAAACCGCCCTTCGGCGGTCATGTGCTCAGCCACGATTTCGTCGAGGCGGCGCTGATCCGGCGAGCCGGCTGGTCGGTCTACATGCTGCCCGACCTGACGGGTTCCTATGAGGAGAGCCCGCCCTCGCTGATCGACATCGCCACCCGCGACCGGCGCTGGTGCCAGGGCAATCTGCAGCATTCGCGCATCATCGGGGCCAGGGGGCTGCTGATGGCGACGCGACAGCACTTCGCCACCGGCATGATGGCGTACCTCGCCTCGCCCTTCTGGCTGATGCAGCTGGTGGTCGGTATCCTGATCGTGCTGCAGGTCAACTACGCCCGGCCCGAATATTTCACCGAGGAGTTCAGGCTCTTCCCGATCTGGCCGCGTTTCGATCCCGAACGCGCGCTCAACCTGTTCGGGCTGACCATGGCGATCCTCTTGGCGCCGAAGCTGTTCGGCCTCCTGCTGACGCTGTTCGACGGCAAGCTCCGGCGCGCCTGCGGCGGCGGTATCCGCCTGATCCTGTCGGCCGTGATCGAGATCCTATTCTCGGCGATCTTCGCGCCGATCATGATGGTGATCCAGTCCGGCTCGGTCTTCCAGATCCTGGTCGGGCGCGACACCGGCTGGAACCCGCAGCGCCGCGACGACGGCTCGATCCCGTTCAAGGACATCGTCCGCCGGCACCGCACGCATACGATGCTCGGCCTGGTCACCGGCCTCTCGGCCTTCATGATCGCAACCTCGCTCTTCGCCTGGATGTCGCCCACCATCGTCGGCCTGCTCCTGGCGATCCCGCTGTCCTGGGCCTCCGGGCAGCTCGCGCTCGGCCTGTTCCTGAAGCGGCTCGGCTTTTTGATGACCCCGGAGGAAGGCGATCCGCCGGCGATTGCACTACGCGCCAACGCGCTGCAGGCCGAGTTCGCACAGGCCGGTCACGACGATGCCGATGGCCTCGCCGCGCTCCACGCCGACCCGATGTTGCGTGCGGCGCACGAGGGCATGCTGCCACAGGTCCAGGCGCGCCGGCGCGGCGAGATCGAGCCGGACCGCGCCGTGGCGCAGGCCAAGCTGATCGACGCCGAGACCGTGGCCGACGCGGTGATCTGGCTGAAGCCGAAGGAGCGCATGGTCGTGCTGCACGACCGCGCCTTGCTCGGCCTGCTGGCCAACCTGCCGGAAGGCCCGGCCCATGCCGGCGCCGAGCCCAGGGCGAGCTGAGCGCAGTTAGCCGCGCTCGAAGATGATCGCGCAGCCGAAGGCCGCGCTCGCCGGAACGACGAGACGCGCCCCTTCCCGACTATGAGCGATATCGCGCTCGGCGAGCCGCTGCCGGACAGGTTCGAGGTCCGGCACCGTGACCGCGAAACCGGCGAAATGAGCCTGTCGCTGACCACTCGCGCCTTTGAGCATGGCCGCAGCTGCCGCAGGCGTCAGCACCTCCAGGCGCCCGCGCGGCAGCGGCAGGCGCAGGCCGGCCTCCGCCGTCGCGAAGCTCTCCGCGCCCGAGAAGGCGCTGAGGAATCCCGTCTGCGCAGCCGGCTCCTCCGTCACCAGGAACACGGCCGAGAGGCCGCTCGCGCCGTTCTCGTGCTCCTGGAAGGCCGGGTTCCAGAAATTCTGCGGTTCGAGCTGCTGGCAGACGAAGAAGCCGCATTCCGGCGCGGCCGGATTGTCGGTGAAGGCCAGCGTGAACGCGACGCGGACCTCGCTGCCATCTGGCCGGCGCGCCTGGCGCTCGAAGAAGAAGGGCTCGAAATCGCCGATGCCCGCAGCACGGAACCCGTCGGCATCGCCGGCCGCATCCCGGCTTTCCAGCACCAGCATCGACATGCCCTCGCTCCGTGCCAGAGCGTCGCGCACGAAGGCACCGAAGGAGAAGCGTCGCGGAGCGGGCGATGGGATCAGGGTGCCGTCGCCGATGGTGATGAGTTCGAGGAAGGCACCGGGGAACTGGACGATCCGGTTCTCGGTCCCCCAGGGATGGCGATTGCGCGCGCCGACGCGGAAACCGAGATCGGTGTAGAAGGCGCCGGCCGCATCGAGATCGGCGACGCCGATCACGAGATGGTCGAGACCGCGTGCGTGAATGTCAGGCATAGGCAGGCCATGAGCGGTTGGCGCTACGGCTCGATGATATGCGGCACGAAGCGCGAGGTGTTCTTGGTGATCGGAGTCGTATCCTCGCGGATGCCGAGCCCGCAAGGCTGGGAGGCGACGAGCCAGGAGCCGAGCACCGGATAATTGCCGTCGAAATTCGGCAGCATCGCGGTCGCCTGCAGAATGAAGCCCTCGGCACCATAGGGGCCGTCGTCGCTGTCCCGGACGGCGCCGCCCTCGACCAGCGTCACATTGGCGCCCTCGCGCGAATAGAGCGGCTTGCGGACATGGTTGGCGCCGAGCTCTGCGCAGCGCGGGTCGTCCTCGAAATAGGCCGGCAGCAGATTGGGGTGGCCGGGCGCCATTTCCCAGAGATAGGGCAACAGTCCCTTGCTGGAGATCAGCGCCTTCCAGGGCGGCTCGACGAACTGACAGCGTGAGCCGGCGAGCGCCGAGGCATATTGCTCCCGGAACAGCCATTCCCAGGGATAGAGCTTGAACAGCATCTCCATCGGCAGGCTGGCGCCGTCGCAGAAGCGCCGGTCGGCGAGCAGGCCGACCTCCTCGATGAAGGTGAAGCGGGCGTCGATCCCCGCCTGGCCGGCACAGTCGATCAGGTAGTCGACCGTGCCCTTGTCCTCGACGCTGCCCTGCACGCAGGTGAAGTGCATGCGCTCAGGCTTGGGATTGCGCAGCTGCCCGAAGGCCGCGATCAGGCGCTCATGCAGCGAGTTGAACTGATCGCAGCCGCGCGAGACCAGTCCCTGCGCCATCGCCTGTTCGAGCCAGTCCCACTGCACCACGGCCGCCTCGAACAGCGAGGTGGGCGTATCCGCATTGTATTCGAGCAGCTTGGCCGGGCCCTTGCCGTCATAGGCGAGGTCGAGCCGGCCATAGAGATTGCGGTCGCCGCGCTCCCAGCTGTCGCGGATCAGCGCCCATTGCGCCTCCGGGATCGCCAGCCGGCGCAGGATCGCCTCGTCCTTGAGGGCGCGCCCGACGAAGGCGAAACAGAGTTCCTCGATCTCGCCGGTCGGTGCCTCGATATCCTCCTCGATCTGCTTCAGCGAGAAGGCGTAGGCGACGCTCTCGTCCCAATAGGTCTGCCCGTCGAGCGTGTGATAGGCGAAGCCGAGGCGCTCGGCCTCCGCCTGCCAGTTCTTGCGGGGCGTTACGCGAAGCCGTTGCATGGGTCAGGACGAGGAGGATGAGGAGAAGGAGCGCGAGGTCGAGCCGAAGCCCCCACGCGAGGCGACGCTCGGCGTGCTCGCCATCCCCGTCGAGGAGATGTTGCGCGCGACCATCGCCTGGCCCGACGTCGTCGTATAGGCGCGCGAGCGGCTGCTGCTGCCGCCATAATAACCGCCTGACGACGATGAGGAGGACGAGGATGAGCTTCGGGCCGGCTGCTCGCATTCGGGTCGGCCGGAACCGGGCTGGCGCGTTCCTGGCGGGCAGGCCGCACTGGTCGGTGGCAGCAGGGGCTGCGCGGCGCCGCCGCCCGACATGAACTGCCGCGCCAGCATGATGCCGGCAAGCGCGGGAATGAAGACCTGGGCGTTGTTCCAGACGGCGCTCTGGCAGCCGCTGGCACCGAATTCCTGCTCGCAGGCGGCGCTGCTGGTGAACTTCTTGGCGTCGCGCAGATGGTTGGCCGAGGCTTCGTTGAAACGCTGCTCGCACTGGCTGGCGCTGAGCTGATTGGCGGCCCGGCACTCGGCGAGATTGTTGTAGATCAGCGAATCGTCGGTCTCGCCGCCAGAGAGCGACCAGTAGGTCGCGACCATCACCACGCCGGCGGCGGCAAGCCCGATCTGGGTCGAGCGCTTCATCGAAGCCTCCTCATTCGGTCATGCTGGCGGCAGCGAGCGTGCCGCTTAGGACCGCGATCACCGCGAGCATGGCTGCCGACGGAATCCGGTCCTCCTCGATCTTGCGCGACAGGTCGGGTATGACGATGCGGGCAAAGCCATAGGCGCCCAGCTGGATGACCATGGCGATCACCGCCCAGATCACCAGGTCGGGAATGCTGGCCGCCTGCTCGATCGCCTTCTCCAGCGGCACGGAAAATCCGATGAGATTGCCGCCGAAGGCGATCGCGGCCGAGAGGTTGCCGCCGCGGATCAGCGCGATCTCGTCATGGGCGGTGAGCCGCATATAGACCGCGGCAAAACCGGCGATCAGCGCGAACCCGACGCAGAAATAAAGGATGAACGCCGGCAACCCGGCCATCGAGATCGTCATGCTGCCGCCCCTTGCACGCCATGATGGTCAAGAGGCTCACTATACGTCAGCGGCGCGCAGGCGCCAGACTGCCGCGGCTCGTGCTGCGGTCGCGTGAACGACGTCATGGAGAAACCCCATGAAGGAAAGACATGCCCACTGCTCTTGCGGGGCTCTGAGCCTGATCTGCCGCGGCGATCCCACGCTCGTTGCGCTATGCCATTGCCGCGAATGCCAGCGTCGTACCGGCAGCACCTATGGCATCGCCGCCTTCTTTCCACGCCCGCAGGTTGAGATCAGCGGCGAGGCGACGGCTTATCGCCGGCAAGGCGACAGCGGCTTCGACGTCACGCTGCACTTCTGTCCGCGCTGCGGCAGCACGATCTACTGGGAGGCCGCGCGCAAGCCCGAGATGATCGCGATCGCGGTCGGCGCCTTCGCCGATCCGGAATTCCCGGCACCGGACAAGCAGGTCTACACCCAGCACCGCCACCCTTGGGTCGCGGTTCCTTCTGAGCCCTCATCCTGAGGAGCCGCGTAGCGGCGTCTCGAAGGATGCTCCAGGAGGTTCCGGAGACGTCTGGAGCATCCTTCGAGACGCGATCTGCGATCGCTCCTCAGGATGGAGGGCTGAGAGTGTCAGCCTCGTCGATCAGACCAGGCGGCTCTGCACCACCGCCGCCTCGACGAAGCTGGCGAAGAGCGGATGCGGCTCGAACGGGCGCGACTTCAGCTCGGGATGGTACTGCACGCCGATGAACCAGGGATGGTCGGGGTATTCGACCGTCTCCGGCAACAGCCCGTCGGGCGAGACGCCGCTGAAGCGCAGGCCCTTGGCCTCGAGCAGCTCGCGATAGCCCATATTGACCTCGTAGCGGTGGCGATGCCGCTCGGAGATCTCGGTCGAGCCATAGATCTTGGCGATCTTGGTGTCCTCGGACAGCTTCGACTGGTAGGCGCCGAGCCGCATCGTGCCGCCGAGATCGCCACCGGAGAAGCGCTGCTCCAGCTCGTTGCCGCGCATCCATTCGGTCATCAGGCCGACGACCGGCTGCTCGGTCGGGCCGAACTCGGTCGAATTGGCGTCCTTGACGCCGGCGAGCGAGCGCGCCGCCTCGATCACCGCCATCTGCATGCCGAAGCAGATGCCGAAATAGGGCACCTTGCGCTGCCTGGCGAAGCTCGCCGCCTTGATCTTGCCCTCGGCGCCGCGATGGCCGAAGCCGCCGGGCACCAGGATGCCGTGGACATGCTCGAGGAAGGGCGCCGGGTCCTCCTTCTCGAACACCTCGGACTCGATCCAGTCGAGATTGACCTTGACCCGGTTGGCGATGCCGCCATGGGTCAGCGCCTCGATCAGCGACTTATAGGCGTCCTTCATCCCGGTGTATTTGCCGACGATGGCGATGGTGACCTCGCCTTCCGGGTTCTTGATCCGCTCGGAGATGCGGCGCCAGTTGCTGATATCCGGCGCGGTCTTGTCGTCCAGGCCGAACGCCGCCAGCACCTCGGTGTCGAGCCCTTCGGCATGGTAGGACAGCGGCACGTCGTAGATCGAGGCGACGTCGCGCGCCTCGATCACCGCCGTCTCGCGGACATTGCAGAAGAGAGCGAGCTTGCGCCGCTCTTCCGCCGGGATCTCGCGGTCGGTGCGGCAGAGCAGGATATCGGGCTGGATGCCGATCGAGCGCAGTTCGGCGACCGAGTGCTGGGTCGGCTTGGTCTTCAGCTCGCCAGCGGTCGGGATATAGGGCAGCAGCGTCAGGTGCACGAAGATGCACTGGCCGCGTGGCAATTGCTGGCTGATCTGGCGGATCGATTCGAGGAAGGGCAGGCTCTCGATATCGCCGACCGTGCCGCCGATCTCGACCAGCACGAAGTCGTAGCCGTCATTGCCCGAGAGGACGAATTCCTTGATGGCGTTGGTGACGTGCGGGATCACCTGGATGGTGGCGCCGAGATAGTCGCCCCGACGCTCGCGCGTCAGGATGTCCATGTAGATGCGACCGGTGGTGATGTTGTCGCCCTTGTTGCAGGGCCGGCCGGTGAAGCGCTCGTAATGGCCGAGGTCGAGATCGGTCTCGGCGCCGTCGTCGGTAACGAAGACCTCGCCGTGCTGATAGGGGCTCATCGTGCCCGGATCGACGTTGAGATAGGGGTCGAGCTTGCGCAGGCGGACCTTGTGGCCACGCGCCTGCAGGAGAGCAGCAAGAGCCGCCGCCGCCAGGCCTTTGCCGAGCGAGGACACCACGCCGCCGGTGATGAAAACATACCGCGTCATGGGAGGTCACCTTTAACGCCTAGAGTTCGATTCGCTAAGCGGGTCGGTGCAGGCCGGTCCTGCGCCTCGCGCTTGTCCACAAAAGAGAAGGGCCGGTTTCCCGGCCCCTGCCCTCGTCTCGTCCCGGTCACCGTGTCGGCGTTCCCGGCTGCGGCGGCTGTGAGCCGCCTTGGTTCTGCATCTGCCGGAGCTGGTCGAGCACTCCGCCGGCATTCGGCGCCGAAGGTCCGCTCGGGGCCGCCGGAGCGGTCGTGCCGGCGGGCGCCGGGGCGCCGTCGATGATCGAGCGCTGCGTACGGCCATGCGTCGCCATGATCGCGAGCGCGATCGAGGTGATGAAGAACAGGCCGGCGAGAATCGCGGTGGCCCGGGTCAGCGCATTGGCCTGGCCGCGGCCGGTCATGAAGCCGCCGACGCCACCACCACCGCCCGAGCCCATGCCGAGGCCGCCGCCTTCCGAACGCTGGAGCAGCACGACGCCGACGAGCGCGATCACGATCAGCAGGTGAATGACGATGAGAACGTTCTGCATGGCTCACGAAATGGGTATGGCGCGGGCGCCTGCCAAGATGGCGGCATCCCGCGGATCGGCGCTGCCCATAGCATGGGCTTTCCGCCCATGCCACCCGCGATTTCGATGTGTTTACGAGATCAGGCGCAAGCGCGCGCGATCGCCAGGAAATCCTCGGCCTTGAGGCTGGCGCCGCCGACGAGCGCGCCGTCGACATTGGCGACGTTCATCAGCTCGGCCGCATTGCTCGGCTTGACCGAGCCGCCATAGAGCAGCCGGACGCCGGCAGCGTTCGCCTTGCCGAGGATGCGTCCGAGCTCAGCGCGGATCGCCTCGTGCATCTCGGCGACATCGGCCGCGGTCGGGGTCAGACCGGTGCCGATCGCCCAGACCGGCTCATAGGCGACGACCAGCGAGGCGGCGCTCGCCCCGTCCGGTACCGAGCCGCGCAGCTGCTTCTTCACGATCGCCAGCGCCTTGCCGGCTTCGCGCTCCTCCCTGGTCTCGCCGACGCAGACGATCGGCGTCAGCCCCGCCGCCAGCGCCGCCTCGGCCTTCGCCTTCACCTGCGCATTGCTCTCGCCATGCAGGGTGCGTCGCTCGGAATGTCCGACGATCGCGTAGGTCGCGCCGGCATCGACCAGCATCGGCGCCGAGACCTCGCCGGTATAGGCACCGCTCGCATGGGCGCTGCAGTCCTGGCCACCGGTGGCGATGCGCGAGCCGATCAGCGCAGCCGTCAAGGTGAACAGCAGCGTCGCCGGCGGGCAGATGGCGAGGTCGACAGCCTGCCGCAAGCCGGCGTCGGTGCCCTTCGCCACCTCGGCGGCTATGGCGAGATCCGCCTTCAGCCCGTTCATCTTCCAGTTGCCCGCCACCAGCGGCTTGATCGTTCGCGTCACGGCTGCTCTCCAAATCTTGTCCGTTCGGCTCTAGCAACGCAGTCACATGATCGCAATCAAGGCGATCCGCGGCGATTGCCCGGAAGCGTCGCTCTACCTATAAGCGGCGCGCAGCGGCATGGCCGCGAGAGGATCGGGAAGACCAGACCATGATGATGCAGGGCCTGCGCAAGGCGGGACAGAGCCTGATCGGCAGGATCGTCGTCGCCGTGATGTTCGGCTTCCTGATCATCTCCTTCGCGATCTGGGGCATCGGCGACATCTTCCGCGGCTATGGCCGCAACGCCGTCGCCGTGGTCGGCAAGACCGAGATCGGCCTCGAGCAGATGCGCTCGGCTTATCAGAACGAGATCCAGCAGCAGCAGCGCCAGCAGCGCCGCCCGATCAGCCCCGAGATGGCGCGGGCGCTCGGCCTCGATCAGCAGGTGCTGGCGCGCCTCGTCACCGATGCGACGCTGGACCAGACCGCCGCCAAGATGGGCCTCGCCGTCTCCGACGAGACCGTGCGCAACATCCTGTTCAGCGATCCCAACCTGAAGAACGCCGCCGGCCAGTTCGAGCCCGCCCGTTTCAACGAGCTGCTGCGCACCATCGGGATGAGTGAGCAGCAATTCGTGCGCGAGCAGCGCGCCCAGTCGATGCGCCGGGAGCTCACCGAGATGGTGGTCGGCGGGGTCACGGCTCCGGCCGCGCTGCAGGAGCTCTTCCATCGCCTGCGCCATGAGCAGCGCGAGATCGCCTATATCACCCTTCCCGAGAGCGCCGCCGGCGAGATCGCCGCACCGAGCGAGGAGGCGCTGCGCAAGTATTTCGACGAGCGCAAGGCCGCCTTCCGCGCCCCCGAATATCGCACCGCCAACGTGCTCGTCCTGACCCCGGCCAGCCTCGCCGACGCGAGCAAGGTCAGCGATGCCGACGCCCGCGCCCGCTACGAGCAGGTCAAGGCCCAGCGCTTCGGCTCGCCCGAGCGCCGCACCGTCCAGCAGATCGGCTTCCCGTCGATCGAGGAGGCCAAGGCTGCCAAGGCGAAGATCGACGCCGGCGAGACCTTCGAGGCGATCGGCGCCAGCCGCAACGTCGCCGAGGCCGATCTGACGCTCGGCACCTTCACCCGCGAGGGCTTGTTCGACCCGGCCGTGCGCGACGCCGCCTTCGCTCTGGCGCAGGGTGCGGTCAGTGAGCCCGTGCAGGGTGGCTTCGGCGTCGTGCTCCTGCGCGTGCCGACGATCGAGGCCGCCCGGCTCAAGAGCTTCGAGGAGGTCGCCGACGAGGTCCGTCGCGACGTCGCCGCGAGCCGCGCCGCCGAGCAGCTGACCGATCTGCACGACAAGATCGAGGACCAGCGCGCTTCGGCCAAGCCACTGCCCGAGATCGCCAAGGAGTTCAACCTCGCCCTGCGGACCTTCGGCCCGGCCGATGCCAGCCTCGGCAAGGCCGACGGCACGCAGGAGACCTCCCTGCCCGGCGGCGCCCCGACGCTGCAGGCGCTGTTCCGCTCCGATGTCGGCGTCGACAACGAGGCGGTGCGCCTGCCGAACAATGGCGGCTATGTCTGGTTCGACGTGACCAAGATCGATCCGCCGCGCGAGCGCGGCTTCGACGAGGTCAAGGCCGAGGTCGAGAAGCAGTGGCGCTCCGACGAGGTCGCCTCGCGCCTCTCGGCCCAGGCCCGCGAGATCGTCCAGAAGCTCGACGCCGGCGAGAAGCTCGACGCGCTCGCTTTCGCACAGGGGCTTGCCCTCGAGGATGCGACGCTCGGCCGTCAGGACCAGAGCGAGGCGCTGCCGCGCAACGTCGTCTCGCTGGTCTTTGGCACGCCTGCCGGCAAGGCAGGCTCGGCCGCAGTCGAAAATGCCGGCCGCGTCGTCTTCCAGGTCAAGGCGGCGACGGTCAGCCCCTATGTCCGCACCGCCGAGGATGCCGAGAACCTCGTGCGCCTGCTGACCTCGAGCATCAGCGAGGATGTGCTGGCACAATATGTCGGCAAGCTGCAGAACGATCTCGGCGTCCAGGTCAACCCGGCGGCGTTGCGCAACGCCACCGGCGGCCAGAACTGAAGCAGGGCGATGGATCCGGCCGCCGACTTCGCCCGCTTCGCCGCCGCCTACGCGGCCGGCGAACCGCAATTGCTGACGCTCTCGCTGGTCGGCGATTGCGAGACGCCGGTCGCCGCCTTCCTCAAGCTGCGCCACGCCTATAAGGGCCCGGCTTTCCTGCTCGAATCGGTCGAGGGCGGCGCCGTGCGCGGCCGCTATTCGATGATCGGGCTCGATCCCGACCTGATCTGGCGCTGCCATCGTGGGCAGGCCTCGCTCCGCCGCCTCGCCCAGGACGAGGATTTCGTCGCCGATCCGCGCCCGGCCTTTGAGTCCTTGCGCGCCTTGCTGGCCGAGAGCGCCATCCCCGATCGCGATGGACTGCCGCCGATGGCGGCCGGCGTCTTCGGCTATCTCGGCTACGACATGGTGCGCCTGATGGAGCGCCTGCCGGAGCCGAAGGCGACAGGCCCGGGCGTGCCCGACGCCATCCTGACGCGGCCGACCCTGATGGTCGTGTTCGATTCGATCCGCGACGAGATCACGGTGGTGACGCCGGTGCGCCCTCAGGCCGGCGTCTCGGCCCGCGCCGCGCATGAGCGGGCGCAGGAGCGACTCGACGCGGTGGTGCGGGCGCTCGAAGGCCCCCTGCCCGACGAAGCCGGCATCGACATCTTGGCCATCCCGCATCCGGAATCGACCTCGAACACCAGTGAGGCCGAATTCCACGCCATGGTCGCCCGGGCGCAGGAATATGTCCGTGCCGGCGACATCTTCCAGGTCGTGCTCTCGCAGCGCTTCGAGGCGCCGTTCGAACTGCCGCCCTTCGCGCTCTACCGCGCGCTGCGGCGGGTCAATCCGGCGCCCTTCCTTTGCTACCTCGATTTCGAGGCCTTCCAGATCGTCTGCTCCAGCCCCGAGATCCTGGTCCGGCTGCGCGACGGCAAGGTCACGATCCGGCCGATCGCCGGCACCCGCCCGCGCGGCGCGACGCCCGACGCCGACGCCGCCCTCGCCGACGAATTGCTGGCCGATCCGAAGGAGCGGGCCGAGCATCTGATGCTGCTCGACCTCGGCCGCAACGATGTCGGCCGCGTCGCCGAGATCGGCAGCGTCAGCGTCACCGATTCCTTCTTCATCGAGCGCTACAGCCAGGTGATGCACATCGTCTCGAACGTCGAGGGACGCATCTCCGGCGAGCATGACGCGCTCTCGGCGCTGGCGGCCGGCTTCCCGGCCGGCACCGTCTCCGGCGCGCCGAAGGTACGCGCCATGGAAATCATCGACGAATTGGAGAAGGACGGGCGCGGCGCCTATGGCGGCTGCATCGGCTATTTCGGCGCCAATGGCGAGATGGACACCTGCATCGTCCTGCGCACCGCCGTCGTCCAGGACGGCCGCATGCAGGTTCAGGCCGGTGCCGGCATCGTCTACGATTCCAACCCCGCCTCCGAACAGCTCGAATGCATCAACAAGGCGAAAGCCCTGTTCAAGGCCGCCGAGGAAGCCGTGCGCTTCGCCGCGCGCAGCCGGCGAGGACAGTGATCCGTCAGCTTTCGTTCGCATGCGCGCGTCCCGCAGACGCATGTCCGCTCACTTGCGCGGCCTGTTTTGGCCCGCGCATATTGCCGGTAGTCGAGAGCGCCACTCCCCAGCCTGAAGGTTGCTTCGGACGGCCACTCAGCAATCAGAACCGGCCCTGCCCGCTGGCACGAATGCCTGAAGCGGAAAGACAGGGCTCGGCGACAAATGGAGAGGAAACCATGCGTTTGCGCGCAACCATGATCAGCAGCGGTCTTGCCCTGGCGCTTCTGGCCGGCACGGCCGCCTGGGCGCAGCAAGCCCAGAAGGTGACGGTCGCGGTCACCGCCATCGTCGAGCACCCTGCGCTCGATGCCGCCCGCGACGGCGTCAAGAAGGCGCTGGAGGAGGCCGGCTACAAGGACGGCGCCAACCTGACCTTCCGCTATGAATCGGCGCAGGGCTCCCCGGCCACGGCAGCACAGATCGCCCAGAAATTCGCCGGCGAGAACCCAAACGTGATCGTCGCGATCGCGACCCCGTCCGCCCAGGCGATGGTGACGGCGACGCAGACGATTCCCGTGGTCTTCACTGCCGTGACCGACCCGGTCGCCGCCCAGATCGTCAAGGACAAGCAGGCGCCGGGCGGCAACGTTACCGGCATCTCCGATTTCTCGCCGCTGGAAGCCCAGTTCGACCTGATCAAGGAGCTGGTCCCGGCGGCGAAGAAGATCGGCGTCGTCTACAACCCCGGCGAAGCCAACAGCGTCGCGCTGCTCAACGCGGTCAAGGCGCTGGCTCCGGCCCGCAGCCTGCAGATCGTCGAAGCCTCGGCCGGCCGCACCGCCGATGTCTCGGCTGCCGCGCAGAGCCTGGTCGGCAAGGTCGATGCGATCTACCTGCCGACCGACAACACCATCATCTCGGCGCTCGGCACCGTGCTGGCTGTCGGCACCGACAACAAGCTGCCGGTCTTCACCGGCGACACCGAGTCGGTGCAGAAGGGTTCGGTCGCCTCGATCGGCTTCGACTATTTCCAGGTCGGCCTGGAGACCGGCGCCGTCGTGGCGCGCGTGCTCAAGGGCGAGAAACCCGGCACCATCCCGGTCAAGAACGCCAGCGGCAGCAACCTCGTCATCAACGCCAAGGCGGCTGCCGCCATGGGCGTGACGATCCCGGCCGCCGTGCAGGCTCGCGCCAAGCAGGTGATCAACTGATCTGACAACGCGGCGGCGTTCCCACGCCGCCGCGTCCGGCCGCCTACCCATTCCAGAACAGAAGAAGCAGGGCGACCGATGAGTCTCATCGCCACCCTGGGCGCTATCGAGATCGGGCTGGTGTTCGCTCTCGTGGCGCTCGGCGTCTACATCACCTTCCGCGTCCTCGACTTTCCCGACCTGACGGTCGACGGCACCTTGCCGCTCGGTGCCGCCGTCGCGGCGGCGATGATCGCAGGTGGGGTCAATCCCGTCTTCGCGACGCTGGCGGCGATCGTCGCCGGCTGTCTTGCCGGCACGGTCACCGCCTGGCTCAACATCCGCTTCGCGATCCTGCACCTGCTCGCCGGCATCCTGACGATGACGGCGCTGTTCTCGATCAATCTGCGGGTGATGGGTGTACCCAACATACCGTTGATGAACCGGCCGACGGTGATCGACCTCTTCACCTGGCTGAACCCGCTGATCGCCGCCACGGGGCTGCCCGGCCGCCCGACGCTTCGGGTGCTCGCCCTGCTGATCATCGTTCTCGTGATGGGCGCCCTGCTCGCCCGCTTCCTCAAGACCGAATTCGGTCTGGCGATGCGCGCGACCGGCGCCAATCCGCGCATGGCGCGAGCCCAGGGCATCCGCACCGACATGCACATCTATGTCGGCGTCGCCCTCTCCAACGGGCTTGTGGCTCTGGCGGGCGCGCTGTTCGCGCAGACAGCCGGCTTCGCCGATGTCAGCATCGGCACCGGCACGATCATCGCCGGCCTTGCCGCCGTCATCCTCGGCGAGACGATCTTCCGCACCAAGTCGATCGTTGTCGCGGTGTTTTCCTGCCTGATCGGCGCAATCGCCTATCGTCTCGCGATCGCACTGGCGCTGAACGCCGGCTGGCTCGGCCTGCGTGCCTCCGACCTCAACCTCGTCACCGCAGTGCTGGTCGGCATCGCCCTGATGCTGCCTGGTGTCGCCAATCCGCTGCGCAGCCTGTTCAAGCGGAGCGCGCCATGATCAGCGTCCGGGACGTCCATGTCACCTTCGGGCGCGGCACGCCGCTGGAGAACCGGGCGCTGCGCGGGCTCGATCTGACCGTGCCCGATGGCGAGTTCATCACGGTCATCGGCTCGAACGGCGCCGGCAAGTCGACATTGCTCAACGTCCTCAGCGGCGACGCAAGGGCCGAGCGCGGCACGGTCGAAGTCGACGGCATCGACGTGACCCGCTGGCCGACGCCGAAGCGCGCCAGCCTGATCGCCCGCGTCTTCCAGGATCCCATGGCCGGCACCTGCGAGCGCCTGACGATCGAGGAGAACATGGCGCTTGCCCAGGCGCGCGGCCGCGCCCGCGGCCTCGGCGCGGCGCTCGACCGCTCGCGCCGCGCCCTGTTCCGCGACAAGCTGGCGATGCTCGGCCTCGGCCTGGAGAACCGCCTCGGCGATTCGATGGGCCTGCTCTCGGGCGGACAGCGCCAGGCTGTCAGCCTGCTGATGTCGACGCTGGCGGGCACCAAGACTTTGCTGCTCGACGAGCATACCGCGGCGCTCGATCCGCGCACCGCCGCCTTCGTGCTCGACCTGACCCGGCGCATCGTTGACGAACAGAAGCTGACCGCGCTGATGGTCACCCATTCGATGCGCGATGCGCTCGACCATGGCAGCCGCACCGTGATGCTGCACGAGGGCAAGGTCGTCTTCGACATCGCCGGCGAGCGCCGCAAGGCGATGGACGTGCCGGACCTGCTGCGCCTGTTCAAGCAGGTCCGCGGCGAGGAGCTCTCGGATGATAGTTTGCTGCTGAGCTGAGGCTTAATACACAGATCGGATCACGGACGAGGTGACGGAATCAAATTGCCGTCGTCGGCGTTATTCCTCGGCCAAAACGATCTTGCCGCCACGCCGCGCGTAAAGGTGATCCGACAACAGAGAAAAGTCCTCTTTCACCGTGACGTCGATCAGCCGCCTCGCAATGGCCTTGCCCTCCGCCGTATCGTCGAACACGAAAAGCTGGTCTCGCCGAGGCATGGCGATCAGCACATTGCCCGGGAAGCGGGACTGGATCGAGGTCCAGAATTCATCGAGGAGGACGAGGCTCGGAGACAGCGTCGTATTCCCCTCGACATAGTAGAGTGAGCCGACTCCGAAGGCATCATCGGCAACGACATGGTCCAGCCATCGACGAGCATTTGCGCGCGCCTCGCTCCTGATGTCCTTGACGAGTTTGTCCGGAAAGTCATCGAGACTGACCGGAGTGAGCGAGTCCGGCCGATCGACCATGTAGGCAATCCGCAGGTCGCCGACGTAAGGCTCTGAAAGCAGGTTCGGCATCATCTTGCCGATCTCGGCGATATAGCTCTCCGTCCGCAAAACCGGAATAAACGAGCCCTCGCCCTGTACGAACCGGGTGAGCCCGCGGATATGCTGGCCAATTGTTGTGCCCGGATCATCATCAGCATAAGCGCTCAAGCGATTGAAGAGATCGGTAAGGTCGCTGTCGACCGCACTTCCACCAACCTTGAACGACAATTTCTCTGCAGCGGCACGATCGGGTGTCACATCGGTGACACCCGGCGTCTGACGCAGAATCCCGATGATGTGGTCACGCAGCTCCGCCATAGTATGAAACCGGCGTGACGCCGCATCGGTCTTACCAATCCATCCGGCGAGCGTGGTCAGCAGTGACATCGCAATCACCTTCCTCCGCGCAAAGCGTCTCATTGACCGCTTTCTCCGTCCGCACCGCCGTAGTGATGGCAAGGCCACACGATGCAACCGGCACGTGCGCACCCTTCCCCGGGGAAATCAACCACCGCCGCCGTGTTCGCTTCGCGATGGCCGAGATCGGATGCCGCGACGAAATTAGCGCACGGCAATCCGAACGTTCCGCGCCAGGAAATCGATGAAGGCCCGCATCCGCGCCGGCACGAAGCCGCCCTGCCCGAGATAGACGGCGTGGATGACCTCGATATCGCCGGCGTTGAAGTCCTCCAGCACCGTGACGAGCCGCCCTGCGGCGACCTCGGCCTGGGTATGAAAGCGCCCCAGCCGTGCAAGGCCAACGCCCGCAACGGCGAGCTGGCGCGCGATCTCGCCATCGCCGACCTGGGTGTTGCCGACTGCTGCGATCGAGATCAGCGCGCCGTCGACGCGGAACGGCCAGCCCTCGACCGAGCGGGCGAAGTTGAAGCCGATCAGGTTATGCTTCGCGAGATCGGCCGGCGTCTTCGGTTCGCCATGGCGAGCGAGATAGTCGGGTGAGGCGACAACGGCGACGGCGCTCTCGCCGATCTTGCGCGCCATCAATTGGTTGCCGCGCAAGGGGCCGGGCGCGACCCGGATCGCGATGTCAGCCCGCTCCTCGATCAGGTCGACGACCTGGTCGGTGAAGACGAGATCGATCGAGAGCTCGGGATGCTCGGCCAGGAAGGCCGGCACCAGCGGCAGCAGCACCTGATTGCCGAAGGCGACATTGGCGTTGACCCGCACCCGCCCGCGCGGCGCCCGCCCCGCCGCGGCCTCGCATTCCGCCTCGGCGATGTCGGAGAGGATGGTGACGCAGCGCTGGTGGAAGGCTTGCCCTTCCGCCGTCAATTGCAGCTTGCGCGTCGAGCGGTTGATCAGCCTGGCACCGAGCCTGGCCTCCAGCCGCGTGACCAGCTTGCTGACCGCTGACGGCGTCATGCCGAAGAGCTTGGCGGCGGCGGAAAAGCCGCCGCGCTCGACCACGGCCGCAAACACTTCCATCTCGCCGGAGCGGTTGCTGAGCAAGGCTGCCATGATGAACTCAAGTCACAAGTGATGTTACGGACGGCATTCTAGTTCAAGCCGCTGCGTTGCACCATCTGGCTGGGACCCGTTCCCAAGCGCAGTGCGCGGAGCCTCCAATGCCCATTGCCGTCTATGCCCTCACCGCTGGTGCCTTCGGCATCGGCACTACAGAATTCGTCATCATGGGCCTGCTGCTGCAGGTCGCCGCCGATCTCGGCGTCTCCGTCGCGACGACCGGCCTGCTGATTTCCGGTTATGCACTCGGCGTCTTCGTCGGCGCGCCTGTGCTGACGCTCGCCACCCGCAAGCTGCCGCGCAAGCAGGTGCTGATCCTGCTGATGGCGATCTTCACCCTCGGCAACATCGCCTGTGCGCTCGCGCCAAGCTACGGCCTGCTGATGGCGGCGCGCATCGTCACCTCGCTGGCGCATGGCACCTTCTTCGGCGTCGGCTCGGTCGTCGCGACCAGCCTCGTGCCCGAGGACAAGAAGGCTTCGGCCATCGCCGTGATGTTCACCGGCCTCACGATCGCGACCCTGCTCGGCGTCCCCGCCGGCGCCTGGCTCGGCCTGCATTTCGGCTGGCGCGCTACTTTCTGGACCATCGCCGCGATCGGCGTCATCGCCATGCTGGTGCTCGCCCGTCTCGTCCCCGCCGACAAGGGCAAGGTCGAGGTCGCCCCGCTGCGCCAAGAACTGGCGACGCTGGCCGACCCGCAGGTCCTGCTCGGCCTCGCCATGACCGTGCTCGGCTTCGGCGGCGTCTTTGCGGTCTTCACCTATATCCAGCCGATCCTGGTCGAGATCACCGGCTTCTCGCAGGAAGCGGTCTCGCCGATCCTGCTCCTCTTCGGCCTAGGCCTGATCGTCGGCAACATGCTCGGCGGCAAGCTCGCCGACCGCAACCTGCCAGTCGCCCTGCTTGCCACCACCGCCACCCTCGCCGTCGTGCTCTTCGCCATGACCGCGACGCTGCGCTCGCCCATCGCCGTCACGATCTTCGTCGGCCTGATCGGCGCCGCCGCCTTCGCTACTGTCGCCCCCTTGCAGATGCGCGTGCTCGACAAGGCTGGGCCGGCCGGGCGTAATCTCGCCTCCAGTCTCAACATCGCCGCCTTCAACCTCGGCAATGCCTTCGGCGCCTGGCTCGGCGGCGTCACCATCGACCATGGTCCAGGCCTGGCCGCCGTGACCTGGGTCGCAGCCCTCGTGCCGCTGGCGAGCCTGGCGCTGGCAGTGATCAGCCTGCGCCTCGATAGGCGCCCGCAGACGGCACTGCAGACCGCCTCGGCTTCCTGCCCGTAGTGAGCTTTATCAAAGACTTCGCATAAGGAACTCAACCATGGACTACAGATATCTCGGCCGCTCCGGCCTCAAGGTTCCCGCCCTCAGCTTCGGTGCCGGCACCTTCGGCGGCCAGGGCCCGCTCTTCAGCAACTGGGGTACCAGCGACGCCAGGGAAGCGACCCGCCTCGTCGACATCTGCCTCGAAGCCGGACTCAACCTGTTCGACACCGCCGATGTCTATTCGAACGGCGCCTCCGAAGAGATCCTGGGCGCCGCGATCAAGGGCCGGCGCGACAAGGTCCTGATCTCGACCAAGATGACCCTGCCGATGGGCGATGGCCCCAACGATGCGGGCTCCTCGCGCAGCCGCCTGATCGATGGCACCGAGGCGGCGCTGCGCCGGCTCGGCAGCGATCATGTCGACCTGCTCCAGCTCCACGCCTTCGATGCCTTCACGCCGATCGAGGAGGTGCTCTCGACGCTCGATGCGCTGGTTCGCGCTGGCAAGATCCGCCAGGTCGGCGTCTCCAACTTCGCCGGCTGGCAATTGATGAAGTCGCTGGCGCTGGCCGAGAAGCACGGATTCCCGCGCTATGTCGCCCATCAGGTCTATTATTCGCTGGTCGGCCGCGACTACGAGTTCGACCTGATGCCGCTCGGCCTCGACCAGGGTGTCGGCGCGCTCGTCTGGAGCCCGCTCGGCTGGGGCCGCCTCACCGGCAAGATCCGCCGCGGCCAGCCACTGCCGGAAGGCAGCCGCCTGCACCAGACCGCCGATTTCGGCCCGCCGGTCGACGACGAGAAGCTCTACGACATCGTCGATATCCTCGAAGAGCTTGCCAAGGAGACCGGCAAGACGGTTCCGCAGATCGCGATCAACTGGCTGCTGCAGCGTCCGACCGTCGCCTCGGTGATCATCGGCGCCCGCAACGAGCAGCAATTGCGCGACAATCTCGGCGCCGTCGGCTGGGCGCTGACGCCCGAGCAGATCGCCCGGCTGGACAAGGCGAGCGCCACGGTGCCGCCCTACCCGGCCTTCCCCTATCATCGCCAGGAAGGCTTCGCCCAGCTCAATCCGCCGGTGGTGTGACGCAACGATCCAACAAGTCCCTCAGCCCTCATCCTGAGGAGCCGCGCAGCGGCGTCTCGAAGGATGCTCCAGGAAGTTCCCGAGACTGCTGAAGCATCCTTCGAGACGCGATCTGCGATCGCTCCTCAGGATGAGGGCTGAGGGAGCGGAAATGGTTTGAATACGCTGCGCTCGCAGCTTGATTTTTTTCGCGCAGCCTTGTCGGCTGCCGGCCCGGCCGAACGTCCTTGGCCTGAACCGGAGCGCTGCGCATGCACTACGCCATCCTTTGCTATCATTCCGAAGAGGTCGTCATGGCCTGGACGAAGGAGCAGAACGAGGAGGTGATGGGCCGCCTCGAAAAGGTCCGCCAGCGCATCGCCAAGGAAGGCAAGCTCGGCCCGGTCGCGCGCCTGCTGCCGACCACCGCGGCGACGACGCTGCGCAAGGACCGCGATCCGCCGCTGGTCATCGACGGCCCCTTCGCCGAGACCAAGGAGCAATTCCTCGGCTTCTACATCGTCGATGTCGCCGATCTCGACGAGGCACTCGGCATCGCGCGCGAGCTCGGCGAGGCCAATCCGGGTGGCGCCTTCGAGGTCCGCCCGCTCGCCGTCTACTACCCGGCCGGAGTCTGATCATGGCGGAGATCGCCTGGATCCATGCGGCGCTGACCTCGGCGCGCCCTCAGGCGATCAGCGCCCTGCTGCGCTATTTCCGCGATCTCGACATTGCTGAGGAGGCCTATCAAGAGGCCTGCCTGCGGGCGCTCCGGACCTGGCCGCAGAACGGGCCGCCGCGCGATCCCGCCGCCTGGCTGATCTTCGTCGGCCGTAATGTCGCGCTCGACCAGGTCAGGCGGCAGAAGAAGCAGGAAGCCCTGCCCGACGAGGACAGGCTCTCCGATCTTGGCGATGCCGAGAGCGAGGTCGCCGAGCGGCTCGACGGCGGCCATTACCGCGACGACATCCTGCGGCTGCTGTTCATCTGCTGCCATCCCGACCTGCCGGCGACGCAGCAGGTCGCGCTCGCCTTGCGCATCGTCTCGGGGCTCAGCGTCAGGCAGATCGCCCGCGCCTTCCTCGTCGGCGAGAGCGCGATGGAGCAGCGCATCACCCGCGCCAAGGCGCGCGTCGCAGCTGCCAATGTGCCGTTCGAGACGCCCGGCCCGGTCGAGCGCGCCGAGCGCCTCGCGGCGGTGGCGGCGATGCTCTATCTCGTCTTCAACGAGGGCTATTCGGCCAGCGGCGCCGAGACCGATCGCCGCCGCCCGTTTAGCGAGGAAGCGATCCGGTTGACGCGGCTGCTGCTGCGCCTTTTCCAGACCGAGCCGGAGATCATGGGGCTCCTGGGCCTGATGCTGCTCCAGCACGCTCGCGCCGGTGCTCGCCTTGATGCGCACGGCCAGATCATCCTGCTCGAGGATCAGGACCGCTCGCTCTGGGATCGCGAGATGATCGCCGAAGGCCTGGCACTGGTCGACAAGGCGATGCGCCATCGCCAGCCGGGTCCCTATCAGGTTCAGGCCGGGATCGCCGGCGTCCACAGCCGCGCCGCCCGCCCTGACGAGACCGACTGGGCCCAGATCGACATCCTCTACGCCACGCTGGAGCATATCCAGCCCTCGCCGGTGATCACGCTCAACCGCGCCGTCGCCATCGCCAAGCTGCGCGGGCCCGAAGCTGCGCTCGCCATGGTCGAGCCGCTGGAACAGCAGCTCTCCGGCTATTTCTATTTCTTCGGCTTCAAGGGCTGGCTGCTGATGCAGCTCGGCCGTGACCGCGAGGCGCGCACGACCTTCAACCGGGCCATTGCGTTGGCTGGCTCTCCCAGCGAAGCCGCCCACATCCGCCAGCATATCGACCGGCTGATGAGCGAGAGCGGACAGGTCGCGGCCAGCTGAAGCCGGCGACGGATCGCTGTTGAAGATTTTTTGAGGCGCGGTGTCGGCACCGCACCCGCTTGTTCGTCCTTGCCGCAAAGGGAGAACGAGCGGATGGCGTCGGCCGGAGCCGGCCAGCGCCGAAAACTCGTCGATGACAACCGCTTGCTTCGGACTCCTGAGCTCCAGGATCGGAAGCGGCCATTGCAGCGAGGAGATCGATCATGTCGCAGATCACCGTCAGCAAGGAAGACTGGATCGCCGCCCGCAAAGCCCTGCTCGTCAAGGAAAAGGAGCTGACGCGCCGCCGCGATGCCATCGCCGCCGAGCGCCGCGCCTTGCCGCGCATCCGGATCGAGAAGGAATATGTCTTCGATACGCCAACCGGAAAACAGACGCTGTCCGATCTATTCCGCGGGCGCAGCCAGCTGATCGTCAAGCATTTCATGCTGGCGCCCGGCCAGATCGAGGGCTGCGTCGGCTGTTCCTTCGAGGCCGATCATGTCGACGGCGTGCTCAGGCATCTCGAACGGCACGACGTTGCCTATGTCGCCGTGGCGCGCGCGCCGCTCGCCGAGATCGAGGCCTACAGGAACCGCATGGGCTGGAGTTTCCACTGGGTCTCGTCGCATGGCAGCGACTTCAACTACGATTTCGACATCTCCTACACGCCGGAGCAGCTCGCCAGGAACGAGGCCTTCTACAATTTCGAGATGATCGCCTCGCCGCTGGAAGACCTGTCCGGCCATACCGTCTTCGAGAAGGACGCGGACGGGACGATCTACCAGACCTACTCGACCTTCGGCCGCGGCGCCGAGGAGGTGCTCGGCACCTACATGTATCTCGACCTGACCCCGAAGGGCCGCAACGAGACCGGGCCGGCCGGCAACCTGACCGACTGGGTCCGCCCGCACGACCGCTACGACACACCCGGCAAGACCGACATGACCGGCCGCTGGCGCGAGGAGCCGGCGGCATGCTGCTGCCACACGCCCGCGGCGAGCGCGGCGGGCTGAGACACGGCGCGAAAAAATTATTCGGTGCCATGTCGGATCGCGAAAGGCGCCAGCGTCCTTGCAGCAGACGGGCAGATCAGCGGCCCGAAATGCCTGCCAACAGGAGGGAGCCATGCTCACCTATCTCGCCATAGCCGTACTCGCTTTGCTCGCCGGCGTCCTCATTGTCGCCGCACGTAAGCCCGACATCTTCGAGGTCAGCCGCTCCGCGACGATCCGGGCGACGCCCGAGCGCATCTTCGCTTTGCTCGCGGACTTCCAGGAATGGGGCGCCTGGTCGCCCTATGAGAAGAAGGATCCGGCGATGACGCGCAGCTTCAAGGGCGCGACCTCCGGCGTCGGCGCCGTCTACGCCTTCGACGGCAACAAGCAGGTCGGCACCGGCGAGCTCGCCATCGTCGAGGTCCAGGCGCCGGTGAAGCTCGCCGTCACGCTCGACATGACCAAGCCGATGGCTTGCCACAACCTGATCACCTTCAGCCTCACCCCGGCTGAGGGTGGCACGATGGTGACCTGGCACATGCAGGGCGCCTGCCCGTTCATGGGCAAGGTGATGGGCACGATCTTCAACATGGACCGCATGGTCGGCGGCGATTTCGAGAAGGGCCTCGCTGCCCTGAAGCAGGCCACCGAGCGGCCGCAACTGGTCGCCGCCGCAGCCTGATCCTGGCGGATTCGACTGTTCACCCCAGAGAAGCAAGGCAAAGGAGGAAGAACCATGAGCAACGCAGCAGAACTCGACAAGCCACAGGCCGGCGATCTCTCCGGCTGCATGCCGGCCAAGCCCCAGGCGGAGCATGACTGGCTCCACCAACTCGTCGGCGAATGGACCTATGAGACCGAGTGCATGATGGGCCCGGACCAGCCGCCGATGAAAGCGAGCGGCACGCAATCCTACTCGTCCTTCGGCGGGCTCTGGCTCGTCGGCGACGGTACCGGCACCATGCCCGACGGCAGCCCGGCCACGACCCGGATCACACTCGGCTACGATCCGCAGAAAGAGTGCTATGTCGGCTCCTTCATCGGCTCGATGATGGGCAATCAATGGGTCTACACCGGCACGCGCGACGCCGAGGGCAAAGTGCTGACGCTCGACACCGAAGGCCCGGACTTCACCAAGCCGGGCAAGACCACGGCTTATCAGGACATTCTCGAGATCAAGAGCCCCGACCATCACGTCCTGTCCTCGCAAACCAAGGGCGAGAACGGCGAATGGGTCCAGTTCATGACGGCGCATTATCGCCGCGTGAAATAGCGACGTTCATCGATACGGACGACAATCTGCCGAGGGCGCGGAGCGACCAGCTCCGCGCCCTCGCGCTTGACCGGCATGCGCGTTCGGGGGCATGTGCAAGCCCTGATAAACTAGGTGAGGACGGCCTAGAGGCGATGCGCATCCTGCTGATCGACAATTACGACAGCTTCACCTGGAACCTGGTCCACCTGATCGGTGGACTCGGTGCAAAGGTCGACGTGCGCCGCAACGACACGCTCTCGGTCGATGAGGCCCTCGCCGGCGACCATGACGCGATCGTGCTCTCGCCCGGTCCGTGCACGCCGAACGAGGCCGGCATCTGCCTCGATCTCGTTCGAGAAGGCGCCGACAAGAAGCCGATCTTCGGCGTCTGCCTCGGCTTGCAGACGATCGGTCAGGTCTTCGGCGGCGAGGTCGTGCGCGCACCCTTGCCGATGCACGGCAAGGTCTCGACCATCACCCACCGGGCCCGCGGCCTGTTCCACGGCATCAACGGCCCGCTCGAGGCGACACGCTATCACTCGCTCGTCGTTCGCCGCGAAAACTGCCCCTCCGAATTGTCGATCGAGGCCGAATCCGGCGACGGCATGATCATGGCGCTCTCGCATCGCGACCTGCCGATCCATGGCGTGCAGTTTCACCCCGAGAGCATCGCCTCGGAGCACGGCGCGACGATCCTGCGCAATTTCCTCGATCTCGCCGAGCGATGGTCGCGCCGGAACATCCAAGCCGCCCTTTCCGCGACAGCCTGATCGATCGAGTTCCCATGGACGACTTCAAACCCTTCATCGCCAAGGTCGCGACCGGCGCCTCGCTGTCGCGCGAGGAAGCCCGCGACGCCTTCGAATCGATGCTCTCCGGCGAGGTCACGAACGCGCAGGCCGCCGCCTTCCTGATGGCGCTGCGTGTGCGTGGCGAAACCACCGAGGAGATCGCCGGCGCCGTCACCGCCATGCGCGCCCGCATGCTCACCGTCGAAGCTCCGGCCAACGCCATCGACATCGTCGGCACCGGCGGCGACGCGTCGGGCTCCTACAATGTCTCGACGCTGGCCTCGATCATCGTGGCGGCCTGCGGCGTACCTGTCGCCAAGCATGGCAATCGCGCGGCCTCCTCGCGCTCCGGCGCTGCCGACGTGCTGACCGCGCTCGGCGTCAAGGTCGGGCTGGAGCCGTCCGGCACCGAGCGCTGCATCGCCGAGGCCGGCGTCGGCTTCATGTTCGCACCGACCCACCACGCCTCGATGCGCCATGTCGCACCGGTGCGTACCGAGCTCGGCACCCGCACCATCTTCAATCTGGTCGGACCACTCTCGAACCCGGCCGGCGTCAAGAAGCAGCTGATCGGCGCCTTCTCCGAGACCTGGCTCGAACCGATGGTCAAGGTGCTGCAGTCGCTCGGCTCGACCACCGTCTGGGCCGTGCACGGCTCCGACGGGCTCGACGAAATCACCACCACCGGCCCGACCCGCGTGATCGCGCTGAAGGATGGCAGGATCGAGAGTTTCTCGATCGCTCCCGAAGATGTCGGCATCGCCCGCGCCAAGCCTGAGGATCTGCGCGGCGGCGAGCCGGCGCAGAATGCGCAGGCACTGCAGGACGTGCTCGGCGGGGCGAAGAGCGCCTTCCGCGACATCGCCGCCTTCAATGCCGCCGCTGCGCTCGTCGTCGCCGGCAAGGCGGCTACGCTCGGCGAGGGGCTGGCGCAGGCCTATGCGGTGCTGGACAATGGCAAGGCCAAGGCGGCGCTCGCGACTCTGGTCGCCAGCTCCAATGCGTGAGGCTGACCATGTCCGATATCCTGAGGCGGATCGAAGCCTATAAGCGTGAGGAGATCGCGGCTGCGCGCGTCGCGGTGCCTCAGGCCGAGATCGAGAAGCGCGCGGCGGCAATGCCCGCGCCGCGCGACTTCATCGGCGCGCTAGAAGAAAAGCACCGCGCCGGCGGCTCGGCCCTGATCGCCGAGATCAAGAAGGCCTCGCCCTCCAAGGGCCTGATCCGCGCCGATTTCGACCCGCCGGCGCTGGCCAAGGCCTATGCCGCGGGCGGCGCGGCCTGCCTCTCGGTGCTCACAGACACGCCCTCCTTCCAGGGCCGGCCGGAATATCTCGGCGAGGCGCGCGCCGCCTCCGGCCTGCCCGGCCTGCGCAAGGACTTCATGTTCGAGCCTTACCAGGTCTTCGAGGCCCGGAGCTGGGGCGCCGACTGCATTCTGATCATCATGGCCTCGCTCGACGATGCCGCGGCGCGCGAGCTCGTTGCGACGGCGAAGGCGCTCGGCATGGCGGCGCTCGCCGAGGTCCATGACGAGGCTGAGCTGGACAGGGCTCTGACACTCGACACCAGGCTCGTCGGTATCAACAATCGCGACCTGCGCTCGTTCGAGCTCAACCTCGCCGTCACCGAGCGGCTGGCGCCGCGCGTGCCGAAGGACCGCCTGCTGGTCGGCGAGAGCGGCATCTTCAGCCATGCCGACATCGCCCGCCTGCAGGCTTGCGGCGTCGACACCTTCCTGGTCGGCGAGAGCCTGATGCGGCAGGCAGACGTCACCGCGGCAACGCGGCAGCTCTTGACCGGTAAAACCACCGAGGTCGCGGCGTGAGCCGTCTCACTCATCTCGACCAGAAGGGCGAAGCCCATATGGTCGATGTCGGCGACAAGGCCGAGACCGTCCGCACGGCCATCGCCGAAGGCCATGTCGTGATGCAAGCCGAGACGCTGGCGATCGTCCGCGATGGCGAGGCCAAGAAGGGCGATGTCCTCGGCACCGCCCGCCTCGCCGGCATCATGGCGGCCAAGCGCGCCCATGAACTGATCCCGCTCTGTCATCCGCTGCTGCTCTCGAAAATCGCGGTCGACCTCACGATCGACGAGACGCTGCCGGGTGTGCGCGTCCGTGCCGAGGTCAAGCTCACCGGCAAGACCGGTGTCGAGATGGAGGCGCTGACCGCCGTCAGCGTCGCCTGCCTCACCGTCTACGACATGGTGAAGGCGGTCGATCGCGCCATGCATATCGAAGGTGTCAGACTCGTGCATAAATCCGGCGGCAAGTCCGGAACCTACGAGATCGCAGGGCCAGCATGAGCCTCACTCCCGTTCCCGTCGCGCTCAAGGCGCTGCTCGACAGCGTGCCCGGCCCGACGCCGGCCGAGACGCTGCCGCTGGCGCACTGCGCCGGCCGCGTGCTGGCGCAGGACGTCGCGGCGCTCAGGACGCAGCCGCCCTTCGCCAATTCGGCCATGGACGGCTATGCCGCCCGCGCGGCCGATCTGGAGCCGGGCAAGGAGCTCAAGGTCATCGGCGAATCCGCTGCCGGCCGCGGCTTTGCCGGCTCTCTCGGCCCGGCCGAGGCGGTCCGCATCTTCACCGGTGCGCCCATCCCCGACGGCGCCGATGCGATCCTGATCCAGGAGCATGCCGAGGGAGTCGGCGGTCCGGTCATCCGTGTCACCAAGCCGGCGAGCAAGGGCCAGTTCATCCGCTCGGCCGGGCTCGATTTTCAGATCGGCGAGATCCTGCTGAATGCCGGCCGCCGGCTCGACAGCGCTGCGCTCGGCCTCGCCGCCGCTGCAGGACACCCGACGCTTGCCGTCCGCCGCAAGCCGCTGGTCGCGATCCTCGCCACCGGCGACGAACTCGTCCTGCCGGGCGAGCCGGTCGGTCCCGACCAGATCGTCGCCTCGAACAGCTTCGCCCTCGCCGCTTTGGTCGAGCAGGCCGGCGGCACGGCGCTCGATCTCGGCATCGCTCGCGACAACCACCCCGACCTCGCCGCCAAGATCGAGGCGGCTCGCACGGCCGGAGCCGATGTGCTGGTCACGCTCGGCGGGGCCTCGGTCGGCGAGCACGACCTCGTCCAGGCCGCGCTGAAAGCGCAGGGCATGGCGCTCGGCTTCTGGAAGATCGCGATGCGGCCGGGCAAGCCGATGATGATGGGCCGGCTCGGCGCCATGGTTGCGCTCGGCCTGCCCGGCAATCCGGTCTCCTCGATCGTCTGCGGCCATCTCTTCGCTATGCCGCTGGTGGAGGCCCTGCTCGGCATCGCCGATCCCGAGCGCGACCGCAGCGAGCCGGCTATTCTCGCGGCCGACCTGCCGGCCAATGACGAGCGCCAGGACTATCTGCGCGCCACCGTCGAGACGATCAACGGCGAGTGGTGCGTCCGGCCCTTCGCCAAGCAGGATTCCTCGATGCTGGCGAACCTGTCGCGCGCCGAAGCGCTGGTGATCCGCCCGGCCTTCGCGCAAGCGGCCAGGGCAGGCGATCCCTGCCGCATCATCCGACTGCGCTAGTCAACATTTCTCCCTCTCAGGTTGTAATCTCGGACAAGCCGCGCAGCGGCGCCGATCCGGGATCCATTCCTGAACCTCTATCGGAAAGGCTCCGGAATGGATCCCGGGTCTCCCTTCGGTCGCCCGGGATGACAAATCTCAGATAAGGCAGGCGTTTATCGCAGCGTTCCCCTTGCGGAACACAAGGCGAACGCGTATGGTGTTCGTGCTTTGTTTCGATTCCAGCCCGAGAGGCGAGCGGCGCGACCATGCTGACACGCAAACAGTTCGAACTGCTTCGCTTCATCCATGAGCGCCTGCGCGAATCCGGTGTGCCGCCTTCCTTCGACGAGATGAAGGATGCGCTCGACCTGCGTTCCAAGTCCGGCATCCATCGCTTGATCATGGCGCTTGAGGAACGCGGCTTCATTCGCCGGCTTCCGAACCGGGCGCGCGCGCTCGAAGTCATCAAGATGCCGGACGGCATTGGCGGGCCGCAGGCGCAGCGCGGCCGTTTCAGCCCCTCCATCGTCCAGGGCGGCCTCGGCCAGACCCCGCCTGCCCCCGCCCCGGCAGCCACTCTGGCAAAGCCGCGCCCGCCAGCTGAAGAGAACGGGCGTTCCACCGTCTCCATTCCAGTCATGGGCCGCATCGCCGCCGGTACACCGATCTCGGCGATCCAGGATCGCAGCCACAGCGTCTCGATGCCCGCCGACATGCTCGGTGGCGGCGAGCATTACGCCCTCGAAGTCCGCGGCGATTCGATGATCGAGGCCGGCATCCTCGACGGCGACACGGTCGTGATCCGCAAGCAGGACACCGCCAATACCGGCGACATCATCGTCGCCCTGATCGACGACGAGGAAGCGACGCTGAAGCGTTTGCGCAAGCGCGGCTCCTCGATCGCGCTCGAAGCCGCCAACCCCGCTTACGAGACGCGCGTGCTCGGCCCCGACCGGGTCAAGATCCAGGGTCGCCTCGTCAACCTGATGCGGCGCTACTGAAGCGCCTCCAGATCCTGTGCCGGCTCCGCAGCTGCGGGCGCCGGCTTCGGTTCCGGGCGGGCGCGTGTCCAGGGACGCAGGCGCGCAACTTCATCGGCCGTATAGGCGCGCCAGCCGCCGCGGGCGACGTGATAGGCGGTCGCGCCGTCGCGGATGAGCGCGCTGCGGTCGATCAGGCGGGCGGCGCAAGGGGCCGTCCAGTAGAGTGACGTCACCACGAGATCGGCGCGCTGGCAGTCCTCGACCAGGGCGATGCGGTCACGCGTATAGGCGACAGAGCGGCCATCCTGCAGGCGGATGACGCAGCCGCGCGCATCGCAAGCGGCGCCGTTGCGGAGAGCCGCATCGTCTGGCGCGCGTGAATCGCCGTCGGCATGCAGCCATTGCGTCAGGACGAAGCGGCTTGGCTTGCCGGCAAGTACCATCTTCCCCTCCTGCCCGCGTACCAGCACGCCCGAGCCATCGCGCTCGATCAGGATGTCCGGCCGCGACGGCGCCGAGGCCAATGCCAAGCCTCCGACCAAAGGCAGCGCGGCGAGGAAGCGCAGCGCCGTCGTCCACAAGGTCAGCCAGAGCAGCGACAGCGAGAACAGGATCAGCGCGGTCGAGCCGAAGGCCGGCAGCACCAGCGTCGAGCGGTCGATGCCGGCGACCCAATGGGCGAGCTGGAGCACATAGCCGGAGGCCCAGCCCATCAGCGCCCAGGCGGGCCAGTCGAGCCCGAACGGATAGGCGAGCACGCCGAAGACGGCGGCCGGCATGACGATCAGCGAGACGAAGGGCAGCGCCAGCGCATTGCCGAGCAGGCCGAACGGATTGAAGGTCTGGAAATGGTAGACGCCATAGGGCGCGGTCGCCGCCGTCGCGACCATGGTGGTGGTCACGATGCCGACGGCCGAGAGCCAGAGCGGCCGCAGCGGCCAGGGCCAGGAGGCTGCGGCGGCATCGGGCGGGCGCTCCTGCCAGCGCTCGGCGAAGGCGATCAGCGCCGCCACCGCCCCGAACGACATCTGGAAGCTCGGCCCGAGCAGCGCCTCCGGCTCGCGCAGCAGCACGATGATCGCGGAGAGAGCGAGGTTGCGCATGGAGAGCGCCGGCCGGTCGACCAGGATCGCCCCGAGCATGACCAGCGTCATGATCAGCGAGCGCTCGGTCGCGACATCGGCACCGGAGAAGATGCAATAGGCGGTGGCGCCGAGCATGGCGGCGAGCGCCGCGAGCTTCTTCACCGGCCAATGCAGCGCCGCCGTCTGCGACAGGGCGAGCAGCGCCCGCACCAGCCAGAAGATCGTGCCGGCGGCGAGCACCATGTGCAGGCCCGAGATCGAGACGATGTGGTAGATGCCGGCGGCGCGCAGATCGTTGTTGGTCGCTTCGCTGATCAGCCCGCGCTTGCCGGTGACGAGGGCCGCAGCCATCGCCCCCGCTTGGCCGCCGCCGCTGGTCGCGATGCGCTCGGTCAGGGCGTTGCGGGCCTGGTCGATGGCGACCGCCAGAGCGAGCCGGCGCGGCATCGGGATCGGCGCCGCTGCGAGCGTGATCTTGCCGGCGATGTTGCCGACCGCGCCGACGCCCTGGAAGAAGGCGTCGCGGGCGAAGTCGTAGCCGCCCGGACGCGCCGGCCCGGGCGGTGGCAGCAGCCGCGCGGTCGCGCTGATATGGTCGCCGGGCTTCAAGGTCGTCACCGGCGTGGTGACGCGCACCCGCCGCGGCCGCTGCGCCAGCTCGATACCCGGCAGGTCGGTGACCTGGATGACGATGCGCACGCCCTTCTCGCGCTGCTCCAGCGTCTCGACGAAGCCGGTGAGCTTGCCGACATGGTTTCGCGCGAGCGCCGGCGCCGCGATACTTCCCGTCCGCCATGTCGCGGCCGTAAAGCCGGCGAAGGCTGCCGCGGCAGCGATGCAGATCGCCATGACGGCCCGTCGCTGCCGCATCAGCAGCGCGGCGAGCGCGCACAGCATCAGCCCCGCCATGGGCGCAGCCAATCCCGGCTCGCGATCGGCCAGGAAATACAGCAGCACGCCGGCGCCCATGCAGACCGGCAGCCAGTTGAACAGGCGGCGGCGCTCGACCTCGGTTGCGAGCGCCCGGCGGACGCGACCGCCCCAGTCGTGCAGCGACAGCGATGTGGGCCACGGGAAACCGGCGAAGCGCCGCAAGCGCGCCGGCAAGGCCAGCACGCCGGTATGCACCCTGCTACGGCGCTGTTCTGGCCCGTAGGAGAGCATCCGTCCCCCCAATCGCGACCGCGCGCTTATCACGCCCCCTCCCCGTCGGGGGCACTTAACGGCAGCCGGCAAGGCATGTTACAGCGGCGGCGCCGGATGTCAGCCCCGGCCGAGGCCCGTATCGAAACCGCCCTCGCCCCACGCTTACCCGTTCCGCCGGAGCCTTCCTTCATGAGTGACACGGTCGTCACGCGCTTCGCGCCGTCGCCAACCGGTTTCCTGCACATTGGCGGCGCCCGCACCGCGCTGTTCAACTGGCTCTATGCCCGCCGCCATGGCGGCAAGATGCTGCTGCGCATCGAGGACACCGACCGCGAACGCTCGACCGAGGGCGCCATCGCCGCGATCCTCGACGGCCTCGCCTGGCTCGGCCTCGATTGGGACGGGCAGACGGTCTACCAGTTCCAGCGCGCCGCCCGCCATCGCGAGGTCGCCGAGCAGATGCTGGCCGCCGGCAAGGCCTATTACTGCTATGCGACGCCGCAGGAGCTCGAGGAGATGCGCGAGAAGGCGCGCGCCGAGGGCAAGCCGCTGCGCTATGACGGACGCTGGCGCGACCGTGACCCGGCCACCGCGCCGGAGGGCGTCAAGCCGGTGATCCGCCTCAAGGCCGAGCAGACCGGCGAGACGATCGTCGAGGACGAGGTCCAGGGCCGCGTCACCTGGCAGAACGAGAATCTCGACGACCTCGTGCTGCTGCGCTCCGACGGCAACCCGACCTATATGCTGGCCGTCGTCGTCGACGATCACGACATGGGCGTCACTCACATCATCCGCGGCGACGACCACCTGACCAACGCCGCGCGCCAGACGCAGATCTACCAGGCGCTCGGCTGGAAGGTTCCCAGCATGTCGCACATCCCGCTGATCCATGGGGCGGATGGCGCCAAGCTGTCGAAGCGGCATGGCGCGCTCGGCGTCGATGCCTATCGCTCGATGGGCTACCTGCCGATCGCGCTGCGCAACTATCTGTTGCGCCTCGGCTGGAGCCATGGCGACCAGGAGATCTTCACTCCCGAGGAGATGATCGCGCTGTTCAACCTGTCCTCGATCGGCCGCTCGCCGGCCCGCTTCGACTACGCCAAGCTCGAGAACCTCAATGGCCTCTATATGCGCCAGTCGGAGGATCACGAATTGATGACCGCGCTGAAGGCGATCTGGTCGGAGATCGGCCCGCCACGCGGCATCGGCACGGAGCCGACCCCGGAGCTGGAAGCCAAGCTGATGGCAGCGATGCCGGGCTTGAAGGAGCGCGCCAAGACGCTGATCGAGTTGATCGACAGCGCCTCCTATCTTTATGCCCAGCGCCCGCTGGCGCTCGAGCCCAAGGCTGCCGCTTTGCTCGACGAGGCCGCCAGGCAGCGCCTGCCCAAGCTGGCGCAGAAGCTTTCGACCGTCGCCGACTGGGCGCCGCCGCCGCTGGAGAGCGCGATCCGCGACTTCGCCGAGGAGAGCGGCGTCAAGCTCGGCCAGGTTGCGCAGCCCCTACGTGCGGCACTGACCGGCAAGACCACCTCGCCCGGCCTGTTCGACGTGATGGCGGTGCTCGGCCGCGAAGAGGTGCTGGCGCGCCTCGCCGACGCGGCCTGACGCGTCAGAAAGGCTAATGACCGCTCGGTTGAACCCCTCGCGGAATTGGTCTAGCAACGCGCTGCGGACCGGCTGCCCCCGCTGCCGGTCCGGCATAAAAAATGCTTCAAAATCAGTTCGATGAACCCTGCCCGCCTGGACGCCTCGACATTCCCGTCATGGAGCCGTCATCGTGGGACGTTCGGATGACGCCGGAACGCGACAAGCAGCCGGTGCCTCCGTTCGACCGGGCACATGACTGAAGAACGAGCCTGAAAGGATCGGATCCATGAGCGGAACTACCAGTCAGTTGACTGTCGAGGGCAAGGCCGTCGACATGCCGGTCAAAACGGGTTCGATCGGGCCGTCGGTCATCGACATCAGCAAGCTCTACGCCCAGACCGGGATGTTCACTTACGACCCCGGCTTCACCTCGACCGCGAGCTGCGAGTCGCAGATCACCTATATCGACGGCGACGAGGGCGTCCTGCTCTATCGCGGCTTCCCGATCGAGCAGCTCGCCGAGCATGGCGACTTCCTCGAGACCTGCTATCTGCTGCTCTACGGCGAGCTGCCGACGGCCGCGCAGAAGGCGGATTTCGACTATCGCGTCACGCGCCACACCATGGTGCATGAGCAGATGGCCCGCTTCTTCCAGGGCTTCCGCCGCGACGCGCACCCGATGGCGGTTCTGGTCGCCTCGGTCGGCGCCATGTCGGCCTTCTACCACGACTCGACCGACATCTCCGATCCGCAGCAGCGCATGATCGCCTCGATGCGGATGATCGCGAAGATGCCGACGCTGGCGGCGATGGCCTACAAGTACACGATAGGCCAGCCCTTCGTGTATCCGCTCAACTCGCTGGACTACACCTCGAACTTCCTGCGCATGTGCTTCGCCGTGCCGGCCGAGGACTACAAGGTCAACCCGGTGCTTTCGCGGGCTCTGGACCGGATCTTCATCCTGCATGCCGACCATGAGCAGAACGCCTCGACCTCGACGGTCCGGCTCGCCGGCTCTTCCGGCGCCAATCCCTTCGCCTGCATCGCAGCCGGCGTCGCCTGCCTCTGGGGCCCGGCGCATGGCGGCGCCAACGAAGCGGCGCTGAAGATGCTCGAGGAGATCGGCAGCGTCGACAACATCCCGAAATACATCGCCAAGGCCAAGGACAAGAACGATCCGTTCCGCCTGATGGGCTTCGGCCACCGGGTCTACAAGAACTACGATCCGCGCGCCAAGATCATGCAGAAGACCACGCATGAGGTCCTGGCCGAGCTCGGCATCAAGGACGACCCGCTGCTCGACGTCGCCATGGAGCTCGAGCGCATCGCCCTGCACGACGAGTACTTCATCGAGAAGAAGCTCTATCCGAACATCGACTTCTATTCGGGCATCACCCTGAAGGCGATGGGCTTCCCGACCTCGATGTTCACGGCGCTGTTCGCACTGGCGCGCAGCATCGGCTGGATCGCGCAGTGGAAGGAGATGATCGAGGATCCGTCCCAGCGCATCGGCCGGCCGCGCCAGCTCTATACCGGCGCGCCGAAGCGCGACTACACCCCGATCGGCCGCCGCTGAACGGCAGCAATCTGAGACAAGCGAGGCCGCGACGGAACCCCGTCGCGGCCTTTATTATTTCAGGCGATTGATGCATCCAACGCGCATGACCATTGCGCCCGGCGCGCTACAGTCGCCGCCCCTCAAAAGGAGTTCCTAGCCCATGTCGAAAACCGAAGGTCTCAGCCGCCGTGGTTTCCTGGCCGGTGCATCGGCTCTGCCTCTCGCTGGCACGGCCTTCGCTCAGGCCCCGTTCCCGACGCGGCCGATCTCGCTGATCGTGCCCTTCGCCGCCGGCGGCTCGACCGACATCGTCGCGCGCCTCGTCGGCCAGAAGATGGGCGAATTGCTCGGCCAGTCGCTCGTCATCGACAACCGCGCCGGAGCCGGCGGCAATATCGGCTCGACCGCGGTCGCCCGTGCGACGCCTGATGGCTACACGCTTCTGCTCGGCACGATCTCGACCCACGCGCTCAACCCGGCGATCCTGAAGACCGTGACCTTCGACGCGGTCAAGGACTTCACCCCGATCTCGCTGCTCGCGGTGGTGCCCAACGTCATGGTCGTGCACCCGAGCTTCCCGGCCAAGACGGTGCCGGAGGTGATCAAGCTGCTGAAGGAAAACCCCGGCAAGTATTCTTATGCCTCCTCCGGCGTCGGCACGCCGCTGCATCTCTCCGGCGAGCTGTTCAAGTCGCTTGGCGGCGTCAGCATGAACCATGTGCCCTATCGTGGCGCCGGCCCGGCGCTGAACGACGTCGTCTCCGGCGCGGTGCCGATCATGTTCGACAACCTGCCCTCCTCGGCCCAGTTCATCCGCAGCGGCCAATTGCGCGCCATCGGCGTCACCACCAAGGAGCGCGTCTCGTCCTTCCCGGACCTGCCGACCATCGCCGAGGGTGGGCTAGCCGGCTACGAGACCTATACCTGGAACGCGCTGTTCGGACCGGCCAACATGCCGCGCCCGGTGGTCGACAAGCTCAATACCGCCGCCAATGACTCGCTCAAGGACGCCAATGTGAAGCAGCGCCTCGAGGATGTCAGCGCTGTGATCGTCGGCTCGACGCCGGAAGCGCTGGGTGAACACGTCAAGGCCGAGCTGGCGAAGTGGGGCCCGATCGCCAAGGCGTCCGGCGCAGTCGTCGAGTGACGATCAGCCGTTGATCGGCTCCCGAACAAGGGCGAGCGCCGCATCGACGGCGTTCGCCGCCGGACTCGGCCCGGCGCTGCGCATGTTCTGCTCGACCCGGACGAAACCGTCGAGCTGCCGCCGGCGGGCCGGGCCATCCCTGGTTGCGGCAAGAAGCGCTGTGGCCAGGGCCTGCGGCGAGGCCTCGTCCTGGATGAATTCCGGCACCACGCTCTCGCCGATGATCAGATTGGGCAGGATCACGCTCGGCAGCTTGACCAGGCGGCGCGCCAGCACAGCCTCCCAGTTGGCGCCACGATAGGCCGCGATCGTCGGCACCTGCGCCAGCGCCAGTTCGAGTGTGACGGTGCCCGAAGCGGCCAGAGCCGCCCGCGCCTCGCGAAAAGCCGCGAGCTTGGCCGCCTCGCCCGTCACGATCTCCGGCTTGACCCGCCAATCAGCGGTGAGCTGCGTGATCGCCTCGACCAGACGCGGCACGGCGGGCAGCACGAAGCGGGCTCGCGGCAATTGCTCGGCTACCTGTGCGACCGCCTCGCCGAAGGGCGGCAAGAGATGCCGGATCTCCGAACGCCGGCTGCCCGGCAGGACCAGGATGGTCGGCGCTTCCATGTCGTCGCGCCGCACTGCCTCATCCGGCCCCGGCCGATACTCGTGCAGCCGCTCGATCAAGGGATGGCCGACATAGACGGTTTCCGGCCCGCCGAGCCGCTCCAGCGCTGCCGGCTCGAACGGCAGCAGTGCCAGGATCCGGTCGACATGCGGCTTCATCCGCTTGGCCCGCCCCTGTCGCCAGGCCCAGACACTCGGGCAGACCCAATGCGCGATCGGCACCGCAGGCGCGAGCCGCCTCACCTTCTTCGCGACGCGCAGGCCGAAATCGGGCGCGTCGATGGTGAGCAGGAGATCGGGCTTGAAGGCAGCCGCGGCGCGCGCCGCATCGGACATCCGGCGCAGCAGCAGTGGCAGACGCGCGACCACCGGGCCGAAGCCCATCACGGCGATGTCCTCCTGCGGGAAGGCGCTGTGCAGCCCCTCCGCGATCAGTGCCTCGCCGCCGACTCCCGACAGGTCGAGCGGGCGATCACCCAGCACCGCGCGCAGCCGCGCCACGAAGCGCGCGCCAAGCGCATCGCCAGAGGCTTCGCCGGCGACGACGAACAGCCTGAACGGACGGGTCACGCCACCCCCTCGATGAACAGACCCGACGCATCCGCAAGCGTCGCGAGCCGATCGCGATCGCCGATCAGCACGCTCCCGGCCTTGACCGCGATGCCCGCGAGCCCGGCTGCCGCGACACGTGCGACGGTGTCCGGCCCGATCGCCGGCATGTCGACCCTGAGGTCCTGCCCGAGCTTGGGCGCCTTGACCAGCACGCCATCGCCCTTGCCGGGCTTGAGGCGTCCCGCCTGGATAAGGCCCGCGACGCGCTCGATCATCGCGTCGGTTCCCTCGGCCGCCTCGACGGCGACGACGCGATGATCGGCGATGATCGCCGCCTGCCCCATGTCGAAGGGTGAGAGCGCAGCAAGCAGATTGAAGCCGGTCGCGATCGCCTCGCGCGCGACGGCGGAAGGTTTGTGGCGCCCGAGCGCGCCGCTCGGCGCGACGAGATCAGGCGCGATATCGGCCGGCCCGAGCACGCGCAGCCCCTGGCCCTCGAAGAAGGTGACGACGCCGCGCAGCAAATGATCGTCGCCCCCCTGAAAAGCTCGGGCGAAATGCGGCAGGTATTTCAGCGTCGAAAGTTCCGGCGCCAGCGAGCCGAAGCTCGGTCGTGGCAAGGCGCCGACCATGACGATCTCGTCGATCTCGCGGCGCTTGATCTCGTCGAGGAAACGCCCGAGCTGGCCGAGCCGGTATTCCCTGGCGTCATAGGCCGCGTAATCGGCGGGATCGCCTGCACCGGACAGCACGGCGACATAGACGCTGGCGCCCTGCGCCGCGGCCGCGCCCGCCACCCGCAACGGATAGTCGCCACGGCCGGCGAGGACGGCGATACGCCGCCCCTGCGACGGACCAGCCGCGTCGGCCGTCCTTGTGCTCACCGCTCGGGCGCGTTGACGTCGCGCGGCACCGAAATCCCCCGATCGCCACCGGCACGGATGAAGTCGAGGATCTCGTGGATCAGCGGATGCTCGGCGAATTCGGCAGCGACGTCCTCGACGCGCTCCGAGAGCGTGCCTTCATCGGCGAAGAGCAGGCGATAGGCGCGGCGAAGCTCATGAATCTGCTCGCGCGAGAAGCCGCGACGCTTCAGGCCGACGAGGTTGAGCCCGGCGAGATGGGCCGGGTTGTCGCGCACCATCCCGAACGGGATGACATCGAGCAGGACCCCCGAGCCGCCGCCGATGAAGGCATGATCGCCGATCCGCACGAACTGCTGCAGCCCGGTGCCGCCGCTGACGATGACGAAATCGCCGACGGTGACGTGCCCTGCGCACATGACGTTGTTCGAGAAGATGACGTTGTTGCCGATGACGCTGTCATGACCGACATGCGAATTGGCCAGGAACAGGCCGCGATCGCCGACGACGGTCTTCATGCCGCCGCCCTCGGTGCCCGGATTCATCGTCACGCCTTCGCGGATCACGCAGTCGGCGCCGATCGCCAGCGTCGACGGCTCGCCCTTGTACTTCAGATCCTGCGGCGGGTGGCCGATCGAGGCGAAGGGATAAATCTTGGTGCGCGGGCCGATCGTCGTGCGGCCGGCGACGACGACATGGCTGATCAGCTCGACGCCGTCGCCGAGGGCGGCATCGGGGCCGACCGTGCAGAACGGGCCGACCTTGACGCCCGCGCCCAGCTTGGCAGACGGATCGACGATCGCCATCGGGTGGATCGAGGTGCTCATGGCAGTATCCTGGGGCTGGTCGGGAACGGGAGCGTGCATCGCGATCCCCTCCTCACACGACCATGGCCGAGAGCTCGGCCTCGGCGACCAGCACGCCGTCGACCCTCGCCTCGCCACGGTAGAACCAGATATTGCGCTTGTGCGCCAGCTTGGTGAGGTGGAAGCGCAGCGTGTCGCCGGGAATGACGGGCTTGCGGAACTTCGCCTTGTCGATGGTGGTGAACAGCACGGTGGTGACCGCAAGATCGTCATTGCCACGGGCACTGACCACGAGCACGCCCGCCGTCTGCGCCATCGCCTCGATCATCAGCACGCCGGGGAAGACCGGGCGACCGGGAAAATGCCCGGTGAACTGTGGCTCGTTGAACGTCACGTTCTTGATGCCGACGCCGGAAGCGTCCCCGTCGATCTCGACGACCTTGTCGACCAGCAGGAACGGGTAGCGATGCGGAATGCAGGCCATGATCTTCTGGATATCGGCCACGCCGAGCGCTTTGGTCGCATCCGTCATCGTGTCGTTTCTCCTCGGCCGCCTGCGATCCACGCAGACGCTCGCCCACCGTCCTGAAAGCTGGTTTTGCCGGAAGTCGGCGTGAGATCAAGCGTTTTCGCCGCCGGCAGGGCCCTTGCCCCGCTTGGCGACCAATTGCTTGAGCAGAGCGGCTTCCCGCGCCCAGCCCAGCGCCGGCTGCGCCGGATAGCCACCATAGCGCGCGCCGCGCGGAACGTCGCCGGCGACGCCGCTCTGCGCCGCGATCTGCGCGCCCATCCCGACCGTCAGATGGCCCGCCAGGCCGACCTGCCCACCGAGTACGGCGAAATCCTCGAGCGTGCTCGAACCCGCCATGCCGACCTGGGCGCAGATGACGCAGTGACGGCCGACCACGCAGTTGTGGCCGATCTGGACGAGATTATCGATCTTGGTGCCCTCGCCGATCACCGTGTCACGGCTCGCGCCGCGGTCGATCGTGGTGTTGGCGCCGATCTCGACATCGTCCTGGATGATGACGCGGCCGACCTGCGGCACCTTCATATGGCCCTTCGGCCCCATGGCGAAGCCGAACCCGTCCTGGCCGATCCTTGCGCCGGGATGGATGATGACTCGATTGCCGATCAGGGCCGCCTGCAGCGCCACGCCGGCGCCGATGGCGCATTGCCGCCCGATCCGGACCTGCGGCCCGATCACCGCATGTGGGCCGATCACGGTGCCGGCGCCAATCTCGACGCCGGGCCCGATCACCGCGCCCGGATCGACCGTGACATCGGCTTCCAGCCTGGCCGTCGCATGCACGAAGGCTCCCGGCGCGACTCCGGCCGATCCGAACATCGAGCCCGGCCGCAGCGCCTGCGGGTGGAAGACCGAGAGCAGCTTGGCGAAGGCATGGTACGGCGCCGGCGTGACCAGCGCGACAGTACCGGCAGGCACGCGCTCGGCGAAACGCGGCGAGACGAAGCAGAGCCCTGCCGCCGTCCCGGTCAGCGCCGCGACATATTTCGGGTTGTCCATATAGGCGGCATCGCTGCCGCCGGCCGTCTCGAGCGGCGCCACGCCCTCGACCCGGCGCTCCGGATCGACGCCCTCGGGCAAGGTGGTGCCTGACAAGGAAGCGACCTCGCTGAAGGACAGCGAGGCCGCGATCGGGAAGAAACTGGGATCTGCCATAAGATGGTCCGTTGCGGGGCGCGGGAAGCGCCCCGCCGGGTCAGAAGCGGGCGCCGCCCGAGAAGCGGAAGGCCTGCGTCCGGTCGCCGCCGTACTTGCCGGAGATGCCGGTGAGCGGGTTGGTGCCCCACTGGCCGTCATCCTTCGACAGCGCATAGGCGTAGTCGAAGCGGATCGGGCCGAGCGGCGACTGCCAGAGCAAGCTCACGCCGACCGACGAGCGGATGACGTTCTTGTCGCGCACGCAGGCGATGTTGTTCTGGAACGGCGTACCCACGACCGGGTCCGTCGCGACGTTGAACTGCCGGGCTTCGCTGCCCGCCGGGCAGTTGATGCCACCGACCTTGGTGCCGCCGTCGTAATTGAACAGCGTACCGGCGTCGGCGAAGATCGCGCCCTTCAGGCCGAGATCGCGCGGCAGACCGAAGATCGGGAACTGCACTTCGAGCGAACCGCCGAAATAGGTGGTGCCGCCGAGCGCGTTCGCGGTCGGGTCGTTGCGCAGGTCGCGCGGGCCGATGCCGGAGGGCGCGAAGCCGCGCACCAGCGTCGGTCCGAGGAAGTAGTGGTCGATCATGCGCAGATCGCCGCTGGTGGCTTGGACGTGACCGCCCTGGATGCGGGCGATACCGACGAAGTCCTCCAGGAACTCCTTGTAGTAGCGCGCATCGGCGCTGACGCGCAGGAACTTCGAGTCGCCACCGACGCCCGCGAACTCCGGCTTGATCTCGGCGACGAAACCGTTGCGCGGGCTCTGATAGTTGTCGAGCGAGTTGTAGTTGAAGTTCAGGCCGACCAGCGAGGTCAGCGTCGTGCCCTGCGCTTCCTTGACCGCGACCGTCGCTTCGCCATTCGTCAAGCAGTTGAAGGTCTGCGTGGCGGCCGAACCGCTCGGCGTACCGGGCGTGACGCCGTCGATCGGGAAGGTACAGTCGTTATACGGCTTGCTGAAGGTGTTCGGGATCTTGATTTCGGTCGTGTAGATCGAATAGCGCGGCGTGATCGAGAACTCTTCCGTGATCGGGAAGGAGAAGCGCACCTGACCGCCGGTCACGCGGCTCTCGAAATAGCCGATATTGGTGTTGTCGTTGAACTTCGAGAACAGGTCGAAGCCGGCCGCGATCCGATGACCGAGGAAATACGGCTCGGTGAACGAGAAGTCGATGCCCTGGGTACGCTGACCCATCGTGCCAGCGATGCGGACATACTGGCCGCGGCCGAGGAAGTTCGACTCCGACAGCGAGACTTCGCCGATGACGCCGTCCGAGGTCGAGTAACCACCGGCGATCGAGAACGAGCCGGTCGGCTTGTCCTCGACATCGATGTTCACGACCACGCGGTCGGGCGCGCTGCCCGGCTCGTTGGTGATGCGAACCTTGTTGAAGAAGCCGAGATTGTTCAGGCGGCGCTCGGCGCGGTCGACGAAGACCTTGTTGTAGGCGTCGCCCTCGCCGAGATCGAGCTCGCGGCGAACGACATAGTCGCGGGTGCGGGTGTTGCCGCGCACATTGATGCGCTCGACATAGACCCGCGGCCCTTCCTCGACCACATAGGTGATGCCGATCTGCTGGCCGGCCGCATCACGCTCGCCACGCGGGCGAACCTGAGCGAAGGCATAGCCGCGCTTGGCCACCTCGGTGGTCAGGGTGACCAGCGAGCGCTCGACCGCCTCGGCATTGTAGGTATCGCCGGCGGAGGTGTTGACGAGCGACTGCAGGGCAGCCGGATCGATGTCGCGCAGGCGGGAATCGACCGAGACGTTGCCGACCTTGTACTGCGGCCCCTCGTCGACGGTGACGTCGATGACCCAGCCGCCGGCCGCGTCATCGAAGCGCGCATCGCTCGAGACGATCCGGAAATCGGCATAGCCGTTCTTCAGGTAGTAGCGACGGATCAGCTCGAGGTCGGAATTGATCTTGTCCGGATCATAGACGTCGGAGGTCTTGATCCAGCTCAGGAAGTTCGATTCGGTCGAGGTCATCAACCCGCGCAGGCGCGACGAGGAATAGGCGCCATTGCCGGCGAAGTTGATCGACTTGATGCCGGTCTTGCCGCTCTCCTGGATGGTGAAGACCACGTCGGAACGCCCGTTCGGCAGCGGCTGGATGCGGCCGCTGACCGTGGCGAGGCCGTAGCCGGCGCGGCGATAGACGTCTTTCAGACGCTCGACGTCGGCATCGATCGTCTGCTGGCTCAGCGGACCATGTGCCTTGGACTGGACCTGGCCGAGCAGCACATCGCTCTTCAGGCGACGGTTGCCCTCGAAGGCGACGCGATTGATCGAGTCGTTCTCCTGGACGGAGACGACGGTCTGCGCCCCGCGGCGGCTGACCTGAACATTGGAGAACAGACCGGTCGCCATGAGATTCTGGCGAATCTCCTGCGGATTGCCTGAACCCTGCCCCGTCACATAGGAGCGGATCGTCTCCGCATCGACACGACGGTTGCCTTGGACAATCACGGACTGCGCGAACACCACGCTACCGCTGACGGCCACCATGACGGCCGCAAGTCCGACTGATCGAGAGAGCCGCATGCGCAAGGACCGGCTCTGAAGCGTCGACGTCATCGGGTCGCCTATTCCATTCTTTGGGTCACCACCCCGCAAGCGGGGAGCCCCGCTACAGGCGAGGCTCGGCGACATTGAAGACCAAACGCTTCTACAAAGTTTCCCGCGGGGTGCAAACCGCCATTGTCGTTAACAAAAGATTTTTGCGGGGGTCGTTGCCGGGAGGTCACGCGCTTCGGTCGGAAAACCGAATTAACACGCGAAATCAGGCTATAAAAAGCCACAATCCACGGTCGCGGGCGGCCTTGGCATTGCGCTTGGTCAGCTTGGTGCAAGCCAGTTTGCACCCGGCGGACGATCGCGGAACTGACGGTACGGAATCAGAGCAGCGAGCGGACATGGACGAGATCGTTCCATGTCACGAACAGCATCAGCATCAGCACGAGCCCGAGTCCCAGCCGGAAACCGATCTCCTGCGCCCGTTCGCTCAGCGGTTTCCCGCGCAGCGCCTCGATCGCGTAGAACAGAAGGTGCCCGCCATCGAGCATCGGCACCGGGAACAGGTTCATCAGCCCGATCGAGACCGACAGCAGCGCCGCCAGGTTGATCAAGGCCAGGAGCCCACCGCTGGAGGCGACCATCCCCGAGACCTGGGCGATCCGGATCGGCCCAGAGAGCTGGTCGGTCGATTCCTTCCCTTTGATCAGCTTGGCGACGTAGTCATAGGTCCGCTCGACCACGAACCAGGTCTCGCTCATGCCGAGCAGCACGGATTGGCCGAGGCTGAAATGCTGGGTCGTCCAGTCCTCGGGCTTGGCCGATGCCTGCACGCCGATGATTCCGAACCGCTGCTTGCCGAGCGGCGAGGACGTCTCGACCAGGTCAGGTGTCACCGAAAGCACGACGTCGGCGCCGCCGCGTTCGACCGTCACCGGGAAGGTCTCGCCCGGACGAATCGAGATCACCCGCTGCAGATCGCTGAAGCTCTTGATCTCGCGGCCGTCCACCAGGCGGACGAGATCGCCCGATTGCAGCCCGGCCCGCGCCGCAGCGCCACCGACGGTGACGCTGTCGACGCGCGGAGCCAGGGTCGGCTTGCCCATGAAATAGGCCGTCCCGCCGAAGATCAGGATGGCGAGCAGGAAATTGGCGATCGGCCCGGCGGCGACGATCGCCGCCCGCTCGCCTATCGACTGGGCCGGGAACGAACGCTCGTTCTCCTCCCGGCTCATGCCGGTGAGGGAATCCGAAGTGGTCGAGCTGGTGGCGTCGGCATCGCCCGAAAACTTGACGTAGCCGCCGAGCGGAATCACCGCGAAGCGCCAGCGCGTGCCGTATCGGTCATAGAATCCAAACAGCTCGCGCCCGAATCCGATCGAGAAGGTCTTCACATCGACGCCGCACCAGCGCCCGACCAGGAAATGGCCGAGCTCGTGCACAAACACGACGATGGTGAGGACGAACAGGAACGGCAGCAGGTAGCTCAAGAGAAAGCTCGCGGCGTGCCAGACCGATCCGACGATATCCATAAAACTCTCCCGGCTTCAGCCACTAAGTGACAGTGAAGCGTCCCCCGGACAAGAGCGAGCGGCTCCGGTTTCTCGCATCTTGGTCAACGGCGAGGGCTTCGGCGACATTCGCAGGCGAGGACGATCGGCTCCCCGCAGCTTGCGCACAGACGGCCTCGACCAGAGCGGGTATCGCGGGAAAGGCGATCCGCCTGTCGAGAAAGGCCTCGACCGCGATCTCGTTGGCGGCATTCAGCACGGCCGGCATGGCCCCCCCTTCCGCAAGGGCGGCCATGGCGAGGCTCAGCGCCGGAAAACGGGAGAGATCGGGCCGCTCGAAGGCGAGCGGGCCGGTTGCGACCAGATCGAGGAAGCGGCTTTGCGGCGCATCGAGCCGGCCGTCGACACCCAGGCAATGGGCAGCCGCGACGCGCATGTCCGGCACGGCCAAGCCGGCGCTGACCGAGCCGTCGCGGAAGGTGACGAGCCCGTGCACGATCTGCTGCGGATGGACCAGCACCTCGAGCTGGTCGGCGCCGAGCCCGAACAGGAAGAAGGCTTCGATCAGCTCCAGCCCCTTGTTCATCATGCTGGCCGAGTCGATCGTGATCTTGGCGCCCATCGCATAATTCGGGTGGGCCAGCGCCTGTTCGGGCGTGGCGGCCGCGATCTTCTGCGCCGACCAGGTCCGGAACGGACCGCCGGAGGCAGTCAGCGTCATCGTGCGGATCGCCGAGATCAGCTCGGCCCCCAGCACCTGGAACAGGGCGTTGTGCTCGGAATCGAGCGGCAGGATGCGGGCGCCGACTGCGCTTGCCCGCGCCATCACCGCGCTGCCGGCACAGACCAGGCTCTCCTTGTTGGCGAGCGCGACGGTGCGGCCCGGCGTCAGCGCCGCAAAGGTCGCCTCCAGCCCGGCCGCTCCCGAAATCGCGCTGACCACGATGTCGCTGGCGAGCGAGACCGCCTCCAGCACCGCGCTTCGCCCGGCACCATGACGGATTCCGCTGCCGGCCAGCGCCTCGGACAGGACCTCGCCCTGCCCTTCGTCCGCGATCGCCGCGAAGCTTGCCCCGGTCTCGCGGGCAACCCGCGCCAGGCCCGCCGCATCCCGGCCGCCGACCAGCGCAGCGACCTGGAGCCGCTCCGGATTCTCCGCGATCACGGCGCGCGTCGAACGGCCGATGGAGCCAGTGGCCCCCAATATGGTGACGGTGCGGCGCATCAAAAATCAGTGTCCCAAGCGCGCCAGATAAAGCAGCAGGCCGGCGAAGACCAGCACGGCCCAGTAACCGTCCAACCGGTCGAGGAAGCCGCCATGGCCGGGAATCAGATGGCTCGAATCCTTGGTTCCGAAGCGCCGCTTGATCGACGATTCGAAGAGATCGCCGGCCTGGCTCGCGACGGAAGCGGCGAGCGAGACCGCGAGCACCGGCCAAAGCCCCGACGGCAGACCCGGGAAGAACCAGGCCCAGACGGCGGTGCCGCACAGCGTTCCCGCCAGGGCTCCGCCGAGCGCGCCCGACCAGGTCTTCTTCGGGCTGACCCGCGGCAGGAGCTTCGGCCCGCCCAGCGCCCGGCCGGTGAAATAGGCGGCGATGTCGGTGAGCCAGACCACCGCGAAGGTCCAGAAGATCAGGGCAAGGCCGATCCCGGGGCTCTCGCGCAGCGCCGGCGTCACCAGCGCGAAACAGAGCGCATAGGCGATGCCGCAGGCTTCGAGCACGCGTTGGTTGGCGGTCTGCGGCGTCGCGATCGCGCCGATCAGACCGGCAAGCGCCGCGACCCCCGCGAGCGCGACGGCGCTCAACGGCAGGAAGCCGAGGGCGAGCCCGGCGAGTCCGACGCCGATTCCGCCGGCGACGGCGTTCCTGCCGTTGACGATCTTGAGCCATTCATAGGCGACGACGCCGGCGACGGCCGTCCAGATCAGCCGGAAGGGCCAGCCACCGTACAGGGTGACGCCGAGGATGACCACAGCGAGCACCAGCGCCGAAACGACCCGCAGGCGAAGCTCGGATGCGCCCGTTCCGGCGCCCCCTTCATTCACGCGACCCCCATCTTGGCTTCGGCCGGCTGGCCGACGCCGCCATAGCGCCGCTCGCGGCGATGGAACTCCGCCAGTGCGTCTTCGAGCGCCTTGCGATCGAAATCGGGCCAGAGCACCGGCGTGAAGATGAACTCGGCATAGGCCGCCTGCCAGAGCAGGAAGTTCGAGATGCGGGTCTCGCCGGAGGTACGGATCACCAGGTCCGGATCCGGCAGCGCGGCGGTGTCGAGGCGCGCGGAGAGCAGCGTCTCGTCGATCGCCTCGGGTTGAAGCCGGCCCGCGGCCACCTCCCGCGCGAGATCTCGCGCCATGCGGGCGATCTCGTCACGCGAGCCGTAGTTGAAGGCGACGACCAAAGTGAGGCCGGTATTGCCGTCAGTCATGGTCTCCGCCCGCTCGACGAGCGCGCGCAGATCGGGCGCGAGGTCGTCGCGGCTGCCGATGATGCGCACGCGCACACCAGCCTCGTTGAGCTCGGCGAGGTCGTTCTCGACGAAGCGGCGCAGCAGTCCCATCAGGAAGGAGACTTCGGTGATCGGCCGGCGCCAGTTCTCGGTCGAGAATGAATAGAGCGTCAGGACACGGATGCCGAGATCGGCAGCGTTGCGGACGGTGCGCCGCAAGGCCTCCAGCCCGCGCCGATGCCCCTCCTGGCGCGGCAGGCCACGCATCTGCGCCCAGCGGCCGTTGCCGTCCATGATGATGGCGACATGGGCAGGAGCCGGATCGGACGCCGCCTGGCGCTGGCCGTCTGACATTGAGAACGCCTCTTCAGGGCAACAGCCCTATCTCGATGATACCGGACAGCGCCGTTCCATACACTCAAACGTGCAGGATTTCCTTTTCCTTGGCGGCAAGGGCCTGGTCGATCTCGCCGATATGCTTGTCGGTCGCCTTCTGGACGAGGTCGGTCTGCTTGGTGACGTCGTCCTTGGGCATATGCCCGTCCTTCTCCAGCTTCTTGATCAGGTCCATGCCGTCACGACGCACATGCCGGACGGCCACCTTGGCGTCTTCGGCATATTTGTGCGCGACCTTGACCATCTCCTTGCGGCGCTGCTCGTTGAGCTCGGGAATGCGGATGCGCAGCACCTGCCCCTCGGTCTGCGGATTGAGGCCGAGATCGGATTCGCGGATCGCCTTCTCCACCGCCTGGACCATGCTGCGATCCCAGACCTGGACCGAGAGCAGGCGCGGCTCGGGCACGCTGACGGTGGCGAGCTGGCTCAGCGGCGTGCGTGCGCCATAGGCCTCGACCGTGATCGGATCGAGCACATTGGCCGAGGCGCGGCCGGTGCGAAGCGAAGCCAGGTCGCTCTTGAACTTCTGCACGCCGCCGTCCATGCGGCGATTGAGATCGGCGAGATCGAAAGTGGTTTGGGCCATCGTCTTCAAAACCTTGTCGAAACCGGTCGGACCGGAGCCGGAAATGCGCGCGACCATGGCGAGCGCCCGCCCCAGGGTCAAGGATTTATGCGTCAACAGCATTTTCCCAAGCAGCTTCGCAAGGGGAAACGGCTCTCGATCGCATATGCATGGCTGCCAGACCGACGGTCTCGGTGGCCAAAGGCGGAAGGACTTCCTAGGTCAACCTTGCAGCAGCGTGCTCCGGCTTTCGTCTTCAGGAGAATCCCATGCCCCGCCTGAACCGCGTCATCGAAACCGCGCTCTATGTCGACGATCTCGACCGCGCCGCAGCGTTCTACGAGGAGAAACTCGGCCTCTCGTCGATGCTCAGGACCAGGACGCTCTTCGCCTACGATATCGGCGGCCAGAACGTCCTGCTGCTCTTCCAGCGCGGCGCCTCCCTGGAGACGCAAATATCGGAGCGCGGCAGCATCCCGCCACATGACGGCCAGGGCCCGCTGCACATCTGCTTTGCCGTCGATGCGGCCGAACTGGCCGAGTGGGAGGCACAGCTCGGGCAGCACGGCGTGGAGATCGAGGGCCGCATGCGCTGGAATCGCGGCGGCGAGAGCATCTACTTCCGCGATCCGGACGGCCATCTGCTCGAGATCATGACGCCCGGCAACTGGCCGAATTACTGATCCGTCACGGTGTGACGTAGGTCGCCCTGCCCTCGCCGCGCAACACGGCCGCAAGCATGCCGGGCTCGGCGATCGAGAAGACGACGATGGTGAGCGCCGCGTCGCGCGCCAGCGCGAAGGCGGCGGTGTCCATCACCTTGAGGTCACGCTTGATCGCGTCCTCATGGGTCAGCGTGTCGTAGCGGGTCGCGCTCGGATCCTTCTTCGGATCGGCCGAATAGACGCCGTCCACCTGCGTCGCCTTGAGCAGATGGCTGCAATCGAGCTCGGCCGCGCGCAGGGCCGCGCCGGTATCGGTGGTGAAATAGGGATTGCCGGTGCCACCGCCGAGGATGACGACCTTGCCGTTGCTGAGATGGTCGAGCGCACGCTTGCGGGCATAGCTCTCGCAGAGCGAGGGCATCGGCACCGCCGACATGGCGCGCGCCGGCGCACCGGCGCTCTCGATCGCATGTTCGAGGGCGAGCGCATTCATCACCGTGCCGAGCATGCCGATCGAATCGGCGCTGGTGCGGTCGAGCCCTTTGGTGAGGCCCTGCACGCCGCGGAAGAAGTTGCCGCCGCCGACGACGATGCCGATCTCGACACCCTCGCGCGAGGCATGGGCGATGTCGGCGGCCAGAGCCGTCAGCGTGGCGCCGTCGAGGCCGGATCCCTGAGGTCCTGCAAGGGCTTCGCCGGAGAGCTTCACGAGAACGCGTTTAGGTCTCATCGGGGCTCTCCACTGCTCGCGCCACATCGCCGGCCTCGCCCGATTCGGCGAGGCGGCCTTCTCTACTTACAAAAAAGGCCGCGCGAGGCGCGGCCTTTCTGAACGCTATCAACGGGCTTGTCAGCCCGTGGTGCCGCCGGCCGCCGCGACCTCGGCAGCGAAATCGGTCTCTTCCTTCTCGATGCCCTCGCCGAGCGCGAAGCGGGCGAAACCGGTGAGCTTGACCGGGCCGCCGACCTTGCCTTCGGCTTCCTTCAGCACCTGGGCGACCGACTTCGAGCCGTCATGGATATAGGCTTGGTCGAGCAGGCAGTATTCCTTGGCGTAGCTCTTCAGGCCGCTCTCGACGATCTTGGCGAGCACGTGCTCGGGCTTGCCGGCATTCTTCTCGGCCAGGATCGCCTTCTCGCGCTCCAGCACCGCCGGGTCGACCGAAGCGAGGTCGAGCGCGACCGGGTTGGTCGCGGCGATATGCATGGCGAGCTGTCGGCCGATCGCGGCGAGCTCGTCGCCCTTGCCGGTCGATTCAAGGCCGACGATGACGCCGATCTTGCCGAGGCCCTCGGTGATCGCACCATGGACGTAGGAGCCGATCACGCCGGCTGAGACCGAGACCTGCGCGACGCGGCGCAGCGTCATGTTCTCGCCAATGGTGGCGATGGCGTTGGCGATCGCGTCGGCGACGGTGCCGCCGCCCGGATAGTGATGGGCGGCCAGCGCCTCGACATCGCCGCCGCGCTCGAGCGCGACATCGGCGATGGTGCGGGCCAGCGCCTGGAATTCCAGGTTGCGGGCGACGAAGTCGGTCTCGGAGTTGACCTCGACCACGACACCGCTGTTGCCGCGCACGGCGACGGCAACGAGGCCCTCGGCGGCGACGCGGCCAGCCTTCTTGGCGGCCTTCGACAGGCCCTTGGCGCGCAGCCAGTCGATGGCGGCTTCCATGTTGCCGTCGGTGGCCGAGAGCGCGGCCTTGCAGTCCATCATGCCCGCGCCGGTCTTGTCGCGGAGTTCCTTCACCATGCCGGCGGTGATCGCAGCCATTTGCGTCGTCCTTGCTGTCTTGCGGCCCTCGCCCGGTGGCGCGCCGCTACTCTAGATTCGTCCCCATTGGCAAACGCCGACGGCCCGTTTCCGGCGTCGGCGCTGCTTGGGCTTAATCAGGTATCGAAGTGCGACGCGCCGATGACGCGCCGCAATCCGGAATTATCAGGCGTCGGCGAGATCGCGCGACTGGGCGACCCAGCCCTGGCTCTCGATGCGGCCGGCGAGCTTCAGGTCGTGATCGACCTTGCTGACATCCGCCGGGCTCATGGCAGCGAGCTGCCAGAAATGGAAGATGCCGCCGTCATTGAGCTTCTGCACGATCTCCGGGCCCATGCCCGAGAGCTTCATGAAGTCGTCCGGCGCGCCGCGCGGCGCGGTCAGCAGCTCGAAGGACTGGCCTTCGGCAGCGACCGGCTCGGCGAGAGCGGTCTCGACGACCGGGGTCTCAGCGGCGCCGAGGTCGATGCCGCTGTCGCCCGAAGCGCGCGAGATGCCGTCGATGGCCGAACGGGCGATCAGGTCGCAATAGAGCTGGATGGCGCGGCCGGCGTCGTCATTGGCCGGGACCGGGAAGGTGATGCCGTCCGGATCCGAGTTCGAGTCGACGATGGCGGCGACCGGAATGCCGAGGCGCTGAGCCTCCTTGATCGCCAACTGCTCCTTGTTGGTGTCGATCACGAAGATCATGTCAGGCGTGCCGCCCATGTCCTTGATGCCGCCGAGCGCCTTCTCGAGCTTGTCGCGCTCGCGCGCCAGCATCAGGCGCTCCTTCTTGGTCAGGCCGGTGCCGCCGCCGGAGAGCAGCTCGTCGACCTTGCGCAGGCGCTGGATCGAGGCCGAGATGGTCTTCCAGTTGGTCAGCATGCCGCCGAGCCAGCGGGAGTTGACATAGTACTGGGCCGAGCGCTTGGCGGCGTCGGCGATGGCATCCTGCGCCTGGCGCTTGGTGCCGACGAAAAGGACGCGGCCGCCGCGGGCGACTGTGTCGCTGACCGCCTGCAGGGCGCGCGAGAGCATCGGCACCGACTGCGACAGGTCGAGGATGTGGATGTTGTTGCGCGTGCCGTAGATGAACGGCGACATCTTCGGGTTCCAGCGGTGAGCCTGGTGGCCGAAGTGGGCGCCGGCCTCGAGCAGCTGACGCATGGAGAAATCAGGCAGAGCCATGGTATTCTTGTCCTTCCGGTTGAGCCTCTGGGGAGCGAATGAGCCGGCCATGAACTGGCCAGTCACCGGAACGCCTCGGTGTCGAGGTGATGCTTCCCATGTGGAATGAGCCGCGCCATACACGCGATGGCGCGCAATTGCAAGGCTTGCAGTCGGCTCGTCAGAGTGAGCCGACCTCGTAGGCGACGTCGTAAACCCCTGGCACCGCCTTCTCCAGCAACGGGCGCACGCGCGCCAGATGACTGATGAGACGCTCGTCATGACTGAAGCGCAGCGCCGCCTCTTCCGATTCGAACATCGTCACCAGGACGACGTCGCGATCCTCGCGCGAGCGGAACAAGCGCCCGCCGATCAGCCCGTCGACCTTGCCGCGGACGGCATGGTGCTGGGCGAGCTGCAGCTCCATGAACTCGGCGAAGTGTTCCTGCTTCGGTGTGATGACGCTGATGTTGACCACCGGCTGATCGGGCATGCCCGGCTCCTTCCTTGTTTGAACGGAGCCGAGTCGATACGACCTCAACCAAGGTCGAGGTCAAGGCACATCCTGCCAGCCGCTGGCAGGAGCCGCCTCCATGCCATTCACTTCGGCAGCGAGGCGGCCGCCTTCTGCACGACGTCGCCGATCTGCTTGCAATAGGCCGCGGCGGTGCCGCCCTGCGCCTTGGCGATCGTCTCCAGATCCTGCGTTACGCCCATCATCGCGATCGTGCCCTTCTTGCCGGCTGCTTCGGCGGTGTCACCGGCACTCTTGTCGGCTGGCGGTGGGATCAGGGCCAGCACCTTGCGCTGGATTTCGACGACATCGGCGCCGACATGGCCCTTCTCTGCGCAATAGCTGAGGATGCCGAGCTGGTTGCGACCGGCCTGGTAGGCGGTGGCGAGCTGGTCGGCCTGACTCTGGGCGAAGGATGGGCCGCAGGCCAAGACCGCGAACGCGGCGAGCGCGCTGAAACGCTTGAAGGAAAGCAGCATGACAATTCTCTCTCGAGTTGAATGCGTCCGAAGATGCACGCCCCGCTTCCCCAATGCCGGCATAGCCGCCCGAGGCCCCGGCCACAACCGCATCACAGGCATGCCCGCCTGCAGCCGTTAACCGGCCGGGCCCGATTCTCGCTGCCGCATTGGCAATCCCTTCACATCGCTCTGCTATCGACACGCCGCGAACAGAAAGGCCTGACCGCGGCGCGACGAACCGCAGCGGCCTGGAGCCCACGCTGACCCTCAGCATCGGCGTCGCCAAGGGCGATGCGGCCAGCGATGGGCTGGAGACCTTGCTGCAGTATGCGGACGAGGCGCTCTACCGCTCGAAGCCGCTCGGCCGCGACCGGGTCCAGGGCAGATCCGGGCCCTGGGCGCTAACCTTCCATCCTAGAACGGGTGGAACACGCGCAGGCGATGGCCATCCGGATCGGTGGCGACGAAAGTGCGGCCGAAATCGAGATCGGTCGGCGCCTGCAGGATCGCAAGGCCGCGCCGCTGCCAGTCGGCATGGGTCGCATCGACCGCTTCGCCGCTACCCACGACCATGGCGATCTCGCCGCCGCCGCCCGCCGCCTGCGCATCCGGCTCGACGGTATGGCGCGACCACAGGCCGAGCCGCGCCCCCGATGGCAGTGCGAACATGGCGAAGGTCGGCGAAGCCTCCAGCGCCTCCGAACCGATCAGCTCGGCATAGAAGCGGGCACTTGCTGCGGGATTGTCGACATAGAGGATGATGAAATTGGCATCGAGCATCGGTGTCATCTCCGGTTTGGGGATGCACGCATGATCGCTGCAAATGCTGCCAATTTCCGGCAGTGTGCTTCAAGACGGTGATGGAATTCCCTCGCGCTCGCGCCATTGCTTCAGCAGCGCCTGGCGTCGGCGCGGATAGCGGACATCGACCAATTCGGCCTGCGCGATGCGGTCGGCCCGGAAATGCCGGAAGTCGTTGCGCAATTCGCACCAGGCGACGACGACGCGGACATGATCGAAGAAGCCGAGCGCGAACGGCCAGACCAGCCGCTGCGTCGCCGCCGCCTTGCCGTCCTGATAGGTCAGCGCCAGCTTGCGTTCGGCGCGGATCGCCTTGCGGACCAGGCCGAGATCGACGCCGGTTGTGGCAGCGATCTTCGCACCGGGACCGACCAACAGCGCCGAGGCGTCGGCCTTGTCGCGCAGATCGGCCGGCAGCACCGCGACGATCTTGGCCATGGCGTTGCGCGCAGCGCCGGCAAGCCGGTCATCGGCACGGCCGGCGACCCAGCGCGAGCCGAGCACCAGCGCCTCGATCTCGTCCTCGTCGAACATCAGCGGCGGCAGCATGAAGCCGGGCTTTAGCACATAGCCGAGCCCGGGCTCGCCCTCGATCGGCGCGCCCTGCCCCTGCAAGGTGGCGATGTCGCGATAGAGCGTGCGGATGCTGACGCCGGTCTCTTCCGCCAACCTGCGGCCGCTGACCGGCCGGCGATGCCGGCGCAGCACCTGGACGAGGTCGAGCAGGCGCTCCGAGCGCGACATTGCTCAGCCTGCCAGATCGGCGAGCCCTGCCCGCCGGACGCCGAGCCCCGCCATCTCTGCCCAGGCGCGGTCGAGCGAGCCGTCGAGGTCGATGGCGCGGCAGGCCTCTTCGACCACGAGAGTTTCGAAGCCGTGGCGAGCCGCGTCCTGCGCGGTCCAGTTGACGCAAAAATCGGTGGCGAGGCCGACCACCACGACACGAGCGACGCCGCGTTCCTTGAGATAGCCGCCGAGCCCGGTCGGCGTGGTGCGGTCGGCCTCGACGAAGCCGGAATAGCTGTCGACCTCGCGGCGGCATCCCTTGCGGATGACCGCCTGCGCCATGGAAAGATCAAGGCCGGGATGAAAGGCGGCCCCGTCGCTGCCCTGCACGCAATGATCCGGCCAGAGCACCTGCGCGCCATAGGGCATGGCGATCGTCTCGAAGGGCGCCTTGCCGGGATGGCTCGAGGCGAAGGACGAGTGCCCGGCCGGATGCCAGTCCTGCGTCAGCACGACCGTGGCGAAACGCCGGCCGAGTTCATTGACGAGCGGGACGATCTCATCGCCGCCAGCGACCGCCAGGCTGCCGCCGGGGCAGAAATCGTTCTGGACGTCGACGACGATCAGCGCGGTCCTGGCGTCGATCATGGGCTTGCCCTCAGCAGAGCATTTTCGAGCGAAGTGGGCACCGGTTCGCGTGAAGAAAATGCGATAAAATAAAGAGCTAGAGCACTTTTCGCGATTCGGAGAAACGCGGAAATGCTCTAGGTGGCGGTCCGCGTCAGCCGCGTGATGCCCTTGCGGGCAGCGAACATGCGGCCATAGACGTCGCCGGCGAGATCGGGCCGATAGCAGCGCTGTTCGAGCAGCGGGTCCCAGATGTGCTCGACCGTGTCGATCAGCTCGAAATCGGCCTTGAGCCGCGCCTCCAATTGCAGGCGATTCTTGCGGTTCTGGTATTCGAGCAGCACCAGCGAGGTCTTCGACAGGTCGAGATGGTCGAGTACGTCACCCTCGCCGCCCTCGATGTCGATCTTGACGATGTCGGCCGAGGGCAGGCTCACCGGATCGACCACCGCGACCTCGTAGCGCTCGACCATCGCCCCGGCGACGAAGGTATCGCCGGCATAGGAAGCGAGACCGGACTCGCCATCGCCGGCAAAGCGGCTGAGGAAGGTCGCGGTCGTCTGGCCACCGGGAAACAGTGCCGCATTGACCGTGACGATGTCACGGCGCCGGTCGGTGTTGCGCTTCAGGAGTTCGTAGGTGCCGGGATGCGGCTCGTAGGAGGTCACCGTGCTGCCAGGCCATCGGGCGCTGGCCCAGAGCGCGAAGGAGCCGACATTGGCGCCGATGTCGAGGATGTCGAGGCCGACGCCGTCATAGCCGCATTCATACTCGCCTTCGAGCACGTCCTTGATCGCCCAATGCATCGCCTCGGGCACGGCAAGGCTCATTGGAATCCGCGCGACGTATTGCTTCATCGTCCCCCCGGAGACGTTCGTTGTCTGCGGGCACTGTGATGCCTTGGCCGCCGACTGCGCAAGGCTCTGCGCTGACGAGGCCTGTCAGCGCAGCTCGACGTTCACCACCCCGGGGGCGGCGCGCACGGCATTGGCGACCTGCTGGTTGACCGGGTAGCGCCCCGGCAACTCGATCTCGACCTCCTGGGCGCCGTCGTCGAGGATCATCACCAGCGAGATCTTGCCGTCGGCGCGCACGCCGTCGCGCGGCTTCACCCGCTCGGCGATCGAGGACAGCGCCTTGTCGTCACGCAGGAAGATGCAGAGATCCTGCTTCTGCCGGTTGGCGAGGTCGTCGAGCCGCTCGACATCCTCGATGCGCGGCCGGACCTCTTCGCCGTCGAGCACGGCCGAGAGCCTGATCACCAGCGCAGCGCCCGGCTCGAGCAGCTCGCGATAGCGCTGCAGCCCCTCCGAGAACAGGATCGCCTCGAACTGTCCGGTCGGGTCGGAGAGCTGGACGATGCCCATCTTGTTGCCGGACTTGGTCCGGCGCTCCGACCTGTCGATGACGGAGGCCGCGACCTTGGCGATCGAGGTGCCGCTGGCGCGGACATTGCGAGCGAAATCGGCATAGCTCTGCACCCGCAGGCGCTTCAGCACATGCTCGTAATCGTCGAGCGGGTGGCCGGAGAGGAAGAAGCCGACCGCCTCATGCTCGCGCTGCAGCCGCTCGGCCGGAGCCCAGGGCTCGAAGGGCGGGATGCGGAAGGCTTCCGCCACCCCGCCGCCGCCGAAAAGCTCGGACTGGCCGCCCTCGGCCGCCTCGCGAGTGCGGTTCGAGAGCGCCAGCATGCCGTCGACCGCCACCATCGCCTTAGCCCGCTCCGGCTCGATCTCGTCGAGCGTGCCGGCCGAGATCAGCGCTTCGATCGTGCGCCGGTTGACCAGGCGGGTATCGATCCGGCGGGCGAAATCGGCGAGGTCGCGGAACGGGCCTTCCTTGGCGCGTGCCGCGACGATCGATTCGACCGCGGCCCGACCGACGCCCTTGATCGCGCCGAGCGCATAGCGGATCGCGCCGTCGGCGACGTCGAAATCGACGCCCGAGCGGTTGATCGAAGGCCGCTCGACCTTGATGCCGAGGCGTTCGGATTCGCGCCGGAATTCCGAGAGCTTGTCGGTATTGCCGATGTCGAGCGTCATCGACGCCGCCATGAACTCGACCGGGTAATTGGCCTTGAGATAGGCGGTCTGGAAGGCGACGACGGCATAGGCTGCCGCATGGCTCTTGTTGAAGCCGTAGTCGGCGAATTTCGCCAAGAGGTCGAAGATTTCGGAGGCGAGGTCCTTCTTCAGGCCCGCCTCGATCGCGCCCTTCACGAAACGGTCGCGCTGGGCGTCCATCTCGGCCTTGATCTTCTTGCCCATGGCGCGGCGCAAGAGGTCGGCTTCGCCGAGCGAATAGCCCGAGAGCGCCTGCGCCACCTGCATCACCTGTTCTTGGTAGACGATGATGCCATGCGTCTCGGACAGGAACGGCTCCATGCCGGGATGGAGATAGGTTGGTTCCTCCAGCCCGAGCTTGCGGCGGCAATAGGTCGGGATGTTGTCCATCGGGCCGGGGCGATAGAGCGCCACCAGCGCGATCAGGTCCTCGATCCGGTCGGCCTTCATCTCGACCAGCGCCTTGCGCATGCCGACCGATTCCACCTGGAACACGCCGACCGTCTCGCCGCGCGCCAGCATCTCGTAGGTCTTCGGGTCGTCGAAGGGCAACTGCGCCAGGTCGACCGCGATGCCGCGCTGGGCGATCAGCTGCACCGCGATGGTCAGTGTCGTCAGCGTCTTCAGGCCGAGGAAGTCGAACTTCACCAGCCCGGCCTGCTCGACCCATTTCATGTTGAACTGGGTGACGCGCATGCCGGTCCGCGGATCGACCGAGAGCGCGACGAGCTGTTCCAGCGGCCGGTCGCCGATGACGACGCCGGCGGCGTGGGTCGAGGCGTGGCGGTGCAGGCCTTCGAGCTTCTGGGCGATCTCGAGCAGGCGCCCGACCACAGGCTCCTCGGCCGCCGCTTCCTGCAGCTTCGGCTCGCCGGCGATCGCCTCCGGCAGCGTGATCGGTTTCGCCGGGTTCTGCGGCACCAGCTTGGTCAGCTTGTCGACCTGGCCGTAGGGCATCTCCAGCACGCGGCCGACGTCGCGCAGCACGCCGCGCGCCTGCAAGGTGCCGAAGGTGATGATCTGGGCGACGCGCTCCTCGCCATAGCGATGCTTGACGTACTCGATCACCTCTTCACGCCGGTACTGGCAGAAGTCGATATCGAAGTCCGGCATCGAGACGCGGTCAGGATTGAGGAAGCGCTCGAACAGCAGGCCGAAACGCAGCGGGTCGACGTCGGTGATGGTCAGGGCATAGGCGACGAGCGAGCCCGCGCCTGAGCCGCGGCCCGGCCCGACCGGGATATCCTGCGCCTTGGCCCATTTGATGAAGTCCGAGACGATCAGGAAATAGCCCGGGAATTTCATCCGGGTGATGATCGAGAGCTCGAAATCGAGCCGCTTGTCATAGGCCTCGACGGTGAAGCCCTCGGCCGGTCCGTGCTTGGCCAGCCGGGCCGCGAGACCGGCGCGCGCCTGTGCTTCGAGCTCCTCGGCCTCGTCGCGCCCCTCCTCGCCGAAGCGCGGCAGGATCGGCTTGCGCGTGCCGACGCGCCAGGAGCAGCGCCGGGCGATCTCGATGGTCGAGGCCAGCGCCTCCGGCAGGTCGGCGAAGCGCCGCTTCATCTCGTCGCGGCTGGCGAAGAAATG
>Ga0209130_1000195_pt1 | contig 83371 bp, 75 predicted proteins | sample AraplaMF_Cvi_mLB_FD_184264 | JGI IMG/M metagenome (GOLD analysis project Ga0209130, IMG submission 184264) | Arabidopsis root microbial communities from the University of North Carolina, USA - plate scrape MF_Cvi_mLB (SPAdes) (version 2) | ecosystem: Host-associated > Plants > Roots > Endosphere... | reverse complement strand
TCTTGATCGATTTTCTTTTCCATGACAATTCCGAAGTGGGGGTGGTGGGGCTGAAACTCGCCGCCATTCTAGGAAGCAAAAATGACAAGGTTGTGACGACTTGCAGCGTGCGTGTCCGCACAGGCGCGGCGGCGCGCCAGCGCGACACTGGCGCATCCACACTGCCGGGAGCGCGTCATGCCGGAAGGCCCATCCATCGTCATCCTCAGGGAACTGGCCCAGCCGTTCGAGGGGCGCACCATTGCCGCGGCGCACGGCAACAGTCAGGCCGTGCCCTACGCCGAGCTGCCCGGCCAGCCCATCCTGTCGGTGCGCAGCTGGGGCAAGCATTTCCTGCTCGAATTGCCGCTGTTCACGCTGCGCATCCATTTCCTGATGTTCGGCTCCTACCGTATCGACGAGCGCAAGGACGGCGCTACGCCGCGCCTGGCGCTGCAATTCGAGGAAGGCGGGGAACTGAATTTCTACACCTGCTCGATCAAGCTGATTGAGGCGGAACTGGATCAGGCTTACGATTGGCGGGAAGATGTGATGGCGGATGCATGGTCGCCTGCCCTGGCGCTGAAGAAATTACGGGCTGTCCCGGACAAGCTGGTGTGCGATGCACTGCTCGACCAAAATATATTCTCAGGAGTTGGCAATATTATCAAAAACGAAGTATTGTTTCGCTTGCACATTCATCCTCTCTCCACAGTAACAGGACTTCCTGTTACAAAATTGCGGGAACTGGTGAAACAGGCGCGCCAATACAGTTTTGAATTTCTGGAATGGAAAAAAGCCTATGTGCTGAAACAGCATTGGCTGGTGCATACCAAAAGAATATGTCCTCGGTGCAATATTCCCTTGCATAAGGCGCATTTAGGCCTGAGCAGGCGCCGGACATTCTGGTGCGAGCGCTGCCAGAAGCGTTATGCGAGTACGTAGGTGTTGTAAAGCATACGGGTAAATTCTATTGCCTGTTGTTAATAGCTGCAATGTCGTTCTACAATCGTTCAGATGCCCGCTCACAAAGCCAGGGCGTCGCCCCGGACTTTGTGTCATTTTGCGGAATTCGCCTATATGTCTTTTTTGTCTTCAGCATCGCCTAAATTAGCGCCTTGGAAAATCCTGCTGGTTGATGACGAACCTGATATTCACGATATTACCAAGCTGACCCTGAGCCGTTTCCGTCTGGAAGGGCGCGGGCTGAGTTTCCTGCACGCTTACAGCGGCGCCGAGGCCAAGCAAGTGCTGGCGCGCGAGACCGACATCGCCCTGGTCTTCCTGGACGTGGTGATGGAAAAGGAAGACTCCGGCCTGGAAGTGGCGCGCTGGATGCGCCAGGACCTCGACAACCAGTTCACCCGCATCGTGCTGCGCACCGGCCAGCCCGGCCAGGCGCCGGAAGAGCGCGTGATCGTCAACTACGACATCAACGATTACAAGGAAAAGACGGAGCTGGACCGCACCAAGCTGTTCACCACCACCTTTGCCGCCCTGCGCGCCTACCGCGACATCATGAAGGTGGAGGAAGCGCGCCGCGCCCAGGCCCATTACCGCGAAGGCCTGGAGCGCGTGATTGCCGCCTCCGCCCACATCTTCCAGCAGCGTAACCTGAAGGACTTCGCCAACGGCCTGCTGCAGCAGGTGGTGGCCCTGCTGCGCCTGGAACAGAGCATGCTGCTGCGCCTGCGCGGCGCCACCGCCATCCAGGGCGAAAACGAATACGAGATCCTGGCCCAGATCGGGCAGGACGAAGGCGGCCCGCTGCTGACGCCGGACCTGCTGTCGCAGCTGAAGGATGCGGCCAGCAACAAGATTTCGCGCATGATGGGCGACACCTACGTCGGCTACTTCCCGAACAACAGCGGCAAGGCCTCGCTGCTGGTGCTGAAAGGCGTGGAAGAGATTTCCGAGATCGACGCCAAGCTGCTGGAAATCTTCTGCAGCGGCGTCGCCATCGCCTTCGACAATATCCTGCTGACCCAGGAAATCACCGATACCCAGGCCGAACTGATCATGCGCCTTGGCGACGTGGTCGAATCGCGCTCCAACGAAGCGGGCAACCACGTACGCCGCATGGCCGAATTCTGCCACCTGCTGGCGCAGTCGGCCGGCATGTCGGACGAGGAAACGGCCGTGCTCAAGCACGCCGCGCCGATGCACGATATCGGCAAGATCGCCACCCCGGACTCGGTGCTGCTGAAGCCGGGCAAGCTGGATGCGGCGGAATGGGAAATCATGAAGCAGCACCCGGCCGTGGGCCTGTCCATCCTGGACGGCTCGCAGCGCCCGATCCTGAAGGCGGCGGCCGTGATCGCCCACCAGCACCACGAGAAGTTCGACGGCAGCGGCTACCCGCAGGGCCTGAAGGGCGAGCATATCCACGAATACGCGCGCATCGTTGCCGTGGCCGACGTGTTCGACGCGCTGATGCACAAGCGCTGCTACAAGGATGCCTGGCCGGTGGAACAGGTAATGGGCCACTTGCGCGAAGTGGCCGGCCATCACCTCGACCCGAAATACGTCGAGCTGCTGATCAAGAACATCGACAAGGCGCTCGCCATCAACGAGCGCTTCCCCGACTGAGCCAGCAGCTCAGGCAATCACGGCAGCTTGCCCAGGCCACTGACGGCATCGATCAGTCCGAAGCCGTCATAAATACTCCAGGCCTTGCTTGGCGCACCGCCCAGCACCGGAATCACGCGTGCCGGCGCTGACGTCTGCATGATGCTCCTGACCTGCTTCGGCGACAGCGAATTCGGACCGCCCGCCTTCTGCAGCAGCAAGGCTGCCACCCCGGCCGCATGCGGCGCCGCCGCGCTGGTGCCGAAGAAGTTCGGCCGGCCGTTGCCCTCGAAATCCTGGCCCGGATAGAAGAAGGTGGTGTCGCCGCCGTCCGGCGCCGCCATGTCCGGCTTCTTGCGCGTTTCGGGAATGGCCAGGCGGTTGTTGGCGGCGTCGAAGGCGATCGTCACCGGTCCCGGCGAGCTGAACGATTCGAAGCGCGGAATGAAGGGACTGGTCTGCGTCGCCGGACTGGTGTAGCGGTAAGCCGCCACGCTGTTGGCGTTGGCCGCCGCACTGTGGCCGAAGGTGGTCGGGCCGCTGACAGTGGACAGCGGTCCGCCGCTGAAGCCCTCCAGGCTGACCAGGCGCACGCGCGAGGCCTGGTGGCTGCCGGCGCCGGTGCGGGCGATCATGATGCGCAGCACCTGGTTTCCGCCGCCGGACAGGCCCACCACTTCGATGCCGTTGTCTTCGCTGGCGATATTGTTGTAGGCGAAGGTGAAGACGCAAATGCCGGCCGTGTTGAAGAGGTAGATGTTCAGGTCGGTCGTCACCGCATGCTGGTAGAACAGGTCGTCCCACTGCATGATCAGGGTCGAGCCGGCATTGGTGTAGTTGAGCGGGATGGCATAGGTGCCGCCGCCGAAGTTGAGCCAGCCGCCGGTGGTGTCGCCCTTGGTGCTGCCGCTGACCGGTGCGCTGGTGCAACCCGCCGTGGAAGCCAGGTTGATGTTGCCAAGCCCGGTGGGCGCGGTGGAGAAGGTCGCGTTCGGCACGTCGATCGCACCGCCGCCGCCGGCGCCGCCCTGGTTGCCGGCCGACGAGAAATACGAGACCTTCTTGCCGGCCAGCGCCGAACTGGTGACGACATCGTTGACGGCCTGCGCGATCTGGCCATCGGAGAAGAAGGGTTCGTCGTAATAGAACACGTCGTCCACGATCACGTCCGCGGCGCAGGCCGGGTTGGTGCGCAAGGTGCGGATATTTGCCGCGAACGCGGCCTCGCCGGAAAACGCGGTGGCAAAGCACTGGTCGGCGCCCGGCGCCACATCCTGCACGATCTGCATCATGCCCCTGCCTTCATCGGTATTGTCGCCGGAGAGCGGCAGATCGATGACGAATTTCGGCGGCCGCAGGTCGCCGCTGGCAATATCGTTGGCGGCGTGAATGGTGGTGAAGCCGTTGGTGGTGGCGTCATAGGAGTCGGACAGCACGCCCACCGTGATGCCGCTGCCGGTAAAGCCGCTGGCATTGGCGAGATCGGAACGGATCACCGCCGTGCCCTGCGAGTTGACGATGCCGGCATTGCGGTGCGGTCGCACGGTCATCTTCATCAGCCGCACGCCGTCGCCGGCGGCAAGCCCGGTCAGCGCCGCGGTCGGAACGTAGGCCGAGATCGCCCCGGCGCTGAATTCGCGGTTGATGCCGGTCACTTCGGCGCCGGCCGCCTTCAGGCGCAGCACCACCTCGTCGATCGATTGCGTGCTGTCCAGGTAGATATCGACCAGGATGCGGCCGTTGGCGTCGGTGACGCCGCGGAAAGTTGCCGCCGGGGCGTCCTGCGGCGTTGCCGTGCGCGGCTGGCGCGAGGCCCTGGCCTTCTCGGCGTCGATCAGGTCGGACAGTGCTCCGTCCAGTTTCGGGTATTGGGCGTGCGCCAGGTTTGCCACCGCGGCAAACGACAGCATCGCCAGCATGCCGGCTATCGTAGTCTTTCTCATGATATGTGCCATTCCAAAATAAGGGTTAGGTTCCCGTAGGGCTGGACGAAGTTCAGGCGGCGCGCCTGCCGCGCCGGGACGCGCGGCGGCGCAGCAGCGCGCAGCTCCCCAGGCCAAGCATCAGCATCGACAGGGACGCCGGCTCCGGCACGCTGGTGACGTCGTCCGGGCCTGCCGCTGCGCCGCGCAGGATGATTTCGTAGGCATCGCCCTCGCTGGTGAGACTCACCCAGGAGGACAGTCCCAGCGCTCCGCCGGCGCCGCTCGGGCCGACCTGGTCGCCGCCCAGCAGGTCGCCGAAGATAGCGCCACCAGGGCTGACCGGGATATAGCCGGTACCCGCGATCGCCAGGTAGTAGTAGCCGGTCACGGTGGGAATGAAGCCATTGATGGTCGAGGTCGGGCCGACATTCGGATCGTCGTCGTTGGCGACCAGTCCGTGCCCGCTGCTGTCGAACAGGAACAGGCTGGTATCGAAGTTATTGAAGGCCAGGCCCGACGCGGTGGTGGTGGCGTAGAAGGCCTGGCCCGCGCTAAGGTACAGCCTGAACATGTCGGCCATATCGTTGCCACCGGTCAGCCCCCCCTGGATCGCGGTGATGGCGCCGCTGCCGGCAAAGCCCTGCGCGCTGCCGGTCAGTTGGCCTGCGTCGCCGCTTTCCACTTCGATCGGCCCGGCAAAGCAGGTCGAGGCGCACATGGCGCACAGCACGGCACTGACAAACTTCCCTACCCCGCCCGTAGTCTTGAACTTTTTCGTTTTCATTTTCGTTCCGCATAGAAGTTATTCGGACAGCCAACCGCGGCTGGAAACTGCGTCATTGAATGAAAAGTAAGGGATATTTATTCTGTTCAATTCAAGCACAGCAGCATGCAAAACCTAAGCAAGCTGCATGCCTTCATGCATGCGTTTCGCAGGCATTTTCTAAGCGTTTGATTTGTATCAGGAAATGAAAGCGGGCTTCAACAGGCTTATGCCGGAGAATCACAGCGCGAGCGTTTTCTCATTCGCGCTGTAAATTTCTCCGACACTTTTTGCTGCGACTCAGCCTGCCTGTACTGCCTGCGCTGCCTTGCGCTGGTCGCGCGGGAAGCGCAGATGGTAGTGCAGGCCCATGCCGGGCGAACTGACCACTTTCACGCTGCCGCCCAGCGGTCCGGTGACCAGGTTGTACAGGATGTGCGCGCCGAGGCCGCTGCCGCCCGAGCCGCGCTTGGTGGTGAAGAAGGGATCGAACAGCTGCTGCAGGGTGGTCGCGTCCATGCCCACGCCATCGTCGCTGTAGTCGAACACCACATGCTCGCCTTCCAGCTTGCCGGCGATGCGGATACTGCCCTGCTGCCCTTCCTCGAAGCCGTGCACCAGCGAATTCACCACCATATTGGTGACGATCTGCGACACGGCGCCGGGGAAGCTTTCCATATTGATGTCCGGCGGGCAGTCGATGTTCACCTCGACCGGCTTGCCCTTCAGCTTGGGCTGCAGCGAGAGCAGCACTTCGTCCAGGTATTTGCGCAGATTGAAGTGGCGGATATTGTCCGAGGACTGGTCCACTGCCACCTGCTTGAAGCTGCGCACCAGCGCTGCCGCGCGCTGGGTGTTGGTGGTCATGATGCGCAGCGACTGGTCGATGGTGTCGAAGAAGGCGTTCAGGCCATCCTCGTCCAGCACGCCGTCCGCCAGGTCCTGCCGGGTCAGGCGCAGTTCCTCCACCAGGTGCGAGGTGGCCGTGACGCAGATGCCGAGCGGGGTATTGATTTCGTGCGCCACGCCGGCCACCAGGCGCCCCAGCGAGGCCAGCTTTTCCTGGCGTACCAGTTCCGACTGCGCGTCCTGCAGCTGGTTGATGGCGCTGGCCAGCGCCGTGTTCTGCTCTTCCAGCTCCGCCTTGGCGCGGCGGATCGCCATGTCGGCGCGGGTGCGGGCAATGGCGACGGCCGTGTGGGCCGCCATGAAGCCCAGCACTTCCAGGTCGGCTTCCGTATAGATCACGGCCGGGTCGTAGCTCTGCACGATGATGACGCCGATCGGCTGCTCGCCGGCCAGCATGGGCACGCCCATCCAGCTGGCCACGCCCTGGTTGCCGATCTGGCCATCCACCTCGCCGCTGGCCATCAGTGCGACATAGCCCTGCTGGTCCAGCAGCTGCGGCTTGCGGTGGCGCAGCACCCAGGAACTCAGGCCCTTGCCGAACTTGAAACGTTCCACCGGGCGCGAGACATCCTTCTCGTCCACGAAATACGGCAGGCTGAGTTCATCCGATTTCGCGTGGTACAGCGCGATCACCAGATTGCGCGCCACGATCAGCTCGCCAATGATCTGGTGCAGGCGCGCATACAGCACGCCGGCGTCCGATTCAGTGGAGGCGGCGGCCGACAGCGTGGCGATTTCGTACAGCGCGCGCTGCATCTTCTCCGCCCGGCTGCGCTCCGCCACTTCGCGTTCCAGTTCCAGCGTGCGCTCGTGCACCGCGCGTTCCAGCCGGTCCACGCTTTGCAGCCCCTGCAGCGCGCTGGACACCTGGTTGGCGATGGCCGCAAACAGCACCTGGTCTTCGTCACTATAGGTGTGCTGCTTGTCGTAACTCTGGATCACCATCGCGCCCAGGATCTGGTGGTCGTGGTCCAGCAGCGGGCAGCCGATCCAGTGCTCGGCCACGGTGCCGACGCCGAAATCGTCCTCGCCGCGCGCCAGCTGGTCGGCGGCGGTCATCACCAGGCGCTGGCGGTTCAGGATCACCCAGGCGGTGGGGGATTCGTCCGGCGACGCCAGCTGCACCAGCTGGTCGCGGTAAGGGTGGTCGTCCACTTCATCCACGAAATACACGAAACGCACCGCATTGCCGGGCGCATCGCGGTCGCACAGGGCGACGTAGAAGTTGGCGGCATACATGATGCGCCCCAGCGCGGCGTGCACCGATTGCAGGAAGACGGCAATATCGGTACAGCTGCTTGAGAGCTGGCCGATCTCCAGCAGGATTTCCTGAACGGCTTCCAGGCGGCGAAGGCGGCTTTCCATAATGTCCCTGTTTTTCATGCGTCCGGGAAATATATCAGGCCGCCCTGCAAGAGGCCAGCATCAGGGCGCAAATGCAACAGCCGCCGGGCCGGCAGTCCGCTCAGGGCCGGGCGAATCCGCCCTCGATCCAGTTGCCGGCGCTGGCCGTGCTCAGCTTGAAATCGGGACGCACCCGCACGCTTGCCACTTGCTCGCCAAACGCATCGACCGCGCTCAGGGTGGCGGTGGGATTGTCCTCGTCCGGATCGATATCCAGCTTGATGGTCAGTTCGCCCACCCGCACCGACTTGTGCAGCTGGGCATGCAGCTGCTGCTCGTGGCGGCGCAGCACTTCGCTGGCGGTTTTCACCAGCGTGTTGAAGGCGTTGATATCGAGGGGTTTCGGGTTTTTCTTGTCGCGCCCCATGGTCCACGGGCCGACCAGGGCCGGCTCCGGCTCGCCATCCTGGTACATGGCAACGGCCCAGCCGTCGTCGTCGTCATTCTTGATCACCCGCGCGGTCCAGCCATTGCCCTGCCAGACGCGGTCTTCCTGGATCGGGGCTGTTTCTTCGTCAAAATCGTTCATGCCCCGCATCATAAAGCAAAGCGCGCATTTATTGCAGCGACAGCGCCGGTCTGCAGGGTGGCCGCAGCGGCGGACCGAGCGGCGTGATGCGGGGATCGATGGCCGGCTCCGGCGCGGGGTATTTGAATGGATTGATGATAATGGGCGGAATGGTAGGCGGCGCCGATGGTGGTCCCTTCGGCCCTCCGGACAATTGCAAAGCCATAACACTCTCCATTTTCAGGATCGGATAATCAGTATAGGCAAGACATTTCCGGTTTCAAGCCGCAGCCTCATCCATTCCATTCGCCCCCGCAAAAATGCGTTTTATCGCATTCCGGTGGCCCATGGCCGGGCTCGCGAATACAGTGAAGCCATACCAACCGAACCTGGGGAATATGATGAAAAAGCTGCTTGCAATCACCATCGTCGCACTGCTGGCCCTTGCAGCCTGGCACTCGATCTTTGATCACGACATGGTTGTCCACCTTGGCGACGAGGACTTCGACGGCCCGCTGGGCGCCCTGATCGGGATGGTCGCGGCCGGTGGCGGATTGCTGATAGCCGGCATCGCCATCACCTGTGCCGCCGTTTTCGTCGGCTTCGTGTTTGCCGGCGTCGGCATCCTGATGGTGATCGGCATGGCGCTGATGGCGGTGGTGCTGCTGGCAGCGATTGCCCCGTTCACGCTGCCGCTGCTGATCCCGGTCGGCATCATCTGGTGGCTTTCCAAACGCAATAAACGCAAGCACGCACCGGCCGCGCTGGAACAAGCGGTCTAAACCACCACCTTGTTGCGGCCGCTGCGCTTGGCCGAGTAGAGTGCCTTGTCGGCACGGCCCAGCGCAGCATCGCCCCGCAAGTCCTCCGGCGACAGCGCCGCGATCCCCACGCTCACCGTGACCGCGAACGCATGCCCCTCCAACAGCAGGGGCGTGTCCGCGATCTTCTGCCGCAGACGTTCGGCAAAGGCATGCGCCGCTTCCAGGTCGGCGCCGGGCAGCAGTACCGCAAACTCTTCGCCGCCGACGCGGCCCAGCACGTCGATCTTGCGCTGGCTGTCGCGCATCAGGCCCGCCAGGTGGCGCAGCACGGCATCGCCCACCGGATGGCCGTATTCGTCGTTGACGTCCTTGAAGTGGTCGATGTCCAGCATCAGCACGGCGGCGCGCCCACCCACGTCGCGCTGCAGGCGATTGTGCTCGGCATCCAGGCGCGCCATGAATTCGCGCCGGTTGAACAGGCCGGTCAGGAAGTCGGTGGTGGCCAGCACCAGCAGCTCCTCGTTGACGCGCTTGCGCTCGGTGATATCGACCGTGGAGACGATCACGAAATCCAGGCTGTGCTCATGGCCCGGCATCACCAGCAGCGTCAGTTCGTTCTGGCGCGCCACGCCGTCCAGCCGCAGGTAGCCGCTCTCGCACACGAACAGGTGCGCGCCTTTCGACAGCGCCCCCAGCGCGCGCGCAAAGCAGCTCATGGAATGGCAGATCTGCGCCAGGCTGAGGACGGACAGGTCCTTGCTGCCTGCCGTGGCGCCGACCTGCGCCAGCGCGGCCGCATTGCCGTCCGTGATGCGCACCAGCGCCGCCAGCCGTTCCAGCTGGCTCGGGTTGTTGTGCAGCCAGCCCTGCACGTCGTCCACGCCCGAGCTTTCCAGTTCCTGCAGCGCGGCGCGCAGGGCCGACCAGTCCTGCTCCCATAGCGCCACGGGCGCATTGTCGTACAGGCTGCGGAAGCGCGCCTGGCCGGCGCGCAGCGCTTCCGCCGCCTGCGCGCGTTCGATGGCGATGCCGGCCAGCTGCGCCGCCTGCTCCACCAGCGAGATATGCGCCACGCTGGGGCGGTGCGGTTCATGGTGATAGATGGCGAAGGAACCGAGCACCTTGCCGTCGGCGCTGCGGATCGGCTCCGTCCAGCAGGAACCCAGGCCGGCGCGCGCCGCCATCTCGCGCTGCTGCGCCCACAGCGGATCGCTGCGGATGTCTGCCACGATCACGCGGCTGTTGCTCTGCACCGCCTTGCCGCAGGACGCGGCAGCATGCAGGGGCTGGCCATGCGCGGCCGCCTTGAAGCAGGCCGGCATGCCGGGCGCCGCCGCAACCAGCAGGTGCTTGCCCTCCTCGTCCAGCAGCATCACGCTGCACAGCATGGAAGGATTGGCCGCCTCCACGCCCTGCACCACGCTCTCCAGCACCACCTGCAGCGTGGCGCCGCCGGCCAGCGATTCCAGCAGGCGGCGGCGGGTGGCTTCGCGCAGCCCGAGCTGGGTGCTTTCCGTGATGTCGCGGAAGGACCACAGGCGCGCCGACTCCGTGCCGAGCAGGATCGGACGCGTGGTCTGCTCGATGCTGCGGCCATCCTTCAGCTGCAGCTGCAGGCGGCAGTCCGCTTCGCGCCTCGTTTTGCCGCACAGGATGAATTCCTCCGCCTCCTCCATCTGCGTGGCCATATGCGTCAGCAGGGTGGCCGCGTCGTTGCGCCAGTCCAGCTGCTCGGGCAGGTTCCACAGCTGGCGGAAGCGGCGGTTGGAGGTCAGCACGCTGCCGCGGTAGTTGTCCACCAGGATGCCATCGACCGTGGAGTCGAGAATATTGCGCAGCATGGCCTGGATGCCCTGCGCCTCGTCGGCCATGGCGCGCAGGCTGTCCTGCCGCTCCTTGAGTTCCAGCGCCAGGCCCTGGGTGCGCGCCAGCGCATTGGCGGTGCGGCGCCGGCTCTCGGCCAGCGCAAAGGCCAGCGCGGCCAGCAGCACGCTGACCACCATGCCGCCCAGGCCGATCAGGCGCGCCTTGTCGGCCAGCGCGCCGCTGGCGCCGGCGTGCGACGACACGCGCAGGGTCCAGCGGTGGCCGGCAATACTCAGCTGCTGCACCGACTGGCGCAGGCCGGTGCAGAACGGCAGCGGCGAACTGTCGTACAGGCGCGCCGCCTCGCTGGCGCTGTCGCCATCGTAGATCTCGATATCCAGCGCCGCGCTGCGGTCGCCGAGGATATCCACCATCACGTCGCCCATGCGGAACGGCGCGTAGATCCAGCCTTCGATGGCTGCGCGGCGCTGGGCGGGCGACAGGTGCGGCTTGTCGTTGTGGTAAACCGGCACCACGATCAGAAAGCCCGACTGACCGGAAACCTCCTGGCGCAGCGTCAGCTTGCCGGTCATGGCCGGCAAGCCCGAGTCGCGCGACTGTTCCAGCGCCGCGCGGCGCACCGGCTCGGACCAGCTGTCGTAGCCAAAGGCCAGCAGGTTGATGCCGCTGAACGGCTCGATGTACAAGACCGGGGCATAGGCGCTGCGCCGGCCCGGCGGCAGGATGGCGTATTCGGCGAAGCCGTCGCCGTGCACCTGGGCTTCGTGGGCGGCCCGCTGCGCGTCCGTCACGTAATGCATATAACCCACGCCCTGCATGCCGTCGAAATGGCCGGCCAGTTCCTGCCGTTCCAGGTAGGTGCGGAACTCGCCGCGCTCCACCGTCTCGGAGCTGGCGAACAGCCCCTGTGCGCCGTACAGGATCTGGATGTAGCCGTGCATGCGCGCGGCAATGTTGTTGACCAGCTCACGCACGCGGAAATCAAAGCCGGCGCGCGCGTCGCGCTCGGCATCTTCCAGCGCGCCCTGCCACAGCACCGCAGTCAGTCCCAGGCCCAGGGCCAGGACAAGTCCCGACAGCAGCCGGGGACTCAGGAGCTTCTGAACCGCAGAGGTGGTTGTAAATTTCTCCATACAACCATAGTAGTGCAGTTTTTGTGGATTTGCGGAAATATTAGTGACTGATCAGCTCTTTCTTGCCGCGTACTGCAAGTAGCCGCGCGCCCGCAGTTCGCAGGCCGGACAGGCGCCGCAGCCATAGCCCCAGTCGTGCAGCGCACCGCGCTCGCCCTTGTAGCAGGTGTGGGTTTCGGCGCGGATCAGATCGACCAGGTTCTGGCCGCCGAGGTTCTGCGCCAGGTCCCAGGTTTCCGACTTGTCCAGCCACATGAGCGGGGTTTCCAGCTTGACGCGGGTGTCCATGCCCAGGTTCAGCGCCACCTGCAGCGCCTTCATCGTATCGTCGCGGCAGTCCGGATAGCCGGAGAAGTCGGTTTCGCACATGCCGCCGACCAGCACGTTCAGGCCGCGGCGGTAGGCCAGCGTGGCGGCCACGGTCATGAACATCAGGTTGCGGCCGGGGACGAAGGTATTCGGCAAGCCGTTGGCCTGCATGGTGATTTCGATGTCCTCGGTCATCGCGGTTTGCGACAGCTGGGAGATCAGGCCCAGATCGACCATATGGTCCTGGCCCAGGCGCGCGGCCCATTCCGGCTGCACGCTGCGGATCTTTTGCAGCACCGTGGGACGCACGGTCAGTTCGATGGCGTGGCGCTGGCCGTAGTCGAAGCCGATGGTTTCCACGCGCGGGTAGCGCTCGAGCGCCCAGGCCAGGCAAGTGGTGGAGTCCTGCCCACCGCTGAACAGCACCAGGGCGGCGTCGGTTTTCAGCATTCTGTTCTTTCTAATATGGAAATCTTGGTGAGTACGCCATCCTTACGGTTGATCCGGTAACATTCGGTATCGCTCATCGGATGGCAAGAAGAAGAATTTTGGCACAAACCGGCTTAAAAGTAATGCGAGCCCTGGCGCTGCTTGGCGCCTGGCTCCTGCTGCTGCCCGGCCTCGCAGGGGCTCAGGCACTGGAATATCGCGTCCGTATCAATGCCCCCGGACGGCTGGACACCATGCTCGAACAGAACCTGGACCTGCTGCGCTTCCGCGGCAATCCGCGCACCGACCGCGACCAGCTGCAGCGCCTGGTGCGCGCCGCGCCGGAGCAGATCCGCACCCTGGTGGCGACCGAGGGCTTCTACACGCCCATCATCAATGTCGCCATGACAGATGGCGCCGAGCCGCAGGTCACGGTGGATGTGCAGCCGGGCGAGCCGACGCTGGTGGGCGAAGTGCAGATCGAGCTGGAAGGTTTCGAGTCCACCGCCGCCTCGCCCTTCGACAAGGAAGCGCTGAAGACGCGCTGGCTGCTGCCCAAGGGCGCCGTATTCCAGCAGGAAGCCTGGGAAAGCGCCAAGCGCTCCATCCTGCGCTCGGTGGTGCAGACGCGCTATCCGCGCGCGCAGATGACGGAAAGCGAGGCCGTGGTCGATCCGGAAACGCGGGTGGCGCTGCTGCGCGTGAAACTGGAAAGCGGCCCGGAAATGCGCTTCGGCGAGCTGCGCATCGAAGGCCTGCGCCGCTACCCGGAATCGGCGGTGCGCAACCTGAACCAGATCAAGCCGGGCGATTACTACGACGAAGCGGCGCTGCAGGCCTACCAGTCGCGCCTGCAGGACACGGGCTACTTCTCCGGCGTGGAAGTCAGCGCCGACCTGTCCGCCGTGCTGGGCGAGCAGATGGAGGCGGCCGAGGCGAAAAACGAAGGCTTGCCGCAGCCGGATGCGATGGCGCCGCTGCCGCTGCTGGTGCGGGTGATCGAGAACAAGCGCAAGAACGCCAGCGTGGGCCTGGGTTTCTCGACCAACACCGGCTACCGCGTGTCGGGCGCGTACGACGACCTCTCCATCTTCGGCCTGAAGATGAAAAGCGCGCTGACGCTGGAACAGAAGAAGCAGACGGCGCGCGGCGACTTCTACTTCCCGACCACCGCCGACGGCTACACGGACAGCTTCGGCGCGGCGCTGGAACGCAAGGATATCGAGGGCGAGATCACGCGCACCGCGTCCATCAACGGCAAGCGGGCCTGGGGTACGCCGCTGCTGGAACGCAGCATCTCGGTCGAGCTGCTGACGGAACAGAAGACGGTGGCCGGGGTGGAATCCAGCAATGCGCGCAGCTTGCCGCTTACCTATGCCGTCACCTGGCGCAAGCTGGACAACCTGATCTTCCCGACCAAGGGCTATGTGCTGAACGCCACGCTGGGCGGCGCATTGCTGCCGATCCTGACCGATGAAAAATTCGTGCGCGGCACGGCGCGCGGCATCATGTACCGTCCGCTGGGCGTAAAGAGCACGGCCATCCTGCGCGCCGAACTCGGTGCACTGGGCTCGGTGCACAAGGACGGCGTGCCGGCAACCTACCTGTTCCGCGCCGGCGGCGACAACTCGGTGCGCGGCTACGCCTACCAGGAGCTGGGCGTGAAGGAAGGCGACGCCACCGTCGGCGGCCGCTATCTGGCCACGGCCAGCGCCGAATACCAGTACTGGTTCCGTCCCACCTGGGGCGCGGCGGTGTTCTATGACGTGGGTAACGCAGCCGACTCGCTGTCCGGCATTCATCCGAAGTCGGGCTACGGCTTCGGCGCCCGCTACAAGAGCCCGGTGGGGCCGATCAATGTCGATCTGGCTTATGGTCACGCGGTGCGCAAGGCGCGCCTGCACTTCTCGCTGGGGTTCACTTTCTGATGGATAAGCACGATATTCCAGGTTCGCAGCAGGAAGCAGCGGCGCCGCGCCCGCCACGGCGCTGGCTGCGCCGCACGCTGACCGGCAGCGCCGTGGCCGTCGCGCTGCTGGGCGGCGGCGTGTGGCTGCTGGGCCGCGAAGCCACGCTGCAGCAGATCGTGGCGCAGGTCGAACGCGCCAGCGGCGGCAATATCGCCGTGACCGGCGTGACCGGCTCGCTGTATGGCCGCATGCACATTGCGCGCATCGTGTACCGCAGTCCCGAGAGCGTGCTGACCATCGAGAATGTGGACATCAACTGGTCGCCGCTGCAGTATTTTTCCGAAGGCGTGGCAATCAGCGAGCTGCATGCCGCCAGCGCGGTGCAGCAGACGCTGAAGCCATCCAGGCCGGCCGAGATGCCGCTGTCGCTGGCGCCGCCGTTCCGGCTGCACGTGGCCGATGCGCGGCTGGAACGTTTGTCGCTGCTTGGCCTGGACGGTTCGCGCAACGATGTTTCCACCGTGCGGCTGCAGCTGTATGGAGACAAGCAGCACTGGCAGGTGAGGAACGCCAGTGCAGTGACGCAGATCGGGCGCGTCGATGCGAATGCGGAGATTGCGGCCGGCAGGCCGTTTGCGCTAAGCGGTGCGGCCAGCCTGACGCAGATCCTGGCACCGGCTGCCGGACAGCCGGCGCGCCTGGCCGCGGCGCTGAGCGGCGACCTGAACACGCTGACCGCCAGGATCACCGGCACCTCGCCCAACGCCAACGGCAACGGCGTGCTGCTGCTCGCCCCCTTCGATCCGGTCATCCTGCGCTCGGCAAAACTGCAGGCGCAGGGCGTCGATCCCTCCCGCTTCGATCCCGCCTGGCCGCAGGCCAGCCTGAACATGGCCGTGGACGCGGCCATCGCTCCCGGCCAGAAAATCTCCGGCAGCGTGAACATCGTCAACAGCGGCACGCCCGGCCCGCTCGACCGGCAGCTGCTGCCGCTGAAAGCCGTCAGCGCAACACTGGGCGGCACGCTGACCGTGTCCGCCATCACGGACGCGCTGATCGACTTCGGTCCCGCCGGCAAGTTCACCGGCGGCGGCAATATCAAGCGCACCGCCTTCGACAGCGCCATCGAGACCGCCGCCTTCCGCCTGCATACCGACAGGCTGGATCTGAACGCGCTGCACTCCAGCGCCAACAAGACCGCCATCGCCGGCGATATCGCCGCCGAAAGCACCGGCAAGGTGCACAGCGTAAGCGCCGCGCTGGCCGAAAAGAACCTGCGCCTGGATGCCCGCGCCACGCTGCAGGACCTGCTGCTGACGATTTCCCAGGCGCGCCTGCAGGCAGGCAAAGGCAGCATCGCACTGAGCGGCCAGGCCAGCCTGAAGGAGGACAAGGCGTTCAAGGCCAATGCGCTGGTCAGCAAATTCGATCCGTCCGTGCTGGGCGCGTATCCAGCGGCCGACCTGAATGCGGAGGCGCAGGTGAACGGCAAGCTGGCGCCGGACTGGCATGCGGCGGCGACCTTCACGATCAAGCCGAGCCGGCTGATGAACCAGGCGCTGTCCGGCGGCGGCAAGCTGCAAGCGGATGCAAAGCACATCAGCGGCATCGACGCGCAGCTGGCCTTCGGTCCGAATACCGCGACCTTGCGCGGCGCCTTTGGTACTGCGGATGAAAAGCTGGCTTGGCAGGTGGACGGCAAGCAGCTGTCCGCGCTGGACAGCCGCCTGCAGGGGATGCTGACCGCGTCCGGTACCGCCAGCGGCGGCTATGCCGCGCCGCGCACCACCTTCAGCGTGGAATCGCGCGCCCTCGCCTTCTCGCCGCCTCCCGCCGGCCCCGCGCCGGCCGCCAGGCCTGCCGCTGCTGCAACGTCCGCAGCACCCGCTTCCACCACGCCCGCCAGCCCTGCCAGCGCCGGCGACAGGACTGCTGCGGCTGCGGCATCGGATGCCGCCTCGCGCAAGGCCGCCGCCATCGTCGCCTCTGCCGCCGCGCAGGATCCGGCCGCGCGCTCCCGTCCTGCAGGCGCCGCGGCGCCCGGCAGCGCGCAGCGCGTGCGCAACGCCGAAGGCATCATCAAGGCCGACGGCGAAATCTGGCTATCCGGCGCCGGCGCCCGGCGCACCCCGGAATTCAGGCTGGCCGGCAGCGCCAGCAAGCTGAACCCTGCCGCCTTCGGCGCCCCAAGCTCCGGCAGCGTGAACGCCGACTTCAGCGCCAGCGGCAAACTGGCGCAGGCATGGAGCGTGAACGGCGACCTGCGTATCCAGCCGCCATCCACACTCGGCACCGCGCCGCTGTCCGGCTACGCGAAGATGGCCGCCACCAGCGTCCACGTCGAAAGTGCCGACGTCGATCTGCACCTCGGCCCGAACGTGATCCAGGCCAGGGGCGGCTTCGGCGGCGCCAGGGACCGCCTGGACTGGAAGATCGATGCGCCCCAGCTCGCCAGCCTCGGCGCCGACTTTGCCGGCGTGCTGCGCGGCACCGGCTACGCCGCCGGCAGCACCGACAAGCTGACCCTGGGCCTGAGCATGGACGCCAGCGCCCTGCGCCTGCCCGGCCAGCAGCGCCTGGCGGCCATGAAGGCCAGCGCCACCATCGGCGTCTCAAGCGTGGAAGCAGCGCGCACGGCCACGCGGCGCGGCGCAGGCGCGGCCGCTTCGGACAGCACCCCGAGCCTGACCATCGGCACGAACGATCCGCTGACGGCCGATATCGAGATCCAGAACTATTCCGCTCCCGGCGGCGTGGAAATCAGCCGCGCGCGCCTGCAGGCGCAAGGCACGGGCGGCGCGCACACGCTGCAGCTGACTGCCACCAGCCCCGAGTTCGACGCGGCCACCAGCTTGCGCGGCGCCCTCGCCAGGGATAGCTGGGCCGGCGTCATCGAGACGCTGCAGAACAAGGGCCGCTTCGCCCTCACGCTGCAGGCGCCGGCCAGGCTGCGCGTGGCCGGCGCAGACGGCCACGGCCTCGCCGGCCTGGCCAAACCCGAACAGCTCGCGCTCAGCGCCGCCACGATCAAGCTGCCGGAGGGCCAGATCCGCATCGACTCGCTGGAAAAGGATGGCGCCAGGTGGCGCAGCAAGGGCCAGGCCAGCGGCGTGAACGCCAGCTACCTGGCGCAGTTGTCGGAGGCATGGCGCAGCAACGTCGCCAGCGACATGACCCTGGGCGCCGACTGGGCGCTCGACCTGGCGGCGCCGCTGGCCAGGGGCGCCGCGCCCGCACTGGACGGCTACCTGCACCTAGCGCGCGAAAAAGGCGACATTACCGTCACCGGCGGCAGCAAGCCGATTCCGCTCGGCCTGCGCACGCTGGATGCGCGCCTGACCGTGCAGGGCAATGCGCTGCGCGCCCAGGCGGAGCTGGACGGCACGCGCACCGGCCAGTCGAAGCTGACGGCAAGCGCCGTACTGCAGAACGGCCGCATTCCGAGCGACAGCCCGCTTACCGTGAGCGGCCATGTGGATATGCCGTCCATCGCCTGGCTGTCGCCGCTGGCCGGCATTGCAGGCCTGGAACTGGATGGCGCGCTGAAGGCCGGCTTCAGCGGCCAGGGCACCATCGCCAATCCGGCGCTGGACGGCGAAGTCAGCGGCGACAAGCTGGTGGTGAACTGGCCCGACCAGGGCATCCGCCTGCGCAACGGCCAGCTGCAAGCCCGTGTGGCGGGCGACCAGCTGCAGCTGCAGCGCCTGCGCTTCGACGGCAACAGCGGCAATGCACAGGCCGAGGGCTGGCTGCGCATTGCCAACGCCGAGGCGACCATGGATCTGAAACTGGTGGCGAACAAGCTGGAAGTGCTGTCGCGCCCCGACCGCACGCTGGTGCTGAGCGGGCAAAGCACGCTGGTGCGCGATGCCAGGCACTTCGCGCTGGACGGCAAGTTCCGCGCCGACCGCGCGCAGATCGAGCTGCCGTCGCTGGATGCGCCCACCATCAGCGACGACGTGGTCATTCTCGGCAAGGACAAGCCCAGCATGAAAGCCGTGGCGCAAGCCATGCCGCTGACCATGGACGTGGAAGCCGACCTGGGCGACGACTTCACCCTGCGCGGCAAGGGCATCGACGCCCAGCTGGCGGGCGCGCTGCGGGTGCGCATGGTGCAGGGCCGCGCGCCGCGCGTGAACGGCAGCATCCACGTGGTGAGCGGCACCTATGCGGCGTATGGCCAGAAGCTGGCCATCGAACGCGGCGTGATCAACTTCACCGGCGGCTACGACAATCCGGGCCTGAACATTCTCGCGGTGCGCAAGCGTCCCGAAGGCGAGGAACTGACCGAGACCAATGTGGAAGCCGGGGTGGAAGTGCGCGGCACCGCGCTGGCGCCGGTGGCCAAGCTGGTTTCCACGCCGTCGGTGCCGGACAGCGAGAAGCTGGCCTGGCTGGTGCTCGGCCACGGCATGGACGACATGGCCGGCAATGAAATGGGCCTGCTCGGTACGGCCGCCAGCGCGCTGTTCAGCGGCAAGGGCGGCGGCAGCCTGGCCAACAAGGTCGGACTGGACGAGCTGGGCGTGTCGCAGGCGAAAGGGCTGGAGAGCACCGTGGTGACGGTCGGCAAGAAACTCTCGTCGCGCGCCTACCTGAGCTTCGAGCAGGGCGCGGGCACCGCGACCAGCCTGGTCAAGCTGCGCTACAAGCTGAACTCGCGGATAACGCTGCAGTTCCAGACCGGCACCAACAACGCGCTGGACGTGCTGTACACCTGGGCCTTCGACTAAGCCAGTTCCGGCTTATGGTCGGGCACCGGATCTTCCTGCTGCACCGGACTGTGCGGATGGTGCGGATGTGCTGGTTGCGGCTCCGGCGCCGGCTCGTCCACAGGGACGGGCAGGTCCGGCGCGCGATGGGCGTGAACTGGGGGTTTGTCCATGACTTGGCTCCCTTCGGATCTGGGCACGAGAGGCTATTTTACGCCGCAATGTACAATCGCTCTTTTTCGACACACACAAGCCGTCCATGGAACTGACCGTTACCACCGTTGTCCTGCTGATCCTGATTCCGCTGCTGGTGTGGCGCGTGTACATGCGCCTGAAGATGCTGTTTGCGCGGCAGGAATCGGTCATGTGGCGGCACTGGTCGAGCACCCTGTTCTTCCCCGTCGTGCTGGCCTCGGCCGCCAGTTCCATGCTGGCCAACCCGCCGGCCCTGTCCATGCTGGGCGGTGCGGTGGTGATCGGCGGCTGGCTGGGCGTATATGGCCTGAAGAAGACGCGCTACGAAATCAACGAACGCGGCTTCTTCTTTACCCCGCCGCTGCGCGTGGCCATGGTCATCAGCCTGCTGTTCCTGGCCCGTGTGCTGCAGATTGCGGTCGAGTTCTATATCAACCGCCAGTCCGAAACGCCGCACATCATCCGCCATGACGTGGTGATGCAGCATCCGTCCACAGTCATTACTTTCGGCTTGCTAGTCGGATACTTCGCGCTGTACTCGATCGGCATGATCCGCTGGCGCCTGCAGCACAAGGCGCTGCGCGGGGAGGAGTAAGCTTGTTGTAAGTTCACACCTGAACAGATGTCTTTTGCCTGAAACGGGAGTATCCTCGTGGAAAATAATTCCAACGAGAAACTTCCATGACTATCTACGACAAGACCGTCAAGGGGCGGGAGGAGATTGCTTCGCGCTGTTATCACCTTGCGCCGCGAGTGCGCTCGCTGCTGGTGATGATCGATGGCCGCCACAGCATCGAGGAGCTGCTGCCCAAGGTTGCGGGACTCGGCATGACCGAGGCCAATGTACAGACGCTGCTCGACGAGGGATTCATCGAGCTGGCGAAGCCGAGCTTCGTGCCGGCGGAGCCGGAACCGCTGCCGCCCGATCCGGCCACCATTGCCGAGCAGTTCAAGGCGGCCTACGCCTACTACACGCGCACCATCAAGCCAACCCTCGGCATCCGCGGCCTGAACCTGCAGCTGAAGGTCGAGAAGGCGTCCAGCCTGGATGAGCTGCGCGAACTGCGCATCCCCTTCTTCGAGATGGCCGTGCGCGCCAAGGGCCGGCCGGCCGCGCTGCAGCTGCGGCGCGAGCTGGACGAGATCTTCGGCATGCCTCAGCCCGTGGAAAGCTGAGCGCGCGGCTCGGCCAGCGGCGCGCCATTGCGTTCGGCGCGGAAGCGGGCCGACGCGGCATACACGGCACGCCGCACGCGGTTGATGGAGCCGAGCGGACGGTGTGCGGCCAGGCAATGCCAGGGATTGAACTGCATGCCATCGTCGATCTGCACCGACCAGCCATGCGTCCATGCTTCCTGCGGCGGCGCCGTGATGCGCGCCACCGCCACCCAGGGCGCTTTCCACTCGACCGTTGAATCCTCGACCGGCATGGCCGCCAGGTCGGTGCACAGCTGCACGCGCAGCTCCCATTCCGCTGCGCGGCGCGCCATGAATTCGACCACGGCGCCGCGCAGGCCGTTCGGCTTGTGCTCCAGCTCGACCTTTTCATCCTTCAGCGCGGCCAGTTCCGGCGACACCGGCGCCAGCGACAGCTTGGCCATGTAGGGGCCGTACAGCAGCGGCGTCTGCGTGAAATAGGTTTCGCCCAGCGGATGGGTTTCCGCCTGGCCGCCCATCGACTTCAGCCTGGCGCTTTCCACGCCCACCGCTTCCAGCGCCTTCTCGGTGCCGCGCAGGGCCGCCGACAGGGCTTTCTTCAGGCCGGGCGCCTTGTCGGTGGTCGCCGCCAGCAGTTTCAGGCTGCCGAGGAACTGCTTTGCGCTGGGGGCGAGGAAGGCCGGGCCGTTGACCATGACGAAGTCCTGGGTGACGTCGCCGGCGCCGTCGGGCAGGCGTTCACCCGGCACGCCGATGACCTTGATGGCCATGCCGCGCGGAGTGGAGACCTTGTCGTCGAGCAGGTCGCCAGGGGTGGTCGAGAGGCGCATGATGACGGGATATTCGCCGGCAGCGGCAAACAGGCCCTGCGCGTATTCCGGCGGCAGGCCGGGCAGCACGCGCAGCTGGCCGCGCAGCAGGCCGTGGCTCTTGGCGTGCACGCCGCGGTGGGCGTGGCCGGTGTCCTTATCGACGGTGGCGGCAATATCGCGCATCGACTCTTCGATGCCGGCGATGGTCGCGGCCTCGTCCTCCTCCCTGACCTCGTATGAGGGATCGTAAGGGAGCGGCTGCTGCGGGTGGCTGGTGGGAAATTCCATGGCGGGTCCTCGGCTATTGAGCGGATTGGCTGAGTGGCGGATGGACCATCATGGCCGGCCTGCCAGGCCGCGTCTGTGGCGGCGCGCACGCAAGCGCGGCGCTGGCGTAAAAGTTCATCGCGCTGGAGCGTAAAAAAACCCGGGAGGTCCCGGGTTTGGTTTGATTATGCCGCCTGCTGCTGGCGGCGCTGCAGCACGAAGATCGGCTGCGCCCACTGCGTATCCTTCTTTTTCTTGCTCGTGATGAGTGTCAGCTCCGAAGGATCGTACACGTCGGTATTGTGCGTCAGCGGCGTGGTCATCAGGTACTGGGCGTCGGTGTTCTTCAGGAACTCGCCGACCAGCTGGATGTTGCGAATGTCCAGGTGGGCGAACGGTTCGTCGATGAACACGAAGCCGCCCGAGCCTTCGTCGGACTTCAGCAGGCCAATCAGCAGCACCAGCGATTTCATCACCTGCTGGCCGCCGGAGGCTTCGCCGTCGTTCATGCCGATCACGCCCTTGCCATCGAACTTGAAGCGCACATGCAGGCCGGCCTGCGCCAGCAGCAGGTCGTCGTTTTCCAGCTTGACCGGATCGGCGTGCACTTCGATATTGGCCAGCTGGCCCAGTTCCTTGATGTTGGCCGTATAGGACTTGATCGTGTAGCGCAGGCGCTCGATGTAAGCGCCGCGTGCATTGGCCGTGGCTTCGATGGCGCGGTTGTTCTGGTAGCGGCGCTCCTCGGTTTCCGTCTTGCGGTTCGAGAGCTGGTCGTTCAGGCGCTGGTACTGGTCGATAACGGTCGCATCCAGCTCCCAGTCGTCACGCGCCAGCGAGCTCTGCAGGCTGGCGATACGCAGATCGACCTGGTGCGCGTTCTGATGCTGGGTTACCAGGGCCTGGCGGCGTGCCGGACGCTTCCAGGCCGGCGGCAGATGGCGCCACTGGCGGCGCAGCGCCAGCAGTGCACGGGCGTGGTCGGAGCGCTGGTCGAGCTGGCGCTTGTGGTTCAGGCGCATGCCCGCTTCCGCTTCCGACAGCGCCATCCGCGCCGACTGCCAGGTGGTATCGGCGCGGGTACGGGCCACGGTAGCGTTCTTCATCAGGCCTTGCAGCTCGCCCAGGCGGCTGCCGACTTCCAGCCGTTCGGCGCGCAGCGGCACCAGGGCGCGGGCGGCTTCGTCGAATTCCTCGGTGCGGGCCGACAGCTCCTTTACCGCATCCACGCCGGCCACGCGCGCCTTCAGGGCACTGGTCTCGGAAGCCAGCTTGGAAATCTGCAGCGTGAACTTGTCTTCTTCCGCTTCCAGCGACGGCAGGTTCTTCTGGATCGCGTCCATGCGCTGGGTCTTGCCGGCGGAACCGAAGCGGTAGCGCGCGGCTTCAACGAACAGCGAACGGCCGCCGCGGCGTTCCTTGTGGTAGGCGTCCGGCGTGATCCATTCCTCGATATTGCCCAGCTTGGCGCCGTCTTCCACCGACTCCACGCGCGTGATGCGCGACAGCTGGTCGATCAGCCACTCCGGCGCCAGGCCGCTGAAGCGCACCACCGACAGCAGGCTCTGGTTCTTCGGCTCGTGCGCCTTCACGCAATCGGGCACGATGAAGTGGCGATAGCGCTCCTTCTCGGCCAGGCGGTAGGCGGCGGCAGCGTCGGAGGCGCGTTCCAGCAGCACCACCGAGGCATAGCCGCCTAGCACGCCTTCCACTGCACCCTGCCATTTCGGATCGGTGACTTCCACGATGTCGGACAGCATGGCGTGCGGGATGTTCGCATCGCGCAGCGCACGGCGCATGGCGCGTACATTGTCCGGCTCCGGCATGGCGGTCTTGCCTTGCAGGGCGGCGATGGTGGCCTTGTCCTGCGCGATACGGGCCGAGACAGCGTCGCGCGAGCCGCGCAGCTTGGCCAGTTCGGCTTCCTTGCCTTCCAGCGCGGCGATGGCATCGGCCACGTCGGCGCCCGCTTCGGCCGCCAGCTTCTGCAGGCGCTGCTTCTGCTCGGCCAGCGATTCCAGCGGCTTGACCCTGGTGTTGACCTGGTTCAGGCGCGACTGCAGCGCGGTCTGCTCCTGCTCCAGCAGGGTTTCCTGCTGCTGCGCGTCCTGCAGCGCCCTGGCCTGGCGCGCCAGTTCATTGCGCTTCTCGGCCAGTTGCGCGTCCGCCTGCGCCAGCGGCTTGCGCGCTTCGCGCAGCTGCTTGCTGACATTGCCGGACTTTTCGCGCGCCTCGTGATACTCCAGCGACGGCAGCACTTCTTCCTGCAGGTTGCGGCGTTCCTTGTGCAGGGTTTCCCACTGGTGGTAGTTGGCCACGCGCAGGCGCAGCCCTTCCAGGTTCGTCTTCGAACTTTCCAGTTCCGCTTCGAAGCGTTTCAGCTCTTCCTCGGTGTCGCGCTGGTGGCGCTTCGCCTCGTCGTAGGCATCCAGCACTTCCTTGTCGCCGAAGACCTGGAACACCAGGTCCAGCAGCTGGCGCGGCGAGTATTCGCACAGCTTGTCCGTTTCGCCCTGCTCCAGCGCCAGCACTTTGGCCATGGCCGGCGACAGGCCCGCCTGCGCCAGGCGCTTGCGGTAGTTTTCCACGCCCAGCCAGTCGTTGGCTTCGGTCACTTCTTCGATGTCCACATTCCCCGGACGCATCAGGTACTGGCGCTTCCAGTCGCCGCCGTTCTTCTGCACCTGGCAGAACAGGGTCACTTCATCGTCGGCAAAGAAACCGCTGTGGCGGAAGGGACGGTTCGAGAGCTGCTTGCCGACGGCGCGGTTGTCCACCACGGCGCGCAGCCAGGCGGTCTGCTGGCCGCTGTGGCGCGCGTAGTGCTTGTAGGTGCGGCCCATCGAGCAATCGAGGCCGAACAGGGTACGCATCGCGTCCAGCAGGGTGGTCTTGCCGGAGCCGTTCTGGCCGGCGATGGTGATGATCTTGGCGTCGAGCGGAATGTTCTTGATGCGCTGCCAGTAGTCCCAGTGGACCAGTTCGAGAGATTTGATGTGGAACATGGATTAACCCTCGTTCGGTGTATCGGTAGGTGCGGCATCGTCTTCGACGGCAGCAGCGTTATCGATGGCGGCGGCCGCCTCGGCCAGCACTTCGCGCGGGATGTGCACCACCTGCGCCGGCGCGCGCTTGAACACATCGGCCAGCGCGCCGTTGATGATGCGCTCCTTGAGCAGGTCGGTATCCATCAGCAGGTCCAGCAGCGGGCCTTCGACGATGATGTCGCCGCGCCGCTCGATGAAACCGAGCTTGCCGAGGATGCCCAGGTTCATGTCCATGCGGGTCTTCTTGCCCAGCTTGTCGCCGAAGTCGGCCAGCAGCGCCTTGTACGGGATGCCGATCGAGGTGTCTTCCGCGCGCGGCACCGGCTTCTCGGTGCCGAACATATCGTTCTGGTCATCGTCGGCCGCCTGGTGGGTTTCCTGGCGTTCGCGCTTGGGCAGGATGATCAGCGCCCACAGCACCACCAGCAGGGCCACGCCGTCGCGCGCCAGGCCGAAATTATTGTTCTGCCATACGTCGCGCGCGCCGAAAATCTTCGGCTCGATGGTGCGGTGCAGGGCCAGGGTCACGTGGTCGGCATACACGTTGTCCAGCAGCTTCAGGCCGCAGGCGGTCAGGCGCGCATCCACCTCGGCGCGGAACAGTTCATCGGACAAAGCGCGCTTGACCAGCTTGTCGTCGCGGCGCAGGGTCTGATGCGTCATCAGGCGCGCGATCAGGATTTGGGAATCGTCATTCATCGGCCTTGCCGCTTTCATCTTTCAGTTCGAGGGACAGCGCAGCCAGGGATATGGCGGCGATCTCAAGGTCGGGCAGCTGGATCATTTCATCCTGCGGCTGGAAGCGCACCGGCAGGCGCGCCAGTTCGGCGGTCGCCCCCTGCATCGACGATTCGGCCTCGTCGCCCAGCAGCGGCAGCAGCGAGGCGCGGTAGGACGCCACCGCGAACGACGCCGGCAGCAGCGCTTCGTGCGCCTGCACGGCGCGCGGCGACTCTTCGGCCACGCTCGGGAAGTTGTTCAGCTGTGCGAAGTCGGACAGGCGGGCCAGCCAGTCGTCCAGCTCCTTCTGCATGGCCGGGTTGTCGTTGATCGTGGTCGGCGCATCCTGGCCGGCAGGCAGGCCATTCAGCCCGTTATTGTTGGCACGTTCGGTCATTAATTCTGTTTCTGCTACGTCGATCATTTCTGCGGGCGTGATGAACAGCGGCTTCACCGGCTGGTCGATCGCGTCCTGCGCCAGCGAGGACAGGTCCTCGTGCGCCAGCAGCCAGCGCTTGATGTCCGTGGTGGACAGGCCGGACTGGCCCAGGTGCACGCGCTGGCGTTCGATCTGGTTCAGGGCGCGCGAGAACATGCCCTGCATATTCAGCAGCTGCGACTGGGCGCGGCCGATGGCCTGCGCCGCCTTGTGCGTCGCGGAATCCGCATTTTCGTCGGAGGTGATGGCGCGCAGGATCTCGCTGCCCTTTTCCACCCAGTCGCAGGCCTGGTGCCACTTGGCCTGCGATTCGCGCAGGCGGAACTCGGAACCGGAGGCGATGGCGTCGCGGAATTCCTCGGTCAGATCGACCAGGCGGCCCAGCAGGTGCTGCAGCTGCTCGCTGGTGATGCCGCCCACGGCCTGCGCGCCGGCCACCTGCGACAGCAGGAAGCCCATTTCGGCGTCGTCGTCCGGCTGGGCCAGCGCCAGCAGTCCGTCGATGGCGGACAGCACATTGCGCGCCATCGGCGTCACGCGGTACACCGTCTGCTGCGCATCCCAGGCCAGCAGGCCGTTCGAGCGCAGGCGGATCAGCACCGTTTCCAGGCTTTCCGGCAGCAGGTAGGCCAGCTTGGTATTGATGTCGGCGCGCGAATAGAACGAGGTCGAGGTGTCGTTCGCCAGTTCGCGCAGCACGAGCAGGCGCACCAGCACGCCCTCGAAGCCGCCGTGGAACAGGGCCGTGAAGACCTGCAGCAGAGGCTGGGCGCGCTTCAGGTGGAAGACTTGCTCAATCTCGTCTGCTGAAATGTGTGGCTGGAAGTGGGCCTGCAGGGCATCCTGCTGCTCTTGCTCAGTCGGGTTTGCGTCGGCAGCCGAGGCCGCACTTGCCATTAAGTCAATCATTGCACTCCGATAATCCTGATCCGCCTTGATGTTAGTTTGATATTTCTTGCAACCTTTGGCGGGGGCGTCAGTATATCAGGCCGGGTGTGGCTATTTGCGGTTGACTTTTTCCAGGAGTTGCTCGAAGGAATCGCCGTTCTCTTCCTGGTAGCGGATTTTGGCGGGATACCATTCCAGCGACGGGACCAGCCACAGATCGACCTGCTGCCCGTTGTCGCGCCTGGGCGGCAGGCGCACCAGGTGCACTGCCTTCACTTCGCCCATGGCAGTCTGCAGGTTTTCCGGACCGACCACCTTGAAAGTCCACACCTCGGCATCCTTGCGGCCGGCGGTCAGGAAGGACCATTCGCTGCCGGCCTTGAACTGGTCCGGCGCGTGGCGCGCCTGCGACACCAGCTGCCACTGCACGCTGCTGCGGTCCTGTTCGCCGCCCTTCAGCGGCTGCGGCGGCGTGTCGCCCTGGAATTCCAGCTGCCGGCCGGCGCGGTTGAAGGTGGTGGTGGTCGGGTCCTTGCGGATGCGCTTTTCATAGTAGGTGGACGGCGCCAGGCCGTAATCGTCGATGCCGCCCTCGCTGCGGTGCTCCAGCACCTTGCCGAACAGCCCGGAGCGGGCCTCGGTCAGCAGCGAGTACCTGCCCTCGCCCTGGCGCCAGGCCACGGTGCCGGTGCCGCTCAGGGGAATGCCGTGGTTGCTGCCTTTGACGGCGTACACCAGGTCGGCCGACGGCGGCAGGCTGACGCCGCGTTTCGCGGCGGCGCTGGCGGCCGCGCCGTCCTGGCCGCCGGCATGCGCCGCGCCGGCCATGGCCAGCGCCAGCATGGCGGCGGCGATCTTGCTGTTCATCTTACTGTTCATTGTTCATCCTGATCTTTTTCACGGTCTGCGTGGTTACCGCCCCATTTCCTTCGGTATTCCGGATCTGCACCGGATACCAGTACAGCGACGGCGCCAGCCAGATATCCAGCCGCGCGCTATAGCTGCCCGGCCGCGGCGGACGCGCCAGCCGCCACGTGACCAGCTTGCCCATGTCGGTTTCCAGTTCTTCCTCGCCCACCAGCTGGAAACGGTAGATGGTGGCGGCCCTGTCCTCGCCCACCAGGATGTCCACGTCGCTGCCGAACTGGTTGACGTCGGCGCGGCCGATGGCGGCCAGCTGGAAGGGCACGGTGGCCTTGTCCTGCGCGCCGGCCAGCAGCGGGAAGGATTTCTCGCTGGCCGAGAAGGTGATGCGCCGCTCCTCCTGGTTGAAGTGGGTCGCCGTTTCCGGGCGGCCGCGGCGCTTCTCGCGCATCGTCACGGGCGCAATGCCCGCATCGTCGATGATGCCTTCGCTGTTCAGCGTCAGCAGGTTAACGCGGAACAGCACGGTGATGCCGACATCCAGCCCCACCTTGTAATTGCTGCCGTCGGTCTGCCACGCCATGCTGGCCGAGCCGCTCCATTTCTTGCCGTCCGCGTCGGTGCGCTGCACATCCAGCTCGAAACTGGCGGACGGCGGTGGATTCACCCGGTAGCTGCGCACGCCGGGCGGCGGCGCCGCTTCCGGCTGCGCCACTTCCGGCTGGGCCGATTGTACTGCGCCCGGGTTTTGCGCAGCGCCCGACTGATCGGCGGCGGCGCTCTGCGGCTCGGGCGGCGCGCTGTCGGTGCCGGCCGGCGGCGGCTGCTCGGCCGCCGTGATGGCGCCGTCGTCCGCGGCTTGCGCTTCCGGCATGGGCTCGGGCGGCGGCGCGGGCGCCGCTTTCGGCGCCGCCTGGCGCGCACGTTTCGGCTTTGGCGCCGCCTGCGCCGGCTGCACGTCCGGCGGCGCCGGCGTGTCCACATGCTGCGGCAGCGCCAGGCGCAGCTCGGCCTGCACCACGGCCGGCGCGGTCCTGCGGCTGTCCTCCAGCAGGCCGATGCGCGAGACGAACCAGTCGATTGCCACCACGTGCAGAGCCGCCGTAGCCGCGCACAGGGCGAGCACGCGGCGGCGGCGGGAAAGGAAGGTGGCAAGCGTCATGGCCGCTAGTGTACCGTCTGGCGGCCCTGTTTCGCAGGTAGTGGGTTCAAACGCATAATGGCATAATCCCCTGACAACATTTCTGACAAGGTATTGCGCATGTCCCTCCTGCGTTCCCGCGGCCAGGCCGATTCCGGCAAGGTCGGCAGCGTCGAGCTGTTCTTCGACCTTATCTTTGCTTTTGCGGTGACCCAGCTCTCGCACATGCTGCTGAACGACATCAGCCTGACCACCGCCCTGCACGTGGCGATGCTGTTCTTTGCCACCTGGTGGGTGTGGATCTACACGGCCTGGGTCACCAATGTGCTGGATCCGGACAAGATGGCCATCCGCGCCCTGCTGTTCGTGCTGATGGTGATCGGCCTGATCATGTCGATCTCGATCCCGCACGCCTTCGGCGACAAGGGCTGGCTGTTCGCCATCACGCTGGTGGTGCAGCAGGTCGGCCGCAGCCTGTTTGCCGCCTGGGCCGTGCGCGAGCGCACCGGCCTGCGCCGCAATTTCATCCGCATCACGCTGTGGATGTGCATCTCGGCCACCTTCTGGCTGCTGGGCGCCGCCGCCGACCCGGCCCAGCGCGCCGGCGTGTGGGCCATTGCCATCGCCATCGAGCTGCTTGGCCCGCCGCTGTTTTTCTGGACCCCCGGCCTTGGCCGCTCCACCTCGGCCGACTGGAATATCGAAGGCAACCACATGTCCGAGCGCACCGCGTGCTTCGTCATCATCGGCCTGGGCGAATCGCTGCTGGTGACCGGCTCCACCTTTGGCGAGCTGCCCTTCAGCGCCGCCGGCATCGGCAACTTCCTGCTGGCCGTGCTGGGTTCCGTGCTGATGTGGTGGATCTATTTCAACCACGGCGCGGAAGACGGCCACCACCGCATCGTGCACTCGCACGACCCGGGCCGCTTCGCGCGCAACTCCTACACCTACCTGCACGTGCCGCTGATTGCCGGCATCGTGGTGAATGCGGTCGGCGATGAGCTGGTGCAGGCGCATCCGGAGCACGGCAGTCCGGGCGTGATGGCGGTCATTATCGCCGGGCCGCTGCTGTTCCTGCTCGGGACCATGCTGTTCAAATGGGTCACGCTGAAGCGCAGCTATCCGCCGCTGTCGCACCTGGCCGGCGTGATACTGATGGCCGCCCTGGCCCTGCTGGCGGTGCCGCTGCAGATGTCGCCGCTGGCCGCCGCCGCCGGCACCACCGCCATACTGCTGCTCGTTGCGGTATGGGAGACCTTCGTGCTACGCTAGCCTCCGACCTTGAGCCCCCTCTTTCCCGGAGATGATATGAGCAATCCGAATATGCCTGGTGCAGGTGTGATGAACGATACGCTGGACTTCGTGAAGACCCTGTGGGGCAGCATGGGCGTGCCGGGCATCGGCATGCCGGGTATGCCGGGCATTGCAGCGCCAACCTTGTCGGTGGATGACCTGGACAAGAAGATCAATGAACTGAAGGCGGTCGAGTCCTGGCTCAACCTGAACGCGACCATGCTGCGCAGTAGCATCCAGGCGCTGGAGGTCCAGCGCGGAACGATCGCGGCGTTGAAGTCGATGGGCCAGTCGCTGGCGGCCGCCGTGCAACAGCCGGGCGGTGCGGAGAAGATGCACTTCACCACGGCCAACTGGCCGCCCGCTTCCGCCGCCCAGAAATCTCAGCCGGCGGCCAGCGCCGAAGGCGCCGGCAAGGCAGCAGAGAAGCCGCAGGCCACGCCGGATGCCACTGCCGCAGCGGCAGCGCAGATGGCCAATCCGGCCATCTGGTGGAATCTGCTGCAGGAGCAGTTCAAGCAGGCCGTCAGCACCGCCATGGCCGCCGATCCGGCGCAAGCCGCGGCCGATGCCGGCGCAAGCGATAACACGGACGACGACGCAGCCAAAGCCACGGCCGCGCGCAAGTCCGCCGCCAAGCGGCCCGCCAGGCCCAAAAACGGCAACTGAGCTAGTTCAGCCGCTGAATGCGGATGGCTGAAATCAGGCCCTCCGCATCGCGTTCCACCTTCATGATATTGATCAGGCCCTCCTCTTCCAGCGCCTGCGCCGCCGCGTGGGCGGACTGGAAACTGGCGACCGTGTCGCCGCGCGCCGAAATCGGCCTTACCCAGGCCATGGCTCCGACCTTCATCTTGTTATAGACCTCTTTGGCGATATCGCGCATGGATCACTCCTTATTGGGTCAACACAGCTGATTTGCTGTTTCGCTTGCTCATTCGCCGGACACCTGCCCGTCGAGGGCAGCGTCCACCTCCGCTTCAAACTGTTCCGGTGAGGCCGCACGGCCCGGCACCAGCAACTGCAGTTGCTCGATCAACTGGGCGAAACGCTGCTGGTTCGGCGCGATCTTATCGACGTGCATCAGCACCCCGTTCGCCTCCATCATCAGCAGCTCGTCGTAGCCTTTGTCCTGCATATGCGAAATCAGGATCTGCGCCGAATTGAACAGGATACGCAGGTTGTTCGGCAACGCCTGGCGCGCTTCGCGCATCCAGGCCACGGCTTCGTCCAGCTTGTTGGTCTTCCACAGCAGCACGCCCTTGTTCATCATCTCCGCCGCTTCCTTGCGCGAGGACTTGATCAGGGCCGCGCCCTCCTCGCCCATGCGCGCCTTGTCGAAGATGCGCTGAACGTCGTCATGCAGCAGCTGGTTATCGTGGTTGTTGCGCACCACGTAGCACAGCAGCTCCACCGGCGCATCCTTCACCCCGACCGCAAACAGCAGGGTTGCCATTTCCAGGCAGGTCGGCGTATCGGGACGGTCGCGGTCGCGCTTCAGCATCTCCTCCAGCTCATCGCCCGACTTGCGCGCACGCCGGTAGTCACCGCTTTCATGATAGACCAGGCCTTCGGTGATTTTGGCGCGCAGATGCACCAGCTCGCCGGGAAAGTCGCGCATGGCGATCGAGAGCAGCGCCAGCGCCTCCTTCGGATCGTTCTTCTGGCCGCAGACGCGCGCCAGGCCGAAGTAAGCGTCCACCGTTTTCAGGATCGAGTATTCACCTACCGCCAGGCATTTGCGGAAAGCCTTCTCGGCCAGCGGGATATTGCCCAGCTTGAGCGCGGCGTTGCCGAGGTTGCGCTGGCGCGGCACGGAATTCGGCGACAGCTTGGCCGCCCGCTCCAGCACTTCGCAGGCTTCCTCCTGCTTGCCGATATTCTGCAGCGAGGTCGCCAGCTGGTCGTAAGCGTCGATATAGAAACGGTTTTCCGAGATCACGCTGGAGAACATCTGGCGCGCCGCATCGTGGTCGCCGTTCGCCATGCGGATCTTGCCGACGCCGGTGCGTGCCCAGTTGTACTCGCGGTCCTGCAGCAGCTTTTCGTACACGTCCTTTGCCAGATCGGGCTCGCCCGCTTTCAGCAGCAGGGCCGCCTTCATGCGCAGCAGATCGGCTTCGTGCAGCTTGTGGCTGGCCACCTGCGTGTCGCACAGGCGGGCGGCGCGCAGGAAGTCCTTTTCCAGGTACACCTGGTCGATCTCGCGGAAGATCTGCTTCTTCTGCCATACGCGGTTCAGGCGCGTCAGCAGCACGCCTTCGGTAATGGGCTTGATCAGGTAGGCGTCCGGCTGGTGTTCGGCGGCGCCCATCACCGCTTCCACGCTCTTCTCGGCGGATACCATCAGCCACACGCTGCTGGGCGGCAGCAGATGCCGCATGCGCACCTCCTCCAGCACATGCTGGCCGTTCTTGCCTTCGCCCAGATTGAAGTCGCACAGCACCACGTCATAAGGCATGCGCTGCAGCAGGCCGATCGCCTCGCCGCCGCTGGACGCCTGGTCGATATGCCGCGCACCGAGGCTGCGCAGCGACTCGCGCAGCAGCTGGCGCACGCCGACGAAATCGTCAACGATCAGGTAGCGCTTTTCGGCCCAATCGACGCCGGCCGTTTCAGGAGCAGGTGTAATCATGGAAGGCGCAGGATGATGCAGCCGCCGCCCAGCGTGCCGCCATTCTCAAGGCTGATGCTGCCCTGGCGTCCGCGGTGCTTGTGGCTGCGCGCTACCTCGCTGGCGAAGTAGAGTCCCAGCCCGCTGCTGTTGGTGAGGAAGTTGATGCCCTGTCCCACCAGCGTGCCGGCTTCCAGCATCGACGGCGGGAAGCCGATGCCATTGTCTTCGATGCGGATTTCCAGCATGCCGTCGTTTTCCGCGATGCGCAGGCGCACCTTGTCGTGGGTATAGCGCACGGCGTTGTTGATGGCATGGGCCAGCACGCCGAGGACGAGGTCTTCGTCCAGCGTCCAGATCAGGTCTGGCGGGAATTCGCTTTCCAGCGCAATGCGCTTCGACTGCAGCAGCACGCGCTGGCTGCCGGCCAGTTGCTCGACCAGTTCGCGCACCTGGATGGTGTGCGGGTCGAAGGGGTAGCCGGGTTTGCCTACCTGCTTGTACAAGGCAAGCAGCTGGATCAGGTTGTCGTTCAGGCGCCTGGTCTGGTACAGCATGTGCGCCATTTGCGGGTAGGCCGGGTTGTCTTGTGCTGCGCCCTGGGATTGCACGAGGAGATTCTCCAGCGTGCCACTGAGGACGCTGATCGAATTTTTCATGTCGTGCACAGTCGATGCCAGGAACATGAACAGCTCGGGCGAGCCCGGTTGATCTTCCATGAATTCTCCCGCGATGTGGGTCGGGTTCATTATAGCTTGCGGCGGGCTTTGATGACGAAGCGCGCAGGGTCGAGCGCGGCGGCCAGTGTTGTTTCCAGCGGCAGCGGTTCGTGTTCGAGCTGGCTGGCCAGCAGCTCGGCGGCCAGCGGCGCCCAGATCAGGCCGCGGCTGGCGTAGCCAAGCAGGGTGTAGATGCCGTCGTGGCGCTGCACGTCGCGCAGACGTTCGGCTTTCCCCTGCGCCTGATAGTCGGGCAGCGCGCCGACCAGCGGCAGGCGGTCGGGCGCCATGCTCCGGAAGCCGACGCGGCCGGCCAGCGCGAAGCCGCCGGCCGCGTCCGCACTGCCGGCGGCAATGCGCGCTGCGCCAAGGATTTCCTCTGCCCGCGCCAGGTTCTCCTGCTGGCTCTCTGAACGCAGCGCCGCGCCTTCATCGCGGTCATAGGTCGCGCCAACGCTGGTGATGCCCTGCACCGGCGGCGTCATATAGGCTTCCCGACAGACGACCATCGGCAGCTGCGGGAAAGCCTGTGCCGGCAGATGCGTAACCTGGCCGCGCATGGTGTACAGCGGCAGCTCGGACGCCTGCCCGATGCGCGTGGCGCCGGCGCCGTTGGCCAGGATGACCACCGGCGCGCTGGCCAGATCGCGTCCATCGGCGGCGGCAACGCGCCAGCCGCTGCCCGCGTCGTCCCGCTGCAGCATGATCGCCTCGGCGTGGAATATGCGCGTGAGGCGCTCGCCGCAGGCGGCAAGCATGGCGCGGCATACGGATGCCGGGTTGGCCCAGCCGCCCTGCTCGAACAGCCAGGCGCCGTATGGCGTTGCGTTGCCGAGAAGCCGGCCCGCTGCGGCGGCGTCCAGCCATTGCACGAACTCCGGCGGGTATTGCCAGGCCGCGGCGACCTCGCGCTGCAGTGCTGCGTGTTCTGCGTCGCGCGCCAGTTGCAGCACGCCGCACTGGTCGCCGAGGACGGGCTTGCTGCCATCGGCTGCCAGCCCGCCGATCCGCCGCCAGGCGCGCATGGCGTGCAGGTAGGCCGCGCGCGTGAGGCGGGTCGGGATGTTGTCGTCTTTCGATAGCAGCGGCATGAAGATGCCGGCGCGGTTGCCGGAGGCTTCCTGTGCCGGCTCCTGGTGCCGCTCGATCAGCGTTACCTGCCAGCCGCGGCTGGCCAGCCGCTCGCAGGCGGCTGCGCCGGCAACCCCGGCGCCGATGACGATGGCGCGCCGTTCCGGCGCGGGAGGCTGCGGCGGCTGCGGTTTGCGGCTCGTGTATTCAGCCTGCACCCAGCCTTCCGCTGCTGCGCTGGCGAGCGCGGTAAAGCCGGCGGCTTTGAGCGCGCGCAGCTGCTGCTCGTCCGGCGCATGCAGACGCAGCGTGGCGCCAGGCGCCGCCAGGCGCGAAAGCGCGCGCATGGCGTCCAGTGGCTCGGGGAGGATGAACGCGTTCACCCGCGCACCGATTTCGGGCAGCCATCCGGCCGCCGTGCCGCCCACCAGCAGATCCAGCGTGACATTGCCGTCCAGCGCCAGCCGGTGCAGGCCCGGCACGGCCACCGGCCACGCGGCGCGCACATCGCCCGGCGCATCCGCGGCCAGTGCCGGCAGCAGCGGCGCAATCGCGATGTAGTGCAGCGCAGCTGCGCCGGCAGCAGGCGTGCCTGCGCGGCGGGCCGCAAGGGTGGCGAGGAAGCGGGCGCCGTCGCCGAAGGAAGTTTCGAGGACGACGTGGCGCGCCTTAGCCGGCACGCTTGCACTCCGCGCGGCGGAAGCATTTCAGATCATGGTCGTTCACCATGCCAATGCCCTGCATATACGCATAAATAATCGTCGAGCCCACAAACTTGAAGCCGCGCTTTGCCAGGTCCCTGGAAATCCTGTCCGACAGCTCGGTCTTGATAATGCGCTCGCGGCCATTCACCACCGGCTTCCCGCCAACCCAGCCCCACAGGTAAGCATCCAGCGTGGTCCCCGACTCCAGCAAGCGCAGATAGGACTGGGCATTGGTAATCGCCGCCGCCACCTTCAGCCGGTTGCGCACGATGCCCGGATTCGCCAGCAGCTCGGCCACCTTCTCCGGTCCATACGCCGCGATCTTGCGCGCATCCCAGCCATCGAACGCCGCGCGATAGGTCTCGCGCTTGTTGAGGATGGTTTCCCAGCTCAGGCCGGCCTGCGCGCCCTCCAGATTCAGCATCTCGAACAGGCGCAGCTCGTCATGGCAGGGCAGCCCCCACTCCTCGTCGTGATACGCGATATAGCGGGGATTGGCCGGATTGGCCCAGGAACAGCGGTGCGCGGTTTTCATGGATGGATAATGGGTTGCTGCTCAAGACTGGTCACAACGCGCACTTCGCCCTCGGCCACCGTGCGCGCCAGCTGATGCATCAGGCGCGGGAACAATTCGTCGGGCCGCGTGCGCTCGGTCGAATACAGCGCCGCCCAGGCATTGCGTCCGGAATGCTTGGCGATGTACAGGCCCTGGTCCGCCAGCTCCACCACCTGCGACCACGACAGCAGGCGCGGATGCGAGGGCAGGAAGGGGAAGCAGGCAAAGCCGATCGAGCAGGTCTTGGCCAGGCGCTTCCCGTCCGGCAGCACGAACTCGCGCGAGGCCACGGCCTGGCGGATGCGTTCCGCCACCACCTTCGCCTCTTCGCGGTGCGTGGCGCGCGCCAGCACCAGGAATTCCTCGCCGCCCCAGCGCACCAGGTAGTCCGACTCGCGGAACACCTCGCGCAGGCGCTCCTTCATCTGCACCAGCACCGAATCGCCGGCTGCGTGGCCGTGCTGGTCGTTCACTTCCTTGAAGTGGTCCAGATCGACCATGAAGAACACCAGGTCGCGGTCCGGCAGCGGCTCGCGCATCGGCTCCGCCACCAGGGTCGGATCGTCGTAGCGGCGCAGCGACATCGCCACGTCCGCATCCACGTGCTGCAGGAAGAAGCGGCGGTTGCGCAGGCCCGTCAGCTGGTCGGTCAGGCTCACGTCTTCCAGCGTCTTGTAGGCGCGTTCCAGTTCGATATTCTTTTCCAGCAGCTGCGCCTGCGTGGCCGACAGCGTCTTCAGCGTGGCCGCCACCTGGCGGTAGGCGGCCGCGTTATCCAGCGCAATCGCGCCATACGCGCACAGCGTGCGGAAGATCATGCGTTCGCGTTCGCCGTAGGCCTGGGCGTGCAGCGACTGCACCGTCATCACGCCCAGCACGCGCTCGCCGATGGAGAGCGGCGCAAACAGCAGGGTCAGGGTGGGCAGCGTGCCGGGGATCAGGTTCGGCGTTTCCGATTCGCTGTCCAGCTCGATGAGGATTTCGCGCCGCTCGCGCACGCAGCGCGCCGAGTTCATGTTCGGATCGTCCAGCGGGAAGCGGGTGGCCGGCACCGGGCGGCCCTCTTCCACGCCAAACGCGCAGTACAGGTGATTGCCGTCCGGCTCCAGCAGGAAGACCGAGAAGTGGGTCGCATCCAGCAGGCCGTGCACGTGGCGGTCCAGCGCGCGGAACACCGCCGCCGCATCCAGATGCGCCGTGATCTCCTGGCCGATGGCCGACAGGTGGCTCAGCGTGGCCGTGGTCTGCTGCAGCACTTCCACCCGCTCCGCCTCGGCCGCCGCCAGCTGGCGATGGTGCTCGCCTTCCGTCTGCGCGCGCTCGGTCTGGTACTGCACCTGCATCGCGATGGCGCGGTTGGTGGCTTCCTGGCTGTGGGTCTTGTCGCGCGCGGCGCTGGCCTGCAGCGAGATTTCGTAGGCGCGCGCGAAGTCGCCGTGCGCGGCATACTCGCGCGCCGCGGCATCGAGCAGCGTGCCCGGTATCGTATACCCGTCGATGGTGGTGGCCACCGACAGCGCCTTGTTCAGGTAATGCAGCACCGCATTCGGCGCTTCCAGCGGCTCGAAGGACGGCGACTCGTGGCGCGCATGGATATCGGCCAGCACGCGCAGCGCCGCGATCTCGTTGTACGGATCATGCAGCTCGCGCGCCAGGCTCAGTGCCGACTGCGCCGCCGCCAGCGCTTCCGCCGGACGCCCCAGGCTGGACAGGGCATGCGCCTGGCCGCGCCGCGCGCCGCTCTGGAAGTCCGCCTGCGCCAGCGCATGGCCGCGCTGCTCCAGGCCGCGGAAGCTCTCCAGCGCAGCCTGGAAATCGCCCAGGTCGAGCGCCAGGTCGCCCTGGTATTCCAGCGCCACGGCATAGGCGCGCGAGCCGGACAAAGGTTTCAGCGTCGCCAGCGCCTCGCTCAGCAGGATCTGCGCCGCTTCGCGCTGGCCCAGCTGGCGCAGGGTTTCCGCGGTCTGCATCTGGCACAGGCCCACGCTCATTGGCCAGCCGGTCGGGCGCGCGATATCCAGCCCGCGCTGCATCCACTCCAGCGCCGCGTCGTGCGCATTCAGGCTGGTGAAGGCATTGCCGATATTGGTGGCGATATTGATGGCGCGGCGCAGCTGGCCGCTCATCATGGCCGCCTCGAACGCCACCATCAGGTGGCTGATGGCGCGCCCGAAGTCCGACGACTGGAAGGCACTGGTGCCGTAGAAATCGCTGATCCAGCCGACCACCACCGGCGCCATGCCGTTCAGGTTGGTGCCGAAGCGCTTGCCCCAGCGTTCGTGGGCCGCGGCCAGGTTGCGGAAGGAGGCGAACAGCGCAGCCGCGCTTTCGAACACGTCGGTGCGCATGCAGTCATGGGCGGCGCGCGCATCGGCGGCGGCCAGCGCCAGTTCATTGTCGCAGCCGGCCGAGTCGCCCCGGTCAACGGCAATCCAGGCCAGCAGATGGTGCGCGTCGGCGGTGCCGAGACGGTCGTTCAGGCGGGTAAATTCGAGCATGGCCTGTTCGGCCAGCAGGGCGGCGGCGTCCAGCTCGCCGAACAGCCAGCGCGCTTCGGCCTGCACCAGGGTGGAGCGGGCGGACAGGGTGCGCTGCTCGTGCACCCCCAGCAGGAAACTCAGGGGCGCCGCCTCGGCCGCCAGCTGCTCTGCCCTGGACACATTGCGCTGGCGCAGATGCCATGACAATTTGGCAAGCAGGGCGAGCCGGGGCACGCCGTCAGCCTTCGGCAGCTGATGTTCCCACTGGTCCAGCTCGTCGTCGAGCGCGAAAAGTTCCACTAATTACAATCCCTGAACAATATTGCTGTATTGCATCTCCTGTCACACTGCATTATTCCACAGTTCCAGCAGCAGCAAGCGAAATTGCCCGGGAAGAAAGGACGGTTTCCCCGCTGACCGTCCGTTTGGCCCACACTATTTGACGGGGGCCGGCGGCTGGGTGGTCGGATTGGCCGGGCTGGCCGGACTATCCGTATTCCCGCTTGCCGGCTGGGGTTGGCGATCTTTCAGCGCGCCGCTGCTGCCGCTGGCGCCCTGGGTGCCGCTGTTGCCCATTGCGCTGCCGCCCTTGATGCTGGCGTTGAGCTGGTCGGCGTGGCCTTTATGCTGCTGGATGGTGGGCTGCAGCTTGGCGGCCAGGGCCTGCACTTCGCCGTCTTTGGCGCCGGATTTGGTCTTGTTGACCAGGGCCAGGGCCTCGCTGTGCGCCTTCGATCCGCCCTGCTCCATGTAGGCGCGGTCGAACTGGTCGCCGGACATGCCCTGCAGCTTGCTCAGCAGCGCCTTGTGCTTGCTGTCCAGGTCAGACGGCAGGCTGACGTTCTTGGCCTGCGCCACTTTCTTCACCTCGTCCAGGCCCTTGCCGTGGTCGTCCACCATTTGCCGGGCGAAACTCTTGACCTCGGCGTTCTGCGATTTCTGCAGCGCCAGCTTGCCCATTTCAACCTCGGCCATGTTGGCCACGGCCATGTCCGTCAACGCCTTCTGGTCGGCTTTTGCCAGCGATTGCGCGTACGCCGTGCCGACACTGAACAGGGCGGCCAGCACCGGCACGCCCACCAAACGCTTCCACCTTGCCTTGTCCATGCGATTTCTCCCTCAGATTGGTATGAAAAACGCCGCTTTCAGGACTTGTCTGCTTTAATTATGTTGAAAAATATTTTACGTGCGATGGAATAGAAGGGCCGCACACTACGTATACGCAGTTGCACCCCCCCCATTCACGAAGGAGACCGCCATGAAACGTACCGCCCTGCTGCTCACCGCCCTGCTGCTGAGCTCGACCGCATTCGCCCAAGGCGTCAAGAAAACCGGCGACGTATATACCACCGACAACGGTATGACCATCTACACCTTCGACAAGGATGCAGCCGGCAAGAGCATGTGCGCCGACGCCTGCCTGAAAAACTGGCCGGCCGTGACGCCAAGCGGCGAGGTCTCGGGCGACTGGTCCGCGATCACGCGCGACGACGGCAGCAAGCAGCTGGCCTACAAGGGCAAGCCGGTGTACACCTTCGCCGGCGACAAGAAAGCGGGCGACCGCAACGGCGACGGCTTCAAGGATATGTGGCGCCTGGTCAAGTAAAAGCAAACCAGTTAAAGATGCCGGACCCGCGCGAGCACCTGCTGGCCTGCCTGCCGCGCCTGCGCCGCTATGCGCGGGCGCTGACGGGCGAGCGCAGCAGCGCCGACGACCTGGTGCAGGACACCATGGAACGCGGCTGGTCGCGCCTGTCGCAATGGCGCGCCGGCGGCGACATGCGCGCCTGGCTGTTCGGCATCATGCACAACCTGCACATCGACCAGCTGCGCCGCAAGCATATGCCGCCCGCCGATCCGGACGAAGCCCAGGCCCTGGCCGCGCCATCGTCCGCCGCCGCGCGGCTCGAATTGCGCGACGTGCAGACGGCCCTGGCCCTGCTGCCGGCCGAGCAGCGCGAAGTGCTGCTGCTGGTGGCGCTGGAGGAAATGAGTTATGAGGAAGTGGCCGCCACGCTGGGCATCCCGCTCGGCACCGTGATGTCGCGCCTGTCGCGCGGCCGCGAGCGGCTGCGCCTGTTGATGCTGGGCCACGCCATGCCCGCGCCATTGAAGGTCGTCAAATGATCAGCCATCCTAGCGAAGCCGAACTGCAAGCCTGGGTCGATGGCCGCCTCGGCGCCGTGCGCCGCGCCGAGGTGGACGACTACCTGGACGCGCGGCCCGATGAAGCACAGCGCCTGCACGCCTACCGCCAGCAGAACAAGGAATTGCGCGCCCGGTTCAATCCCGTGCTGGACGAGCCCCTGCCCTGGTCGCACACGCAGCCGCCGCGCCGCGTGTGGCCATGGCGCCGCATCGCCGCCGCAGCGCTGCTGGCCGTGGGCGCGGCCCTGCTGGGCGGCGCGGCCGGCTGGAACCTGCGCGGTGCAGCCGAACCCGGGATCGCGGCCGTGGAAGCGCTGCCGCGCCAGGCCGCGCTGGCGCACGCCGTGTACGCGCCCGAAGTACGGCATCCGGTGGAAGTGGGCGCCGATCAGCAGCAGCACCTGGTGGCCTGGCTGTCCAAGCGCCTCGGCACGCAGCTGCATCCGCCGCAACTGGGCGCTGCCGGCTACGAGCTGGTGGGCGGCCGCCTGCTGCCGGGCGATGGCGGCCCGGTGGCGCAGTTCATGTATGCGGACGCCAGCGGCCAGCGCCTGACCCTGTACGTCAGCACCGGCCAGAAAGAAAAACGCGAAACGGGCTTCCGTTTCGCGCAAGAGGGAAATGTCAGCGTGTTCTACTGGATAGACGGCAGCTTCGGCTACGCCCTATCGGCCAGCATCGGCCGCGGGGAATTAGGGCGTGTAGCGCAAACCGTCTATGACCAGCTGGCGGGCCAGTGACCCGTCATCCTTAGCTGTGCATGCGGCGGCCGGCTTCGGCAATGCGCATGCGCGTCAGCTCGTTGGCAGCCGGGCCGGGCGCGAACATATAGTCCTCGTCGTTGATGGCCAGGCCGCTGTTGGCGTCCACCAGTACCTGGTCGGCCGGCTTGCCGGTTTCGCGGCTCACCACCAGCAGGCTGGCGCCTTCCGGCGACAGGTGATCGTTACCCCAGGCGACAAAGGCCAGCAGCACTGGCTTGAAGTCGCGCCCGGCCTTGGTCAGGATGTATTCGTAGCGCGGAGGACGGGTGCTGTACTGTCGCCGTTCCATCAGCCCGCCTTCGACCAGCCCGGCCAGGCGGCGGGTCAGCATATTCGGGGCAATTTTCAGGCTCTTCTCAAATTCGTCGAAGCGGGTCAAGCCGTAGAACGCATCACGCAGGATCAGGATGCTCCACCACTCACCCACCTTGGCCAGGCTGCGAGCGATAGGGCAAGGCATTTGGCCAAAGTCTGTGTGTTTCATATTTCCTCCTCCAACAGGTGGGATAACCAAGTGTCAACGCCAGTCTATGTTTTACATCGAAAAATGCCCGAAAAGACTCACCAATAATCACTTGTGCTTCTCAAGTTTGTAAAAACTGCCAGCTTGCTAGTGCATTTTGGATGAGCCGGACTAACTTCGCTTTTGCCAGAGGCGACAGCACGTTTGCCGGAAGAGAAAAACGAAAAAATTTATGGAAGTTGGGCATAATAAGCAACAGCCCCTTCGCAAAAAGCTTTGCCATGTACCTGACCAGTGACGCGCAAGTTCGCAACATCCTTATCGTGGACGATTCCGCGTTTGAGCAGCGCATGCTTGTTGATTTGCTCAGCGAGATGCCGTATCGCGTCGCCGTCGCCTTCAATGGCGAACAGGGCTATCAGCTTGCGCTGTCGGCCAAGCCCGACCTGATCCTGCTCGACGTGCGCATGCCGAATATGGACGGCTACACCTGCTGCCGCCTGCTGAAGGCCAATCCTGCCACGCGCGATATCCCGATCATCTTCTTGAGCGGAACCGATGCCGTCGAGGACCGCATCATGGGCCTGTCGATTGGCGGCGTGGACTTTGTATCGAAACCGTTTACGCCGGGCGAGCTGGCGGCGCGCATCCATGTGCACCTGAACCTGATGCAGCGCCAGCCGGCGGAAGCGCCGGCGCCCGAACGGCAGCAGCCGGCCGACCCGGACCTGGTCATCGTGAATGCCGCCAAGCGCCTGATCGCCGACAATCTGGCGGCCCTGCCCACCCTGGCCGAGATCGCCTGCAGCGTGGGCACCTACCGCGAAAAGCTGAACCAGCTGTTCCGCAACCACACGGGCATGACCGTGTTTGCCTTCATCCGCGAAGCGCGCATCCAGCGCGGCCTGCAGCTGCTACGCGACACGGACATGGATGTCCAGGATATCGCCCTGCTGATCGGCTTCAACAACGCCGGCAATTTCGCCACCGCCTTCCGCGAGAAGACGGGCAGCACGCCCAGCGCCTACCGCGCCTCGCTGCAGGACGATACCCCGGCTTAAGCCGCTCAGAACTTGTGCGTCAGCTTCAGGCTGGCGAAGCGGCCGCGCGGATCGGACTGGGTGTAGTCGAAGAAGGCAAACGAGGAATCCCAGGAAGGCTTCTTGTCGCCCACGTTCAGCACGATCAGATTCAGCGTGGTGGCAGCGCTCAGCTTGTAGCCGAAATTCACGTCGAAGGTGCCGACCGGCTTCACGCGTTCGCCCGGACGGGTGGTCTGGTCGTAGCCGTCCACATAGTTCCAGCTCAGCGTGCCGCTGTAGGCGCCCTGCTCCCAGCTGGCAGCCGTCACGCCGCGCCATTTCGGGATCGAGCCGAAGTAGTTGTTGCCGGCGCCCTCGGTCAGCGGCGCGCCGCTGGACAGCGGCTGCTCGAATTTCTGCACATAGCTCAGTTGCGCGTTCAGCGTGAAGCTGCCGTAGGCGGTGCGCGGGAAGCGCTGGCGCAGGTCGAGGTCGAAGCCGCTGGCGACGCGGTCGCCCTGGTTGGCGTACTGGCGGTACAGGGTGGTGATGCGGCCCTGCGCGTCGCGCACGATCTTCTCCGGATGCGCGGCTTCATTGGCAATGATGCTGTCCGCCGTTTCGGTGCCGATCACGCCGTTGGTGCGGATGTGGTAGTAGTCCAGGGCGATGCTGCTGGTGGAGGTCGGCGAAATCACCAGGCCCAGGTTGATGTTCTTCGAGCGCTCCGGCGCCAGCTCGCTGTTGGCGACCGTGATATTGGTGATGCCGCGCGCCTGGGTCGGCGTGACCGGATCGCGCGGATCGATCACATTGCCGTAGCTGACCGAGGTGGAATTGGTGATCTCCGGCAGCGACGGCGCGCGGAAGCCGCGCGAGGCGGTGCCGCGCAGCAGCAGCCACGGTGCGGCCTGGTAGCGCACGCTGGCCTTGGGCGAGAAAGCGCTGCCGAAATCGCTGTAGCGGTCGGCGCGGCCGGCCAGATTCAGGTTCAGGTCCTGCGCCAGCGGAATGTTGAATTCGCTGAACAGCGCGGCCACGTCGCGCTTGCCGTTGATGATATTGATGGCGGGACGCAGCTCGGTGCCGGTCAGCACGGCGGACGAGGTCTGCGAATCCATCTCTTCCTGGCGCCACTGCGCGCCAAAGGCGAAGCCGAGCGGACCGGCCGGCAGCTGTGCGATTTCCTTGGCGGCGTTGAAGTCCAGCGTGGTCAGTTGCGATTCGGCGGGACGCAGCGTGGACAGGCGCAGGCGGTTGCGCACGGCCTCGCTGTTCTGCGACTGGTCGGCAAAGTTGTAGCTGCCGTCCGCCAGCACCTTTTCGAACTCGTAGCGGTTGACGAAGTTCTGCACCGTTTCCTTCAGCTTGCTTTCCGAGCGGCCGAGGGACACGTCGTAGTCCCAGCCCTGCCACTCGCCTTTCACGCCGGTCAGCACGCGGTAGAAGTCCACCTTGTCCTGCTTCATGCGCGGACCGAGATCGAACAGGGTGGCGTTGAACGGCAGCGGCGTATTGCCCGGATTGTTTGGATGGCCGGCCGGCAGCACCACGTTGATGGTGTCCAGCGCCTGCAGGCCGTTGTTCCAGGCGCGCAGGCCGCTGCCCACGGTCAGCGGCGCACTGAAGGTCTGCTCGGCCCGGGAGTAGCCGTACAGCGCTTCGGCGTAGGCTTCAGTTGTATCGTTCAGCTTCAGCGTGCCGCGCAGCGAAGTGTGCACGCGCTCGACGCCAGGAATCAGGGTGCGGAATTCGGCCGGGTTATAGGCCAGCACATTGCCCGTCTTGCCCGGCGTGATGGCGCCGTAGGGCTTGATCTGCAGCGGGCCTTGCACGCCGCCCAGCAGCTTGGTGGGATCGGTGCCGTAGTAGTTGGTCGGCACCCAGCCCAGCGCGCCGTTGGCATTGCCGCGGAAATCGGAATCGCGCATCCACGACACATCGCTTTGCTGCAGCTTGTCGCGCTTCATCGCATCCAGCGAGAACACCACGCTCCAGCCTTTCCCATCCAGGCTGCCGAAGCCGGTCTGCAGCGAGGCGCTGCGCTCGATCTGGCCAGTGCCTTCGGTGGAGCCGCCCACCTGAGCGCTGACTTCGGTGCCGGTGAATTCCTTGTACAGGATGATGTTGACCACGCCGGCCACGGCGTCCGAACCATACACGGAGGACGCGCCATCCTTCAGCACTTCGATGCGCTGCACGGCCGCCATCGGCAGGCTGTTCAGATCGACGAAGGTGTCCTGCAGGTTCTGCGCAGTGGCATAGCTTGACACGCGCTTGCCGTTCACCAGGATCAGCGTGTTCTTCTGGCCCAGGCCGCGCAGCGAAATGCCTGCCGTGCCGGCCGAGAAGGAGCCGGTGAACTGTTCGTTGTAGCTGTTGCCGCTGTTGGCCGAGATGGTGCGCAGGATGTCGGCGACATTGGTCTTGCCGGTGGCGGCGAGATCTTTCGCGCTGAGCACCTGCACGGCGCTGGCGCCCTCTTTCTGCGCAGTGCGGATATTCGAACCGGTAACGACAACGCGCGCCAGTTCTTCTTCCTGTGCCGCCGCGATGTGCGGGAATGCGGCCGCAATGGCCAGGGTGATGCTGAGTGGCTTGATCATATTTCCTCTTGCTGGGATGTAGGCGCGAGCATCCGCCGCCGGACTTGCCGGCGTGGCGCTACGCTGCTTGTGGTACTGCGGGGGTGCTAGTTACAGCGGCACATGCACTGCGCCATGCAGAGCGCGTACATGACATGGGCGTCGCCGTGGGCGGCGGGGTGATGGGCAATGCGGCTGGCGCTGTGGCTGGAATAGAACATTGTTGAACTATACCCACTGACTTTCATTTGTGAAACGAATTAAAACGCGAATGCATATGCCCGAAAATACATATAGACAAGCCTGTCTATAAATCGCCACACTGCCGCTCACGAAGTATACAAGTCTGTCTAGACAGGGTAATCTAGATTCATGACGACCTTACCCAAACCGACTCCAGCGGAACTGGAGCTGCTGCACGCCATCTGGCCGCTCGGCGCGGCCACGGCCAAGCAGGTACACGAAGCGATGCTTGCCGAGCGTCCCGATCTCGGCTACGGCGCGGTGCTGCGCCTGATGCAGATCATGCACGGCAAGGGTCTGCTGATCCGCGACGAAAGCCAGCGCTCCCACATCTACGCCCCGGCCGTGGCCAGGGAGGCCATGCAGACCAATATGCTGCAGGACCTGCTGCAGCGCGCTTTTTCCGGCTCCGCCAAGGCCCTGGTGCTGGCGGCGCTGCGCAACGGCATCAGCAAAAAAGAACGCGATGAAATCGAAGAACTTCTGAAAAAAGAGGAGAAGGAATGAACGCACTGGAATTCGCACTCGGCTGGACCCTGCTTCACTTTCTGTGGCAAGGCGCACTGATTGGTGCGATTTCCGCCCTTCTGCTCGGCCTGATGCGCAAGGCGCCCGCAACGCAGCGCTATACCGTGGCGTGCGCGGCGCAGCTGGCCTGCCTGGCCTGGCCGGTGCTGGGACTGCTGCACGACTGGCAGGCCGCAGCCGACGCCAATGCCATCGTCGCTGCCGGCATGGCGGCCGCCGTGATCAGCAACCGGCATCTGCTGCTCGGCATCGACGCCCAGCTGCCGCTGCTGGTCGGCGCCTGGGCGCTGTGCGCATTCGCACTGACGGTGCGCAGCGCCTTCGGCCTGGGCTGGATTGCCTGCGCCCGCCGCACCGGCCGCGTGGATGCGGCGCTGCAAGCGCGCTTGTCCCGGCTGGCGCTGCGCCTCGGCATCAGGCGCCTGGTCGAACTGCGCATAGTCGATGCGCTGGCCAGCCCCATCACCGCCGGCTGGCTGCGTCCCGTGGTGCTGGTGCCGGCTTCGCTGGTGAGCGGCATGCCGCCGGCCCTGCTGGATGCGCTGCTGGCGCACGAACTGGCCCATGTGCGCCGCTACGATTACCTGGTCAATCTGCTGCAGAACACCATCGAAATCCTGCTGTTCTACCATCCGGTGGTGTGGTGGCTGTCGCGCCGCATCCGCCAGGAACGCGAGCTGATTGCCGATGCCATGGCTGCCGGTGCAACCGGCGAGCCGCAGCGCCTGGCGCAGGCCCTGTCCGAACTGGAGAAGCTGCAGTTTGCCGCGCCGCGCATGGCGCTGGGCGCTGGCGACGGCGACCTGCTGGCGCGCATCCGTCACCTGGTCTTGCCGCAGCCGCAGGTCTCGGCGTGGAAATCCCTGCTGCCGGCCCTGTGCGTGACCGCCGCCTGCCTGACGGCCTACGCGCAGGCCCGCACCGACACGCCAAATGCTTCAGCTGAACGCCGTCCGGCCATCGTCGATTTCACCAGCTGCTCCAAGCCCGAATGGCCCAAGTCGGATCTCAGGGCCGAGCATACCGGCACGGTGACGCTGGAATTCATGGTCGCCACGTCGGGAGCGGTAACAGGTTCGCGCGTGGTCCGCTCCAGCGGTCACCCCGGCCTGGACAAGGCAGCCCAGGCCGGCATCGGCAAGTGCCACTTCAAGCCGGCCAGGGTGCGCGGCGTTCCCGTGGCAACCGCGCAGAAAATGCAATACGTCTGGACACTGAAATGATTAACCATGGAGGAGATCTGATGAAACGCATCAAATGGAAAGCTGTAAGCGGCATGACCGGCGCCATCATCCTGATGTCCGGCTGCGCTGCCGGCATCGGCAATGCCAATGCGGCAGGCAACGCCGGCCAGGACGCTGTCGAGGCCAAGCCGGACCAGGCGGCCATCGTGGACTTCAACACCTGCGCCAAGCCGGAATGGAACAAGGCCGATCTGGATGCCGGGCACGAAGGTACGGTGACCCTGAGCTTCCTCATCTCCAGCAGCGGCCAGGTGGAGAATTCCGACATCGTCAAGTCGAGCGGCTATCCGGGCATGGACAAGGCGGCGCAGGCCGGCATCGGCAAATGCCGCTTCAAGCCTGGCATGAAGGATGGCAAGCCGGTGCGCGTCTGGCAGAAGCTGCAGTACGTCTGGGTACAGCATTGATGCGCGCAACGATGCACACGATGATGGCCGCCGCGGTGCTCTGCGCCGCTGCCGTCGGCGCGCCCGCCGCAGCGGCCGATATGCCGAACCATCCTTTCGTCACCACGAGCGGCAAATCGGAACTCTGGATGCGGCCGGATATCGGCGAGCTGAAGTTCGAGGCCGGTGCGCAGAATACCAGCGCCGAGGCGGCGCAAGGCGAGCTGCAAACGCTGAGCGCCGGCATCATGCAGCTGCTGGCGGACCACGGCGTGCCGGAAGCCGACATCACCGCTTATGAAGTCACGAAAAAGACCGTGCCGGTTAGCGGCACGCAGGACGTGGCCTATGCGCTGGAACGCTACTTCAGCATCCGGGTGCGCGACCTGGAGCAGTGGCCGGACCTGCTGCTGCAGCTGATGAAGATGGACCACATCGACGGCGTCGCCGCATCCTTCGACCGCAGCGACAGCGACGACATCAACCGGCAGCTGGTGTCCGGCGCAGCCGACGATGCGCGCAGGAAGGCGACGCTGCTGGCGCAGTCCTTCGGCCGCAAGCTGGGTCCCGTGGTGGCCATTGCACGCGGCCCGCTGGACAAGGTCAGCGCCCCCTTCGTCGAGCAGGAACGGGGACGCGAACAAGGCGGCGGCTCACGGCCGCAGAGCGGCAGATACACGGTGCCCACTTCGCTGCCCTACTCGCAAACGGTCAACGCCATCTTCATGCTGAAGTAGCGCCCTCCCTCCACCGCCAGAAAATCCGAACATGATGAAACGCCGGCTACTCGTAGTCGCGGCGTTGGCCTTCGCGCGCGCCAATGCCCAGGACAATCCGCCCGTCGTGCAGATCAAGGCCAGTAGCGACACGCTGCGCCGCAACGACACGGCTTCGCGCATCACCATCAACCGTGCCGAAATTCTCGAACACGGCGATGCCAGCGTACTCGATGTACTGAAACGCCTGCCCGGCGTGATCGTTACCGATGGTGCGCCGCGCATGCGCGGCATGGGCGCAGCCTACACCCAGCTGCTGCTGAACGGCGAGCGGCCGCCAGCCGGCTTTGCGCTGGAGCAGCTGGCGCCGGAGCTGATCGAGAAGATCGAGGTACTGCGCGCTGCCAGCGCCGAATACAGCACCCAGGCCATCGCAGGCACCATCAATATCGTGCTGCGCAAAAGCGCACCGCGCCCATCGCGTGAAGCAGCAGCTTCAGTCGGCGGCGGGCCCGGCGCGTTCAGCGCCCGCCTTGCGCCGTCCATGTCCGGCAAGGATCACACCCTGGGCGGGCAGCTGATCCTGAGCGATGTCCATCGCCTTGAACACTCGGGCGAGGCGCACGGTGCCGCCGACGGCACGCCGCAGTCGCTACGCTTCAGCGATGGCGGCGTACGCGACTATTTCCGCAGCGCCAGCGCCAACAGCCGCCGCAACTGGACGCTGGCGCCAAACCATACCTTGAGCTGGCAAATGTTCGCGCAGGCGCTGGTCTTCACGGCCGGCCGCACCGTGGAGTCGGCAGTCCCCCTGGGACCGCCCTATCCCTACCAGCATTTCGGCTACCGGCGCTGGGAGCGTTTCGCCAACCTGCGCAACGACCTCACCTGGTCGCTGCGCGATGAGCGCGGCGCGCGCTTCGATTCCACGCTTGGCATCGACGTCGGCGACACCCTCAGCAGGCGCTGGACCAGCGCCGCCAATGCCGCCAATACGCCGACACTGCAGCGCCTGTATCAGGTCACACCCGCTACGCAGCGCGCCACCTGGACCGGCAAGTATGCCTGGCCGGCGAATGCTGGACATGCCGTCACCGCCGGCTGGGATTTCGCCTGGAACGGCCTGCAAAACCATGAGGTACAGGCGGAGCAGCCGTTGCCGGGTATTGCGGCCACCAGCTTCGACCGCGATCTGCATGCGCGCGTCGCGCGTTTCGCGCTCTTCGCGCAGGACGAGTGGGACGTCACGCCGCAGTTCTCGCTGTATGCCGGATTGCGGCATGAGGCGGCCCGCACGCGTACCAGCGGCTCCGGTTTTGCAGCACAGACCTCGCATGCAGATGTCACCAGTCCGCTATTGCAAACCCTGTATAAACTGCCGGACAGGCAACAGCTGCGCGCCGCGCTGACGCGCACCTTCCGCGCCCCGTCAACCGAGCAGCTGGCCCCGCGCTCCTTCCGCAGCGAGGACAACAGCGCCGTTGCGCCGGACCGCGGCGGCAATCCCGGCCTGAAGCCGGAGACCGCGCGCGGCCTGGACCTGGCTTACGAGCGTTATGGCGGGAACGGCAGCCTGCTGTCGCTGACGGCCGGCATCAAGCGCATCCAGGACGTGATCCGCAATACCACGGCTTTCGACGGCGCACGCTGGGTTGCCGCACCGCGCAATCTGGGCGATGCGCGTACCAGGAGCCTGGAGCTGGAACTGAAATTGCCGCAGGAGCCGCTGAAATTCGCCTTCAGTATCGGACGCCATTGGTCGGAAGTGCTGGATGTGCCCGGACCGGACAACCGCCTGGCGCGGCAGGCGCCGTGGACCGGCAACGCCAGCGCCGATTACCGGCGCGATGCCTGGAGCGCAGGCGCCAGCGCCAGCTTTTCCACTGCGGGATGGAGCCGCGTCAGCATGCAGGAATTCGATTACGGCGGCGTGCAGCGCAAGCTGGAAGCCTATCTGGCGTGGCGCAGCGCTGCCGGCAGCCAGTGGCGGCTGACGGCGCTCAACCTGCTGCGGCCCGACGCCCTGAGTGCAGCGCGCTACATCGACGCCGCCGGCAGCGCGGAAAGCTGGAGCCGCACACCGACCCGCGCCAGCGTACGGCTCTCTTACGAGGGCAAGTATTAAGGGCGCCGGCGGCGTTACGCCAGCTTGTCCTGCGTTTTGGTGTCGAAGTCGCTGGCGTCGTGGCGCTCGTGCAGCTGCAGGTCCAGCTCGCCGAACAGGCGGTTGACCTTGCGGCCGCGCTGCACGGCGGGACGGGCGAAGATCGCGTCCGCCCAGCGGATCACATTCCTGTACTCGTGCACCGAGAGGAATTCGGCGCCGTTGTACAGCCAGCCCTTGACCATGCCGCCATACCAGGTCCACGAGGCGATATCGGCGATCGAGTATTCGTCGCCTGCCAGGTACTCGCGAGTGGCCAGGTGCTTGTCCAGCACGTCCAGCAGGCGCTTGGTTTCCATCGCGTAGCGGTTGATCGCATATTCGATCTTCACCGGCGCGAAATGGTAGAAGTGGCCGAAGCCGCCGCCCACGAAAGGCGCGCTGCCCATCTGCCAGAACAGCCAGGACAGGGCCTCGGTACGCTTCACATGATCCTTCGGCAGCAGCGCGCCGAATTTCTCCGCCAGGTAGAGCAGGATGGCGCCCGATTCGAACACGCGCACCGGCTCGGCGCCGGAACGGTCCACCAGGGCGGGAATTTTCGAATTCGGATTGATCCCGACGAAGCCGCTGCCGAACTGCGGGCCGTCGATCTTGATCGGCCAGGCATCGTACTCGGCGCCGCTGTGGCCCAGCGCCAGCAGCTCTTCCAGCATGATGCCGACCTTCTGGCCATTCGGCGTCGCCAGGGAGTAGAGCTGCAGCGGATGCTTCCCTACCGGCAGCTCCCTGTCATGGGTGGCGCCCGAGATGGGACGGTTGGTGCCGCCTGCGGATTGATCCCAGGTCCAGACTTTTGGTGGTGTGTATTCAGTCATATCGCTTTCTCAGAAAGGCGCATCTGTTTGCGCCAGAACCACCACGATGCTAACGCATTTACCCAATATGCTGCATACAGCACCGAAGTCAGGTACAGGCCGCGGCTCGCATACAGGGGCACGGACACGGTATTCACCAGCACCCACACCGGCCAGGTTTCGATGCGGCGTCCCATCAGCAGCACCTGGGCCACGATGGAAAACATCAGCACCGAGGAATCGATGAAGGGTGCGTAGGCGTCGGTGTAGTGCTTCAGCATGGCGCCGTAGGCGACGGTTGCCGCCAGGCCGACCAGCGCCATCCAGGCCAGCGTGCGCGTATGCGCCGAGGAGATACCGAGTGCATGGCCATGGTCGCCGTGCAGCCAGCGCAGCCAGCCGATGGCGCAGGTAACCACGAAGAACAGCTGCAGCGCCACGTCCGCGTACAACTGGGTCTGGTAGAACAGCACGGCAAACATCGAACAGCCGATGATGCCGAGCCACCAGGAGTGAACGTTATTGCGTCCGGCGAGGACGATGGAGACGGTCATTACCGCGTTCGCGGCCAGTTCGAGTAGGGAGGTCATCCCCTAATTATCCCTGCATTCGGCCGGAAGCAGGTGGGGAGGGATCTGGGCGCTGCCGCATTGCCAGGAAAGCTTGCTGTCTGCGCCGTGCACCGGCACGAAGGCAATCGCCTTGTTGCGCCACTCGTAGGCGGAGGGGAAGACGCGCACGATGCCGCCGTCGTCCAGCTCCACCGCGACCACGGCGCGGTCCGGATCGTCCAGCGCAAAGCCGGCCTGGGACAGGCTGTCCGGATTGCGGCCGTTGATGTAGTAGTAGCGCTCCACCGCCGCCGTGGCGTCCTTGCCAACGTTGACGGCGCTGGCGATGCGGTGCTGCTCGCGGTTCTCGCGGTAGGCCGGCAGCAGGCCGGCGCCGGCGATGCCCAGCGCCGCCAGCAGCAGCATCAGTCCGCCCATGCCGCCCACTACCCCGGTGCGCGGCACGAACAGCGCCAGCAGCAGCGCCAGGCCGTGGCGCGACGGCGCCGCCACGCGCCGCCCGCGGGCCAGCGCCTGCACCGCCGCCACGCGCTTGACCAGCCAGGGCCGGTCCGACACCAGTTCATGGAAAGACATCCAGAAACCGGCCGACTCCTCGGCCTGCCCGGCATACTGGCTGACGCTCATCTGCGCCGCGCGGCGGCCGCCGGCCGCCAGCGCCACTAGTCCCTGTTCGGCACTGGCCAGGCTGTCGCAGGCAAGATAACCATGCCGGTCGCAGGTGTATTCGCGCGCCCGCGAATAGGCGGCGCCCAGCAGCGGCAGCACGGCGGCGGGAATTAATAAGGGCGCCCAGCGCATATGCCGCAGCTTGATGCGGGCGATTTCGTGGCCAATATAAAAATTGATCGCGTCCGGTTTATCTTCCAGCGCTTCAACAATTGTGCTGTCGAGAATAATAAAACGGCCGGACAGTATGCGCAGGGCCGCCGCCTCAAACGCACCACGCGGCTGGATTAAATAGGCACAGGGATTATCCAGCAGTCCCAGCCGCTCGCAGCAAACGTCCACGCGGGCGCGCAAATCCGGGAATTGCTGGTAGGTGATCTTGATTCCCGTACCTTTCAGCCAGGCGCCCAGGGTCGAGATCAAAAATATATGAACAAATAAAATTATTGCAATAAAACTCAAACCCGGAAGCGGCGCCGCGGCAATCAGCGCGACCCAGCATATAAAAGACAAACCGGCCATCATGGCAAGCAAGGTCGGTTCGTATTTATATATCAGCTCCATGGCCGTGCATTTTAATTTAATTTATCAAAAAATTAAATCCTGATTTTAAGGGATTTTACCTATCATCTAGCTATTAAATAGAAAGTAGCATCTGATACCGAACTGAGACGGCTCTGGACTGTTGGGCGGGCAGCGTGGGCCGGATACTGGCAGCACGTTTCCCGGCATCTGACTTCAGCAAAGACCCGTACCATGACCACCCTGCCTACCGTGCCCCACCTGCCCGCGCCCATGCTGCCGCACAGCCGCCGCTTCGATTCCGTGCTGCCGATGAATGAGGTGTTCAGCATCGGCGACATTCTCATGTCGGAAAACGGCCTGTTCTTCGCCACCCTGCGCGAAGACGGCTGCTTCGCCGTGTACCGCGGCATCGACGACAGCGATCCGGAAGCACGGCTGTGGGAAAGCACGAAACGGCCGGGCGAAGGCCCGTTCTTCGCCATCGTGCAAAACGATGGCAATTTCTGCATCTATAGCGGCACCGACCTGTCGCACAACGCCGGCTGGCACTGGGGCAGCCAGATGACGGCGAAAGGCAGCCGTTTCTACGGCGCGCTGCAGGACGACGGCAATTTCTCGGTGCGCAAGGGCAGCGGTCCGGACGACAGCTGCGGCCTGATCTGGGCCAGCGGCGCCACCGACCGGGTGGAAAGCATCGTCGAAGTGCTGCACATCGAGTACGAACTGGAACAGGCCTGCGTGCTGCGCACCAGCCCGGCCAGCCTGTATAGCGAAACCATCAACAACGGCAGCGCCGACATGGAAACCCACCGCGTGCTGGGCGCGATTGCCGTCACCGAAACCACGGCGTGGACCAATTCCCTGCTGGCGCGCTACTCCGCCGACACGCATTTCCGCGCCCAGGTGCCGCTGATGGAGGGCGACGAGTGCGCCCTGTCCAACGAAGTGAAGCGCTATGAGCCGAGCGGCGCGCAGACCAGCACCCGCAACTGGGGCTTCAACACGCCGGTCAACGTGGCCTCCGCCACCTCGATCCGCGCCTGCATTGCCGTGACCTATTCCACCATTGCCGTGCCTTACGTGCTGCTGGGGCAACTGCGCTTCGAGTCCGGCGTGCGCGTGATCGGCCCGGTGAAAGGCGCCTTCCTCGGCACCAATGCGCACAGCCTGACCGCGACCTTCACGCCGCTTGACCCAAAACCCAACAGTGCGCGCAAAATTGAACGCGTATTGCAGACCATGCCAGGGGCAGACGCCGGGTGACGTGCTATATTGGGCGGGCCATGAGTCCGGACCAGAACACGCACGCCACCAACGATCACGCACCATCCGACGGCCGTGTCCTGCTTGATGCCAGTTTGCTAAAGAAACTGCGCAAGGCGCGCGGCTTGAGCCAGGAAGCGCTGGCCGAGCGGTGCTTCCACCAGCAGCTGTGCGTCTCCATCGCCTCCATCAAACGCGCCGAAACCGCCAAGGTCGTGCTGTACCGCACGGCGCGCCATCTGGCCCAGGTCTATGAGGTAAGCCTCGAATCGCTGCTCGCCCCCGGCAGCCGCGCCGACGCCATCCCGGCCGACGTGCCGCAGGAAATCGCCGATTTCGCCGCCGTGTATGCCTCCCTGCAGCCGGCTCCGCCGCCGCTGGACGATGCGGTGCGCTACGTGGTCATGCTGCACATCGAACTGGCGGAAGCGCCGGACAACCGGCTGCACCAGGACATCAGCACCAGCGTGCAGCAGTTCGGCGGCCGCGTGGAAACCGTCTCCGGCGCGCAGCTGTGGGCCGTGTTCGGCCTGCCGCAAGCCTATCGCTCCGATGCCGAACGCGCCGTGCGCTGTGCGCTGGAACTGAACCGCCTGCTGCTCGCCAGCGGCGGCCGCGCCATGGCGATCCGCCTGGCGCGCTGGGAGCATGGACGCCCCGGCCGCGTCGATGGCGCCCTGCCCGACCTGCGCCTGCCCGATACCGGCACGCGTCCGCTGCGCCTGCCGCTGTTCGTTTCGGCCAGCCTGGTGCCGCAGCTGGAGGGCCGTTTCGTATTCGATTCGGGTCCGCGCCGCTTCCCCGGCTATGTGGCGTTCAGCCGCCCGGCCGCTGGCGACAGCGCATCCCTGCCGGCGCTGATCGGCCGCTATTCCGAAACGCGCCAGTTCAAGGCCGTGGTGGAGGCCATGCTGGAAGGCCAGAGCGGCAGCCTGGTGTACCTGCGCGCCATGGCCGGCGTGGGCAAGAGCCGCCTGGCTCAGGAATTTGCCGAGATCGCACGCCAGGACGGCATGCGCTGCCACAGCTGCGAAGTAGCCGACGCCGGCGCCGACAACTGGCGCGCGCCGCTGGAGCAGCTGGCGCGCAGCCTGTTCGGCATTGGCGCTTCGGACGCCGACGCGGGACAGGCCATCGACGCCACCATTGCCGCGCTGCGCCTGCCGCCCGAGTCGGCAATGTTCTACCGCGCCCTGTGCGGCGTGACGCTGGCGCAGCCGCAGACCGCGCTGTACGACGCCATGAGCCATGAAGTGCGCGAACGCGGACTGGCGCGCGCACTGGAAGTGCTGCTGCTGCGCCAGGCCGTCAACGAGCCGCTGCAGATCACGGTGGAGGATGTGCACTGGGGCGAACCGCATTTCTTCGATGCGCTGGCCGCATTGCTGTCGGCCACGCGCGAAGCGCCCGTGCTGTGGGTGCTGACCTCGCGCGTGGACGACGATCCGCTGGAAGCGGCGCTGCGTCCGCAGCTGTACGATATGGCGCTGACCGTGTTCGACCTGGGGCCAATGAGTCCGCGCGAAGCGGGCACGCTGGCCGACCAGTATGGCGACATCGATCCCGGGTTCCGCCGCCAGTGCGTGGAGCGGGCGCAAGGCAATCCGCTGTTCCTGACGCAGCTGCTGGCCAATCCGGGCGACCTGCTGCCGGACAGCCTGAAACATCTGATCCAGGCCCGTCTCGACACGCTGCCCGCTGAGCACAGCCGCGCCCTGCGCATGGCCGCCGTGCTGGGCAACCGCTTCGAACTGGGACAGCTGCGCGCGGCGCTGGGCGAGCCGGAGTACACGCCGCCGGCGTCCGGCCGCAACAGCCTGCTGCGTCCGGCCGGCGTGGGCCGCTTCGCTTTCGTGCACGACCTGGTCATGCACTGCATTTACGAATCCATCGACAGCGAACAGCAGCAGCGCATGCACGGCATCGCGGCGGAACTGTTCCGCGAACACGATGCCGTGCAGTGCGCGCAGCATTTGTACCGCGCCAGCGATCCGGGCGCACTGGACATGATGCTGATGGCCATTCGCGGCAAGCTGGCGCAGCACGAATACGATGCGGCGCTGGACCTGACGCGCGAGTGCAACAAGGCCGACTCCACCACCTTCTCCAGCTTCCCCCTGGCGCTCCTGCGCGCGCACGCCAGTTCGGGCATGGGAGAGATGAGCAATGCGCGCCAGTATTACCAGCACGCGATGATGCTGGCCGGGCGTCCCGAGGAAAAGATCGATGCGGTGGTGGGGCTGGCGACCACGCTGAATATCCTGGAAGAGCTGGAAGAGGAAGAACGCCTGCTGGACGAAACGGTGCCGCTGGCCATGTCCATCGGCGCGGACGCGGCGCTGGGCAAACTGCTTTACCTGAAGGGGAATATCTACTTCCCGCGCGGCGACTACGGCGAATGCCGCCGCTACCACGAAGATGCGGCGCGCTATGCACAGGCCAGCGACATGGCCGAGACGCGGGCGCGCGCCCTGAGCGGCGTCGGCGATTCCTATTATGCGCAGGGGCGCATGCGCAAGGCGAATGAGCTGTTCAACGAGTGCCTGTCCATGTGCGAGGAGCACAGCTATCTGCATATCGAGGCGGCCAACCGCTCGGCGCTGGGGTCCACGCGCATTTATCTGGGCGAGCCGGATGCAGCGGTCGGCGATGCGATGGCGTCGGCGGAACTGGCGCGCAAGGTGGGCAACCGGCGCGCGGAGACCTTTGCCCGCATGACGGCAGGATGGTCGCTGGTGGCCAGCGGGCAGGTCGAGGCGGCGCACGAGCAGGTGGAAACGGGGCTGGAGCTGGCGCGCTCCCTGGGCAGCGCGCGCTTCGAGACATTCCTGCGCGAGAGCCAGGCACGCCTGACGTGGCAGCGCGGCGATGCCGATCTGGCGCAGCGGCAGATACTGTCCGTGGCCGAGGATGTGGAGAAGCACAAGCTGCAGAACTTCATCGGGCCGTGGGTGATGGGGACGCTGGCCTTGTTCACGCAGGATGCTTCCGTGCGCAAGCGGGCCTTGCTGAAGGGCGCGTCTTACTTTACGCGCGACTGCCTGGCGCACAATGCCTACCGCTTCTATCTGAATGCGGCCGAGGTGTCCTTGCTGGACGGGGACCTGGTGTCGGCGGAGTTTTACGCCGAGCAGCTGGCGGCTTGCGGCGCGGCGGAATCATGCGCCTGGGTGGAGCACCATGTGGCGCTGATCCGCGATGCGGCCGCGTGGCAGTCGGCGCCGGATGATGCGCTGCGCACGCGCCTCCGGACGCTGCGCGCGCAGGGCGCCGAATACGGCTTCACCGAAGCCGCGCCCCTGCTCTACCGCGCCTGAAGCGCAAGCGCGCCGCATGGTGCGCCCCGGGACGGCCTGGAACGATCTAGCCGGTGAACACTGCCAGCAGGCCGGCGATGTCTGCGCCGTCTTCCTTGCGCAGCACGCACGGCTCCAGCGCCGCGACCGCAAAGCCATTTGCCGCCGCCAGCTTGCGCAGGTAAGCCTCTGAATGCGCATAGCGTCCCGACGGCCGCAGCGCAAAGCCTCCGGGGACGCCCGGCGCCGGCAAGGCCTCAACCGAAAACGCCAGCTGCCCGCCCGCGCGCAGCGCCGCGCGCGCCGCTGCAAACACCGCGCCAAGATCGCCCGCATACACAAACACATCCGCCGCCACGATCAAGTCCGCCCCACCCGCGCGCGCCAGCAGAAACGCCGTCATCTCCGCGCAATGCAGCGCATCGTAGATCCCCAGCTCGCGCGCCCGCTCCAGCATCCTCGGCGACAAGTCCACGCCCTCCAGCCGGCGCGCCATCGGCCGCAACAGCGCCCCGCACAAGCCCGTGCCGCACCCCAGATCCAGCACATCGCGCAGCGGCTCAACATCTGCCACCGCCGACTGCAGCGCACTGCGCCGCACCGCATCCGCCAGCAAGGCCGGCGTCCGGTACTGCAGCACCTCGACCAGGTGCCGGTCGAAGCGGCCCGCATACTGATCGAACAATCCCTGCACATACGCCGCCGGCGACGCGGACGGCGCCTGCTGCGCGCCCAGCGCCGCCAGCATATAGCCCACGACTTCCGGATCGGCCCCAAACGCCAGCGCCTTCTCATAAGCCGCCACCGCTTCCTCGCCACGTCCCTGCGCGCGCAAGGTATTCGCAACGCCCAGCTGCGCCCGGGCATAATCGCCGCGGACTTCCAGCGCACGCAGGAAACTGCCCAGCGCCTCGTCCAGTTCACCCGCCCGCAGCAGCAGGCTGCCGCGCGCACACCACGCTTCCGCATAATCGGGACGCAGCCTGAGCGCCCGTTCAAATCCCTCCAGCGCCTGCCCGGCCTCGCCCAGCGCCAGCAGCGATGCTGCCGCGCCATGCAGCGCTTCCGGGTAAGTGCGCCGCACGGACAGCGCCGCGCCAAAATTGTCCAGCGCCTCCCCGTGGCGCCCCAGTTCCTGCAGCACCGCAGCGCGATTGCACAGCGCCTCCGCATACTCCGGCTGCACGTCCAGCGCTTCGCCGTAACTGGCCAGCGCATCTTCCAGGCGACCAAGATTACGCAGCGCATTGCCGCGGTTACTGAGCGCCATGGCATAGCGCGGCTGCAGCGCCAGCGCCAGCTCGAAGCTGTCCAGCGCAGCGGCGAAACGGCATGCATCCTGCAGCGCCACGCCCAGGTTGCAGTGTGCGATGGCGCGCGTCGGATCGACGGCAATCGCCTGTCCGATCAATTCCAGCGCGCGCTGCGCATCGCCGCGCTGGCGCGCCAGCACGCCGCTCAGATGCAGCGCATCGAAATTACGCGGATCGGCAGCCAGCACCTGTTCGTAGAGTGCCTGCGCACTGGCGAAATTTCCCTGCTGGTGCAGCGTGACCGCCTGCTGCAAAATAGTGTGCTTGTCATCCATGGAACGTATTACAGCACATCAGTCAAACGCCTGTCATATTCCCATTGCAGAATGCGCGTGTCTGGTGCAACTCACCACTACCGGCGCCGGCGGTCGGGAAACATACCGGCACCAACATTCCCTTTACAGCGGCGTGCGCTTCTGAAACACTGGCGGAGTAAATACTCACCCGGAAGCACGCCGCATGAAGTCCCTGTTCGCAGTTTTTCTGTGCGTGTTCGCCTTGCAGGCGAACGCCTGCACGCTGCGCGTTTCGCCCGAGGACTGGCCGCCGTATATGTACCGCAGCGGGGGCAAGCTGACCGGCATCGACTACGAACTGATTACCGCCATCCTGGCGCACGCCCGCTGCAGACTGAAGCTGGAAGAGGAAGTGCCGCCCGCACGGCGGCAGATGCTGTTCCAGCAAGGGCGTCTCGACATCATGCTTGCAGCATCCGATACGCCGGAACGGCGTGGCTTCGCGCGCTTCTCCCTGCCGTATCGTTCCGAAACCGTGGGCCTGTTCGCCTTGTCCGGCAAGCTGGCCCGCTACCGCAATGCGGACAGTTTCGGCGCGCTGGTCGCGCTGAATACTCCGCTGCTCACGCCGCGCGTGGGTTTCTATGGTCCCGACTATGAACGCGCCGTGCCGGCGCTGACTGCAAACGGCAAGCACAGCACCTTCACCACATTCGAGCAAGGCATCCGCATGCTGCAAGCAGGCCGTGGCGACGTGATCATGGGCGACGCAGTGGCGCTGCGCCATGTGGCGCTGCGCATGGGAGTACGGCTCGAGGCGCTGCCATTCGTTCCTTTCCGCGCGCCGGTGCACATGATGCTGAACGCGGCCAGCACCACGCGCGAGCAGCTGGCGCGCATCAATCAGGCCATCACGCAGCTGGAGCAGAACGGCTCACTGGGCGTGATCCGCGCCCGCTACGGCGTCAATTAACGCTCCAGGAAACGCTGCACCGTTTGCCACAGCGCGCCGTGGGCGGATTCCAGGTGCATCACGTGCGTGCCGCGCGGGATGAGCACGTATTCGACGCTGGCGGCGCTGGTCATGCGCGACTGCAGATGGCGGAAGTCGGCAGCGTTGGGCCAGGCGTCCCATTCGCCGCGGACCAGCAGGGTTGCGGCCCTGATGCGGGACGGATCGTAGTAGGCTTCGCCGTGGCGCAGCGCGTCGGCGTCGGCCGACGGGCCGGACGGGAAGCGCACTGCGACAGCGCTGTGCGACGATGCCAGCCACTCGGCGCCCCAGCGTGCGTGCACCTCCGGGTGCAGCAGCGATGCTTCATCCGCCGGCCGCAATCCGTCCATGCCGGCGATCCGCTGCGCGGGCGTCAGCTCGTCGTATGGCGCCAGGGCGGCGCGCGGACCGGTTTCCCTGCGCTCCGTGATCGCCGCAAACAGCACCAGCTTGCCGACCTTTTCCGGATGCAGGCCGGCGTACAGCGCGCCAACCGATCCGCCCCAGGAGTGCGCAACCAGCGCCACTTGCCGCGCGCCGGTACGCGCCAGCAGCAGATCGACCGCGCGCTCCACATCCTGCACGGCATCGGACGCCCTGCCCCGCGGCTGCTGCGCCGGCGGATAGCGGTCGGACAGGCCGTAGCCGAGGAAGTCCAGTGCGTACACATCATGGCCGCGCGCGGCAAGCGCGTCCATCCAGGACCGGCCGTTCATACGGAAGTCGAAGGCGAGGCCGGAAGGGAAGGATGCGCCGTGGATGAACAGCACCGGCAAGGCACGCGCACTACCCTGCGCCGCGGTATGGCGCAGGCGCAGCTCCAGGCCCGGCACGTGGCTGGCGGTCGCCAGCACCTCGGCCTGTGCGGGCCCCATACTGGCCAGCACAGGCAGCGCCGTCAGCGCGGCCGGCGCCAGCCCGCCAATCAGCCTGCGAATCAGCTTGCTCATGACATCTCCATATCGATCACAAAGCACGTATGCTAGGCCGCCTTCGCAGCCAACAATTCGCCGCCCAGCGAAATATGGAACGCTAGAAGTCGATCACCTCATCGCCCGGCTGCGGCGTACAGCCCGGTCCCAGCGGCTGCCAGCCGCGATGCACGACCATGTGCCTGGTGTCGTAGCACATCTCCACCCGCTGCGCCTGCGGCACGCGCTGCCGCGCAAACGACTCGATCGATCCCGGCAAGCTGACGTGCATGGTCAGCGCAAAGATATCGTCCTGCGGATGATCGGCCAGGTGGATCAGGGGAATGAACTGGCCGAGGAACATCAGCCCCTGGCCCGGAATGCGTACCGCCTCAGGCTGGTAAGACTGCTCGCGCAGCCACTGCTGCGCTTCTTCGCGTCCGCGCCGGTTGCCCCATGCAGCAGCCAGCATCTCCATCACCCACTGGTTGCAGTTCTGGTAGCGGGTGGCCCAGGCATAGGCGTTCGCGCTGTAGCCGCCAGCCAGCAGCGTCAGGGCCCGCGGCTTGTCCAGCGCTGCCGCTTCCAGCGACACCGCCTGTGGACCGGACAGCGTCACCAGCGACACATAGCCCAGCCGCGCCGCATCGGCGCCGGTCACGAAGCCGGCCATGCCCTGATCGAACAGGCGGGGACGCGACTCGTCGCAGGCATAGTAAAGCTGGCGCACCGACCACGCGCCGTTCGGATTCGAGCGCAAGGCGATGCCTGAGTGCGAGTAGCGGATGCCGAAGCGGCTCAGGTCCGTGCCGGCACGCGACACCAGCGCCACCTCGCTGCCGGAGCGCTCAAGCTGTTCCTTCACCACGGCGGTGAAGCGCAGCATGCGGTCCTGGTCGGCCGCGCTGATGTCGGCCGGGCGGTCGCAGAAAACCAGCCCGCCCGCCAGCGCCGCCGTGCTCCAGCAGGCGGCGCAGACGGTTGCGGCAAAACGCAGCGGCATTACAGTGCGTTGGAACGCAGCTCGCTGAACCAGTCGTCGTGCAGGGCCAGGAAGAATGGACGCCGGGTTTCCAGCGCAGCGAACTCGAAGCCATAGGGGCGTTCGCGCACATCAACCAGATTGCCCGCCACCAGCGGCTGGTCGTCCAGCACGCGCTTCGGTACATCGAGGAAGAATTCGTCGCTGCGGCCCTGCCCGGCTGCACGCAGCGTCAGGCGCAGCTTGCCTTCCTTGTTCGGCGCCTGTGCGATATCGATCACGCGGTACTGGCCGGCCGCTACCTTCTTGTCGTTCGAACTGTTGCTGGAAGAGCTGAGCGAATCGGACACGCTGCCTGACGATGCCGAGCCGGCGCTGGAAGCCGAGGATGCAATACTTTCAGCGTGGGCGCTCATCACACCGACCGCCAGCATCAGGGAAAAACCTACGGCGCCGCGCGCCGGGAACTTGAACATACGCTTACCTTCAAAACGAAATCGGAAACCTTGTGCGCGTAGTCTATCCGAACGGAGCGCCGCGCTTGTAACATTTCGTGAAAGGGTTATCATTTTGGCTTTCATCTCTGGCATGGAGGCACGATGAAGCATCTGGCAGCGGCATTGATCGGCGTGGGCATTGGACTGGGCGCGGCGCAGGCCGCGGAACAGGGCGTGCATTGTCACTATTGCGATGAATGGAACCAGCCGCAGGCGCCGTTCAAGGTGTTCGGCAATACCTGGTATGTGGGCACGGCAGCCCTCTCGGCACTGCTGGTCACGAGCCCTGAAGGGCACGTGCTGCTGGATGCAGCGCTGCCGCAGTCTGCTGCGCAGATCCGCAAGAACATCGAAGCACTCGGCTTCCGTCTGCAGGATGTAAAGCTGATCCTGAACTCCCATCCGCATTACGATCATTCCGGCGCCATTCCGGAACTGCAGCGCATCAGCGGCGCCACCGTTGCGGCCAGCGCTCCAAGCAAGGCTGCCCTGATGGCGGGCGTGAACGCGAAGGACGATCCGCAGTATGATCCGAAGGATGTGGTGCAGATCGGGAAGCTGCACCAGGTGCGCGAGATTGCCGACGGCGAGACCCTGAGCGTCGGCCCGCTGCGGCTGACCGCCCACTTCACCCCCGGCCATACCCCCGGCTCCACCACCTGGACCTGGCGCTCATGCGAAGCAGACGTCTGCCGCAACATCGTCTATGCCGACAGCCTGAATCCCATCTCCACGGACGGCTTCCTCTACACCGGCGACGCGACGCATCCGGACATATCGCAATCCTTCCGCACCAGCATTCGCAAGGTAGCGGCCCTGCCCTGCGACGTGGTCGTATCCGTCCATCCCGGTTTCACCAATACCTTCGACAAGCTGAAGGCGCGCACTCCCGCCAGCAATCCTTTCGTGGAAGAGAACGGCTGCAGAAAGTATGCGGAGACGGCAATGCAGTCGCTGGAGCGCCGCATCGAGAAAGAGAGCGCTCAGAAGCGCTGAACCCCGCGGCGCGGAATCTGCGACGACATCACGATCGAGGTACGCGTTTCGCCATATTTGTTCAGGCTTGCCAGAATCTGTTCCAGGTCGCCCATATTCTTCGCCACCAGCGTGAACAGGCAGGAGTCGGCGCCTGTCACATGCAGGCATTCCAGCACCTGCGGCATGGCGCGCAGTATGTCGATGAATTTGTGCTTGTAGGGATGCTGGGTGGTGATCGCCACCACGGCCTTGATGACATAGCCTAGCGCCTCGGGATCGATGTCCGCGTGGTAGCCGCGGATCACGCCCGCCTCTTCCATCTTCCTGATGCGCTCGGCCGTCGCCGGCATCGAGAGGCCCGCCCTTTCGGCCAGGGTCTTCAGCGAGGCACGGGCGTCGTCCTGCAGGGCAGCGAGGATGCGCCAGGATTTGTCATCCAATGTCGGCATGGCCTGTCTCCTGAAATTCTAAGGCGAATGCTTTATTTTGCCTGAAGAATCGCATTCTTCGCCCGTACCGCCGCTTATATACTTTTCGGCATGGACACCATCTTCTTCAAGTCGGTGCTGATCGGCCTTTCGATTGCCGTGCCGGTCGGCCCCATCGGACTATTATGCATCCAGCGCACGCTGGAATACGGATCGCGCATCGGACTGGCGACCGGCCTGGGCGCCGCCGCGGCGGATGCGCTGTACGGAGCCATCGGCGCGTTCGGCGTGACCGCGCTCATTACACTGCTGACGGACGCCCGGCCCCAGCTTGCTGTCGGCGGGGCGGTGTTCCTGCTTTGGCTGGCGTGGCGCACCTGGCGCGGCGCCGATCCGCAGCAGGCAGCTGCGGCGAAAGGTGGAGTGAAGGCGTGGCAGGCATTCGGCGGCACCTTCCTGCTGACGCTATCCAACCCCGCCACCATCCTGTCCTTCATTGCCGTGTTCTCGGCGCTGGCGGAAGGCATGTCCGTCGCATCGCCGGGCTGGATGATTGCGGGGGTGTTCCTCGGCTCCACCGTGTGGTGGCTGGTGCTGGTGGCGATGGTGGGACGGCTGCGCGTCAGGCTCACCACCGGCCATCTGCGGGTGATGCGGCGCGGCTCGGCCATGCTGCTGGCAGGCTTCGCCGTGTATCAGCTGACCTGATCGGCCCAGCATCAAGGCATCACAGTTCCAGCACCAGCTTGCCCGGCGCAGCCCAGGAAACGCAGGTGCACATGCCCTGCTCGCGCATGGCCGGCGTCAGGCACACGTCGCGATGGCGGGGCTGGCCCGCCACGACCGGCGTATAGCAGTTGCCGCATTCGCCGCGCTTGCAATCGTAGGAAACGAAAACATCCGCTGCAATCAGTGCATCCAGGATCGAGGTCCCCGGCTGCACTTCCACCGTCATCTGCGACAGGGTCAGTTCCACCGTCAGTGCCTCGTCATCCGCCTGGGCGCGGGCGCCAAAGCTTTCGAAGCGCATTGCGCCTGACGGCCATCCCTGCTGCGCGCCGGCTTCCGCCAGCGCCTGCAGCAGCGCTGCCGGACCGCAGGCATAGAAAGTATCGCCCTCGTTGTAGGCGCCCAGCATCTGCACCAGGTCGGCACGTCCCGACTCCTGCGATACATGCGGCACGATGGCGGCATCCGGGATCGCGCGCAGTTCGTCCAGCAGCACCAGGCGCTCCGGCTGGCGGGCCAGGTAGTGCAGCGCGAACGGCCGCCCCTGTTCGCTCAGCGCATAAGCCATGGATACCATCGGCGTGATGCCAATGCCGCCTGCAATCAGCAGCACCCGCGACGACTCGTTCGCCTGCAGCGGAAAACTGTCGAACGGGCCGCTCATCTGCACCACGCTGCCGGCGCCCAGCTCGTCGTGCAGTATGCGCGAACCGCCCTTGCCGCCCTCCTCGCGCTGTACGGCGATGCGGTAGCTATCTGCCTTGCCCGCTGCACCGATCAGCGAGTAATGACTCTCGTAGGCTGTTCCGTCTGCGCCCGAGAACTGCAGCATGATGTGCGAGCCGGGGCTCCAGTCGGGTAGCGGCGCACCATCCGCGCGGCAAATATGAAATTCCTTCACGGCCGCGCCGTGTTCGATGACTGCCGTAATGACATAACTCATGATTTAGCCTCGGGATTCAGTGTTCAGGACTGCACGGGCGGATTGAAAGGGGAAGCATCCAGGTACTCCCACTCCAGCTTTTGCGGCGTATCGCGCAGGATCCATTGATCGACCTTGAATTCCCAGAAGCGTTTCGTGCCGCCGGTTTCGCCGGCAGGATCGTCCTGCTCCCATTTCACGGATGCGGTACCGGTCAGCTGCAGCAGCTGGCCATGCGCGAAGTCCGGAATGCACAGCCCAGCGCGTGGGTCGATTTCAAAGTTGCCGAAGGTGTTGAACAGGCTGTTGCCCGGGAAGTCCGGAATGCGGATGGTCGTTTCGTCCACCAGCTTCAGGAAGCCGGGAGTGCCGCCGCGATGCGAAGCGTCGGCGCCGGTTTCGGCGTGATGGCTGGCGACGAAAATGGTGTCCGCCTGGCGAATGATGGACTGCACGTTGCCGCGCAGTACGCTACCGCTGGCAGCCGAAACCGGGAGCTGCAGCTCGCCCAGCCGGCGCAGCTGGCGGCGCTGGATATATTTCGGGCAGTTCGGATATGCCTCGCGGATCGCCACTTCCAGGCCCTGGCCGTCCAGGCGCTGCAGTGTGCCGTTGACGCGGTAACGGCGGCGCGAACCCAGCTCGATGAAGAGCATGCCCAGGTCGGCGTGGTGTGCGATATTGTTCCACACCGGATCGGTGCGGTCGCGCTCCTGATCCGGCACGTTGACCGAGATCGTGGCGCCGGTTTCGGTCTGCATGAAGCCCGGTTTGCCGAATATCAGCGAGGCCCAGACGGCGCCCGATGCGTCGATGCTGCCCAGGACCGCCATGAACTGCTTGGCGATGAACGGCCGGGCGCCGCCGATGACGGTATCGCTCATGACCGTGATATTACGCTCGGCGATGGCCGTTTCGCCGGCGCTTTGCTGGACGGCGCGTTCGCCGGGGTGGAAGCTGTTCCTGTCGCTCATGACGTTCTCCTGAATAGTGGATAGGAGGATTCTCAATCAGCGGGACTGGGGCGGGAACCGGTCTGGCCGCAATTCATCGTTTCGCCCGGCGTAGCAATCGCCGCCCTCACCTGCAGCTGAACTTCGCCGATCCCAGCCTGGCTGAAACCCGCATCGCGCATATCCCGCGTGCACGGCGCTTCCCGCTGCGGCTTGTCAAGCATGGCCTGCACGAAACGCAGGCAGGCCGTGCCCTTGATGTCGTGACTGGTGCCCTGCCGGTTAGCCGTCATTTCGGCGCCGTTCATGCCGGCGGCGCGACCGCTTTCGTGCAGCGACTCCATGCTCATGGCGCCGAGGCCGCGCTGGGCAAGATAGAGGGCTATGCGCAGGCGCATCTGCGCGTCCAGGGGGCTGTCGCCGGTGTTCGTTTCCATGATGTGATCCGTCAGGTTGGATTGCTGCCGATTGCTGTTGACGCTATTTTGCGAAATAATGTTCAGAACAAGAATGGCCGCCCAACGCAAATCAGTATTACGCCCGGAGAAATGAATGGATCAGATCCACCTGATGAATGTGTTCGTCGCCGTCGGTGAAGAGGAAAGCTTTGCCGCTGCCGCCCGGCGCCTGGACCTGTCGCCGGCCGCGGTCACGCGCGCCATCTCGGGGCTGGAAGAACAACTGGGCGTCAAACTGCTGCTGCGCACCACGCGCAATGTGCGGCTGACCGAGGCTGGACGGCGCTACCTGGACGACACGCGCAATATCCTCAGCAGCATCGCGGAAGCGAATGAAGCTGCGGCGGGCGTGAATTCGGCGCCGAAGGGAAATCTGACCGTGACCGCCTCCGTCCTGTTCGGCAAATCCTTCGTCATGCCCAGCATCGTGCGCTACCTGAAGGAGTTTCCGGAGGTGGAAGTGTCCGCCTATTTCCTGGACCGGGTGGTGAACCTGGTCGATGAAGGCATGGATGTGGCGGTGCGCATCGGCCACCTGCCGGACTCCAGCCTGAAGGCGCTGCGCGTGGGGCAGGTAAGGCGCGTGCTGTGCGCGTCGCCGGAATACCTGGCGAAAAACGGCGTGCCGCAGCATCCGGCCGACCTGCTGCGCCACACCGTGATTGCGGCCAGCGGCATTTCGCCGCGCGTGGAATGGAAGTTCGGCGCAGTGGACGATCCGACCATGGTGCGCATGAAACCGCGCCTGACCGTGACCAGTAATGACGCCGCCATCGACGCGGCCGTTTCCGGCCTGGGCATCTGCCGGCTGCTGTCCTACCAGATCGCCGGCGAGCTGACGGACGGTCGTCTGAAAATCATCCTCGCCGACTATGAGGAATCGAGCTGGCCTGTGCATGTGATGCACCGCGAGAGCAAGTACGGCTCGTCCAAGGTGCGCAATTTCATCGATATGCTGGTGGCCGATCTGCGCGCCCACCAGCACCTCAACTAGCTACCGGCATTTCTCCACGCGAAACAATGAATTGAGTTTCGCGCCGTTTCTCTCTCAATTCGCAATGCCTAGAATGGCCTCATCCGCTGCACCAAGGCGGCGGAAAACACCAACCTGACATTGACCACGAGGAGAAACACCATGAAAGCAGCCATCATCATCCTGTCCGATCCAAAAGCCGGCGAAGAAGCCCTGGGCCGCATGTTCAATGGCCTCGCAGCCGCTTACGACTTCAAGCAGAAAGGCACCGAAGTCGGCATCTACTTCCAGGGTACCGGCACCCGCTGGCCTGGCGTGCTGGCGGATAGCGCCCATCCGATCCATGCGCTGTTCAAAGCGGTTGAAGACAAAGTGGCCGGCGTCTCCTGCGGTTGTGCCGACGTCTTCGGCGCCCGTGAAGAAGTCGAGAAAGCAGGCTTCGACCTGATCACCGACAACAGCGTCCCCGGCACCTCGGGCCTGCCAAGCATCGCGCAGATCTCTGCCGACGGCTACACCCTCTTCACGTTCTAAACCCGGCGCTGGTCCCGCCGCATGCGCAGCCGTGCGCGGGACCGCCACACACACAGGAGTCGATCATGAACACTACCCGTCTTTCCGCCCATATCGCCGCCGCGCTGGTCTTCGCCTTCAGCGCCCACAGCACCGTAGTACACGCCGCACCTGCCGCCGGGAAGGCCGCGCAGAGCAACGTCGCCAGCACGGCAAGCGTCAGCTACCGCACCGTCAAGGTCGATGGCGTGAATATCTTCTACCGTGAAGCGGGTCCGAAGAATGCACCGACGATCCTGCTGCTGCACGGTTTCCCGACTTCGTCGCAGATGTTCCGCAACCTGATTCCGCTGCTGGCCGACCGCTATCACGTGATCGCGCCCGACTATCCAGGCTATGGCCAGAGCGATATGCCGGCCATGGACAAATTCACCTACAGCTTCGACAACCTGGCCAATGTGGTGGATAAATTTACCGAGGCAGTTGGCGTATCGCGCTATGCCCTGTATGTGCAGGATTACGGCGCACCGGTCGGCTTCCGTCTCGCTGCCGCCCATCCGGAACGCGTGAGCGCGATCGTGGTCCAGAACGGCAATGCCTATAACGAAGGCATCGACAACGAATTCTGGGTGCCGGCAAAAGCGTATTGGGCGGACAAATCGGAAGCCAACGGCGCCAAACTGCGTCCCCTGTTCGAGCTGGGCGCCACCAAATGGCAATACACGGAAGGCGTGCGCGATGTGAGCCGCATCAGCCCCGATGCATGGACCGTGGATCAGGCCTACCTGGACCGCCCCGGCAACAAGGACATCCAGCTGGAGCTGTTCTACAGCTACGGCAGCAACCCTGGCCACTATCCGGAATGGCAAGCCTACTTCCGCAAACATCAGCCGCCGATGCTGATCGTCTGGGGCAAGAACGACAAGATCTTCCCGCCAGCCGGTGCGCATCCTTACCTGCGCGACCTGCCGAAAGCCGAGCTGCATCTGCTGGATACCGGCCACTTCGCTCTCGAAGAAGATAGCGCCGTCATCGGTTCCCTGATGCGCTCCTTCCTGGGCCGCAACCTGAAAACCAAATAAGCAGTATTCAAGCGTAAGGCGTGCCCGCCAGGGACGCCTTCAGGCCAATGCTTCCCTGATCGACAAAGGCGAGAAAGGCGGCACTGGCTTTTTTCGTACTCCGCGTCTGGCGGAATACGCGGTGGGCCTGGATGAAGGCCACCATCCATGCCGCCAGCAGCATCCCCGCCGCCAACTGGGCCGGCGCATCGCCGGCTTCGCGCCCTGCAGCTCCGCTCAATCCTTCCGCCACCAGTTGCGCAATTTCGCGGCGTATGGTGCGCGCCCGGGCCTTCAGGGTTTCGCTGCCTTCAATCGTTTCGATGAAGCCCTGGCTCACTGCCGAGAACTCGACGTAAGGACTTTTCTCCGCCAGCAGGCGTAGCGCTTCGATCCGAAGGCCGCCCGGCAGCACAGGCAGTGCTGGAGAACACGCTGGCGGGAGATGGATGACGTCAATCGCCTGATCGGCGAGATGATGACCGGCGTCGCCACCCGCTACGAGACGGGAGCGCAAAGCAGCGGCGCCGCCGTGCTGCTCGACGCATCCAGCAACACCAGGGCTTCCGAACTCGCTGCAGCCGCCTCGCCGAGGCTACGCTGCGTTGCAGTGGATAGCGGGCCTTCGCTGCTGCTCCGTCCCGACGCCTGTATTGCCTGGGCCGGCGACGGGGACGGCATCGAAGGCCTGGCCGAGGCCCTTCGCCGCTGGTTCAATCCTGCATTGCCCTCCGCTTAAGCCGCCAGCAGGGTTTGCAGCCCGCCGCTGCGGTCCAGCGCCGACAGGTCATCGAAGCCGCCCACGTGGTGCTCACCGATGAAAATCTGCGGCACCGTACGGCGGCCGGTGCGCTGCATCATTTCGATGCGCAGCGCCGCATCGGCGTCCACATTGATTTCCCTGGGCTCGATGCCGCGCTGGGCGAGGAGGCGTTTGGCCTGCAGGCAGTATGCGCAAACGCTGCTGGAGTAGATCGTTACGTCTTTCATGGTAGTGCTCCTGGAAACTGTATGACTCCAGTTTAGGAGCTTGCTGCGCGATTATGAATGATTGGAATCGTCATTCATTTGCTCAAACGTCTCAGCCCGCATGGTCTGCGGAGGGCATGCTCCAGAAGCGGTTGCCGATTTCAGCTGGTTCGGGATGGCGGCTGGAGGCTCCCCGCCAAACTAAATCAGATCGCTTGCGGGTAGGTAAAGCCGATGAAGTGCACCAGGTTCACCAGGAAGTGGGCTGCAACCGCAATTCCGACGCGCCTTGTGCGGGCATACAGCAGTGCATAACCCAGTCCCGCCACGCTGGCGAGCAAGGCCCATTTCCAGCCGCCGCCGAGGTGTACCAGTCCGAACAGCAGCGCGGAAGCTGCGACTGCCAGCGGCTGGCCGAAGCGGGTCAGCTGTTCCTGGATCACGCCCCGGAAAAATGCTTCTTCAGCGACGCAAACGAACAGCAGGTTCACCACCGCGAACAGAGGCAGATACAGGGAGAGCTTGAAGTCCGGCTTCACGAACCCCAGGCCCCAGCCCAGGCCGAATACGGCCAGCAGCATCACGGCCAGCACGGGCGCCTGCTGCCAGCATGCCGAGGAATAGTCCTTCCACGATTGCGCGCGCTGGCAGAAGAAAAACACCAGTACCAGTCCGATCAGGCCTTTGTCGAAGTTCGCATACATCGTAAACGGTGCGGAGTGCGAAGAGAACTGCACATTCTTCAGCAACAGCGGATTGTGATAACCCGGCAGCGCGTGCATGGCCAGCGCAAGTGAGAGCGCCAGCGCCAGCACGGTGAACACGGTTCTGGTTGCGGGCTTGCCGAGGTTCGTCGCCAGCCAGGCAAGCAGGAACAGGGCGCCGATGCTTGCCAGCGCCACCGGGCGCAAGGCGCCGCCGGCCATGCCTGCGGCAACCGCTGCGGCGCACAGGCCGAGGCACAGGTAGCGCTTGTCCCATGCCAGGGAAATGATGGAGAGGCCCAGCAGGCCAAATGCCAGCCAGACTGGCGCGGAAATCGTCTGCATCGACACTGCCGTTCAAGTTGAAAACGCAGCAGTGTAGCGGATGATTTCAGGCCGCGCTGTCGCGCGCAGCCTCCAGCAGGAAGTCGCGCAGCAGCCAGGCGCTTGGACCCACGCGCAGGGAGTTTCTTCCTCACGGAACCAGGCTGCGCGCCAGCTTCGGCTGGCCAGAATTATTTCGCCCAGGTGGAGGACGATGCAATTAAGTTCAGCGAACAGGTGATGTCGCCGTCGCGTTTGCCAACCTGCGCGGCAGCGGCAAGAGCGCACAGCCAGCTGCCAGGCACAGAGCCAGCGCGCCGGTGGCCTGCTCCGCCATCAACCCGCAATACAGCGAAGCGAGCCTGGTCAAAGGCCATCATGTGCGCCAGCTGACATTCCTGCACAGGCTACCGTGCCTGGCAGCGGCAGTCAGAAGAAGGGCCGCGGAAAACAAGAGCCGCCTGTACAGGCGGCTCTCCGCGCTCATGCCGAAGAAGGATCAGGCGAACCTGGTGAAGTCGGGTTTGCGTTTTTCGAAGAAGGCGGTGAAGGCTTCCTTGGCTTCGGGTTCGAGGAGCATGGCGCCGAACAGGTTGCTTTCGATGTCGATGTGGGCTTGCAGCGCCTCGCGGCCGGTCTTCATCAGGCGCTTGGTGGCGCGGATGGAAGCAGCCGGCAGTGCGACCAGCTTGGCGGCTTGCGCCTGGGCGTAAGCCTGCACTTCACCGGCAGGCAGCACTTTCGATACCAGGCCCATGTCGTACGCCTCCTGCGCACCCCACGGTTCGCCCAGCATCAGCTTCTCGGCCGCACGCGCGTGGCCGGCGTTGCGCGGCAGGAGCATGCTGGAACCGAATTCGGGACACAGGCCAAGCTGCGTGAACGGCACCGAGAACCTGGCGTTGTCGCCTGCGTACACCAGATCGCAATGCATCAGCATGGTGGTGCCGATGCCGATCGCAGCGCCGGTCACAGCAGCCACCACAGGCTTGGTGGTGCCGCTCAGCGCGCGCATGAATTTGAATACGGGACGTTCGGTGAACTGCACGCCATCGTCCAGCGCTGCAGTCTTGAGGAAATCATCCAGATCGTTACCGGCCGTGAAAATCTCGGCGGTGCCGCAAATGAGGATGGCGCGCACTTCAGCGTCGCCTTCCACGCCGTTGATGGCGTCGGCCATCGACTGGTACATGGCCGATGTGATGGCGTTCTTGCGCTCGGGACGGTTGAAGGCGATCGTCAGGATGCCGCCGGCTTTGGTGGTCTGGATTTCCATTTTGTCTCCATAAAAAAAGCGAGGGGACGCGCCCCTCGCTGCGGGCCTTGAAGGCCGCTATGCCGGCGTGATTATACGCGCTCGATGATGCCTGCCGCGCCCATGCCGGCGCCGACGCACATGGTGACCATGCCGTATTTCAGGTTGTTGCGGCGCAGTGCGTGCACCACGGTCGCAGCGCGGATGGCGCCGGTTGCGCCCAGCGGGTGGCCGAGCGCGATTGCACCGCCCATCGGGTTCACTTTGCTGGTATCCAGGTTGAGGTCGCGGATCACGGCCAGTGCCTGGGCGGCAAACGCTTCGTTCAGCTCGATCCAGTCCAGCTGATCCTGAGTGATGCCGGCGTTGGCCAGCGCTGCAGGAATCGCCACCTTCGGACCGATGCCCATGATCTCAGGCGGCACGCCGCGTACGGCGAACGAGGAGAACTTGGCCAGCGGGGTCAGGTTGTGTTCTTTCAGGATCTTCTCGGACACCACGATCAGCGCGCCAGCGCCGTCGGACATCTGCGAGGAGGTCGCCGCAGTCACGGAACCCTTGGCAGCGAAGACCGGCTTCAGCTTGGCCATGCCTTCAGCCGATGCGTCGGCGCGTGGACCTTCGTCCAGATCGACGGTGCGCTTGCCGACCTTGATTTCGCCGGTGCGCAGGTCCGGCGTGCGGGTGATGATTTCGACCGGTGTGATCTCATCCTTGAAGAAACCAGCTTGCTGGGCAGCGATGGCCTTGCGGTGCGACTCCAGGCCGAATGCATCCTGGTCTTCGCGCGACACCTTCCACTGGTTCGCCACTTTTTCGGCGGTCAGACCCATGCCGTAGGCCAGGCCCACGTTTTCGTCCTTGAAGGTTTCCATGTTGATCGATGGGTGGTGGCCCATCATCGGCACCATGGACATCGATTCCACGCCGCCGGCGATCATCACGTCGGCTTCGCCAACGCGGATGCGGTCGGCCGCCATGGCCAGGGCGGTGATGCCCGATGCGCAGTAGCGGTTGACGGTCACGCCGCCGACGGTGTTCGGCAGGCCTGCCAGCACCACGGCGTTACGCGCCACGTTGAAGCCCTGTTCCGCTTCCGGGAAGGAGCAGCCGATGATGGCGTCGATGATCAGGGCCGGGTCCAGGTTCGGCACGGCAGCCATGGCGCCCTTGATGGCGTGCACCAGCAGGTCGTCCGGACGGGTGCTGCGGAACATGCCGCGCGGCGCCTTGCCGATCGGGGTGCGGGTGGCGGCGACAATGTATGCGTCTTGAATTTGTTTGCTCATTTTAAGCTTCCAATATTGTGTATTCGATGGGCGATTAGCGCTTGGCGGAGAGGTACCAGTCCACCTGTACTTGTGCTGCCAGCGTGCCGTGTTCGTCGTAGATATCGACGTCAACCGGGAACGCGACTTTTCCTTCATCCTTCAGCTGGGCCTTGAGAGCCGCGATATCGCCAGGCACGCGGCCCGCGGCGCGCGTCGCGCCCTTGGCCACTTTCTGGTACTGGATACGTGACTCCTTGGCCACCGGACGCATGTCCATGATCAGCTCAGCGAAACCGCCGGCCATGGCCGCGCCGGAGGCGGTTTCGGCCAGCGTGAACAGAGCGCCGGCATGCGGCGTGCCGAGGTGGTTGTGCAGCTTGCCGTCATCCGGCATCGACACTTCCGAGGTACCCGCACCGATGCTGTCGATGCGGATGCCCAGCAGCTGCGTGAACGGCAGCGACTCGCTCATATGCTTCTTGATCTGTTCGTACACCATGGACGGTTTCACTTTCAGCAGGATGTTGAAGGCCAGCGACAGGATGGACATGGGCCTCTTAGTTGCGTACCGGCTTGCCGGTCTGCAGCATGCCCATGATGCGCTCCTGCGACTTCGGATTGTTCAGCAATTCCAGGAAGGCCTTGCGTTCCATATCCAGCAGCCACTGCTCGCTCACCACGCTACCCTGGTCGATGTCGCCGCCCGACACGATCTCGGCGATCATGTCGCCCAGCTTGTAGTCGTGGGCCGAGATGAAGCCGCCATCGCGCATATTCACCAGCTGGCCGCGGATGGTGCCCCAGCCGTAACGGCCGGTCACGCTTACCGGACGCTGGATCGGCGCACGGTAGCCTGCATCGAACATCGAACGCGCGGTGGTTTTCGCCACGTGCAGCAGTTCATACGGGTTGAACACGATGATGTCGTCTTCTTTCAGGTAGCCCATGGCCTTCGCTTCCAGCGCGGACTTGGACACGTTCGCGGTGGCCGCGTTGGTGAAGCCGGTCTTCAGGAATTGCAGGATGTCGTTGCCCTTGGCTTCCCTGGCAGCGCGCACGGCCGCTTCCTTCAGGCCACCGCCTGCAGGGATCAGGCCCACGCCCACTTCCACCAGGCCGATGTAGGACTCGATGGAGGCCACGCGCTTCGAGGCGTGCAGCGCCATTTCGCAGCCGCCGCCCAGCGCCAGGCCGGCAACGGCAGCGACCACCGGAACGTTGGAATACTTCATCTTCATGAAGGTGTCCTGCAGTTCCTTGATGATCGGCTCGACGGCTTTTGCGCCGCCGGTCATGAAGGCCGGCAGTGCGGACTGCAGGTCGGCGCCGGCGGAGAACGCGCCGCCGTCTGCTGCGTCGGCATTCCAGATCACCAGGCCCTTGAAGCCTTTTTCAGCTTCTGCCAGGCCGCGCTGCAGGCCCTTGATCACGCCGTCGCCGATCACGTGCATCTTGGTCTTCAGGGAGATGACCAGCACTTCGTCGCCGGAGTGCCACAGGCGCACGGAGTCGTCTTCGAAGACGGTGGTGCCGGCGGTCTTCGGATCGGCTGCGCCGCTGCCCACGACCGGTGCGCGGAATTCCTGGCGCTGGTACACGGCCAGGTCGGAACGCGGTACGTAGGTTTTCGATTTGGCGGAGAACGAGCCTTCAGGGGTGTGCACGCCCTTCTCGGCTACGGCGCCTTCGAATACCCAGGCCGGCAGCGGTGCGTTGCACAGCGCCTTGCCTTCGTCGATGTCGGCTTTCACCCACTCGGCGATCTGGTTCCAGCCGGCGGCCTGCCAGATCTCGAACGGACCGACGGCCCAGCCGAAGCCCCAGCGCATGGCGAAGTCCACGTCGCGCGCGTTGTCGGCGATGGATTCCAGGTGGTAGGCGATGTAGTGGAAGGCGTCGCGGAAGATCGCCCACAGGAACTGACCCTGCGGGTTGGTCGATTCGCGCAGCGCCTTGAATTTCTTGACCGGGTCTTTCTCTTTCAGGATACGGGCGATGATGTCGGCCGCTTTCGCGCCGCCTGCCACGTATTCGCCGGAAGCGAAGTCCAGACGCTGGATCTCCTTGCCGACTTTCTTGTAGAAGCCTGCACCGGTCTTCTGGCCCAGGGCGCCTGCCTCGACCAGCTTGGCCAGCACGGCCGGGGTCTTGTACACGCCGAAGAATGGATCGTCCGCCAGGTTGTCCTGCATGGTCTTGATCACGTGGCCCATGGTGTCCAGGCCGACCACGTCCGCGGTGCGGAAGGTGCCGGACTTGGCGCGGCCCAGCTTGGCGCCGGTCAGGTCATCGACCACGTCCACCGACAGGCCGAATTTCTCGGCTTCGTGGATGGTGGCCAGCATGCCGAAGATGCCGACGCGGTTGGCGATGAAGTTGGGGGTGTCCTTGGCGCGTACCACGCCCTTGCCCAGGGTCGAGGTCAGGAAGGTTTCCAGCTGGTCCAGGATTTCCGGCCTGGTGGCGGCGGTCGGGATCAGTTCCACCAGGTGCATGTAGCGCGGTGGGTTGAAGAAGTGCACGCCACAGAAGCGCGCCTTCAGGTCGGCGTCGAAACCTTCGGCCAGCTTTTCGATGGACAGGCCGGAGGTGTTGGAGGCGAAGATGGCGTTCTGGCCGATGTGCGGAGCGACCTTCTTGTACAGGTCATGCTTCCAGTCCATGCGCTCGGCGATGGCTTCGATAATGATGTCGCAGCCGGCCAGCAGGTCCAGGTTGTCTTCGTAGTTGGCGACCTGGATCAGTTCAGCGTCGGCCTTGTCGCCGAAGGGGGCCGGGGACAGTTTTTTCAGGTTTTCAATCGCCTTGAGCACGATACCGTTCTTCGGAGTTCCCTCCTTGCCTGGCAGATCGAACAGAACGACCGGCACCTTGGCGTTGACGCAGTGGGCAGCAATCTGCGCACCCATCACGCCCGCGCCCAGCACGGCTACTTTTTTCACGTTGAAGTTGCTCATGTTTTTCCTTTGGTTGCGGGGGGCTTTTCTTTTAAACCTAACTTCAGGGTCAGACCCACGGGGTCTGACCCCTTGGGTCCGACCCTGGTTTTCGGTTCAAAAATCAGCCAACCCCATACACATATTTAGAACAGGTCGGCGTCCAGAGCCATCAGGTTGGCTGCGCCGGAACGTGCCTGGCGGATCAGGGTTGCGGTTTCAGGCTGCAGGCGGCCGAAGTAGAAGCGCGCGGTCGCCAGTTTCGAGGTGTAGAACTTGTCGCCGGTGGACTCTTTTTCCAGCGCGATCTTGGCCATCTGCGCGAAGAAGTAGGAATACACCAGGTGGCCCACAACGCGCAGGTAAGGCACGGCAGCGGCGCCCACTTCATCCTGGTTCTGGAAGGCCTTCATGCCGATTTCCATGGTCAGCTTGCCGACTTTCTCGCCCAGGTCGCCCAGCGGAGTGATGAACTCGGACATGGCTTCGTCGGTGCCGTTTTCTTCCACGAAGGCGCGGATCTTCTCGCCGAACTTGCGCAGCTTGGCGCCGTTGTCCATCAGGATCTTGCGGCCCAGCAGGTCCAGCGACTGCACGGTGTTGGTGCCTTCGTAGATCAGGTTGATACGCGCGTCGCGCACATACTGCTCCATGCCCCACTCGCTGATGTAGCCGTGGCCGCCGTACACCTGCATCGCATCCGAGGTCGCGGTCCATGCGTTGTCGGTGATGAAGGCCTTGATGATCGGGGTCAGCAGAGCGACTTCGTCGCCGGCTTCCTTGCGCACTTCTTCGTCAGGGTGGTGCAGTTCGCGGTCGATCTGCAGCGCCACGTAGGAAGCGAAAGCGCGCGCGCCTTCGGCGTAGGCTTTGCCGGTCAGCAGCATGCGGCGCACGTCAGGGTGCACGATGATCGGATCGGCAGGACCATCCGGGTTCTTCACGCCGGACAGGGAACGCATCTGCAGACGGTCTTTCGCGTACACCAGCGCGTTCTGGTAAGCCACCTCGGTCAGGCCCAGGGACTGCACACCCACGCCCAGGCGGGCGGCGTTCATGAACACGAACATCGCGTTCAGGCCCTTGTTCGGCTGGCCGATGATCCAGCCCTTGGCGCCGTCCAGGTTCATCTGGCAGGTCGAGTTGCCGTGGATGCCCATCTTCTCTTCGATCGCGCCGCAGAAGATCGGGTTGCGCTCGCCGATGGTGCCATCGGCATTCGGCAGGAACTTCGGCACCAGGAACAGGGAAATGCCCTTCGAGCCTTCCGGTGCGTCCGGCACGCGGGCCAGCACCAGGTGCAGGATGTTTTCGGACATATCGTGTTCGCCGGCCGAGATGAAGATCTTGGCGCCGGTGATGTCCCACGAACCGTCGGCGTTAGGGATGGCTTTCGAACGCAGCATGCCCAGGTCGGTGCCGCAATGCGGTTCGGTCAGGCACATGGTGCCGGTCCACTCGCCGGAGACCAGCTTTGGCAGGTACAGGCGCTTCTGTTCGTCGGTGCCGTGTTCCTTCAGGCACTCGTAGGCGCCGTGCGACAGGCCCGGATACATGGTCCATGCCTGGTTGGCCGAGTTCAGCATCTCGTAGAACGAGTTGTTCAGCACGATAGGCAGGCCCTGGCCGCCGTATTCAGGATCGCAGGCCAGCGCAGCCCAGCCGCCTTCCACGTACTGCTTGTACGCTTCCTTGAAGCCTTTCGGCGTGGTCACGGTCTTGGCCGCTGCATCGTGGTGGCAGCCTTCGCGGTCGCCCGAGTGGTTCAGCGGGAACAGCACTTCGGAGGTGAACTTCGCGCCCTCTTCCAGCACCTGGTTGATGATGTCGGCATCGGTTTCGGCGTGGATCGGCAGTTCCTTCAGCTTCTCTTCGACGTTCAGCAGCTCATGCAGAACGAACTGCATATCACGGATTGGCGCGACGTATTGACCCATATTTTTCTCCTGGCTTTCTTTAGATAGTGAAGGCTGCGCGAGGCAGCGTTAGGAATGGTAATTCTCGATCAGGCGATTGAAGGCAATGGAGGCGCGGTCGACGCTGCCCGGGCTGCGCATGAAGCGGGCTTCATGGTGCAGGGCGAGAATCAGGCCGTACATCTCGTACACCAGCTGGGCCGCATCGGTTTCAGTGCGCAGGTCGCCGTTCTCGATGGCCTGCCGCACGCAGCGCAGCAAGGCGCCCTGCCACGCGGAGACCATGGCCACCAGCTCTTCGCGGATGGGACCCGGACGGTCGTCGTACTCGACGGCGCCGCTGATATAGATGCAGCCGGAAGCGATTTCCACGCTGACCTTTTTCACCCAGTGGGCAAACATGGCGCGCAGACGCGGCAAGCCGCGCGGCTCCTTCACTGCCGGGTAGAACACTTCCTGTTCGAAGCGGCGGTGATACAGCTTCAGCACTTCAATCTGCAAATCTTCGCGCGAGCCAAAGTGGGCGAATACGCCGGACTTACTCATGTTCATTTTGTCGGCCAGCACGCCGATCGTGAGGCCTTCGAGGCCGTCACGGCTTGCCAGGTCCAGGGCTACGTCCAGAATGGCCGCCCGGGTCATTTCGCCTTTGCGCATGAATTTCGTTGGAGTATTGATAAGAATGCCACTCACTGTAGATACCCGTTAGAGAGGAGAAAATCTTATTCTCTCTCTAACAGCCCGCTTTGGTGCAAAAGATTTTGCGAACGTTCGTACTATTATCCAGTGGGGTATAAAAGTCAAACGGCAATCTAGAGGTGGCGTTCTAGAAACAGCTCATTCGTTGAAACTGTCGAGCGTGCGGCGGTCGCGCTTGGTGGGACGGCCCTTGATATCGGCGCCCGGCTCCTGGAAGAAACGGCGCCGTTCGGCCTCCTTGGCGCGGCGGGCCAGGGATTCCTGGCTTTCTTCATACAAGGTACGGGCGATGGGCGCGGCCTGGCGCTTGTCCGACAGGCCCACCACCAGCACATCCCACGCGTCCGAGCCGTTATCGATGTGCAGCTGGTCGCCCAGCCTGACCAGGCGCGCCGGCTTGACGCGGTCGCCGCCCGCCTTCACCCGGCCATTGTCGATGGCATCGATGGCCAGCTGGCGGGTCTTGAAGAAGCGCGCCGCCCACAGCCATTTGTCGATGCGTACATTGTCCATCATGCGTATTTCCCCACTGCAAAAATCCTCATCAGTGTTCTATATACCACATAGGCGATTTCGTAGCCGAACCTGCGCACCCGGCCCACGTGCTTGAAGTCCTCGGTATGGATCACCACGCCCTCGGCCACGGCCGCCTCGATCTTCCCGCGCAGGGCCTGGGCGAAGCGGGCATCCTTGATGACCACGTTCGCCTCCTGGTTCAGGAACAGGCTCAGGCCATCGACATTGCTGGAGCCGACGGTGGCCCAGTCGTCGTCGATCACGGCCACCTTGGCATGCAGCTGGGTCTTGCGGTATTCGACCACCTTCACGCCGGCCGCCAGCAGCTTGGGATAGAAGGAGTGCGCCACGGCGTCCTGCAGCCAGATCTCCCCCACCCCGATCAGCAGCACCACGTCCACGCCGCGCTGGGCCGCCTTGGCCAGGCCGCGGCGGAACTTGCGGCCGGGGGCGAAATAGGGATTGGCGATCAGCACCGACTTGCGGGCGCGCCCCAGCGCGTTCAGATAGGCTTTCTGAATCTTGCTGCGGTTGCGCAGGTTGTCGCGCACCACGAAGCCGGCCTGCATGCCGGCATCGCTGGCCGCCCTGGCCACCTTGCGCATTTCCTTGAACAGCTTGTAGCGGCGGATCAGGCTGATATGGCCGGTGCGCTGCCACTGGGCCTGGGCTTCGCGGTGGATGCTGGCCACCAGCGGACCGCGCACGGACACGGCAAAGTCCCAGCGCGGCGCAGCCAGCTCGATGCGCGGCCCGACGTCGGCAAACATATCGTCGTTGACGTTGATGCCGCCAACGAAAGCGATCTCGCGATCGACCACGCAGATCTTGCGGTGGGTGCGCGTGATGCCACGCGAGAACCAGGGATTGAAGATGCGGTGCTCGACGCCGGCCGCTTCCAGTTCCTCGCCCATGCGCCGGGCGGCGCCGTGGCCGGTGCCGAACCAGTCGGTCAGCACCCTTACCTGCACGCCGCGGTGGGCGGCCAGCTTCAGGGCCGCCTTGACCAGCTTGCCGGTGTCGTCGTCGGCAAAGATATAGGTTTCGAAATAGACCTCGTAGCGGGCCTGGTCGATGGCGTCGATCAGGGCCGGGAAATATTCTGTACCACAATGCAGGAGACTGACTTCGTTATCGGCTATGAACTCGACAGGTCGCATCTAGGACACCAGTTTCAGGTTCGCCACAATAGGTGCATGGTCCGACAGCTTGGCCCACATGGTGCCGTGCAGGACTTCCGCGGATTCTACCTTGAAGCCGCGCACATAGATGCGGTCTAACCTGAAAAAGGGCAAGGCTGCCGGGAAGGTACGGGCAGGACGGACGGCTGCCTGACGCCGCGCCAGGGTACGGACCAGGTCGCCCAGGCTGGAGCCGGAACCGATGTCGTCAAAGACCTCGACCACTCCCAGCGCCTTGCGCAGTTTGGCGCTGAGGGTATTGCGCCAGTCGTTGAAATCGCCGGCAATGATGACCGGCTCGTTATTCGGTGCGGAATGCCGCACGGCTTCGATCAGGGCCTCGGCCTGGCGCACGCGGCTGCGTTCGAACAGGCCCAGGTGGACCACGAAACAATGCACCGTGGTTTCGCCGGTCTGCACGATCGAATGCAGGATGCCGCGCGCCTCGTAGGCGTGGTCCGAAATATCGGTGTTGCTCCACTTGTCGATCGGATACTTGCTGAGCAGCGCATTGCCGTGGTGGCCATGGTCGTACTGGGCGTTCAGGCCGTACACCGACTGGTGCGATTCGCCGGCGAAGAATTCGTGCTGGGACTTCTTCGGCCAGTTGCGGTGGCCGTGCAGCTCGTCCCCGTAGCGGGCCTCGATGCGATCATGCTGGCCCTGCACTTCCTGCAGGAAGATGAGGTCGGCATGGAAGGCCTCGATGGCATTCCTGAGCGCATGCACCCGCGGATGGCTGCGGTACGACACGCCCTTATGGATGTTGTAGGTGGCAACGCGGATCTTCATGGGACTTATTCTAACCCCAACAGGCGGATTTTCTGGACGACAATTGTGCGCGGGCGCTATGATTGACTTCCCCGATTGCTACCGCCAGCCGCCATGCAGGAGAAGCACCAGAATTTCCCCACCGCCCCCGAGGCCTTCCTGCTGGTGATCGCGGCCTTCCTGCTGGAATACCTGGTGGGCGGCGTGCTGTATAGCCTGCAAGCAATCATGGGCCTGGACGGGATGGCGGTCGCCACGCTGAGCCGCCTGATGACCTACGGCCTGCTGTTCGGCCTGCTGCTGGAATGGAAGGGGCTCAGCTACACCAGCCTGTTCCATCCGTCGCCGCTGCCGCTGCGGCCGCATATCACCTCCCTGCTGCTGCCGGTGCTGATGCTGACGCCGGGCCTGCTGATTGCCGAGGGCAGCCTGCTGAGCGCGCTGGACGACCTGGTGTCGCTGCCCATGCCCGAGGAGCTGAAAGCCTTCCTCAGCAATCCCAGCCTGGCCATCCTGGTACTGACCTGCCTGCTGGCGCCGGTGCTGGAGGAGATGCTGTTCCGCGGCATCATCCTGCGCAGCTTCCTGCAGCAGTACGACCGCCGCAGCGCCATGCTGGGCTCGGCCGTGGTTTTCGGCTTTGCCCACCTGAACAGCCTGCAGTTCGTGCTGGCCTTTACCATGGGGCTGGTGTTCGGCTGGCTGTACGAGCGCACGCGCTCGCTGTGGCCGGGCATCCTGCTGCACATGGCCTTCAATACCGCGTCCATCCTGCTGGAAAACGAGGGCGGGCCGCTGGATCTTTCCACCGGGTCGATGCTGGGCTGGGCCGCGATTTCGGCGCTGGCGATGCTGTACCTGTACCGCCGCCTGGCGGTGCTGCGCTAGAACTTCTTCAGCTGCTGCGGCAGTTGCAGGACGGCTTCGGCGTTGGAGGGCGAGAAGCATTTGTCGGCCGCTTCCAGCCAGGGCAGCCAGACGTGGCTTACGTGCTCGCGTGCACTCAGCATGATGGGAATGCCGCGCGGGACTTCGACGCTGAAAACGTGCTCGGTGTTATGGGTGACGCCCGGTGCGTAGCGGTGACGCCAGACGGGGTAGATTTCGTAGATGTTGGAGAGTTGCCAGTCGCGCAGGACGATGCGCCTGCCGTCTGCGACGATGCCCGTTTCCTCGAACAGTTCACGGGTGGCGGTGGCGAGCAGCGGCTCGTCGATGGCGTCTTTCGAGCCGGTGACGGATTGCCAGTAGCCTGCCTTGTCGGCGCGCTCGATGAGCAATACCTGGAGGTCGGCGGTGTGGATTACCACCAGCACGGACTCGGGGATTTTGGGCGGCTTCATCTAAAACCTAAAGACTGGGTCTGACCCAAGGGGTCAGACCCGGGG
>Ga0209130_1000194_pt1 | contig 83960 bp, 96 predicted proteins | sample AraplaMF_Cvi_mLB_FD_184264 | JGI IMG/M metagenome (GOLD analysis project Ga0209130, IMG submission 184264) | Arabidopsis root microbial communities from the University of North Carolina, USA - plate scrape MF_Cvi_mLB (SPAdes) (version 2) | ecosystem: Host-associated > Plants > Roots > Endosphere... | reverse complement strand
GTGTTACACGGAGAAACTCAATGTCTTTCTTTTTTGTCATGTTTTAGCTCTTGTACCTCTTGCGGTATACTCCGCCCGTCCTTCTATTTTCCCACTGTTTCGCAATTCTTGCCACTTGGCAAAGAGATGCCGGAGTCTGATCCACAATGATAACAAACCAACTTTCCTCTGAGCTCAGCCTGACAGAACTTCCCGACAGGTGGCGCACAGAGTTGCCAGCGCTTGCACCCGAAGAAAACGTACTCAGCGCGCTGGAGGTTGACCTGGACTCCAAGCTTCACTTCAACAAAGGCCTGGTACTCCTCACGGAGCGCCGCATTATGGCACGCGCACCCGGTGAAACGGTATGGCGAGATTGGACTTATCGTCCTGGCATGTCGCTAAAACTGCAGGATCACGCCGGCGTGGGCCACCTGGAGCTGGTGGACGACAAGCAGCGCCTGGCCGCCTGGCGCTTCACGCTGGGGCAGAACCTGCTGGCGTTGCGCCTGTCCGAAAACTTCCCGCGCCTGCTGGAAGCGCACGTGCACGGCAAGCCGCTGCAGCAGGTCGAACAGAACTCCTGCCCCACCTGCAAGGCGCCGCTGGAAGCCGACCAGGAAGAATGCCCGGTCTGCACCAAGGTCGTTCATACGCCGCCTTCTACCTGGACCCTGTTCCGCCTGTGGCGCTTTGCGCGGCCATACCAGTGGCAGCTGGCACTTGGCTTTGCGATGATGCTGCTGTCGACGGGCGCGCACCTGATCCCGCCATACATCATCATGCCGCTGACGGACAACGTGCTGATTCCTTACCAGAACGGCAAGCCGGTTGAACACATGCTGGTGATGCAGTACATGGCTGCCCTGACCGGCGCCGCAGTCCTGGCCTGGATTTTTGGCTGGGCCAAGACCTATGTGCTGGCACTGGTGTCCGAGCGCATCGGCGCAGACCTGCGCACCACGACGTATGAACACCTGCTGCGCATGTCGCTCGAGTACTTCGGCGGCAAGCGTACCGGTGACCTGATGTCGCGTATCGGTTCCGAATCGGACCGCATCTGCGTCTTCTTGTCGCTGCACCTGCTGGATTTCGCCTCCGACGTCCTGATGATCATCATGACTGGCTTGATCCTGTTCACCATCGATCCATGGCTTGCCGTTGCCACGCTGCTGCCACTGCCCTTCATCGCCTGGATGATCCACCTGGTGCGCGACAAGCTGCGCACCGGATTCGAAAAGATCGACCGCGTGTGGGGCGAAGTGACCAACGTGCTGGCCGACACCATCCCGGGCATCCGCGTGGTGAAAGCCTTTGCACAGGAAACCCGCGAAGCGACGCGCTTCCGCACCGCCAACAAGCACAACCTGGCCGTCAACGACAAGCTGAACAAGGTATGGTCGCTGTTCTCGCCGACCGTGTCCTTCCTGACCGAACTGGGCATCCTGGTGATCTATGTGTTCGGCATCTGGATGATCTCGAAGCACAACATCACCGTCGGTGTATTGAGCTCCTTCGTCCTGTACGCCAACCGTTTCTACGGCAAGCTGGATTCCATGAGCCGCATCGTGTCGGTGACGCAGAAATCCGCCTCTGCCGCCAAACGCATCTTCGACATCCTGGACCACGTTTCGAGCGTGCCTGAACCTGTGCAGCCGGTGAAGGTCGAGAAGGTCCGTGGCGATATCACGCTGCGCGAAGTCGGCTTCCGTTACGGGAACCGTGCCGTCAACCGCGGCGTCAACCTCGAAATCAAAGCGGGCGAAATGATCGGCCTGGTGGGCCATTCCGGCTCCGGCAAATCGACCCTGGTCAACCTGATCTGCCGCTTCTACGACGTGGCGGAAGGCGCAATCCTGCTGGATGGCGTGGATATCCGCAACTACGCGGTCTCGGACTACCGCCGCAATATCGGCCTGGTACTGCAGGAGCCGTTCCTGTTCTTCGGCACCATTGCGGAGAATATCGCCTACGGCAAGCCGGAAGCGACCCGTGAAGAAATCATGAAGGCTGCCCGCGCAGCGCACGCCCACGACTTCATCCTGCGCCTGCCGCAAGGCTATGACTCGATGGTGGGTGAGCGCGGCCAGGGCCTGTCGGGCGGTGAGCGCCAGCGTATTTCGATTGCACGCGCCCTGCTGATCGACCCGCGCATCCTGATCCTCGACGAGGCGACTGCCTCGGTCGACTCGGAGACCGAAAAAGAAATCCAGAAGGCGCTGGACAACCTGGTAGCCGGCCGCACGACCATCGCGATTGCCCACCGCCTGTCCACGCTGCAGCGTGCCAACCGCCTGGTGGTGATGGACCGCGGCAAGGTGGTCGAGGAAGGCCCGCACGAAGAACTGATGGCCAAGGAAGGCGCCTACTACCGCCTGTACCAGGCGCAGGCACGTAACGTCGATACCGACATGGATGACAAAGCAAAGAGCCGTGAAGATGATTAATTTTTCCTTGAGCCGCGACAGTTTCGGCAAATTGAACCTGATCGACGCCAACGGCGTATTGCATGAAAACGTGTCGCCGGTACGCGCGTTTCCCATCCAGGCACCGGAGGAAGGCCTGTCGCTGGTAAATACCGACGGCAAGGAGGTCGCCTGGCTGGACCGCATCTCCGATCTGTCGCCGGAATTGGCCGATATCGTGCGCGAAGAACTGGCCGGCCGCGAATTCATGCCGGAGATTAAACGGATCGTGGATGTGGGCAGCTACGCCTGCCCATCCACCTGGACTGTCGATACCGATCGCGGCGAGACCAGTTTCGTGCTGCGCGGCGAGGAAGATATCCGCCGCATTGGCAGCGTGTCGCTGCTGGTATCGGACAGCCATGGCATCCACTTCCTGATCCGCGACCAGTTCGCCCTGGATAAGCACAGCAAGAAGATCCTGGATCGCTTCCTCTAAAAGTTGACTTAGATCATGTGCCCGCCTGTTTCCGGGCGGCACAATTGCGGTTCACACTACTGGAGAACCGCATGGATTCCATTGTCTTTGGTCCCGACCTTGCCTTGGGCATCCCCGTTCTCGACCAGTCGCACCGCATCGTCTTCGACATGCTCGACGCGATGGAATCCTTGCCCCGCCCCGCTTTCGACGCGGCCTGCCGCGAACTGGCCACCGAGTTCATGGAGCCCCTGCGCGAAGAAAACAGGCTGATGGAGCGAATCGGCTACCCTGCCGCCCAGGCACACCGTGCCGCCCACGGCAACCTGCTTGAGAAAGTCGCCCGCGCCCTGCGCCTCCTGAGGGATAACGAAGAAGCCACGGCCCGCGAGGTCATACGCACCCTGCCGGATTGGCTGGAAGCACACATCAACACCATGGACCTGGCGCTGGCAGTTGCGGTATCGCGGTTAGAGTAATAAAGTGCTTGACTTAGAGCGCACTCTAACTTCTACGATCACCCCATGGAATCGCACCTGAGCATTGACGAAGTCGCCAAACGCACCGGCCTCACGGCCTACACCCTCCGCTATTACGAGCGCATCGGGCTGATTGCACCGGTCAATCGTGGAGCCGGCGGCCAGCGGCGTTACCTGGCATCGGACCTTGCCTGGATCGAATTCCTGCTGCGTTTGCGAACGACCCACATGCCAATCGGCAAAATGCAATCGTTCGCCACACTTCGCGGCGCTGGGGACTCGACGGTGCCGGAACGGCGCCAGATGCTGGAAGAACACCTGCAGGACGTTCTCGCCGAAATCGAGGCCATGCAACAATCGGCGGCATCGTTGCAGGCAAAGATCGAGTATTACCGCTCATTGGAGCAGTCCCTGGCGTCGAATCCAACCACTGATGGAGGACATGCCAATGAACACCGAAAACCGTTACGAGCGCGGGCTCGCAAAACTGCATGAAATCGATGGCGAGGCCGGTGCGCGCGTCGTGCAAAGCCTGGAAGATATCGCCCCCGACTTCGCCCGTTACCTGATCGAGTTCCCTTTTGGCGACATTTACTCCCGTCCGGGCCTTGACCTGCGCTCCCGTGAAATCGCGGTGGTGGCTGCGCTGACGGCAATGGGCAACGCCACGCCCCAGCTCAAGGTGCACATCCACGCTGCACTCAATGTCGGCGTGACGCGCGAAGAAATCGTGGAGACCATCATGCAGATGGCCATCTACGCAGGTTTCCCCGCCGCGCTGAACGGCCTGATGGCAGCCAAAGAAGTCTTCGCGCAATAAAAAAGGGGCAGCAAAAGCTGCCCCATACACCCCCTACAGGTGATAAAACTGGTTCGTGAATCAGGCAACGGCGAGTTCTTGCGCCATGCCGCCGGAAGACATGGCTTCCAGCTTGCTGCGGTCGGTAATGCGCAGGTCGCGGTTTTGCAGGACGATCGAACCATCCTGGCGCAGGCGCGCCAACTGGCGGCTGACGCTCTCCACGGTCAGGCCAAGGTAACCGCCGATGTCTTCACGCGACATGCGCAGTTGGAAACTGGTCGACGAGTAGCCGCGCTGTGCATAGCGGCCGGCCAGGTTCAGCAGGAACATCGCCAGGCGCTGTTCGGCGCGCATGTGGCTCAGGAACAGCATCACCGATTGTTCGCGCTGGATTTCGCGGCTCATGGTGCGGTGGAATTGCTGCAGCAGGCCAGGAATCTGCATGACCAGCTCTTGCAGGCGGTTGAACGGAATCTCACAGACCTCGCTGTCCTCCAGCGCTACGGCGTTACAGGAATGCTGGCCATTGCCGATCGCTTCCATGCCCAGCAGGTCGCCGGCCATGTGGAAGCCGCCAATCGTCTGCTCGCCGCGCTGGTTCACCTGCACGGTCTTGAAGTGGCCAAAACGCACCGCGTACAGGCTATGGAAGTTGTCGCCGGTCTTGTACAGCGGCTCGTCGCGGTTCACGCGGCGGCGGCGGGCGATGATCTGGTCCAGGCGGGCTACATCTTCGTCGGCCAGGCCCTGGGGCAGGCACAGGCGGTTAAAGCTGCACAACGAACATTTCGCTGCGGCAGTTGCGCAAGATTTCGTGGCGTTTGCAGGGGTGATTGGGATGACCGGGCTCATGATGCTGCTCCTTGTTTTCGATGGAAGCAGTATCGCGCCCGGCACCATTTCCCGGTATCAAGCATCCTGTGTAGTTGCTGTAGTGGATCCCCTACAGCCAGTCAGATCAGCCCATGCTCCAGGGCGTAGCGTGTCAGCTCAGCATTGCTGGACATGCCCATTTTTTCGAGGATACGGCTGCGATAGGTTGTCACGGTGTTAGGACTCAGGTGCAGTTTTTCCCCTATGCGCACCAGCGACTCGCCCTGGGCGATCAGCTTGAAGACTTCCAGCTCGCGGTTGGAAAGTGCCTCGTGGTCGCCGCTAGGGCCGCCGCCAACCAAGGTTGCCAGTTTTTCAAGCAGGGCCGGGCTGACATGCTTGCCTCCCGCAGCCGCCTTGCGTACAGCCTCGATCAGCGTCGCCGTCGGCGCGTCCTTGGTCAGGTAGCCGGAGGCGCCCGATTTCAGCGCCCGCACCGCGTAAATCTCTTCCGAGTAGGTGCTGAGCACCAGCACCGCCATGCGCGGGCATTCGCTGCGCAGGGTTTTCAGCAGGTCCAGGCCGTTCTTGCCCGGCATTTTGATGTCGACCAGGGCGACATCGAAACTGCGTTCGGCGACGCGCTCCATGGCTTCGACGGCGTTGCCGGCCTCGCCCTCCACGCTGATATCAGGCGCGGTGCCCAGCATCAGGCGCACCCCATTGCGTGCGATCGCATGGTCGTCGACCAGTAAAACGGTGATCTTGTCACCCATTCTTGTCCTCCAATGGCAGGCGCAATTGCAGGGTGGTGCCCTGCCCGGCCTTGCCGCTGATATTCAGTTCGCCGGCAAAGCGGCGCGTGCGTTCATGCATGCCGAACAGGCCCCAGGATTCGCGGTCGGACAGGCCGGCGCTCTCGATGCCCTTGCCATTGTCCTCCACGCGCAGCACTACGTTCTCGCCGTCGGTATCGACACTCAGGCGCGCCGCGCTGGCCTCCGCATGGCGCACGACATTGGTCAGCGCCTCCTGCGCTACCCGGAACAGCATGGTGCTGCGCTCCGCATCGAGCTCCAGTGCCTGCGCTTCGGGCGTGATATGGCAGCTGCACTGCAGGCCGCTGCGCTGCGCCACCTGTTCTGCGTACCATTCCAGCGCAGGCCAGATTCCCAGCTGGTCCAGTACGCTGGGCCGCAGGTCGGTGATCACACGCCGCACGGTTTCAATCGCATCCTGCGCCAGCTTGGCCGCATCCTTCAACAGCGGGTCGGATTGCTCGCCACCGCGTTCGATGGCGACGGAAATATAGGCCTTGATCCCCGTCAGCAGGCCACCCAGCTCATCATGGATTTCCTGGGCGATACGGGTGCGCTCGTGTTCCTTCAGCTTCTCCTGATACGCCGCCAGTTCGCGCAATTCCTTCTGCGATTGGCGCAGCACGCGTTCGGCCTGGTGCTTTTCCTCGATCAGGCGCTGTTCGCGCAGCAGGCGGTCGATGGCGCCGGCCAGGAAGTCGAGGTAGCGTCCATCGCTATCTTTCACCAGGTAGTCGCGCGCGCCGCGGCGCATGGCTTCCGCCGCCACGGTGGCACTGTCGGCGCCGGTCAGCATCATGACCGGGATGGTCGGCTGGGGCTCACCCTGGTCGGCCGCCAGGCGGGCCAGGAATTCAAGGCCGGTCAGGTCAGGCAGGTGGTAGTCGAGCAGGATGCAGTCCGGTTTCTCGCGCAGCGCGATATCCAGGCCCTCCTGGCCGCTTTCGGCTTCGAGCAGCTCGCAATTGAAGCCTGGGGCTTGCGCAAAGGCGCGGCGGCAAGCAATGCGGTCAACGATATCGTCCTCTACGATCAGGACCCGTACCGTGCTCATGGCAGCTCGCTGATGGTCCAATAGAGATTGATCGAACGCACCACTTCGACGAACTGGCGGTAATCGACCGGCTTGGTCATGTACCCAGCCACGCCCAGGTCGAAGCTGCGCATCTTGTCCTGCTGTTCTTCGGACGTGGTCAGGACGATCACAGGAATGCGGCGCAGCAGCGGGTCCTGCTTGACGTTCTGCAGGAATTCGATGCCGTTCATGATAGGCATGTTCAGGTCCAGCAAAATGATGCAGGGTTGCTCGTTGTCCGGCTCGCGCAAATACTCCAGCGCGGCCTCGCCGTTTTCGGTCGCCACGACCCGGTTGACGACATGGACTTCCTTCAGCGCGCGCAGGATGGTCATCACATCGACCTGGTCGTCTTCAACCAGCAGGATTGGCTTGCTCGTATTGTTCATGCGTTGTTCTTTCTTTTCTTTGGCAAGGTGAAATAGAAGGTGGTGCCCTTGCCAAGCTCGGACTCCAGCCACACCCTGCCCTGGTACATTTCTACAATCTTTTTCACCAGCGCCAGGCCGACACCCGTGCTTTCAACGCGGTCGCGCGGGGCCAGGGTCTGGAACAGCTGGAAAATCCGTTCGAAGTGCCGCTCGGCGATGCCAGGGCCATTGTCGCGGACGTGGAAGCGCCACTGGCTCCCGTCGTCAGCCCAGCCCACTTCAATTTCTCCCTGCGGCTTGTCCATGTACTTGACCGCATTCGACACCAGGTTGTGGAACAACTGCTGGATGCGGGTCGGTTCGCCCGACACGACCGGCATGCCCGGCATGACGCTAACCTTGATATGCTCCGGTACCGCCAGCAGGTCGACCACTTCCGCCACCAGCTGGTCGAGCTGCACCGGCACCACCGCTTCCTTGATGCGGCCCACGCGCGAGTACTGCAGGATGCCGTCGATCAGGGCGCCCATGCGGTGCACGCGGTTAATCAGGAGCCGCATGTGCTCCTTGCCTTCTTCGTTGAATTTGTCAGCGTAGTCATGCGCCAGCCAGTCGGCCAGCGAACCAATGCCGCGCAGCGGCGCCTTCAGGTCGTGTGAAACGACATAGGCAAAGTTGGTCAGTTCTTCGTTGGCGCTGGTCAGCTCCTGCAGCAATTGCTGCGCCTTTTCCTCGGCGTGCTTGCGCTCCGTGATGTCGCGCACCAGGCCGGTGAACATGCGGCGCCCACCCAGCCACATTTCCGTGACTGCCAGGTCCATCGGGAAAACGCTGCCGTCGCGGCGCAAGCCCTGCACTTCCCGGCCCTTGCCAATGATGCGCTTTTCGCCGGTGGTCAGGTAGTGGTGCAGGTAGCCGTCATGTGCTTCGCGATGCGGCGCAGGCATCAGGATCTTGACGTTGCGGCCCAGGATATCCGCCTCAGGATAACCGAACATGCGTTCGGCCGCCGGGTTCACGCGCTCAATCACGCCGTGTTCGTCGATGGTGATGATCGCGTCGACGGCGGTTTCGAAGATGGCGCGCATGCGCGCCTCGCTTTCCTGCAGCGCGTGTTCGGCTTTCTTGCGGGCGCTGATATCGTGGATGGTGGCCATGACCATCGGCTGCGTGCCGCTGTCCTGCAGCGGCGACAGGCTCACTTCAACCGGAAACTCGGTGCCATCCTTGCGGGTGGCGAACAGTTCGAAACCGGCCCCCATGGCGCGTGGCCGCGGGCGTTCGAAATAGCTGCCGCGCAGGCCCACATGGCCGTGGCGGAAGCGTTCAGGGATCAGCGATTCCAGCGATTTGCCTTGCAGCTCGCCGGGGCCGTAGCCAAAAAGGTTTTCCAGCGCGGGGTTGACCAAGATCAGTTGGCCATCCTTGTCGATGATGAGCATCGCATCGGTCGCTGATGCCAGCAGCCATTGCAGGCTGCGTTCCGCAATCGTTGAATGAGTCAAAGCCTGGTCCTGTCGGTGGTCAAATCCTGTCATCCTATGATTGTATCGTCCCTTGCGGCAAGGAGCCAAATGCGCGCTCCCAGGAAAATCCCTGCCAAGTTTGACCTAGGTCAAGCGGTACTGGTGACGCGGCTCAAGATGCCCGCTAAAGTGGCTCCAAAAATGGAGACGAGCCATGCTACCTGAAGAAATCGACCGTTGGACTGCAGTCCTGCGCCAGCGGCGCGAGGTACTGGCTGGCCGCGATTCCGCTGAAGTGGCAGCAATTGACGCTGCCCTGGAGCGCTTGCAGGCCGGGACCTTTGGTCAATGCCAGCGGTGCGGTATCGCGATCTCCGCAGGACGCATGCAGGCGCAGCCCAGCGCTGCGACTTGCCTGGCATGCCAGGAACTCGCCGAGCGCCAGCCCTCCTTTGTCTCGCTTCCAGTCGTTTAACGCAGCTTAGACCTGTAAGGCCTGCAGGCCGGGCCTTCGCGTTCAGCGCCATTGCAGATGTGCCGGCGGCACTCCACCGCACCTGGCTGACCGGGCGCCGGGCAGCGTTTGAAGACCTCCGCGTACCGCTCCGCTTCCGCTGCGCGCCTGCGGGGTATGGCAGCTTTCTTCGGTGCCGCCTGCTTGGCGGCGACGTGGCGTGACGGGTGCTTTTCACTGACGCTTGTGCGGCCTGCGCTGTGGCGCGCAGCGGTCACGGTCTTGCGTGTACCCTGATCCTGGACTGACGGTCCCTCCAATGCCGAAGGGCCAGGCCTGCCGGCAGCCGCAGCGAAAGGCTGGGCCTCCTCATGCCGCCGCGCCACGGTCGCGGAATCTGCCTGCGGCAGGGTGGTCGCTACGGCCATCAGGTCCCGTTCGATGCCGACCCGTTGCGCGAGAACGACTGCGCCCGCCGCCAGGCCGGCCAGCAAGGCGCCGCAGGCCATCCAGAAAACGGGGCCTTGCCATTCAACCAGCCGCGCGCCGGAAGGCTTTTCCGGGCGCGCGTGCGGCTCCTTGCCGCCCTCTGATGGAGGTGGCGCTTGCTGGTCGCCCTTGCCTGCTTGCTGTTCTGTCATACGCCAAACATAGCAACAATTACATTGGAATGTCGCATGCTTGTAGCGCTCGTGGCGCATGAGCTAAGATAGTTACTCCGGCGCAAATGGGCTACACCCAGATGAAAAGCTTCCAGGGCTTCTTCCGTGATCAAGGCCTCCAGCGCAAGCTCTTGCTGGTGTCAGTCCTTACGACGATCGCGGCAATGCTGGTTGCGCTGCTTGCCCTGGCCAGCTACGACCTGCTGGTGGCCCGTCCTCGCATCGTGCAGGACTTGACCGTGCGCGGCGGCCTGTTTGCATTGAACCTCGAAGGCGAACTGAATGCCGGCGACAGCGCGGGCGCCGCCCGCAAACTTCAGGCGCTGCGCAGCAGTTCCGAAATCAGCCAGGCCTGCCTGTTCACCGCCGACAAACGGGTATTTGCCCGTTTTGATCGCGAACCATCAGCGGAATGCGAATGGTCTCAGGAGCTGGAGCAAAAAGGCCACATCTTCAATGGCTACACGTTGTCGGTGTTGTCCCCCATCCGCTTCAAGCGAGAGCTGGTGGGCTACCTCGCGAACCGATACCACCTGCCATCCGTGCTTGAACGCCTGCGCCAATATGGCCTGGTGCTGGGCGTGGTGCTGCTCACACTGTCGTTCGGCGGCATCTTGTACGCGGTCAGTTCGCGCCGCCTGGTCACGCAGCCCCTGCTCGCGCTATCTGCCGTGGCGGACCGCGTCACGCGCGAGCAACGCTTCGACCTGCGTTCGCCCGTGACCGGCCGGGATGAAGTCGGCCGCTTGGCGACTGCCTTTAACGCCATGCTCGCCACCATCGCGGCACGCGACGCGGCATTGCGCCGCAGCCAGGCCCTGCTCACCAATATCGTCGAGAAATCGTCGGCAGTCATTTACGTCAAGGACCTCGACGGCCGCTACCTGATGGTTAACCACAGCTTCCGCATGCTGCTGCCGCCCGGCTCGCCGGAGCCGCTCGGGAGCACCGATGAGGCCCTGTTCAGCCGCGAGATGGCGCATGCCATCCGCCAGGCAGATCGTGCCGTGTTGGCCAGCGGGCGCGCGTCCAGCCATGAAGAAACGTCGGGCGGCACGGTGGGTGGCCCGCGTACCTACATTTCCGAAAAATTCCCTTTGATCGATGAATTCGGCCATATCTGGGCACTGGGCGGCGTCTCGACCGACATTACGGACCGCAAACGCAGCGAGCTGGAACTGGAAGACCTGGTCAATGTGCGCACCCGCCAGATCGCCGACACCAACCGCGAACTGGCCGACTCGCTGGGCTCCCTCCAGCGCGCGCAGGAAGAACTGGTCCGCAGCGAAAAGCTGGCGGCATTGGGTTCGCTGGTTGCCGGCGTCGCGCACGAATTGAACACGCCGATCGGCAACAGCCTGCTGGCAGTCAGCACACTGCTGGACCAGACGACGGCTTTCGCCTCGGCGGTGGAATCCGGCGTCAGGCGCTCCGCCCTCAATGCCTATATCGGAGACGTCAACAACGGCAGCCAGATCGTGCTGCGCAACCTGCATCGTGCAGTAGACCTCGTGTCCAGCTTCAAGCAGGTCGCAGTCGACCGAGCGACCTCCCAAAGCCGCGAATTCCAGCTGGACGAACTGGTGTCCGAGATCTTGCTGGTGCTGATGCCGACGTTTAAGAAGTCCGGCATTCGGGTCAGCCACGTCATCCCGACCGGGATCGCAATGGCCAGCTTTCCCGGCCCCTTCGGCCAGGTGCTCATTAACCTCGTCAACAATGGACTGATCCACGCTTTCGAAGGAAGGGACAACGGCGAGATCATCATTACTGCCGAAACCATCGGCAGCGACTCGGTGGCGATCGCAGTACGCGATAACGGCATCGGCATCGCGCCCGAGAACATGGGCAAGATCTACGATCCCTTTTTCACCACCAAGCTCGGGCGCGGGGGCTCCGGCCTGGGGCTCAACATCGTCTACAACATCGTGTACGGCTTGCTCGGCGGGCGCATCGACGTAAAAAGTGCCCTCGGAGAGGGCACCAGTTTCGTCCTGACTTTACCTGTCAGGGTTTAGTGAATTGCGAGCTTGCGGCTTCCCTGCTTGGCCTTTTTCGGCAAAGTCAGTTCCAGCACGCCGCCCTCGCATTTGGCGGTCGCCTTGCTGTCATCGATATCGTGCTCGAGCGTGAAGCTGCGGTATTGCTCGCCGTAATAACGTTCGCTGCGCACAACACTGCCACCCTGCTTTTCCTCCTCAACCCGCTTGGTCTCGGCAGTAATGGTGACACGGTTGCCGGAAATATCGACTTTGATGTCGTCTTTGTTTACGCCCGGCACGTCGGCGCGCACCGTGTAGGCCGATTCATTCTCATGCACATCGATGCGGATCGGTTGCTGGCCCTCGCCATCGCGCGTGATGTTCGCCATCCGGAAGTCCCGGAACAAGTCTTCAAAATTGCGGAAGGGATCGAAACGGGCCAGGTCCGTGAATGGATCGTAACGCCTCAGATTAGCCATGATTTCCTCCTTTCTCTTGATGCGAGAAATATGATAGTCCATGATCTCCGCGCTTGCCAAAGAATGTGGCAATCGCATGGACTGTCGCTTTCATGCCTATTCTATGGCCCGACAATAGTTCATGAAATATAACGACTTTTCTCGTTGAGAAATAAATGCTAGGCTACACTTTTATGAAATTTGCATTGGAGTACAAATGATCGTCGGCATTGACCTCGGCACAACCAACAGCCTTATTGCCGTTTGGCACAATGGAGAGCCCCGGTTGATTCCCAACAGCCTGGGTGAGTTCCTCACCCCTTCCTGCGTCAGCGTTGACGAAGACGGCACAATCCTGATCGGCAAGGCAGCACGCGAGCGCCTGCAAACCCATCCCACCAGCAGCGCAGCAGTCTTCAAACGCCATATGGGCAGCAACAAGCTGTTCACGCTTGGCGGCCGCCATTTCCGCGCAGAGGAACTGTCGGCCCTGATCCTGCGCGCATTGAAGGAGGACGCGGAGGCGGCGCTCGGCCAGCCGATCACGGAAGCCATCATTACCGTTCCCGCCTACTTCTCCGATGCGCAGCGCAAGGCAACCCGCGCGGCCGGCCAGCTGGCAGGACTGAAAGTCGAACGCCTGTTGAACGAGCCGACTGCGGCAGCCCTCGCCTATGGCATCCACAAGCGCGGGCAGGAAACCCAATTCCTGGTGTTCGACCTTGGCGGCGGCACCTTCGACGTTTCCGTGCTCGACCTGTTTGAAGGCGTGATGGAAGTGCGGGCCTCGGCCGGCGACAACTTCCTCGGCGGCGAGGACTTCGTCAACCTGCTGATCGAAGAATTCTTCAAGCAGGCATCCATCCCGGTAGAATTGAAGCAGGACGGCCGCTTCATGCAAAGCCTGGTGGCGCAAGTCGAACAAGCCAAGCGCAAGCTGAGCGAAGCACCAGAGGCCCTCTTGCAGATCTATCACGCTGGCACGACCTACTCGATGCCGCTTGATGAAGCGGCGCTTGAACGCATTACCGCGCCGCTGCTGGCTCGCCTGCGCTCACCGGTTGAGCGCGCGCTGCGCGACGCCAATCTCCAGACCGCCAACCTCGATAACATCGTCCTGGCCGGCGGCGCGACGCGCATGCCGATCGTCCGCCGCATGGTGGCGCGCATGTTCGGCCGCTTCCCATCCTGCGATCTCAATCCGGACGAAGTGGTGGCGCTGGGCGCGGCAGTGCAAGCCGGCCTGAAAATGAACGATGCGGCCCTCGATGAAGTCGTGATGACGGACGTGGCCCCTTATTCCCTGGGCGTCGAGGTCTCGATGTACCTGGGTGGCGACCAGTATTCGCACGGCCACTTTGATCCGGTCATCGAACGCAACACGGTGGTCCCGGTCAGCAAGGTAAAAAACTACCACCCGACCAGCGAGCGGCAGACGGGCTTGCGCATCAACGTGTTCCAGGGCGAAGCGCGCATGGCGCGCGACAATATCGCGCTTGGATCCATCGAGGTGCCGATTTCCCAGATTCCGGGGCAGAACAACGGCGTCGACGTGCGCTTTACCTACGACGCCAACGGCCTGCTGCAAGTGGAAGCGACGGTACTCCGGACCAAGGAAACCCATACCCTGGTCATCGAGGGCAACCCCGGCATGCTGAGCCAGGAGGAAATCAAGGAGCGCTTCGCGGCACTGTCCGAACTGAAGATCCACCCGCGCGACCGCATTGAGTTCCGCACCATGCTGGCGCGCGGCGAACGCCTGTACCAGCAACTGCGTGGCGAGGCTCGCGAGCACCTGGGCCGCCAGATCATGCAGTTCGAGCGAGCGCTGGAGGCACAGGATGCGCGCATCTCGCGCGAAGCCGCCCGTATTTTCAACGAGGCGCTTGAGTACTTCGAGCACCAGAGCTTCCTGAATCTCGATTCGTAAGCATGCGTGACAGCTTCCCGTTCCTGGTGCGCCTTGGCCTTGGGGTGGATGCCGGCGCCACGGACATTCGCCGCGCCTATGCCCGCGAGTTGAAGAAGATCGACCAGGAGACCGATCCCGACGGTTTCCAGGAACTGCGCCATGCCTACGAGGTGGCACTGCAATGGCTGGCGCACCGGGAAATCACGTTGGCAGTGTCGGAGCCGCCCACTTCCGATGCGGCAGCCGAGCCGGAACTGATGCTCTCGCCGCCCCCGGCGCCCGCCAGCGACGACCCATACCAGCTCGCCGACCAGGCTTATATGCAGTTCCTGTCGAGCATACAGGCCCTGGTGCTCAACAAGGAGGCGCGCCACCAGTCCCGATGGAAAGCAGCCCTTCAAGCATCCCTCGATCACGAAAGCCTGCTTAACCTGACTGCGCGCACCATTTTCGAGGCGCGCATCGCCCAATTGCTCGCCAATGGCTGGAGACCCGGGCACGAAACTTTGTTCGTGGTTGCCAGTGAAGTCCTGGATTGGACGCGAGACAGCTGGCGCATCCAGCAGTTGGGCGAAGCGGGTGCGATGATTGACCGCGCTATCGACCAGTGGAAACTCTATGAGTCGATGCCGGATAATGCAATGGTCACCATCAAGCAGCTCATTCAGGCCGTCCGCAGCACGCCGCTGCCCGAAGGCGTCGCCAGCAGGAACAACCTCCTGCTGTTCCACCAGTTGACGGACCGTTTCCACAACTGGTTCTCAATCATCATCGATCGGGCAACCCTGCAGAATTGGCACAATGCCGCGCAAGCTGAAATCCAGCGCAATGGCACGGAACCAGCTGTTCCGGTCCAGTACCTTGAGACGCCGGCGGAAAGCGGCAAGAGTTCCAGCTCGGGCTGGTCCGGCTGGTCAGGCTGGCAGATCACGTTCCTCATCCTGATGCTCGTGAAGGGATGCGCGGCACTGCTCAACACCAGCGATCACACCACATCCTATAGCCCGCCGCCAGCACAGCTGGAGCAGACCGTTCCGGGAAAATCGACAGCACAGCTACGCCTTGAAGAACTCCAGTCCCGCACGGACGCCAGCATGCTCGCTCAACAGGAGATGCCGCCAACCGAAGCTCAGCTGGAGGCCGTTCAGCGTCAGGTCTTCTACGTCCCGGATCCGGCCAAAGTGCTCGGTGTATTGAAAGTGAGTTTTGATGTCGAACTGGACGACAACGGAAAAGTCATCAATGTCGAACGGGTCCATGCCTCACGCGACCAGGCATATGACGACGCGGTTGCCCGGACGTTAAGACATACGAACGCCTTCCCTCCCGGAACACAACGCAAGTTCTCCGTCTCGTACAGCTACAAGACAGGAGGCCTTTGACAAGAGCCTCGACGGAGCAGCAGCACGACCGCGTCCTGCCCCACCTGTGCCAGGCCTTTTTTGCTGGGCGATTCGGCAAGCCAGGTCTTGCATCATGCCGCCAGGCTGGCCTCCTTCTTCGACAGGGATGCCGAGGCCGACCTGGTTGGGCCAGTGTTCGAAGGCCTGCGGCTATTCCTCAAGCCTCCACATGACACGGAACAGGCCGTGCTCACCATCGAGAAGTTGCGCCAGGTGTAGCTCCGCGCTGCACAAACAGCCGTACGCCGAACACTGGGCCCGCAGTGAAGCCGGTCGCGGGCTCAAAACGCAGCAATATACGGGCTTTACCCTTGGTCAGGTACTCCGGCACAGGATATTCCTCGTCGATGAAAACGCCGGGGTGGCTGCCATCCAGCTTGACCCGCGCAATGCGTTCGCCATCCACGCTGATGTGGAAGTCGCGGTTGCGTTCCTCGCCCCAGTAGCTGGCCTGCAGCACCAGTGCTCCTTCCGCGCACTTCATATGAAAACTGAAATAGCCGCCGCTGCGGGCATCGCGTCCATTGCGGCCGCGGTAGGATACTGGATAGGAAATCTCCGATTGCAGGTCATGGTCGCGCTCTGGCTGCATTTCACCCAGGTGCATGACATCCACCGATCGCTCAGCCAGGTCTTTCAGTCGCGCCTCCTCCTTGCGGAATGCCAATTCCGACGCCCCCCATTCGGCATCCGAATAAGCGTTGAAGTACACAGCCGATCGCCGCTCGTATTGCGTAAAGAACGGTGTGAACTTCATATCGCCCGGCCGGCCGCTGCCCACGCTGCGATAGACCGCCTTGCCTTTGTCCTGCTCCGCAAACGAGCCGAGGATATCAGCGCCAACCAGCGCTGGCGCCAGGCCGTTGAACGGCTTGTCGGAGGCACCGAGGTCCGCTGCCAGTACCATGGGGCCGCGCAGCAAAGCCACCATGCGATCGTTTCCAGCTGCGGCTTCCAGGCGCAGGTCCAGCGGCAGCGACAGGCGCACGACGTCGCCAGCTTTCCAGCGCCGCCGAAGCAGTACATAACCCTTGTCGGTGCCCGCTGGCTGCGGACTGCCGTTCACCAGCACCGTATGCCGTTTCGCCCATGCCGGAATGCGCAGTGCCAGCGTGAAGGTCCGCGGCCCCGCCAGGCGCCGTACCTTGAGCTCAATATCGCCCTCGTATGGATAGCGGGTGTTCAATTCCAGCTTCGCATCGGCCGCCTGCCAATCGACAGTCGAAGGAATGAAAAGATTCACGAACAGTGTGTCTCCGTGCTCCCAATAGACCGAATCGCCATGTTTGGCGTGGCTTTCCATGCCGGACAGGACGCAGCACCAGAAATCATTGTCCTCGCTGGAGAATTCACGCGCCATCCCGGACATCAGCGGCGTCATATAGGTGAACATGCCGGTACGCGGATTCTGGTGCGCCAGGATGTGGTTCAGGTGCGTGCGTTCGTAATAGTCGAAATAGGCAGCATCCGGCGCCCAGCTGAACAGGTGGCGCGTCATTTTCAGCATGTTGTAGCTGCAGCACGCCTCGCATGTCTGCTCCGTGATGTGGGCGGCGATGGTGTCCGGTGCTGAGAAGTACTCGCGATCGCCATTGCCGCCAATGACATAGCTATGGTGCTGCGTGACGCGCTTCCAGAAGAAATTCACCGCATCGGCATCTCTGGCCTGCCCCGTCAGTTCGTGCAGGCGTGCCAGGCCGATCAGCTTGGGGATCTGCGTATTGGAATGCAGGTTGGCCAGTTCATCGCGTCCCTGCGCCAACGGCGCCAGCACCTTGTTGTGGTACAGGCGCTGTGCCAATGCCAGCCAGCGCATGTCTCTGGTGCGGGCATAGAGTTCGGCAAAGCTCTCATTGATGCCGCCATGTTCGCAGGCCAGGACCTGCTGCACCTGCTCGTCGGTCAGGCACGCAAAGACCTTCCCGATATAGCCCGCCAGCCCCTGTGCGACTTTCAGCGCCTGTTCATTGCCCGTGTAAGCCTGCGCATCGAACAGGCCCGCGAAAACCTTGTGCCAGTTGTACAGCGGAACCCAGCAGCCATTCAGGTCGAAGCCCGCCGAGCGGATTTCGCCGCGCATAATCTCCGGGAAGATCTCTTTGCCGTCAACCACCGTGCCGTCTTTGCGCTTGCGCATGAAACCTGCGACATAGCCGTCGCCTTGTGCCTGCTGCACCCGCGCCAATTCGGCCACGATGTAGTCAATGCGCGGCTTCAGCGCGGGGTTGCCGGTTTGCGCATGCATGAGAGACAGCGCCGACAGGTAGTGGCCCAGTCCTTCGCCTGCGATCGTGTCAGACTCCCAGCCACCATAGATAGCACCTTTGGTCGGCAAGCCGGCGAAGCGGTGATAGTTGTGCAAGAACCGGTCGGGGTCGAGGCGCAGCAGGTAAGCGAAGTTTGCTTGCACTGCGTCTGCGTACGGTGATGGCAGCAGCCGGACCGCAGTCAGCGGAAGCGCCCTGGCGCTCGAGGGAACGGCCGCTGCCGCCGCCCGGCTGGCGGTGGAGGTCCGTGCCCATGCCGGGACCAATCCAAGGCTCGCGGCTCCCTGCAAAAGCTGTCGGCGATGCATGCGTTTCCTTATGGGTTAAACGATTAACCGATAATGTACGTGCGCCGGCGGCGGCCCGTCTTGTTTCAACGCGGCGGGAAAGATGACGAAATCTGCATAAGCGCGTCAGGGCGCCGCGCCTCCGACAACTCCTTAACCCTGGTCAAGTGACTGCGTCCCGGCATGGACTGTTCGCTGACGAACTGACCCACCTGCCTGCGCATGGCACATTTTCCCCAGCACGGGAGAAAACGATGACAGAAGTCCGCAAAGGCCAGGCGCCAGCCAAGCTGGAACGCAACGAGTTCCACCTGCGCTTTACACGCACCTTTGCCGACCCTCGGTTCGCCAACTTGCGCGACGAGGTGGCAAAACTCGAGGAAGTCGCCTGGCAAAACTTCAGCGAGAGCCGCAAAGCGCCCGTGACCGCACCTGCCGGCCAGGGGTACGCCGATCCAGCCTATGAATTATCGGTTGAATGGAAGGCCACTGCCGACCGCCTGCAGGCCGCTGGCCAGCGCCAGAAGGATCCCGCCTCGCCATCCCGAGTCCTGTTGATCTGTGGTGCAGCACGGAACGACGGCAGCTGCCCCGGCGAAATTTCAAAGACCTGGCGCATGCTCAAACTGGCGGAAACGACACTGGCCAGAGAAGGCATCAGCACCGATATCCTCGACCTGAGCCGGCTCACTTCAGAATTCGACCTGCGCATCCACCCTTGCAAGGGCTGCGTCTCCACTGCCATGCCGCTTTGCCACTGGCCTTGCAGCTGCTACCCCAATCACAGCCTTGGCCAGGTGAACGACTGGATGGGCGAAATCTACGAACAGTGGGTGTGCGCGCATGGCGTAATCATTTTCACGCCGGTGTACTGGTACCAGGCGCCGTCCGTGCTGAAGCTGATGATCGACCGCCTGGTGTGCGCAGACGGCGGCAACCCAGATCCGAGCAGCACGCACGGCAAAAAAGCCGAGGAAGCCAAAGCACTGGAACTGGCCGGCTGGCCCTACCCCAAGCACCTCGCCGGCCGCGCCTACGGCTTGGTGGTGCACGGTGACGTCGCCGGTGCCGAAAGCCTGCGGCGCAACCTGTCCGACTGGCTCGACTGGATGGAGTTGATCGATGCCGGCGCCCAGGCTCGCCTTGACCGCTATCTCGGCTACTATGAGCCGTATGCAACCAGTCACGACACCATGGACAAGGATGAGGCCTTCCAGGACGAAGTCCGCAATGTGGCACGCGCCGTTGCGCATGCCGTCCGCATGCTGCGCTCAGGCACCCTCGCCCGCGCCGATAAAGGAGTGAAGGCGCCGCGCCCGAAATGAGCTTGCGCTCTATGCCCATCGAGCAATAAATGCTAGGCTTCGCGTTTGTATCTTTTGCACTGGACTACCTGGACGATCATGCGCGATAGTTTTCCCTTCCTGGTGCGACTTGGGCTGCAAGCCGACGCCAAAGCAACGGACATCCGCCGCGCCTACGCGCGAGAATTGAAGAAGATCGACCAGGTGAACGACCCGGCGGGTTTCCAGCAATTGCGCGAGGCATATGAAATTGCCCTGCGCTGGCATGCCTCACCGGAAAATGTGCAGGATCGGATACCGCAAGAGGAACCGAAGGAGGAAGCGCAAGCCGCCCCTGCCCCCGAGGATTCTTCCCCACCCGCGAACACGCAAGAACTCGCAGACCAAGTGCTTCAAAAGCTCCTGGCCGGCACCGGCGATATACTGCAACGGGCTGAATCGCGCCACCAGCGCCTGTGGAAAACGGCGCTGCATGACAGCCTCAACGATGATCGCCTCTTGAGCATCGTTGTCCGCACCGCCTTCGAAGAAAGAATAGTTCATCTGCTTGCGTCCGGCTGGCAGCCAGGCCATGAATCGCTTTTCCTGGCCGCGAATGAGGTTTTCGGGTGGGAGAAGGATCGTCGCCGTATCGTCCAATTCGGCGAGGCCGGGGCCATGTTGGACAAAGCAATCGACGAATGGAAGCTGTTCGAATCGATGACGCCCTATGCCATTGGCAAATTCAGGAAATTGCTTGGCCTTGTCAACATCACGCGGCAACCGACACTCATGATAAGCCGCAGTGACCTGCTGCTCTTTCACCAGATGGCATCCCACTTCTACCATTGGCTCGCCCTGACCATCGAACGGGAGACGCTCGAAAACTGGTGCGAATTCGCCAACGCAGAATCGCGCCGCAATCCTGAAGAGCAAAACGCGGCCAGCAGGTCAATCTGGCTACGTCCGATCATCTTTTTCCCGATCGCGCTCATGACCCTTGCCTTGCTCATGGGACTGCTCAGCCTAGTGATCAGCGCACGGACGCCGAAGTCCAGGGCCACCATCGAGCCTGTCGCTGGCGAAACCCGGGTTTTGGAAATCAATCAAGACGGCCCGCCATCGCGCGCCCAATTTGACGCGGTACAGGACCAGGTGAGATACGTTCCGGGCAGAGACATAGCACCAGGACCGCTGCGGGTGCGCTACCAGGTCGAAATCGATGCTTCGGGAAAGGTCGTCAAGTTCTGGAAGCTCAACGCTTCGCGCGACCCATTGTTTGACGACGCGGTTGCCGATGCCTTGACGCATGCCACGGTCTTCAAGCCCGAGAATCAGGGGACGTTTCGCGCGTGGTTCGACCACACTGTGCGATAGCCATTCCGGAATCGGAGGCAGTACCCTGGACAGGCATCTGCCGCCGACGTCATACAGTTACTGTGCTGCCGTCGTGAACGTCCAGGACTTATCGATGGTTTTTCCATCAACCACCGCGATCAGCGCCACGTTGTAGGCGGTACTCGCTTTCAGGCGCGATACCGGAACCAGGGTCGCAGTGAATCCTTGCATATTGCCGTCATCCGTCAACGCCGGGCCGTTGGTGGTAATGACCGGCCCTAGCTTACCACCCTTATTCACCAGGATGCGCGCATCGACTGCCGTGCCGCCGGCGGGCGTCAGGCTGAACTGGCTGATGGCGATCGGTGCTGTGACGGCCATGCCCCTGGTTTCGAAACTGACCGTGACAGGCGTACCCGCCTCCACCAGGTCCGGCACTGGCGTTGGCGTTTCCGTGCGGTTGAAGAACACAAAAGGTACATCCACCTGGTTCGCATAAGGATAAGCGCGAATGCTCCCCGCCCCCGGCAACTGCGCCGATTGAGCCGTACTCGTGGCGACATCGACCACGCATAGCGTTGACGCTCCCGTCGCCGGGTTGAAGTTATTTGCCGCCACGCCGATGTCGATCGTGCTGGCAAACAGGAGGGCCGCGTGATAAACCGAGTTGGCCCATTCCGCAACACAGGTCATGTACTTGTCGGTACCGACCGTGCTGTAGATTGCTTCGCCCGAGACCGCAGCGCTATAGCCTGTCACCGCAATCCGGTCGCCGGCACGCGCACCAGTGTAGCCCGGCTTACCGGCTGTTTCGCCATGCAGCTCGCTGATGCCATTCTGGTCGATGTAGCTCCAATGCGCGCCAGCCGATTTGTCCAGCAGCAGGCTCTGGGCTAATAGTCCGGAGCCGATTTTGCTGCGCAAAGCGTTGATGGCATTGAAGATACTCAGGTTGCCGCTGCCTGCAGCATAGGTTGGCGCCGGAACCGACATGACGATATTGCCTTCTGTCGGCGACGGCATGCTTGTCGGTGGCGTGGTGGCAACGGCCGGCGAGCTCCCCGACCCGCCGCCGCCACCACCGCAACCCGCCAGCAACAGGCTTAGCGCAAGCGCTTGATACGCCCGTGAGTTAGCCATGGGATCCCTCCCGGCGGCGAAGGAATAGCAGCGCGCATCCCAGGCCCAGCAACGCGATGGTTCCCGGTTCGGGAATGGCCGCTGCTGCTTGCGGCAAGTCTGGCGCCGCGATGATTTGCGGTGTGGTGGTGGGGACGGTGGTCGAAGGCAGGTATACCTCGACAACCGGCTGGATTTCCTGCGGGGTCGGGATCGAGATCGGCGAAACTGACGGCGCAGGGGGGGGGGCGAAACTCGTCAACGGCAAATTGCTGAAAGACTGTGCAGCGGTACTGCTGTAGTTCATGAAGCTAAATTCAATACTGTTTACGGTGCCGGGACCGGCAATCGCTTGTGCACCCGCCAGAACGGAGCAGGCCAGCAGGCAAGACTTGAACAGCGTATCAGCTTTCATATCGCGCTCCATATTAGGTTGAGGAAACTACAACCTGCACGAAGCATCAACCATGCCTACTTTATAAGTAGTTGATTACGTTGAGCTCTCCTGCCTTCTGTCCAGTCAAGTGTTAACTTTTGCGACATTAAACTTTGCAGTTAGGAAATTTAACACTGCCCCCTCAAATGAGCGCATGCTCGCACTCCACTTTGATAACATACGTGATTCCCTTATTTGCGGAATAGGAACAGGAGCAGGTGTCTACTTGGGTTATCGCGTACCGGAGTGCCGACCGGACTGAGCATCAGATCATGGCAGATGCCGCAGGCGTACTGACGGAGCAAGGCGCTGCCATGCTCGTTACTGATTTTCTAAGACAACAACAAATGGCAGGGGGCGACGGCTCCTTGTCGGCTGAGCTGTACAACTTCCAGATTATCCGCATTCATCGAGTCGCCGGCGGCATTCAGCGCCCTCCCCAGGACAACTGCCTCACCACGCCATCCGTTCGCGAATAATTGCCGTCAGGCGATCAGCATTCGCCCGATGCTCTGTGCAATGCGAGGATGACCTTCGAATCCCGTAAGATCAAAAAATACTGCATCCATCCTTCGATCATTTTCCTCACGGCGAATCTGCTCCACCGCACTTTGCAAATATCCAGGCCAATCCGAGCCGCTCCTTGTGGCATCCATGCTCCCAAGCGCACAAACGATATAGGCTTTCGGATACAAGGTACGGATACGCTGGACAAACCATTTATAGGCCAACACTCGCTGATCAGCAGAACGGACAAGGCGATTTTCGCGTTCGATCAACCACTTATCGTTCTGCATTAAGTTAATCACAACAACATCCGGGGTCCAGCGACTGAAATCCCATTTGCTCTCGTTGTTGCCCACCGCGCTCAGTTGATCGTAGAAGTCTGGCATCGTGAACGGGAACCAGCTGATCATGATCCCGAATCCGCTTTGCGCAATAATATGCGCTTCGGCATTCAGGTTTCGGGCGGTGATCGAAGCGTACGACATGAAATTGTTCTTATCGCCGGGCAGGTCCATTGTCTGTCGCTTCATTACCCATGCCAACTGTGATGGCGTTGCCAAAAAACTCGATGCGGCGCTGTTTCCGCGGCGGCGCAGCCAGCAGTTCGGCCCCCGCCTCCAGCACTCCCCCCTGAAAGACGGTAGCGCCTTCGGCCCCTTCGGTACGTTTGGTAAGCAGGAAGGTGTGCGTGCCGGGTGAAAGACCGGACGCGACCTGGTAAGTCCGGCTCCCCTGTGCCGCATGGAGTACAGCGGGCCGCAGGAGATCTCCGTCGAGAAAAACGTTGAAGTAGTTGTTGCCGAACTGGTCGTCCAGCTTAAGCGACAGGCTGCTCCCCGTAAAACGCCCTTCAATGCTGCTGCCGGGCCAGGACAGCACCGGAGCGTTCGGGTTTTCAAAGTTTATGCGGCCGGCAAACTGCAATCGGGCGTCATCGGGATTGATGTGGTTACCTCCATCGGGATGGCCCAGCAAAAGGAGTACAGCGATCGCCCATGTCAAAAATGACTTGGTGTTCTTCACGAATCGCTCTTTTTTTGCGCAACGGGTCGATGCTCCTCATAGAGGAAAAACCACCTATGAATCAATCCGGTAAATCTGCGGCACCAGCAGGTTCTTGGCAACATACTCCGAAGCCACTGGTAGAAGGTGGCCATAGTCGTAGCTGGTCAGTCCCTCGCGCACGTCATCGCCTAAATAGGTCAGGCAACCTTCATCGTTGCACATCAGTGGCATCACATCGGCGTAGTTGATAATGGCTTCGGCATACGCCTTCTTCAGCTCGAAATTGTTGTAATACATGCCCATGCTCATCCCATGGAAAGTTTACCTGGGCGTGTGAACCAGATAGTTGCGCGCGACAAGCTTGGCCAGGTCCGTTTGCCAGCGCGTGACCGGCCCGACGAAGAGTACATGCTTTGCGCCCAGCTTAAGCAGATCATGGTTGATGTTTAGGGCCGCATTCACGTCGAGCGGCCTGGACTGTCCCGTGTTCACATCGAGGAAGCAACTCCCCCCAGCGGGGAGCGCGCGCCACCGGGGAGCCAGGCGTCAGTCAGCGTGCCATTGGGTCTGAACAGCTCCGTGAAAGTCTCAACCAGATAAGACCCACGGCACTCACGTTGGTCGCCAGAAGCGTACAAGTGCATCGCCACTTCCGAGCCAGCGCGGTTTTGGCATTTGATCGGCCGAAGCGCTTCTTCCTGCATGGGGCAGCTATCCGATTGTCGGCACACACGGCGTACGATCCATGCCGTCCGGAACGGGAATGTATTCAACGATTCAGGGATGAATCGATTCACCTGCCTCCCCCGTACCAGCCAAGGACGCGTGCATCAAGACCGGCTCAACGAAAGGAAGGTATTCCCCCATTGGCGGCAATGCTGCGGCAAAGGCTCGGCGCGGGCCATAGTTAATGACGCGCACGATGACCTTGGCGGAAACCTGGTGCGCCCGTAGAAATGCTCCGGCGTCACGAAAGCCGCGGCTGAAGTTCATTGCAAATCCCTTGTCCACGATGCCCGCAAGCAGTGTGTCAATTCGACGGTCAATGTTCATGTAGCTCCCCGCTCGCGTGGACTTGTGTCTAGCCATCATAGTCGACATCCGCCGAATAGCTAGCAACATGTAAATTCACTACTTGTCCTTCCTGTTTGCCGCCGTTCCCCGACGAATGGGGACGGCGATATCATGTTAAGGGCGCGTAAGGGCGCCCGATGTGCCACCCGCGTACTGGTCGGCGTCCGACACTGACATGGCATGCTGGGCCACGTCGACCAGCCAACCACGCGGCGCAAGCCCAGATCGAAGACAACAGCGACAATGAGCCATTCTTCCCTGGCTACGTCGTCCCACCCTCCGCAGGCAAAGAACGCTGACAGTAGCGCTGATACCTGCCGTGTGACGTGGAATGTTCTAGCGTTCGCGAGCACAGCGAGACACGTCAGCGCCGCCAAGCGAAAAGCTGCGAATGGGCGTACACTGAATTCACCGCTTTCGTGGCAATTTGGCTGATGCGGGCGCTGCAGTAACAGCGACGACGCAGCAAGTGTGTTGGCATGGCAACTTATCACTACTATCGACGTGCGGCAGGCTCGTTTGGTTCTGGGCCAGGCTCGATCCGGTTCAATGGGCGTAACTACCTGTATCGTGGCTACGCGTACGAGAACTTTATCGACGCCTACAATTACGCGCAGCTCATGCTCATTCACCCTTCCAGTGCGCCGTCTTCAACGCAGGCTGTATCCACGAAGCGAGTTTCGTCGCCTTCGGCTGGCGATCTTCTGCTGATGCAGCAGTTCGGTATCGTATTTATTGCAGGACATTATTTCTATGGTACTTATCGCTACGATTGCCTGGATGACGCCTGCGCCTTCGCCCGCCTCGCACCTGGACTCGACATTTGCCAACACAACCTGCAGATCGCGCACTCTGCGCATCATTTGAATCTACTTCAGGCGCGCCACATGGTCGACGGAAAGGGAAAAACCCTGACGATTCGCCCCACGGGGCGCATTGGGCACTACGACATCTTTCCCGAAAATGCCCCGACGCCCCTCCTGTTCAAACGCAGCCTGCTGCGCAAATGAGCAGACACCGGGCAAATTTCGGCCGGGTAATGGGCAACACCGCTACGCCTTGCCCAATTTCTCGTTAGCATCCGGCTTTTTCATCATGCGTCGCCTCAAAACGTGCGGAGCCCATGACACGATTCGTGTAACCTAAATTTCCAGACCATCAAGCCATTTCCTCTCTCTAGCCCGTCGCGAAGGAGTCGCGATGACGTCAGGAGAGAGCCATGAATCACATCAAAGCCCGGGTGCTGCTGGTCGACGACAACAAGGATGCCGTCGACATGATTTCCCAGTTCCTGAGTCTCCATCACATCGACCACAGGGTCGCCTATGACGGCGCTTCAGCGGTTGCCTTGCTGGCCAACTGGCCTGCGGATATCGTGTTCCTCGACATCCAAATGCCTGACATGGACGGCTATGAAACCGCGATTGCCATGCATGCCCTTCCCCAATGCGCTGAACTTCCCATTGTTGCATGGACCGGTTGGGATGGCGCCGGTAGTCGAGAAGCCATGGCACACGCACATATAGTATCCCGCCTGACGAAGCCCGTAGCCTTGGAAGAATTGCTGGCGTTGGTATCGGGCTTTGGCAGCAGAGACTCGACCTAGTAGGAATCGCATGCCGCCTCCACCTGGCGCTCGTCTTTCGCCCGCAAGCAGCGTTACGCCCCCCCTCTTCGCGCGATCGGTAACACCGGCAGGCCCGGAACACAGCGCTATCGCACTTTGCATTAACCAGTGCCGCGCCCTACCACCCTGGTCACTGAACGCGGGGAGGATCTCAAGCAGGCATTTCGATTCCGAGCGCATCATCGATGCGCTCCATCGCACGATGCAGGCCAAGCACACTCGCCGAGCGCATGGTCCAAGCAATCACTGTAACCTGGTATCGCGTCGGGATTGGATCACCGGCTTTCCTGATGCTCAATCGGCAGTACCACTTTGCGCTAGGCTTACCCAAAGTCGCCCTGATGGTCGAACAGACAATTTCGTAACCACGATAGCGTTGCATACCCGGCTCCCTCGTGACGTCACGCCCCATTGCTGCGGGACTTCTGGCGCTCGTCGAATGTGACGCTCACACAATCGAGCACCTGCCCCCTGCATCTCAGCGCAGCCGCCATGCGACTGCCACATGGGCCGAATGCATCCGTCACGGCACATGATGTACGCGAGGCCAGCGTGCCTTGGACGCAGGAGCACTGCGGGATCTATCTCGCCAAGACACCGCGCGGCCGGCGCCAGCCAGCGTACGACATCGCATCAGCGTGTCTCCGCACCGGACGGTGGCCGGGGCTTCCCATCTGAGTGTTCCTGCATTTCAGCCTGCCTGCGTTCACGCGTATTACGGACCTTTAGCCGTTTTTACCACCAGCCGTAGTCTGACAAGGTTTCCTTTGCCACGTCCACGCACCGCTCGTAGTCGGTGGAGAGCCTGGTGCATGGCGGGACCGGTGGTTCAATGCCTTGGGCGATGCAATAGCGCACAGCATCCTCCAGGTCTCCTTCATTGAGCAATTCCCGGCACGCCGTTGAGTGGATCATTGCAAGATTCATGTCACTACCCATAACTTGCCAATTGCCGGGCAAATCGCTGCAAGGGGCGCGGACCGGAGCGCTCCGCATCCACGCACCAGGTTTGCAGGACTGTCAGGAGTTCTTCCTGCGTTGCCGGCGAACGTTCCCATAACTTCTCCAGCGCTTGCCGCGCCACATGCATGGTATTGAGTCGTGCACTGTGTACGACCACCAGTTCCAGCTCCACCATTTGCGTTCCCGTGAGCCGGCAAGGTGCGCGCCGCAGCAAGCGCTTCGTCTGGACCAATGCCGCGTGCGGGATCAGCTGCGCCAGTCCCATGCGTTCAGCCCGGAACACGTCCAAAGTCAGGACTGTCAGCTCGCGCATCAGTACCGCACGATTGCCCAGGACCAGCTTCAAGGTCACCGGAGTCGGCACGTACTGCCCCGCGCATCGCTTCAAGCGCTCAGGCTGCCTGCGCAGTGTTGCCAGGCGCAACCACCGCAACAGGCTGATATAGGCCCAGCCGATATCGAGTTCAAACCAGCGAACCGAGAATTTTGCAGAAGTCGGAAAAGTGTGATGGTTGTTGTGCAGCTCTTCCCCGCCAATCAGCAGGCCAAATGGAACGATGTTGGTGGCGGCTTCCTTGCAATCGTAATTGCGGTAGCCGGCATAGTGCCCCAAGCCGTTGACAACCCCGGCGGCCAGGAACGGAATCCACATCATCTGGCAAGCCCACAGTGTCAGGCCTGGCGCCCCGAACAAGACCAGTTCGATCAGTAGCAGCAAGCCAACACCTTGCCAAGTGTAGCGGCCGTAGATCCGTCGTTCCAGCCAATCAGCCGGTCCCCCACCACCGTAGCGGTCCACCAGCGTGGGGTCACTTGTCGCGTCCCGGTACAGTTCGGCCCCACGCCACAGAACCTGGTTGATCCCAACCACCACCGGGCTGTGCGGATCCCTCTCGGTTTCACAATGGGCGTGATGGCAGCGATGCACCGCCACCCACTCGCGCGTCACCATCCCTGTCGTCAGCCATAGCCAGAAGCGGAAACAATGGGCCGCGAGCGGGCGCAATGTCAGCGAGCGATGCGTCTGGCACCGGTGCAGGTAGACCGTCACCGCGACGATCGTCATATGCGTCGTCACCAGCCCGATCAACAGCAGCTTCCACCAGCTCAACGCAAGCAATCCTTCGGCCATCCATTGCAGATACTGCTCCATACCGGCGCTCCTTCGCGACCACGGCCCTACAAGTTCGGATGTTCGGCGGCAAACGCGACCGCGTCACACAGTTGACCGTATCGATAGCCACCGTAGAGGAAGTGGCCCTCGATATAGTCAATACCATGCACTCTCATCGTGCTTTCGTCTTCGTCAGTGGGCCGGTATGCGGCCACCCAACTCGGCTGGAACGCCTCGTTGTGCAAGAAGCCTTCTTTGGCGTGTTCAGCGACCGCAAAGCGCAAGGCATCCTGAAACACGTCGTAGCGGTGCTGCCGGAATGCGTACCTTTTCCCATCGAACGAGATCTCATATTGCGCAGCCAGGCTTTCATCGGACTCCTGGCGCGCATCTGTGTTGTCCGCACGGTCCATAATCTTTCTCCCACGGCTATCCGTGCTCCCATTCATTACCAGGATCTGACGTCGGGCCTTCGCCATCGCATCGATATTGGCGTCTTCACAGGAGCCGAATGCGTCCTGTGGAAAAACAATTGATCGCGTCATCTTGTCCGGCCACTGAAGGCTCGTGCAATCCGCTGTCGGCGCCCTATGTTTGAGGATGGCGGTGGACGCGAACTTCAGCGAACCGTCCTGGCACCTGAATTCGGCACACCTCAGCAGAATTTTCCATCCCTGGAACCACGATGTTGAATGTCGGCGCATGGCGCACTCCTTCGCTCGCGTTCAGGAACAGACTCGGAAGGGCGTTAGCAACGAGCAGACCCACCTTTCCGGCGCGGCACGGCATCAGCGTGCCAGTCGCAGAAACACACCACTTCACGGCGTTGATGGGCTTTGACGCGATTGCGCTGTCACGCTGCAATGCTGAGGAAGACCGGCACAAACTGAGAATGTTGGCTGGGTACCTGTTACCCACTATACGCTCACAAGCTGCGTTCACCTAGTGATTTCGGCATCGCCTGCGTTAATACACATAGCTTGCAATGCTAGTCGAACCTCATGCAGCATCGATGTGTCGATGGCTGAACATTACTGTCACTCCACCGCGCAGTACCCGCAGGCCGAGCCCTTACGACGTTGAATGCTTCATCGCTTCGGCCTCACGAGCAGCCGTACGTTCTTCGCTTGCGGTGATCGGGTCGCCGCCGTTGTCGACCAGGCCGGCAGCGCGTTCGGCGTCGGCATGTGCGCCGCCCGCTTCAGCTCGCTCAACTGGATTCTCGCTAGCGGGGGGCTCCAGCATGTCGTGCACCATGGCGCGCAGTTCTTCAACGTCCGGTTGCAAGCCGCGCTTTTTCCGTTGATGAATGTAGTGTTGAATTTCAGATTCCTGTTCGGCGCTCAGTGGCAGGCCGCGGAAGGAGAATTCCGGTCCAGAATCTTTCATGACGGTTCTCCTGTTTGGTGACTCACACTGAGTGTACGCTTAAACGGGCGCACGCGTCGGCCTCTTGGAGATGGTCGTCGATCCACTCCCGGCCCCATGCCTTGGCAAAGGACACTGCGTCCGCCGCCGCGCTCGCCACCCAGAGGTCATGGAATGCATATTCGTCCAATGCCTGGCCACATTCACAGCTGATGGTGACCTGTGCCACGAAGCACGCGTTACCCTGTTGAACGGGTTCGCAGTCCAGGAAGAAACCTTTATACCGGATTGCATTGGTAATGGCCATCATCTGCCTCCGGCCCAGTAACGTTGCTGTTAGTCGTATGGTAGTCTGAAACGGGCGGAGATGCCGGGATACCTCATGCGAACGGAATGCCTGCCAACAGGCCCCACCAATTCCGGCCGGCGCTTGCTGTCTATGCTGCACCCACCATGCAAACGATGCTTTGTCAGGAACGTTTGCCTGCAACCCGCCGGTCAGGCAGTGGCCTGGCAATGGACTGGCGCTCGCGCGTTTGCCACACCGGGCGGGCAAATACTTTTTTTACCAAAGGCAACAGCAGCCCGGCCAAGTGCGCTGAATTGTAGGCAAACCGTTCACCAAACGCGGCCCTGGCAGCCAAGGCTGCCGAAATCTTGACCGCAGTGGCATGATCGAATCGACGTGGCATACTAGCAATCTACACCCATCGCCCCGTTCTCGTCGCCAACCAGTCGCTCATTTCCAACAACTTCCCGTCGTACTCACCAACGTTGCCATGTAAACGCGACGGCACGCGACGCTTCAATGCATGGTTTGGTGCAGGTGTGCCCTGGCGCAGGCCAATGCACGGTGCTTGATCCTGCACCAACTGCATCGCACCGCCAGGGCGTCGCAGGCATCCACCTTTCAGCGTAGGAACGCCGTTTTCGAACATGCCGCTGCGCGGGACCTTGCCACGCGCCGCACGCAAGCGAACCGACGTCGGGTGCGGACAATGGCTGCTGCCGACGGTCTCACGTGCGCCGCCATGCGCATTAGCTTCGCGCACGCGGTCGCCCGGACCCAGTCGGTCACCCTTCAAGCCAATTCCGGTTAGACACTGGGGATTTTCCGCCCGTTTGAAGACGCCGACTCCCGCACACAGAAGCTGCAAGCGCCTGCACCACAAACCAACGCGAGGCCGGCGCAACATGGCGTCCCGCAGGTGCGAGGCATGGCCACTTTTCTACCAGCACGCTCTTCCTACCTTCTGCATCGCGCATACCTTGATCGCGCCACCACGCGACTGTGATCGCACATCAGCCAATCCCACGCGCTGAAAGCGCCGCTCTCCGATCAAGCCTCCGCGACGGTCTCGCACCAGGCGCACCATGCACCACGTCGGCCACAGGGCGTACTCGCTCCACGCGAGCATTGACTGCTTGACGTTTGCTGAAACGTTGCCCCTCGCTGCAGGGAGCATGACGTGGTCCGGCACACGCCAGCGGTAACACAGGTCGCTTACCAGCAGGTGCAATATAGAATCCCAATCGCTGGAGCATACGCAATGTGCTAGTCTGGTAAGTTCGCAGTGCGGATCCCTTTTGAACATGGATTGCGTTTGCTGGATAGGTCGACTTGGGCTCATTGCTGACGACTTCCAGATCCAAGCTGCATTTCCATGTACAGGGAGGGGTATCATGAGAACCATCTATTCTGATCGACGGCACGACGTCCAGCAGTTTCGCCATCTGAACCATGCGATCGAACTGGTACGTACCCATGGCTGGCGCTATGCTGTCGAATATCTGCGCAACCAACGCATTGACGAATCGACGTTGCAGCGGGTGCTCTTTGGCGAATGGTGCAGCCGTCGCGCCTCGGCCAACCATTTGATCATCGCCCAGCAATTGCGCGCTCGCCACCATTGAAACGTTATCTCCTCCGCGCTCCCCAGGCGCCGGTACATGTCGCGCCAGCGCGCCGCGCCACAACAGACTGTTTATTTCACGGGATGCCGCTCGTGCCAGGTCATTAACGGCTGCACCGTGATCCCATGGGCGAGAATCGAGGCAGCCACCGTACCCAATGTCAAACTCACCAACTCTGGTGCGAACACCTCAGCGACGCCGTGATTCAAGGCAAACACCAGGTAGTAAATGGAGCCAATCCCCCGAATGCCGAGCCAACCGACCAGTACCTGCCTGTACAGGGGCACGCCGGCGCCAGCCATCCCGAGCAACACGGACGCCGGGCGCACGACCAGGAACATGAGGGGTACAAACCACCACAGGTTGGTGACGCTGCCAACCGAGGGCAACATGGCGCCAATCATCATGACCATGCCAAGTTCGGCGATCCGTTCAAGCTGTTCATTGAATCCGAGGACGGCCCGTGTCATGGCACCACTGGCGTGATGTGAATGGGTCGCGGGATCTTCTGCGTCGTGCCCGTGCGCACTAGGAATCCGGGGCAGCGGCATCGTGCCCGCCAGCGGAAAATTGCGTGCGCGCCGCAACGCCAGGCCGGCGAAGAAGACCGACAAGAAGCCTGATGCCAGGCAACTCTGGGCCGCACCAAACGCAACGGCGATCACGCCCAGCGATAGAAATTCATCCATGCCAATCGCGCTGTGGTGCCTGGTACGTAAGTGGATGACCAGCTTCCCCAGTAGCGCGCCGATCAACGTCCCCATCAACATGCCGCCGATCGTCGACCACCAGACATCCACTAGCCACCAGGACCATCCCCCGTCGCCCAGATCGTGTAGTCGCATTATCCCTAGCCCCAACAAGACCAACGGAAACGCCGTGCCATCATTGAGTGCGCCCTCCCCGGCCAGGCTAAAACGCATCGAATCATGTTCATCCCCTGGCCGGGATTGGACCGCCGATGCCAATACCGGGTCAGTAGGTGCCAGAATCCCCCCAAGCAAGACTGCCATGCCAGGCGGCAAACCCATGCCAAACATCCCGATGGCGGCGATCGCGCCTACCGTGGCTACCATCGACAGGAAGGCAAGGCGATACGGTGCGATCCATCGGCGATCAAGAATCGGCACCTCGAGCTTCAATCCAACAGAAAACAAGGAGATCAGCAGCGCGGCCTCAGCGACCAGTTCCAGCGGGGCACTTTGCGCAATGGGGTCCAGATCCAAGACGCCAAAGCCATACGGGCTGAGCAAGACGCCAAGCCCCAGGTAGATCATCGCACCACTAAGCGGCAAGCGCGTCACCAGCGTTCCGATCAGCATCATCGCGATCAGAATCAACCCGCCCAGCAACACCCACGTTGCGATCGACATCGAAGCCTCCCCTCAGGCACGGACGCGGGGCGCGACGGTACTCCCGCCCGCCACTCTCCGCCGTCTCACGCGCCATCGTTCGCGTCTGTCAGGCAGACACCAGCAAACATATTTACCCGCAACCAACCACGCGGACGCCGTGCCCGGCACATTCACTGAACGTCACTGCGCAAGCAGCACGCCTCGGTGCACAAGCTGGCGACCCCGTCCACGGTGGCCTGCGCGTCCCGATGGTTCCACACGCATGGCGTAGTCGCTTGCGTTGGCCGGCAATGCAGCCAGATACCTGCGGATGGCGTCGGGACCGCCATTGTTACCAGCCCGAGACCAACTGTGCAGCAAATGCCGCTGGAGCTGCACCTTGCTCCACTATACGCTCCGGCAAAACAGTTCACCTCGAACCTTGCGAAAAATGCGCACGCACCAATCCAGGCACCAGCGATCGTTGGCGCATTCGGCCTTGGCACCCATGCCACCCGGCTTCGGCATCGACGCCAGCGACCTGTTGTGCGCGGAATAATGGGTCCAGACAACCGAAACGCTCCACACGTATAATGAATGCAGGTTCTGCGCTTGCCAGCCATTGGCGCCTTGTGAATGTTGCACCCCACGGTGCACCCGCCCCCAATGCACCAGTCATTTCTAGCGCGCCGCGACTGCATTTTCTTGCGTCGAGAGGGATCAATGGAACACATGCTGCAATGGAAGGCTACTTACTGCCGGTCAGATGGGAGCGTCGGCCTTGTCTACATGGCGCTACCCAGCGCACCAGTGTGCACTGACCTGGTGGACTCCATTCTTCAATGGGATACTGATCGCACGTACTTGCAGGTGGATGCACACCCAGGGACCGATCGCCTCGCGCAAGCAATCGCATTCATTGCACTGAATCACATCACGAGAATGCATGTGAAGTCACTTGATGACGAGCTAGATTCTTCGTCGGACGCCTAGTTCGCCGTTGCCAGCGGCAGCAAACCATGTGCCAGTGGCCTAGGCCGCGAACCGCCACCGATGCGCGCTGATAGGTGCCTCCGCACTGCGGAAGCGCGCGCCCGGTCCACCATTCGACGGTTCGATTGCGCGCTCCATTTCCGTCAGGTCCCTGTGCCAGGAAGGACACTGACATGCTGCACGATTCCCTCAAGGACGATCGCACGGAATTAATTTCGCGCTGCCGGAGCATTGCTACCCCACATCCGCACGCCGCGACTGCAGAACAACTGCTGCAAGGCGTGCCGCTGTTCCTGAACCAGTTAGTTCACGCGTTGCGCTCGCTGCAGTCGGAGTACGCTCCCTGTTCGATGCGTATGGCAGCCCGCATGAAGCAGGTGCCGTGAACGCGGACATCGGGACGTCGGCAAGGCCACTCGGCGAAGACATGCTGGGCCTGGGATCTACCGTGGACGAAGTGGTCCACAACTACGGCGACCTGTGGCAAGCCATCGCCACCCTGGCGGTCGAGCGCGATGCGCCTTTCTGGGTCGACGAATTCCGTACGCTGAATCGTTGCCTTGATGATGCCATTGCACATGCTGTCACCGCCTTTAGCCGACAACATGACGTCGTTGAATCCGGTCGGCACGATGCCGCGGAGAACAAGCGCATGAGCTCCTTTTCTATCGAACTGCGCAACCTCCTCGGGACGGCGAAATTGGCGTTTGCAGCCTGCAAAGCGGGCCGCCTCCCGCAACCCGCTGCAACTTGCAGCATTCTGAACCACAGTGTCGACGGAATGGATAGTCTGATCAACGGCACCATTGATGTCGTCCACGAGCAACATCGTCCATCTGCTGCGGAACGCGTTCAACTATACGCATGTACATTCCAGCCGTTTGAGCAGGGCTGCTTAGACCGCTCCGGTCTCGGGCTTGGCCTCACGATCGCGAAGCAATTCGGTGCCGAGAACGGTGGACGCCTCAGCGTGCGCGACCTACCGGATATTGGCTGCGTGTTTACGGTCGGTCTCCCGCGTCACACCATGTCGAACTGAACGCATCACGCACCATGCAGAGCAAGCTGGCCGATGTGACTTCCCATCGGAACAGCAGCGTTTAGGCCTATACTGAATAGGCAGGATCACATTAGGAGATTGTATGGAACTGATCGAAGCAGAAGACGTTGCCGAATTTCAGAGGATCTTGCGCAGCAATCGCTTGATCCGTGCAGACTTTTCTCTCAGCGCTACGGACACGACGGATCCCAAGACCGATGAAGTGCCGGGATTGCAGGGCGAATTGACCGTGCGGCGCAAATCCACGGGGCAGACCAGGCAGTACCTGATCAGTGATAGTACCTCATGGCTCGACCTGTTCCGCAATGACATCAAGGGAGGTGCATTTGTTGGCCAGGATTGTCTGCAAGTGCGTCATCCGACCAGTAAGCCACAGAAAACCAACCATTGACTGTGCGCAGTCCCCGTATGGCGACCGCCGACGTCGCTCCTTGCAGTGCCCCTCGCAATGCCGCGGGGGCAAGAAGCCCTGTGTTGTCGTCACGCATAATGGCGTAGTAATAACCGGTCGTTGTGCAATACTTTACTCATGCGAAAGGAGTGCGCAATGAACGAGAAATCCGAGATCACGCGGCGTGAAGACGTCTGGACCGCCGCTATTGTGCAATACGGCATCGTCCTGAGCTCGATCGTCGGGATTGCGGGCGCTCAACGCTATTTACTGTCTCGCTGCATTCCCCTCCACGTCATCGAGCGCGTTCTCTGCGCCCCCATCGATGCTCGCCGCACGCCGATGCGCGCCAAGGTACCTACCGAGTAGCGCGCCCCGTCGAGCCCCTGCGCTCGCGCTCCGGATCGGACATCCCCCCATTCTGGCCTGCTGTACTAGTGTGGCGCCCGTCCACGCTGCCGCTTATGGCGATACATTTCCTCATCCGCTCGCACCAGGTATTCGGAGAGCGTTTCCTCGCTGTGGATATCGCAATTGATCACGCCGATGCTCAGCGACATCGTGAAGCCACCTTTTCTACCTGCATTGAACTGAGCAATCTTGGCGCGGATGCGCTCGACAATGGTACGCGGCGTCGCGTTGTCAAACGTAAATGCCGCAAATTCGTCGCCACCAACGCGCCCCACCACGTCCGCGTGCCGGAACGCACCGTGGAAGATGTCGGCCGCGTCGCGAATCAGTTCATCGCCGGCAGCATGACCCAGTTGGTCATTAATCAGCTTCAACCCGTCCACATCAGCGAAGATTACTGCGCACGCCAGTTCCTGGCGGCGGGCGATCAACAAGCATTGTTCCGATTTCACCAGGAATCCCCGCCGATTCTGCAGGCCGGTCAACTCATCTTGCGCAGCCAGCTCACGCGCTTCGACCTTTTCATGCTCGCTCACCCGCAGTTCCTCCACGTGACGCGATTGTGTCGCAGCAAAGGCCTGGTATTGCTCCTGCACTTCTTCTTCCCGATGTAACTGGTCCAGGAGGTTGTTGAGACGGACACCGGCCAGTTCCGCGATGCGGGGAAGGAACGCGAGCGCTTGCTGCTGCACTCCCTGCTCCGGCGGCACCTGCCAGCTCAGCGCAATATAGCTTCGGTTGACGTCATCCGAGAAGGGGGCCACCACGTGGCTTCCGTTGTCCAGCGTGAATGCATGCAAAGGGAGGGGAAGCGTGCCGCTTCCGACCAGCTTGCGCACCTCGCTGCACATGCGATGGTTTAGTTCCAGGCAACTGCCTCCGTCCGGCGTGTCGAGGTAGAAGCAGCTATCGCCGTGATCGCTGTGACTGATGAGCAAAACCGCGTCCGGCCTCAGCCCGGGTAAGCCTTCGGCCACCGCGCGCAGCGCCGCTTCCACGCTGTTTGCACACAACAGCGCCTTGGTGATCCGCAGAAGCGCCAGCAGCTCACTTTTACGTGGCGGGCGGGTCGTGCCAGTGCTCGCCTGTGCGCCCGTCCGAACACGCTTTCGCCTTGGCAGCACTGCCCCGTACGCATCGGACATGATTTCGATCTTTTCCATTGTTCATGCGCTCAAAGTTCGAGCATCCCGTACGGCATGGAAGGGCCTGCTGAATGCCGTTGGGCCAACCTTTGCAGCGGTCACGCGACGGACTTGCTGCCACTCGTCGCCGGTCAAACCCGTCACAAGGTCACGCCTTCACATAGTATCAGCATGCAAGCCAATAACGCGTTCTCGTTGCATGGGCTTCCACAGTAACACGCGCCGAGCCCATGATCCGATGGCGATTCCTATCAGATCTTTCAAGATGGTAGGACTTCGTCTTGATTGCCGACTTTGTGTAAATAGCGCTAGGTGTGGCGCCCAAAGCCTTGTATATTGATCTTACCGCGTATGAAGCACCGCAAATGATTGGCGGTCTCTGTCCTGTCTTGCCGTATCTGGCAACTCCTGTCTGATTCCCTCGCTTGTTGACCCTGCTTGTTGGCGCGCATCGCCGGGCAAGGCCCGACTCTCCACATCTATGACGAGGTTCTATCATGACTACGCAAACCGGTATTGTTAAATGGTTCAACGAAGCCAAAGGCTTTGGTTTTATTAGCCCCGACGCAGGCGGTCCTGACCTATTTGTCCATTTCCAGGATATCAAGGCGACGGGATTCAAATCACTGGCAGAAAATCAGCGCGTGTCATTCGAACGCGCCCCCAGCCCCAAGGGTGAAAAAGCGACCAACGTTACGCCCGCCTGAACAAGTCGGCCACCGAACCGCCGCCGCAGTGCCGGCGTGAGCCCCAATCCTTCGAGATCCAGATGACCGCATCAACGCCACGGTGCGTGCGGCCTGGAGTTTTTGACCTCTGGCCTTATCGGCTTTCGACCATCTCCTGCCCGCAGGGTTCAGAACGCCCGGCCTGGCTTGTTCACGCGCACTGAGACAAGGCACTGGTACGCTACGATGGTCACTTCAGTTGTGCGCTCACCAGGTCCGACAAGCGCTGCCCCCTGCCAGACCAGCCTCCTTGCGGCACGACGGCGCGTTACCGAACAAGCATCCTGGTCGCGCGAGCTCATTTCGCGTCAATGCGATGCCGCGAATGGCCCTATTCCAAAGAGTTCGGTATGGCCAAAGCAGGCCCTGTAGTCGATCAATGAAATGACGGAGGGATCGACGCGCAGAAACAGTACGCCTTGCCAAGGAGTCCGCGCCGTGCCCGTGAAAAACTCCTCCACTTCAGGAAACCGGTGCAGCAAGAGTTGGGCGACATGATCGATCTGCTCAATCCCCTGCACGAAAGTCGCCGTGCCGGCAAGCGATAGGCCCTGGATGTCTTTCCAGTCCGCATACGGTAAATTGATGGTGGCAGACACTTTGTCATTGTGTTGAATATTGCCTGCCTTCTGGCTTCCCAGGCCGACCACTGCGTAGATCTTCAGCCCGTCATGCACATAGTTGACAGTAGTCGCTTGCGGATATCCGTCCGGGCGGATCGTCGCCAGTGTCATATCGCGGCCCTGCCGTAGGATGTCGAGCACGCGTTCGCGCGCTTCTGAAGTGAGTTGCTCCATATTGCCCTCCCGATGGTGTCTTGCCTGAATCACGAGGCACATGCATACCATGAAGTTCTCTCCTCGCGTCTTTCATGCTACGCCTAATGCCCTTTTTACGGGATTCGTCGCATGATTGACGAACTAGCAATATGGCGCCAATCCGAATGCGCAGCGCATTAAGCCGCGCTTAGCAAAAACTGATGGACGCGCTCGATCAACCGAAGCTCACTGCACACGCCATCGAAGGACCCAGCCCCCCAAGCCAATGAACTCCCAGCAGGCAGACCGAATAGCTTCCTTGCCACGTCCACCAGCAAATAGCCGGCGCTTATGCAGCCGCTCCGCATCAGTCCAGGCTGAACACTGCAACCCGAAAGGAAGTTATTGCCTGAAGCACTCGATAGTCGCGTAGGCTGCTAGCATCTTCTAGTGCGCGATTTTCAATCGATCAAACAGGTCACCGGCCACCAGGTTGTATACGTCGATCTTGGCACATTGAGCCAGTTCATGGACCACCTGGTGCTCCTCAGCAAGCGCCGCTTCGAATTCGGCATACGCGCGCAATCCTTCAGCGCGATAGATTGGCATATCACCTCCGTAGTAAACACCGGACCTCTGACACTCAACCAGCTTCGCTATTGCTCCCGATCCGACGTTCGACGCGGTCCGTAGTTAATCACGCGTACGACCACCTTCGGGGGAACACGATACGTCCGTAAGAACTCTCCACTGATCCGAAAGCCTCGGCTGAAGTTCAGCTCAAAGCCCTTTCTCACGACCTCGGCAAGCGGGAGGTCAATCCGGCGCTCAATGTCCATCTCGGCTGCTCTTCGACGGGTGTTTGGTCATCGCTGCGGTTATTTTCATTATTTACGTGCCGCCTGATCGAGAGGATATGAGCGGCAGCAGGACGGTGGCAGTACAGCCTGCGCCGGGTGTTGGGCTGTCAATTCTCACTGTGCCGCCATGCATTTCCACCAGAGAACGGACCAGTGAAAGACCAATACCCGAACCCGCCCGCGAATGATTCTGCGGTGCGCCACCCTGCGCAAACATATCGAACATGAAAGGAAGAAACGCGGATGCGATGCTAGGGCCGTTATCCTGGATCGCAATACTGGCGCAATCGCCACTACGCTTGACGAGCACCGAAATCAGTCCCTGCGAGGGCGTGAATTTGACGGCGTTCGATAAGAGATTAAAGAACACCTGAACCAGTCGTTCGTGGTCGCCGCATACCAGCAGTGGATCCTGCGGCACTTGGGCAGTCAGTTGTTGCTGCCGGGCTTCGGTCAACGGTCGCACCATTTCCAGTGCTGTCACCAGCGCGTCGGACACCCTGACATCATGCAGGTCGAGCGCCAGTTTTCCATTCCTGATGCGCGTGACATCATCCAGTCCGTTGACCATGTGTACCAGGTAGTCAAGCTGCCGGGTCAGTGTCCGGCGCAGCCGCGGTAAGCTATCGTCGCTTGCCGCCAGCGCACCTAGAGCCGTGGCGACCAGCTTGATCGGGGCCAACGGGGCACGCAGTTCATGGGCCAGCACGGCAAAAAAGTGGTCCTGATTCGTCAGGGCAACTTCCGCCTCGGCCTGCAAATCACGTGCGCTCAACGCGGCACACAGGAGATGCAGGTTTGCCTCGCGCAGACTCGCGATCAGTGCGCTGTCGCTGGGTAGTCCAGTACCAGGCTCACCATCACGCGGTTCCATCCGAGTCCCCGATTGGCGCTAGCGAACTAGCATCCTGCCACGATATTCCTCCCACAGTGGAAGTCAAGCGCTATTCCCTTACCTGTTGCCAGCCAGCGCCTGCGCGAACTCCGCTGCTGGCAACGGGGGCGACAGGTGAAATCCCTGGCCGGTGTCACAAGCGTGCTCCCTGAGGAAGTCCAGCTGCTCCACCGTTTCAATGCCCTCGGCAACGACATGATGGCGCAACCGGTTGCCAATACTGATCACCGTATCGACCAGCACATCGTCGGAACCTGGATGGATGTCCGCAACAAACGTTTGGTCAATCTTTAACGTGTCGATCGGAAAGCGCCGCAAGTAACCCAAACTGGAATAGCCGGTGCCGAAATCGTCGATGGCAATGCGGATCCCGGCCGCACGCAAGGTCTCGAGTTTCTGGATCGTCGCAGCACTATCGAGCATCAAGGTGCCTTCCGTGAGTTCCAGTTCGAGCGATTGAGGAGGTAACCCGCTCTGGTGCAAGGTCGAAAAGACCGTCTGCAGAAAGTCGGCGGATTCGAATTCCTGCCCCGAGATATTGACACTGATGGTCTCCAGCGCATAGCCGGCGTCCTGCCACGACTTGGCTTGCAGGCAAGCTTCACGCAGCACCCAGCGATCGATCTGCTTGATGATGCCGCACTCCTCGGCAATGCCGATGAATGCCTTGGGCAGCAGCAGCCCCTTGGTTGGATGGTGCCAGCGAATCAAGGCTTCTGCGCCGGCCGTACGGCTGCTGGCCAGATTGACCTGTGCCTGGTAATACAACACGAATTCGTGTCGCTCCAGGGCATTGCGCAGGCTGACCTCCATGTGATGCCGCGCCATCGCACGCACATCCATGGGTGGCTCGAAGAACGCAAAACTGTTGCGACCATGTTCCTTGACGCTATACATCGCAATGTCGGCACTGCGCATCAGCGCCTCAAGATCCGCGACGTCGTCCGGATAGATGCTGATGCCAATGCTGGCGCCAATGTGTAGCACGTGCTGCGCAATGGTGTACGGTGCAGTCAACAGGTGATGGATATGGGCGACGCGGGCCGAAACATCCTCCGCGTGCGCCACATCGGCCAACATGGCGACAAACTCGTCACCGCCTTCGCGGCATACGGCGTCCGTGCCGCGCACGCTGGCAGCCAGGCGCTGTGCAACGGCTTGCAGCAACAGGTCACCCACGCCATGGCCGAGGGAATCGTTGACCACCTTGAACCGGTCAAGGTCAATAAAGAGCAAGGCCAGCTTACAGCCATGCGCCCCAGCATGTGCAATGCGATCGGCAAGCTGCTTCTTGAACTGTCGGCGATTGGGCAGGGTGGTGAGGTGATCGTGATGCGCGAGATGCACCATCTCGGCCTGGGCGGCGTGCAATTGCTCCGCCAACTCTCGCGCATTGACACTCGAGATGACCAACTGTCGATTGGCTTCCTGCAGTCTGCCAATATGGTCGCGCAATTCATCTTGCAGGCGCGCGTTCTCGATCGCGATCAGGTCGGGCATGGGAGATGCCTTGGATCGCCGTTGGCGGCGTCCCGCCTGGGGTGGTGCTTGCGAGGCGACAACTGGCTCGCCGGTGTCTAAGCGCCGGTCTCGCCTGGTCTTCCGCCGTTCCTCCCAGGAGTCCATACCTCCTCCTATGGTTCGGAGGTATCAGTCCGCTGCGCCTTGATCGGGCAACCCGACAAGATGCCCTCGTATTCACTGAGCCCCGGACCGATCACAATCTTGTCGTCCGCAATATCAAACAGGCGAATGGCCTTGCTGTGACCGCTTCCGCGCACCTTCACGACCGAGATCACGCGCCTGAATTCGCCCGCCATTTCAATATAGCGCTGCATGATGATCGCGTCCGCCAGAAACGCGTTGCCGTAGGGGCTGAAGCGCAGGTCCGTATAGCGGTCCTCCAGTTCCGTGGTCATCAATACCGTCACGCCCATGCTGGTCAAGACAGCCACCAGGCGGTACAGCGATTCGCGGAAATCATCCTGGAATGCCGGCGCCAACGCGAGTTCGAACCCCGACAGCGAATCGATTACCACGCGCTTGGCGTCGAGCGCGCGGATCATGGTCACCATTTCGTACAATGTTTCATCGATCGAGAGGTCGAGCGAATGCGTATCGATGACGCCGATTCTACCTGCCTGGACCAGATCATCGAGTTTCTGGCTCAGCAACTGGCTGGGGCTTTTCTCGAAGGCAGCAATGACGCCGGTCTCGCCGTTGCGCACGCCCTCCGCCAGGAACTCGGTGGCCAGCACGGTCTTGCCAGAGCCCGACGGGCCCACCAGCAACGCCGAATAGCCGACCGGAATGCCACCGCCCAGCATCTGGTCCAAGTCGGCGACACCGGTCGACAGGCGCCGCTGTGCAGCAGGCGCATGGCGATCGCTTCTTGGCGCCAAGCTGCGCGAGACCACGGCGCGCGGGAAAATGTGCAGGCCGTCCTTACTGATTCGGAACGTGTGCGAACCCGGACTATTGGCCTGGCCTCGCATCTTGACGATCTGTATCTTGCGCACGACCGAGTTGCGCTGTGCACTTTGCGACAGCCAGAATATGCCGTCAGCAATGGTGTACACCGGGCCAGTCTGTGACTCGTTTTCGACGTACTCGCCAATCAGGAAGGTCGTCGCATGCCAACTGGTCATCTGCATCGACAGGCGCTGGACAAAATGCTGCAAATCGGCCGGCCCTTTGTCGTTGTAATCACTGGCCTGGACGATGGAGCGGAAGGAGTCCACGAAGATCAGGCTGGGCATAAAGGCCTTGGTTTCCTCCGCAATACGCGCCAGCACCAGGTCATAGTCGCCACTCAGGATTTCATCTGCGAGGTTCACAAATTTGACGTCCTGCCCGGCCTTCTTCAGATCAAAGAAGGAAAATTGCTGCTGGTAGCGCAGCATCTTCAGCGAAGGTTCCCCCAACACGGTGAAGAAAATGGCGCGGCAATCCGGTCCCGCCAAGGAAAACATGAGTTGGTGCGCCAGCGTCGTTTTCCCGCATCCAGGTGCGCCCGCGATGAGGTTGAACGAGAACTCCGGGATACCACCTCCGAGCAACTCGTCCAGGCCGGGGATACCCGTTGCCAGGCGTTTGATGATTACCTTATTGCTCATGTTTGCTTATCCTCGCCCAAGGTGCCAAGGGCATCGCCCCCCCACGCCGCACGCAAAATGCCATCGGTCAGGGAGTCGCCAATTAAAGAAGCCACGAGGTCAACAAAACTCGACAGCAGGAACGCGCTCGCCGCCAGTGCGTCCTCGTGGGTACGGGTTGCCAACTTCGCCCGTAAGGTGTCCAGCTCCCTCTCCGCGCTGGAGGCAGGTTCCGCATTGATCCATTGAAATGATTGGCCAGTCAGGAAGACGGTTCGCTCAAGCAAAAAATTGAAGCCATCTTCGCTGACCAGCGACGCGACTTGCAGGCGCAGGGGGCGCAACAATGTGACAAGCGCACTGCCTGGCTCGCCCGCCGGCAGTGAAGAAAGTAAATCCTTGATCTGTTGGCGCCGAGCCCCAGGGTTTTCCATATCAATCTGAATACACAGCGAATTTGATCCAATCGGACATTGCTTGCATTCAGGCAGACAGCGCCAAATCAGTCCTGTGCAATTGGCTGGAAGTCATTCGAGAACGGTTGCAATGTTAAATCATATACCAATACCCACCGGACGCGATAGAGGAGGATTGCGCAGCGCCAGTTTGTGCTGGTGGCCAGGTGCTGACCTACTTGACGCTGGCACGGCCAATTTGCTTCCGGTAAAAGCCCCTCCGGTTAAGTACCGCATGAACAGTGCAATTTCCTCCCGGCACACTGACATTGGCGTGAATGTCGTCAAGCAGTGCCAATTCTGCAGCGCTGCCTGGATTCGCGCGGCATTCGCTGTACCAGCAAGGCCCGCGCCACCGTGCCGCACGTGGAATCGCGGTCTTTGCGAGCCCTATACGGCAGCATGCTTCCTGGGCGACTGGAGCATTGCCAGCGATTGACCAACCAACAGACCGGTCGCCTGGCCCAGTTCATCGGATTCTGCCAGCAAAGCGGCCAGGGCCGATGGTCGTGCCTGACGAATCATCCGCGGCTGCCATCTCATACCACTAGCCCCATCGTCCCGTCGCTACATGCGCGGCAGGCCGTCCTCGTTGACCTGAATGAACTCGCCCGGCTCTGTCGCCAACTGCACGCGATGATTGATGCCGCGATGCTGGTACGTGACATCCCAATATGCCGGCGTCGTGCTGGCGACCTCTTCGCAACGGCGCACGTCTTGGCCATAGTTACCGCGGCCATCGCCGCCCATGTTCGATCCGATCGCTGCGCCGGCCAACGCGCCGCCGACCGTCGCGATGTCGCGGCCCGTTCCTCCGCCAACCTGATGCCCCAAGACGCCACCAAGCAAGGCTCCCACGATGGCGCCGCCGGCATTATTCATATCGTTTGACCTTGCAACCTGGCGCCGCTCTATCCAGCAACGTTGCTCAGGTGGCCCTACCACCGCACGTACTGAGGTGACTCGGGCATCATACCGCCGCTCGTGCGGGCGCTGGCGGTACGCATAGTAAGGCTGCGGCAATGGTGTGGGCGCCATGCGGTCATCATGCGCGTAGCCCCGCACCGGGCGAACTGAAGAAATACGATCATTCAATCCCATGCCAGCAAGTGAATCATAGCTCCCTTGCTGCAAAACTCTACATAGCCCATGGAAGTCGGCATCTTCACAGACTTCCCAACGCCCGCGCTCAATCACGGCGGATGAAGCACGATCATTGAAACCGACCCGACGCAAGTCGTCGGCAATGTTGGAAATGGAGACGGCGCGACCACGCCAGCCTTCGCCTTGATATAGCGTGATTTGCGCCACGGCTTGCGCGCAGATCATCAACCCGCAAGTTGCGAGTACGGTGTTAAGTAGGATGTTCATTGTCATCTCCGGTTCAACGAAGCGAACGCCTTCGCTGTGGTCCATTTTGCCCAGCCAAGCAAGTGGATTGACCAAGCCAGATCGCGGCCCGCCTGCCTGCATGCAGTCAGCACCACGGAGCCGGTTGGCAAAGGCCAGCATGCATGTGCCTGGTAGCCCAAACCCGTGCAGTGATGGGTGACCGGGCCTGGCGCCCCATCGGCGGACCACCCATACCGACGAAGATCATCCGATGCCAAATGCAGCGTCAATATGCTCACGCGCATACAGCAATCCAAGCATGCGTGCCGAGTCAATTGTCCACGTCGTCACCGTGACCTCATAGTGCTTGACCCACTCTTCATCGACATGCCTGATGCTCAAATAGCACCGCCACCTTGCAGAGGGCTTTCCCAATGAAGATCGCTTGGCGGCGCAGTTGATTTCATGGCTGCGATAGAGTTCCATGGCTGGCTCCCTTGTGACGCTGCATTGCATTGCTCCAGGTATCTTTATGATAGTGGCGCGCCGATCGATCGTTGTAGGCGCACATGCCCTGCGCGTGTCAGCGGAGCAGCCCACGGTGCACGAGCCGGAACGGCTTGCCCCCACGGGTCACCTAGAGCCAATACTTCAGCAACTCTGCCAACCACTCCTGCGCCCGCTCCACAAGGGGACGCCGCTGCCATTGGCTAAGCGTCACTTCCTTGGAATTGCGCAGGTCTTCCTGGAAGGCGCTGTCCATCTCAGCACCAAAGGTATCGCCGATCACGATCACGTTCAATTCGTAGTTGGGCACGAAGCTACGCTGGTCAATATTGGTCGACCCCACCGTTGACCAGACGCCATCCACCACTGCAGTCTTCGCATGCAGCACCGAGCGTTTCAGCTCGTGGATTCGTACCCCTGCTTCCAAGAGTTGTGTGTAGCTGGACCTGCCGGCGTGGCGCACGAGGCCGGCGTCTGAAATGCTGGGAAGCACGAGTTGCACATCCACACCCCGCCGTGCTGCGTTCGTCAATGCCGACAGCGTCTGCTTATCCGGCACAAAATAGGCGCTCGTGATGTGGATTGACTGCTTCGCCTCCTGCAACGCGAGGAGTAGCGCTTTGTAGATCTCAAAATGTCCATGCGGCGCGCTGGCGAGCACCCTGACGACCTTATCCCCCATCACGACCTGCTTCGGGAAATAATCCGCCCCTCTCAGCTCGTCAGCATCCTGTTCCAACCATGCCTGAACAAATGCCCACTGCAAGGCAGGTACGGCGGGTCCCTCGATCTTTAAATGGGTATCGCGCCAGCCTGAATCTTCCCTGTCGTTGGCACGCTGATCGAAGCGCGCACGAAATGGCGAGCTGTTGGCATAGGTGTCACTGATGTTGACCCCGCCGGTAAAAGCCACCTTGCCATCGATGATCAATAGCTTGCGATGACCGCGGTTATTCAGCTTCCAGCCACTGCCGCGCAGCTTCGCGGGATTGACGGGATTGAAGGCCAGCAAATGAATGCCGGAAGAGCGCATGCGCTCAAAGAACGCCTGCGGCACATTGATCGTTCCCACGCTGTCGTAGATCACGTTGACGACGATTCCTTCGCGCTGCTTCAGTATCAACAGATCGGCAAATCGTTCACCTTGCTCATCCTGATCAAAGACATAGGTTTCAAAATTGATGCTGTTCCTGGCAACCGCAATAGACTTTGCCATTTCGGCCATGGTCAGTGGCCCGTCGAATAGAAGCTCAACTTTATTGCCAGCGATCAAAGGAACACCTGTGGCCGCCTCTTCCAGGATGGCCAGTGCCTTGCTGTCCAGTGTTGATGAAGACCAGCGCTTTTTCAGCAACCGCTCCGTGCCAGGACCGGGCAATCTACCATGTGCGTCCCTGACCAGAGCCGCCTGGGCCGCCACCGCCTTGGCGTCGTCCAGTGAGACCGTGGGGAGTCCGGCACAAGCGGCCAGTGCCGCGCCCGCCAGCAGGGCCGGCAAGGCAATCCTTAGCGCATCGGTTTTCACATCCCCCCCCTTCTCCTGCAAGCAGGCTATTGTGTATCGCATCCATCCACTTCTCTGTTCGATTACCAACATATATCCGAAGGCTGGGATCATCGGCGATGACGTCAATGCCATATCCGGATTTCTTCTCTATACTGGTAGAAATAGGGATCACCTTTGAATGCTTGGCCATGGTCGTACCTGGCCATCTTGCGGCGACTCCGGGTAAGCATTGTCTCCAGTGCTCCAATGGCACGGTGAGGAAGGCCGCTATGTTGCATGAATTCCTGACGAACAATCGTACTGAGCTCATCGCCCGCTGCCGAGCAAAGGTTGCCATGCGAGAGCACTCCGCAACGGCCGAGCAGTTGCAAAACGGCGTGCCGATGTTTCTCGATCAACTGACGTGTACACTGCGGACGGAACAGGCGCACTGCGCACTCGAAGGCCAGGCTATGTCGGCCATCCCCGAGTGCGGCGTGGCCCGGGGAGAGCTGGGTGCATCGGCGGCATTGCACGGGCAGGACATGCTTGCGCTGGGATTCACGATCGATGAAGTCGTCCACAACTATGGCGACTTGTGCCAGGCCATCACCGACCTTGCTGTCGAGCGCGACGCGCCGTTTTCCGTCGATGAATTCAGGACATTGAATCGTTGCCTCGACAATGCGATTGCCTACGCGGTGAGTGCCTTTAGCTCCCAACATGACTTCATTGAATCAGATCGCCACAATGCCGAAGAAAACAAGCGGATGGGTTTCTTTGTCCACGAGCTACGCAACTTGCTGGGCACCGCCAAACTCGCCTATACCGCCTGCCGGACGGGGAACCTCAACCTGGGCGGTGCCACTGGCGCTGTCCTGGAGCGCAGCCTGGACGGCTTAACCAGGCTGATTCAGAACGCCGTTTCACTCGTGCGTCATGAGCACATTGAAGGCGTGCGGGACATCTTCTCGCTGGCCGACTTTGTTGTGGAGATCGAAGCGGCGACGGCATTGGCGGCGGTGGCAAAACAATGCCAACTGAAGATCTTGCCTGTCGACCCGCAATTGGCGATACGGGGCAATCGGCCGATGCTGCTCGCTGCAGTGGTGAACCTCCTGCAGAATGCCTTCAAGTTCACGCATCTGCACTCCGAGGTAACATTGGCATGCCATGCTGTCGATGACAGTGTCCTGATCGAAGTCGCCGACCAGTGCGGCGGGCTAGGCGCCGACCTGGCTGCACGCATGTTCCAGCCCTTCGAGCAAGGCGGTGCCGACCGCTCGGGATTGGGACTGGGCCTGACCATCGCCCGGCAGTTTGTTGTCGCGAACGGAGGGCATCTGAGCGTACGCGATCTGCCTGAAGTTGGCTGCGTGTTTACGATTACGCTGCCTCGCCTTGCAATACCTCCCATCCCCGAATAAGTGAAGACCCCCAACGCGCGCCGTGCTATTACCTGACTATGAAACAGTACATTCGTTTAAGCAGTCCCATCGCAGAAGTCGTGGCCACGGGACTAGATGTCGACATGCTGTGGGGCAGCGTCAACGCATGGGCACATTTGCGTCGGCACCATGTACCACCTGACGTTGCATTGCGCATCCTCTCAAACGCAGGCGCCCGGCGGGAATCGGATGCCTCACACCCGGCCCAGCCCAGCGAGCAGCTCAGGGCCTTGAAGCAGAAGGCGAATTCGCGCACAACCGGCGCGACAACTCGCCGCAACAAGGCCATGTCCCAAGTTGTGGATGGTGCCATCCACTTATCCATCACCCGGGGCAATCAATATGCCGAGGCGCTTCTGAAACTCTATCCGGTCTCGGCCCATCTGATCATGCGCGTGCTGTTTGATGCCGAACATCGTCGCCGGCTCGCACCCCAACCGCCGCCGGAGCCCGGAAAACCGTAACCGTCTAGACGCTGCGATCCCTGGTCTGCTCACGCGGCCCGTTCCCTGACCGGTAGATCTGACGTTGGTCCGGGCCGCGTTTCATGCACCAGCAGGCTGGCTCAGTGCACGATGGGCATGAAAGGGGTAACAATGGAAATTGCTGTCCTTTTCGGGCTCATCCTGCTCAACGGTTTGTTCGCGATGTCCGAGGTCGATTTAATGACGGCCCGCAAGGCCCGACTCAGCAAGCTTGCGGACAACGGTGACAGCGCAGCGGAGATAGCCCTGCAACTCGGCGCCGATCCCAACAAATTCATGTCCACAGTACAGCTCGGTATTACGTCGATCGGTGTCCTGAACGGCATTGTCGGCGAAGCGACCCGTGCACGGCCGTTTGGCCAATGGCTGATATCTCTTGGCATTCCCCTTGGCTGGTCCCACAATGTATCAACGGCCCTGGTCGTCCTCACGATTACCTACTTTTCGATCGTGCTAGGCGAACTGGTTCCCAAGCGCTTAGGCCAACTGCATCCAGAATCGTTGGCGCGCATCGTTTCGCGTCCCATGGTGATTCTGGCAGGGCTTGCCAAGCCATTCGTCAAGCTGCTGTCAGCGTCCACACAATTGGTGCTGCGCGCCTTTGGTGTGCGACAGACCGGTGCACAGCCGATCACCGAAGAGGACCTGCACATGATGCTGGAAGAGGGTTCCGAAACCGGCGTCATCGAGGTCCACGAACACCAGATGGTACGCAACGTGTTCCGGTTAGATGAACGGCAACTGGCGTCCTTCATGGTGCCGCGCAACGATGTCATCTACTTTGACCTGGACGACGAGCTGGCCACCAATATGGCGCGCTTCGACAATTGCGAGCACTCCCGCTTCCCTGTGCTTAGTGATGGCTGGCATCAGGTAAAGGGTATCGCCAGCGCGCGCCAAATGCTGTCGCAAGCATTGCATGGTACCCCACTGGACTTGGGCACCCAGCTTCAGCAGCCCGTCTTTGTGCCGGAGACCTTGACCGGCATGGAGTTGCTGGAACACTTCAAGCAGACAGGGACTCATCTGGTCTTCATTGTCGACGAGTACGGCGAAGTACAAGGTATCCTCACACTGCAAAACGTGCTGGAGGCCATCACTGGCGAATTCAAGCCCTCGCGCGCCAAAGACGGCTGGGCGGTGATGCGAAAGGACGGCAGCTGGCTTCTTGATGGATTAATTCCGGGTCCCGAGCTCAAGGACCATCTGTCACTTCTGAGCGTTCCCGAAGAGGAAAAGAGCCGGTATAACACCCTCGGCGGCATGGTCATGCTGTTGCTCGGAACGCTTCCTCGAACGGCCAACATCTGTCACTGGCAGGGGTGGGATTTCGAAGTAGTCGACCTGGACGGTCTGCGCATCGATAAAGTCCAGGTCCATCGAGACCATCGTCATACGGTGTACTGCCGCGCACGCCTAATTCCCCCAAGGCTGGCGGTTCGATCGACCGTCCGGGAGCGACCATGCGCAGTGCATTAAAGAATCAACGGGCCAATCTGGCAACGATCGCGGCGCTGGCGATGTTCAGCCGGGGACTGGAACCCGAGTTCCCGCCCCCTGTTCTCCAGCAGCTAGCCCACATTCCACTGGCGCCGCTCGAAGCCACCACCGGTATCGTCGACCTCTCAGACCTGCCTTGGTTCTCCATCGACAATGACGATTCACAAGACCTCGATCAGCTGACGGTCAGCGCATCACTGCCAAATGGTGTCGTGCGCGTGTCTGTCGCCATCGCCGATGTCGACGCCCTTGTTGCCAAAGGGACGCCGATTGACCAGCATGCCCGTCACAACACCACTTCCGTCTATACGTCGGCCAGGATTTTCCCCATGCTGCCGGAGCTGCTCTGCACCAACCTGACCTCACTCAATCCGGACGTGAACCGGCTCGCGATCGTCAATCAAATGGACTTCAGTGCCGATGGCGTCCTGCTCGGATCAACAATCTTCCGAGCGACAGTGCGCAACAAGGCACAGCTTGCTTACGACGCTGTATCGGCGTGGCTGGAAGGGACCGAGGCCCTACCCGTGGCAGCACTACGTGTTCCAGCTGTCGCCAGCCTGCTGCGGCAGCAGGATGCTCTGGCACAAAAGCTGCGCCTGCTGCGGCACACCCAGGGTGCGCTCGAGTTCGAGGGATTTCAACCGCATGCACTATTTCATGGCGACCGGATCGCCGATATCCGCCTGCAACCTCACAACCGTGCACGACAGTTGATCGAAGAGTTCATGATCGCCACCAACGAATGCACTGCGCATTATCTCGCAGCCCAGGGTGGCGCCTCACTGCGGCGCGTGGTACGCTCGCCCGAACGCTGGGCACGCATCATCGAGGTGGCGCAAGGCTACGGGGCAACACTGCCGGCGCTCCCCGACGGCAAGGCACTGCAAACGTTTCTGGCGCGCCAGCATCAACGTGATCCCCTGCACTTTCCGGACTTGTCACTGATCATCGTCAAGCTGATGGGCTCGGGTGAATATGTCGTCGAGAAACAGCATGGCGCGCCCATAGGTCACTTCGGACTGGCCGTGCAGGACTATATGCATTCGACGGCGCCAAACAGGCGCTTTCCCGATTTGATCACACTGCGCCTGGTGAAAGCGGCATTGGCGGGAATCCCCGCTCCGTACACGGATGCTGAACTAGCCGAATTGGCCGCGCATTGTACGGCCCAGGAAGACGCCGCCAGAAAAGTGGAACGGCAGGTACGTAAATCCGAGGCGGCCCTCTTGCTCCACTCCAGCGTTGGACAGCACTACAGTGGGATTGTCACAGGACTCAATAGCCAAGGTGCCTGGGTGCGGATCCTGGCCCCACCAGCCGAAGGCCGGCTGACGGGCGCATTACCCGAACTGAAGATGGGCCAAACAATTCGTGTGCAACTGGTGTCAACGTCGGTTGAACGTGGTTTCATCGACTTCGCCGTTGCCCACACGATGTAACCGTGCTCTTCGGCAGGTGCTGCTTCGAATTGGGCATCTGCACGCAATCCGCTGGAACAATCAAACGGCAGCTCATCTCCACAGCAAGACAAGCAACTGCCAGTGTTGCCTGCGCACGCCTCCTGATGCCAGGGCTGGCGTCGATTCCACATGCTGTCGAGTTCAGTTGGCATTCATTCTAGTGGTCAATGCCGGGCTCGAACAAGCATTCCTATAATCCATCGCAAACCCGCTAAGATGAAAGTATGTCCGGTCATTCTCGTTGAAGAGGCTCCGATGAATCACCATAGCCCACTTGCACTGGTAGACCAGACCAGCATCATCGATGGCTATTCCTATCGCGTATCCACCAAAGCAGTGCTGGGTGGGGTTCGGGCACGGCTGGTCTGGATCGGTGTCCCCAAAGATCGACAACGCCCACCCGACGAAACCATCTGTACGCCCACGCTGCGCAACGCAAGGGCAGCGATCCTTGAAGCGCACGCCCTGGCACTGGAGTATGTCCTGGCATGGCGGCCTCGAGGTCCTGCATCGTGACAGGAATTCGCCACCGCACGACCTTTCACTCAACGTGGCCAATCCGCGGCGCCCACTGGAGGCGGCGTCGGGAAGTTGCCGTCTCATCGCGGACGTCCATTCGCTGTCACGATTGTCGATGTGGGCGATTGCCATGGGATGCCTTCGGAATGTCCGACGTTCGCCAAGCGGACTCTGGCGAGCGAAGAAGCGGCGTGCGCCAGGCGTGCCTGGGAATCTCCAGGGCGCTACCAGGAAAAATCCGGTTCGATGCCCGGTCCAATTCGGGGCAGCGATCGTGCAAGGAAGCGATTCGTGCTATCGTGATGGTGTTGAAACCATCTGGGGCAGCGCCATGTCATTCTCTCCAGAACGCCGACTGCAGTGCGCGAAGGCAACGGCCATTGATCATGCCATTGACCTGGCCTGCACGCATGGCTTGTCATTTGCCTCGGCGTACCTGCGTAACCAGAGGCTACGCAACGACACGATCGCTCGTGTCCTGTCTGGTCCCCGGGACCAGCATCGCCAGCATGAATGTGCCAGCATACCGCCCGAGTTACCATATACATCAGAAGCCGGGGACGCCAGCGAGACGCCTGTCCGACAGCTAAGTTACAGTTCGCGCCAAAAATTTGGGCACCTGCGTTAATGCGACGACCGCATGGCTGACTACGAAATCAATGCCACACCATGCTTGCGAAACCAAACGTCATCCGTCGAGCTGACATTGCCGCCAGTATGATTGTAATTAATGGTCAGTTCTTCATGGATTTCGATGTCTCGGGCGGCAATGAAATGGAGCTGCTGCTCTTCAGCAAGCGCAACGTACCTCAGATTTGCGGGATTGGCGTGGTTGTACATGCTGCCCCAACCAAGGGCTAAGCAACCCGCGGGTTCCCCCTTTGTCAAATGTCCCCAATTGAACAACAAACGCTTTACCTCCTCGGGAAACTGAGCCCAGTACGGGGAAAGCAGCACAACTGGGCAAGCTTCCACGAGTTCACCAGTCGATATCCGCCGACTAGCGAACACGCCCCTGCCTTTTGAAGAGCCCGTGTCCTTGATGTAGCCGAGACAAGCCTTGATGTTCGTCATACCTACAGGACCTCCCGCTTTCCATGCATCGCGCGTGCAACCGCCACGCTCCGCCGTAGAAAACATCACAATGTTCGGCGGTAATGCTGCAGCACCATGGCACCCCGGCCACGCAGCGATCGCACAGTCTCCCCCTATTATGGGCCTTTCGATCGACGGCGCGTTGTCTGCTTCTCTTGAAGAATCAGTATCCTTCGCTGCACCACACGAATCTGACTGCAAAGTTGCTGCCAGAAAGTGGAGTGTAATGTGTCATCGCGATGGTGAAACGCTTGTCTAACCGCTGCCGGCCGAATTCCCCTGCTTGGGCATCTCCACCTACCGAAAGAATCGAGATGGTCCGGTTCAAGCGGTTTGCGCCCTACGATATCAGGCCCAGCATGCCAGTGTGATGCGTGAGTATCGATGACATGGGTGCGCGTGCCTACCGACGACTTCGACCATTCGGCGCATAGTGAATTCATTGCATCTGACCGAAGTATTCGCCCTGTTGAATACACAGCCCGATTGGCTCTGCATATTCTTTGAAGGGAGTTTCGTATGGACGAATATTTGTCAGCGCCAACTCGCGGCGACGCCGCGTTGCACAACAATGATATGGGCGTGTCCGAACAGGTTCGTCTTGATGCTGCACTGGACGAAGCATTGTGTTGTATTCGGGAAGCGCTCCCGTCGCCCTGGACTTTGCCATGACCTCGCATGTCTCAACGCGAGCCGAACTCATTAGACGGGCATTCCCACGGAGGTCATCATGAACCCGGTTACATCATTCTTAGTCGGCGTCTGCCTGCTGGCGAGCACCGGCGCCCTTTACTTGGGAGCGCCATACGTTGCCTTGCTCTTCTTCGCCCTCGGCGTTCTCATCGCACTATCGCTGAAGATGGCCAATGCGTGGGAAAAGTTTGTCATTTTGAGGCTGGGTAAGCTGCAGAGCGTCAAAGGGGCGGGCCTGTTTGCCATCATTCCGATCATCGATAGCGTGGTTGCGATCATCGACGTACGTATTCAGACCACTGCCTTTAACGCCGCCGAAGCGCTCACCCGAGACACCGTTCCCGTCAATGCCGACGCGCTCATTTTCTGGCATGTACACGAGGCGGAAAAGCGGCGTTGGCAATCACGCATTATCGGGAAGCAATCGATCGCGTCGCACAAACGTCGTTGCGCGAAATGATCGGTGCATCGATGCTGGCGTCACTGTTATCTGAACTGCATGGACATTTCAGCGGCAAAGTGTGTCTGCGGCTAACAGATCGACCTCAGTAGCACCGCTCGCCTTATCGCCTGCCGGCAACAAATGATCGATATCAGGCTCATCCAACAGGCTGCAACCGCAATCGCTGGAGCGGTCGGCTAAACAACCGAACTGCTATGGGCGACGACGAGCTGCCAAGTACCGTCTGGCAACGAACGCAAACCCGCGTGTACCGCAGATCCGACCTAAACTCCAGACCATCATACGTGCCGGACACCTTCATGCGGACCGACACAGCGATACATTGGTCATCTCCTCTTAGGTCCGGCACAGATGGTTCAAGCGCGTGAAATGCTAGAACACCAGATCGGTGCAACCCGAGCTCGACCTCCTTGCTGAACAGTTGTCCAAATTGATTAGTGAAGATAAAGTAGGGCGAAATCAATTCATCAAGGACCTCGGTGTCGGATGCCAACATCGCCAGTCGCAGCCGTCCCTCCTTCGCCCGGATTGGCTGCCTCGGGTCGGTGATCAAATAAATCTGGTGACTCATGCCCGCGGGCTGCGCTTCTGCAGTGCCAGAGATCGAACGCTACTGCCTACATCACACTGCTCGCGTTCTGGCGCGAACACCTCACCGGTTATCAATCGCTAACGGCATGCCCTGCAAAGGACCATGCATTGCCGTCATCCTAGTCCGGCAATGAACCACAGGTCAGGTTGGCAATAGCGCCGGTCATGGCGCCCCCTCCATCTGATACGGCAAACGCAGCAAATGCGCTGAGCTGGGCCAGCGTCGGCAGGCGGCCGAGCAAGGTGGCACCATCCGCTCGCGCTTGCAGGAATGCTTCCACGCTGATGCCCATCTTGCGCGCCATGCCTTCGAACGCTGCCGTGGCATGCGACGCGGGCACGGCTTCCGGAATCGCATCGGAACGAATGCATATCACCCGGATGCCGTCGCGCCCCAGTTCACCGGCAAGGATACGTGACATGGCTTCAACCGCCGCGCTGCTCGTTCCGTTGCCAAGAAAGCCGGCACCTGAGAGGCGCGCACCAGGCGTCGACAAGGTCACGATGACGCCCGATTGTTGTGGCGCCATATAGCGCGCCGCCGCCTGAGCGGTGAGGAAGATCGTACGCGTGTAGGCGCGCACGGGGAGCTGGAAGTCCTCATATGACAAGTCCGCAAACGGCACTCCCTGCACATGCGGGATACCTACCGCGTTGAACATGACGTCAATGCCGCCCGCCTGTTCCGCGACGGCACGTGCGTGATGCCAGACCGATTCTTCATCGAGTGCATCGACGCGGGCGGCGTGTGCACTTCCGCCTTCGGCGCGTAATTCCTGCGCCAGCGCATCGAGCTTCTCCAGCGTACGGCCGGCCAGGAACAATTGAGCGCCCTCGCGCGCGAAGGTGCGCGCGACAGCACTGCCAATGGCGCCTGCGGCGCCGTGGATGATGCAGCGTTTCCCTTGTAAAATCATGATCGACTCCTGGGTGAAAGGCGAACTTGTCAGTCACATACGGGATTCAATCCTCACTGTAGGCCATTTTGATCGCGAGCTTGAAGGCGTACTTTGAATAGGGGTCACCAGATGGTGTTCTTCCCTGCCCGCCTGTCACGATGGCCATGAACTGATTGGCCGCAGCAGATCGCGTCGGCGCCCCCTGGATGCAGCGATCGGCGATTTGCAGCAACTCCGGGGTTTCCTGAATATACCTGGCAACCCGCGCATCGACGGGAAGTGACATGGCTTTTCAACCGCCTGAAGATGAGACTTGAATATAAGTCAACCTCCACCACTTGCACAAGCACTGCGGCACCACATGCGTCCACCGCTAACGGATTGCCCAGCTCAGTCTGCCTTGCATACTGTCAGCGGAAACCGCTCAACTGATGGGCGCCTGCCAAGCGACAGGCGCATGCAAACGCGCTTGAAAGTCATTTGCGGGCGTCGCGTGCGACAGCATCTCACAGCACGACTAGTATGGCCAGGACGCGGCGTTTCGTGCGGCGGCGGACGAAGGCATGGAAGCCGCGCTGGCCGCAACGGTGCTCATGCGGGCCGACGCACGGATCGCATTGGGTAGCCCTGGACAACGTTCAGACCGTCGCCTTACGCAACGGTCTCAGCCATAACCGCAAATGGTGATTGACTCCCCGCGCTCGCATGTATGGTCACAGAAAGACAGTTTCGCGTGTCCCGCACCAAAGGCATAGCACGTCTCGCGACAACACCGGCCTATTCCATCTGCGGTACCGGCTCAGGGCTGGGCCTGTCAATGCCGGCTCGTCGGAGTATGTCGCATGTCGAAGGCGATGGCGCGCCTTCCGGGCCTTGCATGTTCGCCAGGAATTCGAACACTTGGCGATAGTCATATCCCTGGTGAACCAGGAACGTCCATGCGCGCACGGAGCCAGCGAAACGGTTGACAATGCAGGCCTGAGCCGCGCAGTCATCGGAAATAGTGGAGACCTGCATCATGATGTCTTTCGTGAGTCGGCGGGGCGGGGCCGGCTATCGGAAAAAGCGCTGCAGGCGATTGGGCAACGTCGACAAATTCTCACACATTTCCACAATCGGCGCGAGAATTCTGGCGAAACGTTGATGCAATTTCGCAACTGTATTGGTGTTGCTGTCAATATTATGTTTTATATTGAACTCGACGGACGCCGGTCGCCAGGTGCCATCGAAATGTGCGCCAATGATCGGTGTTTGACGGCCCCGTTCCGGGCACTTTCACATCGAGTGACGCAGGTCGGGAGCTGAATCATTTCCATCGTTCTTGTTGCGCTCGAGCTCAGGTTCGCATCCAGGCGGTGACAGCGCACAGCCGTGCGACTGCAACTGCTTTTCCACTGGCATGGAATGGTGCTGATGAACTTGCCTCGCCTACACGCGGCGCCACGGATGCAGTGCACTATTTCGAACGTTGACGATCAACCGTTCGACAGTGCTAGTCTCAGGTGCCGGATACTCTCCCTTTTCGAGGTGATGACATGGCCCGCATATTGATTATCGAAGATTCGCCATTAAACATGGAGATGCTCACTGTCCTGCTTTCAAACGAGGGCCATGAGCTGCTTCTTGCGGCCCGCGCACTTCCCGGTATCGAGATTGCCCGCAGCCAGCCGTTGGACCTGATACTGATGGACATCACCATGCCAGGTGTCGACGGCATCGAGGCCGCAAAGATGCTACGCGCACACCCAATAACGCGCTCCGTTCCACTGATTGCGGTAACGGCCTTGGCCATGGACGGCGACCGGGAACGTATTCTCGCCGCTGGCTTTGATGACTACATTGCGAAGCCGTTTGATCATGGCCAATTTCTGCAAAAGGTCGCGCATTTCACCGACCGCGGTTAACGGCGATCCTCACACCATCCTTGCACTGCAGTGTATCAACTCGCTTCACTGCCGTTATGTATCTTGCCGTACAGACCACAGGACGACTCCGTGCTACAAGAAAATTAGCTAACCTGGATGGAGATCATCATGAAGACGCTAATCATTCTATGCTGCGCAGTCATCGGTTTAAGTGGCTGCGTCGTTTCGCCACTTTACGGTGTCGACGGACGGTACCACAGCCGAAGTTATGAGCGCAGGGACCGCGATTACAACTATTATCACGACTACCGTTATCGAGACAGCAGAGAATATCAACGAAACCCCTATCGCAATTAGGTAGTCAAAGGACGCCATGGCGAGTTTCAGCCCAGGTCAGGTTGCACCAATCTCGCATTGCACGGGAGGATTGTGATTCCCTGTGAGGGCCCTGTTATGGGCGGGACTAATCCACCCGAGCTAACCCTCCAGGCTGCTCCTTTCGATCCACCTCCTCTGTTGGAGCCGAACTGTTGAGTTGCATTCAACGCTGCCCCACCTTCCCCACCTACTTGCAAAACAATCTGCCCCCCATTGGTAGCACAATTCAAGGTGACTTGGGATCAGGAACTCTCCGCGAAGGTATCTTGGCAAGCAAAACAGAGATTGGCCTGCGTCGGCGCAACACGAACTATCCTATCCACTGGAGTTAGAACAGCGACTGGCGGAGCAAGCATGCGAAGATTCGGAATCTGTCGCGCAGTTGGCGCTTGATCAACGCTGCGTTACGAAGGTGTCCGTTCGCGTTGTCTGCGGTCCAAACCTTTACCCGTGGCGATGAATTCTATTCGGGCCACTTGCCGCATGAGGACCGATGCAGCTAGCTCTGTTTGCACACCTTCGCTCAGCGCCGCGTTAAATGCTGCGTCTGGGCCGAACTTGTCCCGCATTAGCAATGCCCGCGAAATTTTCTCGGCTGTAAGATAGTCAGTTCGCCTAGTCATTCACCATACTAAGTCGTATGACTAGGAGGCGTCGCACGCGACGCCTCCCAGCCAACCAGCAAATGCGAACTTCAATAGTTCGCCAGTTCGCCCGGTACATGTGCCGGCTGGGGCACAGGGCCGATGTTCCGGACAAGCTGTGTGGTGTTAAGAGTGGCCACAGCGTCACCTTTTCGCCGCGTATTCTGTCACATGCCGAGATGGAGCGGATACTTGCCACAGTTGATCAGATCAGGCCAGATGCGAAAGCGTCGCCATGGCGACATCTCGTCATGCCCGAGGTGTTTCCCCAGGTCACTTTACATGGACTGCGCCGCTCGTTCGGAACGCTCTGCGAGCGGGTGGAAATGCCATGCGGCGTTTCCGCGCAAATCATGGGGCATCGGCCGAGCGCACTGGCGGAAAAGCACTATCGGCGCCCGCCACTCGACCTGCTGCGCAAGTGGCACGATGCAATAGAAGCTTGGATACTTCAAGAAGCCGGTGTCGCAACTACTTCATCTGAGATTTCTCGGACTTGACTGAACACCGTATGTCCGATGACAGGCCGTTTCCGCCCGAAGCTGAAGTTCGCCCAAGACAAATTTGCCGAACTAATTTGAAGCTGATTGCCCTGGTATCAGATGTTGGGGAAGATTGATAGTAAAGACGCAGCCAATACCAGGTAATCAGCGTTGCCCTAAGCACGGTACCACAAAAAAAAAGACGGGGGCAGCTGTCGCAGGGAACAGAAGCCCGCATCCGTTCGAGGCCAGCTCAGGGCCGTTCTCAGCGAACCTTCACCACGACCTTGCCTTTGGCACGCCCCTGCTCGACATAGGCCAGCGCCTCTGCGGTCTGGTCCAGCGTGAACGATCGGTCGACGACGGGACGGATTGCCCCCCCTTCTCCACCAGTGCCGCGATCTGGCTCAGCTGCTTGCCTTCCGCGCGCCACTGACGCGGGCCTTCTGCGCAAAGCCGCCGTGATGCGTCTGGCTCAGGCCCCAGCCTTTGGCGACCACGCGGTCCCCCGGCGCGAACGCCGGGTGTGAGGACGTTTCCACCACGCCGGCGAAATCTATATCTGGAATCAGTGGGAACTGGCGGATGACCGGCGCGCGGCCGCTGATCGCCGCCGCATCCTTGTAGTTCACCGTCGAGTAGTCGATCGCGACGGTGACGTCGGGCATCAGATCAGCATCGGAGAAATCGACCAGGTCGGTCGAAATCGTTTCACCAGACTTGGTGCTCAGTAGTGCTTTGAATGTCATTGCATTAATCCATTGCAATAGCGGTTTGTTCGAGAGCGTTCAACTGCGCGCGCGTCGGCGACGGGTTCGGACCGGCGCGCAGAGAACGATGTCAGGGGTGGGCATAAGAGTACCTCGGCTTGTTGCGGGTTGATCGAAGATCAGAAGGGATTCGGGTCGAGCGGCAACAGGTCGCGGCTTTCGGAACGCTCGCGATTCGCATCGCGTCGTTCAACACCTTGGCAGCCACGTCCGGCCGCTCGAGGACGATGAAGTGGCCGGCGCCACGCACCTGGACAAACTCGGCCGCGGGAGGAGCTGCTTGTTTGCTTGCCGGTCGGAGGGTCCTGACCAATCGGTCTTGGTGAGCCCAGGGTTTATCAGCTGCACGCCTGTGGCGCGTACCCGATAGCACGCCGGTCATCAGCACTACTTGTGATTTTGTCATAACATGCCGTTTTAAAATTGATAGTTGTAAGCGATACCTACGAGCGAGACATGTGTCTGGAATGTGCCCTTGGTACTTTCGCCGTTGCCGGTACAACCAGCATTGAGTGGGCTGCAATCGTTGGTGTAGTCCACTGTGACCTTCCTTACATCCACATAGCTGTAAGCGAAGTCGATAGATGAATGCGCGTCCAGCTTCCACTTTCCGCCAGCACTAATCTGCTTGCGGTCACCGTCGGGCAGGGCCGGATGCGCCAGCGCCGCTTTAACTGGTGACTGGTCGTACGCGAGCCCAGCGCGCAGCGTCAGTTCCGCGCTGTACGCATAGCTGGCACCTATGGAAAGCCGGGCTGTATTTTTCCACTGCTGGCGTATCACCTCAGCGCCCTCGTCCGTGCCAGGGAATTCGATGTTCAGGTTACCCAGACGGTTGTTGCGCGTCCAGGTCAAGTCAGCCATGCCGGCCCATCGCGGAGTGAACTGATGGAAGACGTCAAACGACAAAGTCTCTGGTGTCCGTATCGCTACGAGCGCGGCGGAATTGGCGCGGTGAGAAGCCGCAGCCAGAACGTTGTTAACGATGGGGTCGCTCGTCACGGTCGAGAAATCCCATACGGTACTACCGCGCAGCTTGTGCACGACCGAGGAGCGATAACTCAGGCCCAGTCGGGTATCGGCGTCCAACGTCCACATGTAGCCCAAGTTGTAGCCCCAGCCCCAATCCTTGACGTCATTGGACCCGTGACCGTCCGCCGAAGTGCGCAACAGCGTTGGATTGCCTCCAAGGGCAGCGATCTGCCTGACCAAGGCGGCGCTCTGGGCAACGGCGGCAGGCGTGGACAGGGCCGCAATGGCGCCAGGAACATCAACAGCCTGACCTAAGGCCGCATTCATGTGCTCGGCGCTGATGCCGAAGCCGAAGGCATGGCGCTCGTCCAGTTTGAACGATGCAGACGGGTTCAATGCCAGGGATTCCAGCTTCATGTCGGTAAGGGCGTAACGGCCAGTCCAGGTCCGACCAAAATCCAGCTTGGCGCCGTAGGGCACGAACAAGCCCAACCCGACGGTCCAACGCGCGTCGATTTTTTTGCTTAGGTAGAACGAAGGTGCAAGCACTGCATCCGGCAGGTAGTCATCCGTCTCGGTGCCCCCGGCTGGCTGACCAGTGAAATGCGTAGAGCCGAGGTCCGTGTAGCGCGATCGAGGCAGTACGACGGTCGCGCCTAAGCTGATCTGCAAGCCGTCCAGCCGTGCCAAGCCAGCCGGGTTATAGAAAATGGCAGATGGATCGTTGGCTTCGGCGCCATTGGCATCCGCGGTACCTTGTGCAGCAACGCTCTGGGAGCCAAAACGGTAACCCGATGCCTGTGCACGGTCTGCTGCCGTTGCCAATGCGGCAGCGACAATTAAAGAAATGGATAGTTGTCTCATATAGTTTTATGCCTGCAAATAATCGATGGATGTGGCCTTATCCTCGGCGCTAAATTCGGCCTCATGCGGCCGGATCTTGAACCAGATGGAATACATGGCCGGGAGGAACACCAACGTCAATATCGTTCCCGCAAAGGTGCCACCGATCAGGGTATAAGCGAGCGTGCCCCAGAACACGGAATGGGTCAGCGGAATGAATGCCAGGATCGCAGCCAGCGCAGTCAAGATCACCGGCCTGGCGCGCTGTACCGTTGCTTCCACAACCGCGTGGAACGAATCGAGTCCAGCTCTTGTGTTCTCGTGAATCTGCCCGATAAGGATCAGCGTATTGCGCATCAGGATGCCTGACAGGGCTATAAGGCCGACCAGTGCGTTGATGCCGAACGGCTGCCCGAACAGGATCAGCATCGGCACCACCCCAATCAAGCCCAGGGGACTGGTCAGGAACACCATCACCATCGCGGAAATCGAGCGCACCTGGAAGATGATGATCAACAGCGTAATCGCCAGCATGATCGGGAACAGCGGCAGCATGGCGGTAGTCGCTTTGCCAGATTCCTCGATGGAGCCCGCTTGCTCGATGCGGTATCCACTCGGCAGCTTGTCGATCAGCGGCTGCAACTGGCGGGTGATCGCTGCAGATACGTCCGGCGGCTGCAGGCCCTCAGCGATATCACCGCGCACCGTGATCGTAGGCAGCCGGTCACGCCTGCGCATCACCGGTTCCTCCGCGCGCACTTCGACCTTCCCGATCTGGGATAAGGGAATGCGCTGACCATTCGCGCCAGTCAGCGTGAAATCTGCAATTCTGGCGGGGTCGAGGCGGGCCCCGCCAGCCGAGCGGGCCACCACCTGCACCGTGCGGATATCTTCGCGCACTGCGGTAATCGGCACGCCGCTCAAGAAGAACTGCAACTGCTGCGCCACCGCGCTTGAAGTCAGTCCCATGGCTTGCAGCCGGTCCTGCTGCAGGGTGAAATGCAGGGACGGCGTGCGAGTTCCCCAATCGGTATTCACCGTACGCATCATTGCACTCGCGCCCATCACCTGCTGCACCTCGGCAGCGATATGGCGCAGCTTTTCTGGGTCAGCGCCAGAGACGCGATAAGCCACCGGGAATGGAGAGTACGGTCCAAACACAAGTTGGGTGACACGAACTCGTGCCTCGGGAGCCAGGCCGTCTGCAATCGCCTTGCGCAGTCGCTGTTTCAATTCTTCCCGCTGCACCTGGCTATCGGTGCGCACCACGATCTTGGCAAACGAGGGATCAGGCAATTCCGGCCCCATCGCCAGGTAGAAGCGTGGCGCGCCCTGGCCGATGTAGGCCGTAACGATTTTTGCCTCGTCCTGCTTGGCAAGCCAGGCTTCCACCTTTGCAGCGGCGGCGCTGGTAGCGGTGATCGCCGTGCCATACGGCATCTGCACTTCAACCAATACTTCGGGACGATCCGAGATCGGGAAGAACTGCTTCTTCACCACGGCCATACCGAGTACTGCCACGACAAACAAACCTACCACCGCACCCGCCACCAGCCACTTGCGCGCGATCACCCGCTTCAGGAGTTGGCGGAAACGGTTGTAGCGAGGGGTGTCGTAAAGAGCTCCGTGACCACCGGCGACCTTCTCGAAATCGGGCAGCAGCTTGACACCGAGGTATGGCGTGAACACCACTGCAACCACCCATGAGGCGATCAGTGCGATGCCGACAATCCAGAACATGTTGCTGGTGTACTCACCGGCGGTAGAACGGGCGAAACCATTCGGCATGAAGCCTACAGCAGTCACCAGCGTGCCGGCCAGCATCGGCGCCGCTGTATGGCTCCAGGCATAAGCCGAGGCGGCAACGCGGCTAAAGCCCTCCTCCATTTTCACCACCATCATTTCGATGGCGATGATGGCGTCGTCCACCAGCAAGCCCAAGCCAAGGATCAGCGAGCCAAGCGTAATCCGGTCGAAATTCTTGCCAGTGGCGGCCATCACCAAGAATACAGTGGCCAGTGTCAGCGGCACAGCCGCTGCAACCACGATCCCGACACGCCAACCCATGCTGACGAAGCACACCACCATCACCACTAGCAGCGCGGCGAAAAACTTGACCATGAATTCATCGACGGCCGAACCGATATTCACGGCCTGGTCAGTGATCTTGCTCAACCCCATGCCCAACGGCAGTTCAGCATTGATCGCGCTCACTTCCTTGTCGAGCGCCTTGCCAAGGTCAAGGCCATTCCAGCCTTCACGCATCACAATGCCCAGCAGGAGCGCCGGCTCGCCGCCGTTGCGGATCATAAATGTTGCCGGGTCTTCGTAACCGCGCTTGACCGTGGCGATGTCGGACAACTTCAAGATGCGGCCCTGTGCCACAACAGGCGTTTCGCGAATCTTCTGCAACTGGTCGAAGGCACCATCAAGGCGCACCAGCACTTGAGGGCCCCTGGTTTCCACCGAACCGGCCGGGGTCAGGGCATTCTGGCTTTGCAGCGCCGCGAATACATCCTGCGGACTGACGCCGAGCGTTGCCAGTCGATCATGCGAGAACTCAAGGTAAATGCGCTCCGCCTGCTCGCCTATGATGTTGACCTTTTTCACGCCGGGAACGCGCAGCAGGCGCTGGCGTAGCGTCTCTGCGTCGCGCACCAGCGTGCGCTGCGGTTCGCCCTTCGCTTTGAGGGCGAACAGCGCAAAAGTAACGTCCGCGTACTCGTCGTTGACCAGTGGCCCGATGACGCCGGGCGGCAGGTTGCTTATCTCATCGCTGACTTTTTTGCGCGCCTGATAAAAATCGCCCTGCACCTCAGAAGGCGGCGTGCTGTCGAGCAGGGTCAAGGTAGTAAAGGCCAGTCCTGGACGGGTATAGGTTTCACTGCGGTCGTACCAGCGCAACTCCTGCAAGCGCTTCTCAATCTTTTCCGCGACCTGGTCTTGCATTTCCTGCGCTGTGGCGCCGGGCCAGGCAGTAACGATGGTCATCACCTTGACAGTGAACGCAGGATCTTCCGCGCGTCCCAACTTGAAGAAGGCAATAATGCCAGCCAGGGAGATCAGGCAAATCAGGAACAGGGTGACCGAGCGCTCGCGTACCGCCAGCGCTGACAGGTTGAAGCGCCCTTCCCTCATGGCCGCCCCGCAACGGTTGCAGCAACAGCCTGGCCAGCTACCCGTACCTGGTCGCCTTCATGCAGCAGGTGTGCACCGAGGGCGACGATGCGATCGCCCTGTTTAAGACTGCCGGCAATCCGCGCGCTATCGCCATCCATGCCCCGCACGGCGACCGGCCGCCAAGAGACCTTGGCCGGCTCCCCTGCGAGCACCCAGACACCCGGCCCCTTTCCTGCATCAAACAGCGCGCCAAGCGGCACGCGCAGGCCGCCCGACGCCTGCGCGTTCGCTAGCGGAACCTGGATGGTGACAGTGGCGCCAAGCGGCGCATTCGAAAGCTCGCCTTCGAGCACAAAACGGGCCTCATACGTGCGCGTCAGCCGGTCAGCGGCATCGGAAAGCTGGCGTAGCCGGGCCGGCACCGACAGTTCTTCCTTGCCAAATAGCCTGGCTTGCGCGGTGGTGCCTACGGCCGGGCGCAGTGTTTCCGGCAACTGGATGACGGCTTCGCGCCGGCCGGCATGCGCTACACGCACGACGATCTGCCCTGCATTGACGACCTGGCCCGGCTCTGCCAGCGTTTCGACAACCACACCATCCGCATCTGCCACCAGTTCCGCATAACGGCTCGCGTTGCGTGCCACTTCCGCCTGCGATTCGGCCGCGTTGAGCTGCGCTTTGGCCGCATCTGCTGCCGCCTTGGCCTGGTCGTAGGCCGATGCCGAGATGGCGCCGGTACCGCGCAAGCCGCGGTAGCGCGCTTCATCGTCGGCTGTTTGCTGAGCACGCGCCCGCGCGACAGCAACGACTTCCTGCTGGGCGTTCACCGCCAGCTTCAGGTCGGCGGGATCGATACGCATCAGCGCCTGGCCACGCTTGACGGCTTGACCTGTATCCACCAGCCGCTCCAACACCTTGCCGGCGACACGAAAACCCAGGTCGCTTTGCACGCGGGCAGCGACCGTCCCAGTGAATGAGCGTGCGTCTGCGGCATCGCCCTCGACCTCGGCCGCCCGCACCAATGGAGCAGCAGTACGGGGGTCGGACGGCAGTTTCTCGCCGCAAGCAGCTAGCGCAAGGGGCAGGACGGCAATAACAGACGAAAAAGCGAGGTTGCGGCGGCGCATAGGAATCCCGAAAAGGAAACAGACAGGATTCCATTTTGCGACCAGTGACCCTTTAAGTCAATAGTCACCATCATGAATTTTAGCCCGACCGGCTCGTTTAAGGCGACAAACTCCGGAGTACTAGGCTCGACAATTGAAGCGGAGCCTCGTGCGCGGAGTCCAGGCAGTATTGCAACAGGACCGGGTTCAGGTACGGGCGCATCACCAGGTAAATCGAGTTCACGGCCTCGTCGAGTGGCGTCTTTCGCTCGAAATCTTCCGTCTCGCGGCCTTGCCGCAAAATGTCCTGCAAGATGGTCTGGATGCGCCGCTCATATATGTTGGCGGCTTCCCAGTTTCCCGTGGCTGCCGCTGCTGCGATATCGTAAAGTTTGCGATTTTCGAAAAACAATCGCAGACTCGATTCGACAGCCGCCTTGAACATACGGCGCAGCTTTTCAGGCGGCTTCTCGACCGCATCGATAGCTACCCGGACATCCGACTCGATTTCAGCCAGGCAGTTCGCACAAATCTGCTCGCCAATCGCCTGCTTCGAATCAAAGAATTTGTAGATATACGCCTTGGAAAAGCCGATCGACTTAGCCAAGTCGGAGACGGTGGTCTTTTCATAGCCATACAAACGGAAATGCTCACTCGCCGCGGCGACGATCTGGTCGCGCACCTCATGGTCGACCGGGCCGCGGGTTGGGCTGGGGGTAACGGTTGCTTTATTCATGACCGACAGCTTACCGCCTGGCTCCAGTTCGCACAACTAGTGACCATTTCGTGATACAGTCACTGCAAATCCACCTCCCTGAAAAGACAGCCATGGCAAAAACCAGCCTTCTCATTACAGTAATAGCCAGCCTGACAGCCGGTTGCACGGTCGGGCCCGATTACGTTCGTCCCGACACTCCCTTACCCGGCCAATATCCCCGCCAGGAAGCCATCGAACCGCGAGGCCCCCGTGATATAGCGCCATCCGTCGCTTGGTGGGAAGGCTTTCACGACCCGCAACTGAATCGCCTCATTACGCTCGCACTGCAGCGGAACCTTGACATCGCCCAGGCCACGGCCCGCATCACCCAGGTCAGGGCCGGACTGACTTCAGCCAACGCGGCACTGCTGCCTTCGGCCAGCGTCGGCGCCCAGGGCGCGCGCGCTCACCAGTCGCTGGAAACGCCTTTGGGGCAGGTTTTGAGTTCGACGCCAGGCTATGACCGAAATGGCAACGCCTATGAAGCCAATTTCGCAGCGTCATGGGAATTGGACTTGTTTGGCGGCTTGCGGCGCGACCGCGAGGCAGCACTCGCCGAGTATCAGGCTTCCGAAGCCAGCGCCGCGGCCGTGCGATTGGCTGTGGCGGCTCAGACTGCCGACCTCTACATGACCATCCGTGGCCTGCAAATTCGCCTTGACGTCGCAGGCCGGCAAATACAGACCCAGCAGGAACTGCTGGCCAAGATTAGGCAGCTTTACGACCAGGGCCTGGCAGCCGAACTACAAGTGCGGCAAACCGAAGGCGCCCTGGCGCAGGTACGGGCAACGGTGCCTGTGCTGCAGGCAGGATTGGATGCGGCCATGAATGCACTGGACGTGATGCTCGGCAGTGCTCCAGGAACGTACCGAAAGGATCTGGCGGAGGCACCAGCGGTGCTTCCGTCCATTCCCAAGGTCGCGTCCGTCGGATCGCCGCGTGATCTGCTCCGGCGCCGGCCCGACCTGATCGTTGCCGAACGCCGCCTTGCGGCATCGAATGCCCGCATTGGCGCGGCAACGGCTGAATATTATCCAAAGCTATCGCTGAGCGGGCTGCTTGGCAGCACAACGGCCATTTCGGCCGGTAACCTTTTCTCCAGCAGTGCAAACCAAGCTGCGGGGGTGCTGGGCTTGCGCTGGCGACTGTTCGATTTTGCACGCATCAATGCGCAAATTGAAGTGGCCAAAGGCAGGGAGTCCGAAGCTCTGGCAGCCTACCGTCTATCAGCCCTGCATGCTATGGAAGACGTGGAGAATGCCATGTCCGCCCTGGTCAACCGCGAACAGCAAGTCAGCATCCTCAATGAGGGCGTGAATTCGCTTGAACGGGCGCGCGCGGCCTCGTTTGCGGCCTACGAACATGGAGTCGTGAGCCTGGTCGAAGTGCTGCTAGCTGACGAAAATCTGCTGCATGCCGCAGACGCCCAAGTACAAGCTCAAACCGAATCCGCCCGCGCCGCCATCGCGGCGTTCAAGGCGCTCGGCGGATGAGAACCCGAAACTCGACTATGTCAGTGCCCAAAGCCGATTTTCAGGACAATCAGCTCAGTCAGTGCGCGTGCGTTCATCTATGCGCCAATCGTGTGCTGGGCTCTCTGGTGCCGTGATGCTGGCTTTTGTCAGCACGTCCAGCAATCTCGCCGATTGGCTCGCGTCACTCTGCGGCAATCCGTCCGCCGTCAGGATAAACGATACTGGGCCGGCAAACTGGATTGTCCTTCATCCGTTGTTGGACCTGCATCATCAACGATATTCCGTCTATTGGCACCTGCGCAAACAGCAAGAAGGCTACCCCCTTAAGAGCGGCTTCACCAGTTGCACAACTACCTTGCCTTTCGCCCTGCCCTGCTCAAGGTACGCGAGCCCGTCCTTTGCCTGGGCAAAGGGAAATACCTGATCAACCACCGGGTGCAGGCGCGATGCAGCAAGGTGCGCGCCGATCTTTGCCAATTGCTGTCCATCCGGATGCACGAACAGAAAAGAATAGCTGGCCTCACGCTGCTTCGCCTTTCGAACGATTTTCCCGCTCAGCAGGCCGAACACGAGCTTCATCAGGAAGTTCATTCCGCGCTGCTGAGCGAATGCCGCATCCGGCGGCCCGATCAACGAGACGATCTGGCTGCCGGGCCTGACGACCCGCAGCGACTTTTCCAGTTCGCCGCCGCGCAGTGTGCCAAGCACGACGTCGTAGTCGCGCAGTTGCTCTTCGAACTGCTGCTTTTTATAGTCGATCACTTCATCCGCGCCGAGATTACGCACAAATTCAACGTTGGCGGTGCTGGTCGTCGTTGCGACCTTGGCTCCCAGTAGTTTCGCCAACTGGATGGCAAAGGTGCCGATACCACCAGCACCTGCCGGAATAAAGACCTTTTGGCCTGACTGAAGTTTGGTTCGTTCTACGAACGCCTGCCACGAAGTTAGCCCCACCATTGGAATTGACGCAGCCTGCACAAAGTCCAGGTTCTCTGGTTTCAGCGCCGCCGCGTGCTCCGGCACTGCGGCGTATTCGGCGAGCGCACCGACGCCGAGGTCAAAGGTGCTGGCAAATACCGCGTCACCGACTTTAAACCGGGTCACCCGGCTCCCGACTTCAACGACAACGCCGGCGAGGTCGCTGCCCATGGTCGCAGGCAATTGAAGTTTGACGATGGGTTTAAAGCTCCCGGTGGGAATCATGTTATCGATGGGATTAAGTCCGGCCGCGTACACCTGGACCAGGATCTCATCCGGTTTAATCGTGGGCTGCGGAAGGTCCGCGAATTCGACGTTCTTTGCGCCGCCGTAGCGCCTTAAAATCAATGCTTTCATCGGAGTCCCTCCTAGACCAGGCTTAAATCCTTGCGCAAGCCGGCATCAACCAGGCCCGCTGGCGCGAACGAGCGCAACAGACGCAGGCGCTTTGCCAGGCCACCAGCCGTGTAGCGCAGCTTTGGTTTGCTTGCCAGCGCTGCTTTCAATACAGTTTCCGCAACCACAACCGGCCCTTCAGCGCCAGCCATCGCTTCCTGCACCCGGCGGGTCACGGTGTCCCGCACTTCGCTGTAAGCATCCAGCTTGGCATCAGGCTCCAGCAGGTTGGCATCGAATGGTGTCTTGGTGTACGCCGGTTCGATGACGATTGAGTGAATACCCCAGTTGCGCAATTCGTGGTCCAGCGATTCCGAGTAACCTTCGATGGCATGCTTGGTAGCCGCATACAAGGCGCCGTATGGCATCGGAAGGAAGCCCAGCACGGAACCGATGTGGAGGATGCGCCCCTGCCCCCTGCTCCGCATATGCGGCAGCACGGCGCGCGTCATGCGGACCACGCCAAAGAAGTTCGTGTCGAAAATCGCTTGCGCCTGCTCGATCGAACTTTCTTCGGCACCCGCTGGAGCGACGCCGAATCCCGCATTATTGACGAGCAAATCGATACGCCCTTCGATGGAAATCACTGCCGCGACAGCGGTTTGCACCGAATCGTCGCTGGTCACATCGAGCGGCAGCATTTCGTATGCCCGTTTCTCCCCTTGGGCGCCGCGGCGGCTGGTGCCGTACACCGTGAAGCCAGCCTCTGACAGGCGCGTTGCCGTCGCCTCGCCAATGCCGGACGAAGCGCCGGTAACCAATGCAATCTTTTTCATAACGTCGCTATCCTCTCAAGTCGAACAAGGAATATGATGCCCATCATATTCTGAAGTAAAAAAAGGCGCGGCCTTAGCGCCCACATCACTCTGCGGCCGGTGAAAATTGCTTTAGAGCTGCTGCACAAAGTGCTTGCGACAACTTGGGGTCGTCGACCGCGCGAGCCACCATCGTTGTACCAATCAAACCGCATACCAGTGCCATTGCCTGCTCATGCGCCTGGGGCTGACCCCAGTCCGGCAATTGACGCGCAAACAAGTCGATCATCTCCTTGATGTGGATGGTCGCCGCGCGCCGCACCTCCGGCGCTTGCCTTGGCATTTCCGAGCCTAGTGCCGAGACCGGACAACCGGTTTCAATGGCCGCGATGTGTTCCGGGGACAGGTATGCCTGCATCATTGCCTGCAATGCTTGCCCTGGTGGAGCTGTAGCCGCAACGCGTGCCGCCAGCGCCACCGATTCGGCACCAGCACGATCCCCCGCTTCAGCGAGCAGCGCATCGCGCGAATTGAAGTGTGCGTAGAAACCGCCGTGCGTCAGGCCAGCCTCCTTCATGATGTCAGCGACGCCAGTACCGCTATAGCCGGTGCGCCGAATCGCGCGCGCGGCGACTTCCAGGATACGCTCGTGCGTTTCCTCTTTGCGACTTGGCAACTGCTGCTTGGTGGTTTTCTTCGGCATGATGACCATCATATACCAGTTTTCCGAAACGTGCACAAAGACTCGGCGGATACTGCAGATATAATGACTGGCTTGCAGCAAAACCTTTAGAAACGCGAATGAGCGATATCGAACTGCCTTTCCGGGCCACCGCCAATGAAGCCTGCGCCTGGCTGACGCAGCAGACCGAGTCTCCTTGGACCCTGGCCCGACTTCTCGAGAACGGGCTAACGCCTGTCGTCTGGCTTGACTACGATGAGGCATATCCCGAACTCTTCGGCGATGCCAATGGCGGTTATGCAGCGCCGATTTTCTTCCAGGACGATATTGCCCGCCTGGCGGCCGGCAGCGAAGATGTCCTGATCACGTTCACAAAAGATGCCTACAAACTGCCGACGCGGTTGCCTGCGCCGGGATTTCGTCGCTCGCTCGATGAATTGCGCTTTCTCAAAAAGGACCTGGAGCGGCTCGCCGGAAAACTCAAACACGAGGCGCGCCCAGCGCAGCAGCAAGCGCCAGCCCCGGGAGCGAGCGAGTCGCAGTTCGGGATTGGCAAGGCCGAGGTGTTGGCGGCGTTTTCCGGTTTCGTGCGCCTGGACCTGGCGCGTGAACTGGATGCGGCGGTGGGCATCTTCGGCGATGATGGCGCTCGCCTCAAAGCAAGCGCCCGAAAATCGAAACGCAACGCGGTGTGGAATCCTGTCACGCTCGCCCTGGGCCTGCACGACGTCTACCGTGTACCGCTCGGCCCTTTAAAGCGCGCATTCAAATCGCACGACTTTCTCTACGCTTGGGAAAGCGATTGGGACGAGTCCCTTCGTTTGCTCGGCAAATAGGCACCTGATCCCGAAATCGGCGCAACATTGTCGTCGTGCAACGCATCCTGCATCAGGCTTTCGTCAGCGGGATGGTGCTAAGTTGCATTGAAAACTGCCCCACTTGGATCTCAACTAGGGAAGTAGTCCGGCCCGCATGGCATCGGCCAGATGTTTGGAATTTTCGGAAAGCCGGCCGATCTGCGCTTCGGTCTTGGCGACAATTGAGGTAACCTGAGGTGTACTGTCAATAATGGACACGTCCGTCTCAAGCAGCCAGCGCCTGTTTGCTGAAGTTCTCTGCAAATGATGCTGGCGATACATAGCCAAGGCGCGAATGACGCCGCTGGCGGTTGTAGAAGATCTCGATGTACTCCTTGATCGCTGATTCCGCATTTGCCCTTGTAGCGTATCTCTAATGATGAATCATCTCGTTCTTCAAGCTGCCCCAGAAGCTCTCCATGGGGCCATTGTCATTGACTGCCGCGATCCGAGTGCAGAATCAGACCTGCCGCCGGCCGCTTACCACGCACCGCCCGCCACAGCGCCTGCGCCGTCAGCTCTTGCGTCATTCTCGCACCTAGGGCGTAGCCCACCATTTCGCACGTGAAGATGTCCTTAATGCCAGCCAGGTAAAGCCATCCTTCGTCGGTCGAGACATAAGTGATATCGCTGACCCAGGCTTCGTTTGGCCGCGTCGGTGCAAAGCGTTGCTCCAGCAGGTTTGGCGCTACCGGGTACGCGTGACTTGAGTGGCCTTGAACTTCCGCTTTTGCTTGCACCGCAGGCCAAGCTCCCGGCGCAGCCGCACGATTCTGTCACGGCCGGCATTGAATCCCTGCGCGACCAATTCCGCCTGCAAGCGCAAGGGACCGTATGTCTCTCGCGTCTGCACGTGGGCGGCCTTGATCGCTACCTTCAATCGTTCATCATCTCGTGCGCGCTGCGAGGGCTTGCGCTCGAGCGCTGCATAGAAGCCGCTGCGCGACACTGCAAAGACGCGGCACAACAAGCCAAGAGGATAATCGAGCCGCACCGGTTTCATGAACGCGTACCGGGCAGCGACTCCCTCGCGAAGTACGCGGTGGCCTTTTTTAGCACTTCCTTTTCCATCCGTTCGACCGCCAGCTCTTTGCGGAGTCTGGCCACTTCGGCCTCCAGGTCAGCGACGCTGCGGCTACCTGGTGCTGCACCCGGATCGGTACTGCGCTTAGCTGCGCTTACCCAGTTAGCCAATGTCCCTTTCGGGATCGCTATCCGCTTGGCGGCTTCTTCTAGTGAAAGCCCTTGCGCTAGCACCAGCTTCACCGCTTCGGCCCGGAACTCCGGCGTGTATGTTGTTGATCTCATATTCTCACTCCCTTTGACAAGTTTATCAAATGGAAGTGTCCGAAAAAGTCAGGTTACCTCAGTCCTGCACCGCCGGCCCAAAATGGCCAATGGCCGACTCTCCCTGCCGCTCGACCACGTATTCCCCGGAACCCATCAGCTTGATGATCTCCAGCGAAAGGTCAGGAAAGCCTGCTGGCGCCAACCGGTGTTGCCGGGCCAGGAAGCGCTCCAGTTGCGTGCCATCGGGCTGTGCCGGCAGTTTGGCGCCATAGCGCTGCGCCAATTCCGCAATGCGCGCCCAGCGCTCCGGCGAGCGCACCACACGGCGCAGCGAAGTACCGCCGTGCGCGATCAGAAACCGTGCCGTACAACCATTCGCGGCGTTCATGAACTCCTCGATTAACTGGTGCCCCCGGTTGTGTTCCTGCAAGCAGATATCCGCAACGCGGTTTCCCTCGAACACGGCCCGCGGCTGAAACGTCTCGAACTGCAGTGCGCCCGAAGCCAGGCGCCGCGTCCTGAGCAATTGCGCCAGTTGATCCTGTAGCCGCAACTGGGCATCCCGCCCGGCCACCGCCTGCACTGCCGACGGCGGTGGCGTTTCGCCAAGCAGCCAAGCCGATACGGCACAGTATGCCAACTGGGCTTGATTGCGCACCCGCGCACGAAAGATCGTCGAGTCAGCCAAGACGCCGCCCGCGGAAAAGTCCATCTGCACTGGATCGCCACGGCCCTTTTGGCTGCGCTTCGACACCGGCAGCGACCCTGCACTCGCGCTGGAAGCCGGCGTGCCGCCATCTGTAACCGCCCTGCTGCTGGTTGCGGCCGGCGCGCCATAGAAGCAGGACGGCAGCGACCCGGCATATCGCTGGCGCGCCGACGTCCCCGGGACCACTGGCTGGTCGCGGGGGTCAGCAATTACTGCGGCCCACCTTCCCGTCTGCTGATCGCCAGCGGCTTACAGCAGGCTCTGGGCCTGCATATCCGCTCGCATTGCGCGGCCCGGCTGGAGAACGGCCTCCACGTCCTGCGCATGACAATCGCGTTCCGCAACACCTGCGAGCGGCCCCTGCACGATCTGCAATTCCGGCTGTGCTTCAGCGACAGCCTGGCCGGCATCGACAGCGCGCCGCCGCAACGGCTCTTTGTCACCACCTTCCACCACGTCGATGGTGCAGCGCTCTATAGCGCCACCGCCCATGCAGACGGACTGGGCCGGCGCGCTACGGCAGGCCATGCCGCCAGCGCCGTGTCAGCGCTGCTGTTGCCGGGGGAAGTGCGCCTATTTCGCAGGCCAGCTGGGCCAGAATGGCGGCGTAGGGCTGGACACCGCAGGCGGCGACCGCCCGGGGTGGGACTGACCCAATACCTGGGCTAATCGCAGTCAGCTGGACCAGGCGCCGCCGATAGCGCTGCCTGCATTACCGTGTCGCCGGGGCGCTGTTCCCGGCGCGCGGAAAAGCCTAGGCCCCTGCACTCCGGGGGCGTGGGCGCTTGAATGCCCTGCACGCCGGCCGCAATATGCCTTCGCCGGTGACGCCGCCCCGCTTCGAGACGCCATGCAGCAGCGACCCGCCAGCCGGTATTTCCAACCGTGTGCGCCCCTCGAAATACTCCGCATATACTCCAATTGGAGTATAAAATACAGCGAGGAGGCTTCATGAAGATCGTTACAGCACCACAACGCATTCCCGACAGTGACAAGGTGACCGTCAATGTCGGCCTGGTCGACCTGGCGCAGCTCGACCTCCTGGTCAACCAAGGGTTCTATTCGAACCGAACCGACTTCGTACGCACAGCGATTCGCAACCAGCTGCAAGTACACGCGGACGCCATCCAGCAGGCCATGCTGCGCAAAAGCTATGTCCTCGGCCACTACCGATATTCCCGTAAGGAACTGGAACAGATAGTCACAAGCGGGAACAGGCTTGCCATCCAGGTGCTGGGGCTGGCTGTCATCGAAGAGGAGGTAGCCCCTGAGCTGGCCGACGCAGCCATCGCCAGCGTCGAAGTGCTTGGCGCATTTATCGCTAGTCCAGCTGTCCGCCAAGTGCTGGCAGACCGCATTCAGACCCGCTAGGGGAAAACATGAAACCTCTCGATCAGTTCCTCAAACAGATGATGGCGTCGGCCAAGCTGGCCAGCGCCAACGACGCCGCCGGCGCAACCAAGATCATCCAGCGTGCCTTGAGCCAAGCTGGGCTGATGGAAGCGCCTGCCACCGACAGGGAAGCCGCCCAAGATGAGCCATCAAGCTTCGTCGACCTGAACAGCGCTCCAACGTGGTCGGGCGCTGCCTGCACTGGGCGTCCACAGCGCATGGGGCGCCCGCCCGTCGACACCGGATCAACGCCCAACGAACAGGACACTATCGAACACCAAGGCCGCGGCCAGTTCATAAGTGGGGTATTCAGGTGTGCGGCCGGCAGTCGCCGCTACAAGCTTTACTTGCCGCCTGGCGCCTCGCTCGCGAACCGCCCCCTGCTCGTGATGTTGCACGGCTGCACCCAGAATGCCGGCGACTTCGCGCTGGGAACCTCGATGAATTTATTCGCCGATGACGATGCTTGCATCGTGCTCTATCCCGAGCAGGACCGCGCCGCCAATCCGTCCGGATGCTGGAACTGGTTCGACGCGGCACAACAGTCGCGCGACGCTGGAGAACCGGCGATACTGGCCGCCATGACGCGCCAGATCATGGCCGACCACGCGGTTGACGAGAGCCGCGTATTCGTCGCGGGACTTTCCGCCGGCGGCGCGATGGCTGCCATCCTCGGCGCCACCTACCCCGACCTATTTGCCGCCGTTGGCATCCACTCCGGACTGGCCGCTGGTAGCGGCAAGGACATGATTACGGGCCTCCACGCCATGAAGCGTCCAAAGCGCAAAGCAAACTTGCGCAAGAGTGTGCCGATCATCGTTTTCCATGGCGACGCCGACGGTGTAGTGCATCCTGAGAACGGCACCATCGTCTTGCGCCAATTCATCGCGGCACAGGACACGGCCCGCGGCTCGGCATTGCAGGAACGCATCGAGCATGGCCATACGGCGGGCCGGGCTTATACCAAAACGAGCTGGCGGCACGCAGATGGCAGTTGCATTGCGGAGCATTGGCTCGTCCATGGAGCAGGACACGCGTGGCAGGGAGGCCAGCCGGCCGGCTCGCATACCGATCCAAGCGGGCCATGCGCATCGAAGGAAATGCTGGCGTTCTTCAATGGGGCGCGGAGGCCTGCGACAGAATGCGAGCGCTAAAAGTATGGCAGCCGGATTTGTGTGAGCTTATAACGCAAACTAATATGACTTGGAAGACCGTTGCTCACAACGGTGTTGCAATCCACCTGCGCCACGTCGCCACCGTCTCAACATAATGCTGACGTTGAAGAGCGCCAACGATGTCAAGATCTCGTGGAGGCATCATGCAAGAGGGGCCTTCCATCGGCTCAGAGCGCGAATATCGAGAACGCGGCCTCATCAAAGCAATCATTCGCCGCACCGTGAAGAGCGTTGCTCAAGGGCAAAAATACCATCTGCAGGTGATCTTTTCAGACGGGAGCGCGTATCAGAGCACGCAGCTTGGCAGCGCCGATATCACAATCATTTTCCGCAATCGCGCTGCAGAATGGCGCATGGTGTTGGGTGGAATGTTCGAATTCCTGGAGGCATATTTTGAAGGCGAGATCGATATCATCGGCGAACATGCGCTGCGCCGGCTCGTCAATATCGGCTATCGAAAGCCATTCGGACGGGTCGAGCATGCACAAACCTGGATCAAGCGCCAGATCTTGGGGCGGCGCCAGAACAATCTGAACTTTGCCCAGGCCAAACGCAACGCAACTTTCCATTACGGCTTACCGACGGAATTCTTTCGCCTCGTCCTGGGCGATACCTATGGCTTGTTAGGAATCAAAATGATGGCATGCTACAAGTGATGAACAGGCGCGGATTCAGCGGCAAGCTGGCGCTGATGGAAAAGGATCACCGCGAACTGTCGGACGAACCGCGCTGCTATGACCGCTTTGTCTCGGTTGGGGTGCACGAACATGCCGGACGCGACTGCAATGAACAATGGATTAAGAGCATTGCAGACTGTTTGCGTCCTGGCGGAATTGGCTTGATATCCGCTACATTCAACATGCGGAAGCGACCGACGAATTACTGCACGATCAAATACATCTTTCCCGGCGGCTACATCCGCAGTCTGGCGGAGACATTGATCCTGATGGAAAAATATGGTCTCAATGTTGAATGCATTGACCGGCTGCATCTATGAGGAAGCTGGCGCGAATTCATGCTGACTGACGCGACACGCCAGCCAATGGCAGCGTAGTACTCCGCACTCCTGAGGTCGTCGGCATCCTGTCCCGCCCGAAATTGAGTAATGGGTAGTCGAGGCTAGCCGCTGGCCACAGGATTTGGGAGCCTATGTCATCGCGACCGTTGGCTCACCTACCAAGGCTGCGCTTGTTCACGCCGCGGGCATTGCACAGGTGCTCAATGCTAATGACCCGTATAAAACCGATCACCGTCTACAATCTGGCACTGCTCGCGGTGGAACCCCTGCAGAAAAGCCCAGGACACGCCGACGATGGAAACCCCTTGCAGTTGGAGTGCAGAGGTCTTCCAATTCAATACCATTCCAGGGGGCCAGCGCCTTGCCGGAATACCCCTCACGCCCTGCTGTGCGGAGAACTTTTCCGTACTTTTTCCGTACCAAACAAAAACGGCCTGCGACAAAAGTTCGCAAGCCGTTGATTTTATTGGTCATTTTAAGAGATCAGCTCAGGCTTTCCTTCCTGCGACCCCGCACATTACAAACTCTTGAATTGACGCTGTAAGTGTTTGATTTTATGTGAATTTTGGTGGGAAGTGCAAGTTTCGAACTTGCGACCCCTGCAGTGTGAATGCAGTGCTCTACCCCTGAGCTAACCTCCCGAAGTGGCGCTATTATAGACTAGGGTTGCGCCAAACACAAGTTCCCTTGACCGCCTTGTCCAGGCCATCCAGCAGTGCAATATGCTCGGCTACTTCAGTTTCGCTGGCACGCAACACCATCACCTCCGCCAGGGCGATTTCCGCCATCGCAATCCCGCTGCCCGTTTCTTCGATCACGATATCCATGCCCAGGCTGTTCTGCCCGCGGGTCATTGCAAGGTAGACATCAGCCAGCAATTCCGCGTCAAGCAGTGCGCCGTGCAGCTTGCGGTGAGCGTTGGAAATGCCGAAGTGTTCGCACAGCGCGTCCAGCGAGTTGCGCTTACCAGGCCGCATTTCCTTCGCCTGTACCAGGGTGTCGATCACACCGTTAATGTGGGAATCGAAGGTCGGCAGCTTGAGCAGGTTGAACTCGTGATTCAGGAAGCCAAGGTCGAACGGTGCATTATGGATAATGACTTCCGCACCGCGAATGTACTCGCGCAGTTCTTCCACGACTTCGTGGAAGCGCGGCTTGTCACGCAAGAACTCGGTGGTCAGGCCGTGCACCGCCAATGCGCCCTCTTCCGAATCGCGCTCAGGGTTGATGTAGCGGTGGAAGTTATTCCCGGTCAGCTTGCGTTCAAACAGCTCAACGCAGCCAATTTCGATGATTCGGTTACCCTGTTTCGGGTTAATGCCGGTGGTTTCGGTATCGAGGACGATTTGACGCATAAATTCACGAATGTGTTCGTAGCAGGCGGCGAAGTATAACAGGCCTTATTTGCGGCGGACCGATTCCACGCCAAGGTTGGCCAGCTGGTCGGCCCGCTCGTTGCCCGGATGTCCGTTGTGGCCACGTACCCAGCGCCAGTCAACCGTGTGGATGGCTTGGGCGGCATCTAGGGCCTGCCACAGGTCCGCATTCTTGACCGGTTCTTTGGTCGACGTCTTCCAGCCACGCGCTTTCCAACCGTGGATCCATTCGCTGATACCTTTTTGCACATACTGGCTGTCGGTGTGCAGGACCACTTCACATGGCCGCTTCAGTGCTTTCAGCGATTCGATCACCGCGGTCAGCTCCATGCGGTTGTTGGTCGTATTCAGCTCGCCGCCGAACAGTTCTTTCTTGGCGTCGCCTGCGATCATCAGCGCGCCCCAGCCGCCGGTGCCAGGATTGCCTTTGCATGCACCGTCGGTATAAATCTCTACTTTATCCATCAAGTCTTTCTTTATGTTTGTTGGTGGCCGGGACGGGTACGCCCGCCTTGGCCGTTTTCTGCTTCCAGGCCGGCCCGATCAGGCGCATGCCTTTTACGCGCTTGATCGCCTGCACCATGTAGACCGCGCCAAAGTACGGCCAGTAATTGGGGCCGGCGCGGTCCATGAAGTTGTAGCGTGCCAGCCAGCGTTCAGTGCGGCAGGCAGGAGCATAGCAGCCCAGTTGCGTTTGGCTCACGCCCAGATTCAGCAATTTTAGCCAGTCTTTGATGCGGGGCATGGAGATGAATTCGCCCGCCTTCGGCAGGTAGTGCGCCCCGGTCATGCGCCCGCTTAGCTGGCGCAGGCCCCAGAGGCTGGCGGGATTGAAGCCGCAGACGATCACCTGGCCTTCGGGAATCAGCACCCGTTCTACCTCGCGCAGCACCTGGTGCGGCTCGGCGGAGAATTCCAGCACGTGAGGCAGCACGACCAGGTCCATGCTGTTGGTGGCGAATGGCAGTTCCACGCTATCCAGGGTGACCGCTACCGGGCGTGCGCTGCCGGATTGGCGCGGGCGCAGGCGGATATCGGCTAGCCACTGATGCGGCATGCGATTGGCTGCCAGCGCATCGATCTGCGGCATGCCGATCTGCACTGCGTTGAAGCCGAAGATATCCGCTACCATCTTGTCCAGGCATGCCTGCTCCCAGGCGCGCACGTATGCGCCCGGCGGTGTTTCCAGCCATTTGTCGAACGCTATAATGGATTCGTCGGATGTTGCGCTATCCATGCATTCCCTTTACTGAGCCCATGAGCAAACCTGTTTCCGTCCTTACCGTCCCTGCCTTCAAGGACAACTACCTGTGGCTGGTCCACGATGGCCGCAACGCGGCGGCAGTCGATCCCGGCGACGCGGCGCCGATCCTGGCCGCCCTGCGGCAGCACGGCCTGACGCTTACCGCCATTCTACTCACCCATCACCATGCTGACCATATTGGGGGAGTGCCAGGGCTTTTGGAGCACTTCCAGGTGCCGGTTTTCGGTCCCCGCCATGATGGTATCGCAGCCGTGACTGTACCGCTGGGCGAAGATGACCGGATCGGGGTTCCGGGGCTGGACCTGGCGCTGCGGATACTCGACGTGCCGGGCCATACGCGCGGCCATATCGCTTATGTGCGGGATGGCGCCGAGCCCTGGGTGTTTTGCGGCGATACCCTGTTTGCGGGCGGTTGCGGCCGGCTGTTCGAGGGAACGCCAGCCCAGATGACAGAGTCGCTTGGCAAACTGGCGGCACTGCCGGAAGCCACCAAGGTGTTCTGCGCCCATGAATACACGCTGTCGAACCTGCGTTTTGCCAGTGCGGTGGAACCCGGCAATGCAGCCTTGCGCGACCGGGTCAGCGCCGATTCTGCGACCCGCGAGCGTGGCCAGCCGACCGTGCCGAGCACCATCGGCCTGGAACGCGCCACCAACCCATTTTTGCGTTATCGTGAGCCTGAAATCGCTGCCCGGTTGCGCGAAGCCGGCAAATTGCGTGGCGGCGAGCCACCGGTTGCTGTTTTCGCAGCGCTAAGGGAGTGGAAGAATACCTTCTGACCTGAGGAGATTTATGCAAACCGTCCGCATGTACGTTGATCCCATCAGCCCTTTCGTGTGGCTGGCAACCAAGCAGATTGCCCGCATCGAGGCGGCCGGTGTGCAGGTTGAAATGGTGCCTGTGTTGTTTGCGGCGATGCTGAACAAGCATGGCCTGGTGGGACCGGCGGAGGTGCCGGCGAAACGCGTGCTGACTTTCCGCGATGTGATGCGGCAGGCGTCGGCGCAGGGTCTGGAATTTGTAGGGCCGCCGGGGCATCCGTTCAATCCATTGCCTATGCTGCGGATGGCAACGGCGATCGGCGGCCGTGCGGCGCGGATTGCGTTTGTCACTGCGGTAATGGCGGCGACCTGGGAGCTGGGGCAGGATGCGCAGGATTTCGGCGTGTTGTCGCGGGCGGCACGCGATTGCGGGCTGGACGCCGAGGCGCTGGTTGCTGCGGCGGGAACGCCGGAAGTGAAGGCGGAACTGGCACGCGCGACCGAACAGGCCATCAACGACGGCATCTTTGGCGTGCCGAGCTTTGTCTTCGAGGGGGAATTGTTCTGGGGTGCGGATCGCATCGAAAGCCTGTTGCGCCGCATCGCGGGCCATCGTATCGACGAGGCCCGCTTGAAGGATTTTCTCGACAGGCCGCCGCTGGCGACCCGTAAAGCTTAGATTTCTTCGTACAGCGGCAGCGTCAGGAACTCTTCGAAGGCTTCCGAAGTCGACATCTTCTCGAAGATCTGGGCAGCGCGCTCATACGCAGGGGTGGAGCCGTCCGGCGCGGCGGCCTTCACCTTCGGCAGTTCTTCCGGAATCATGGCGCGCACCATGTCCGCGGTAACCTTGCGGCCATCTTCCAGTACGCCTTTCGACGAGCGGATCCACTGCCATACCTGCGAGCGCGAAATTTCAGCAGTCGCCGCATCTTCCATCAGGTTATGGATAGGCACGCAGCCGTTGCCATTCAGCCAGCTGCCCAGGTAGTGGATGCCGACGTTGATGTTGTAGCGCAGGCCGGCTTCCGTGATCGGCGCTTCCGGCTTGAAGTCCAGCAGTTCGGCTGCGGTCACTTCCACGTCCGGACGCTGCTTGGAAATCTGGTTCGGCGCATCGCCCAGCACTTTCTTGAACTCGCCCATGGCCAGTTCCACCAGGCCTGGGTGAGCCACCCAGCCGCCGTCGTAGCCATCGGTCGCATCGCGCGCCTTGTCGTTGCGCACGCCGCCCATCGCCACTTCGTTCTTTTCCGGATCGTTCTTGATCGGGATCAGTGCCGCCATGCCGCCGATGGCCGGTGCGTTGCGCTTGTGGCAGGTCTTCAGCAGCAGAAGTGCGTAGGCGCGCATGAACGGCGCAGTCATGGTGACCTTGGCACGGTCGGCCAGGCAGAAGTCCTTATCCAGCTTGAATTTCTTGATGCAGCTGAAGATGTAGTCCCAACGGCCGGCATTCAGGCCCGAGCTGTGTTCGCGCAGTTCGTACAGGATTTCGTCCATCTCGAAAGCGGCGAGGATGGTTTCGATCAGCACGGTGGCTTTGATGGTGCCTTGTGGCAGGCCCAGTTCATTCTGGGTCATGACGAAGATGTCGTTCCACAGGCGTGCTTCCAGGTGCGATTCCATCTTCGGCAGATAGAAGTATGGGCCGGCGCCGCGCGCCAGCTGCTCTTTCGCGTTGTGGACCATGAACAGGGCGAAGTCGAAAATGCCGCCCGAGACACGCTTGCCGTCGACGGTGACGTGCTTTTCGTCCAGGTGCCAGCCGCGGGGACGCACCACCAGGGTTGCGGTCTTTTCATTCAGCTTGTACGACTTCCCATTCTGTTCCAGCGAGATGGTCTTGCGGACCGCATCCTGCATATTGATCTGGCCGGAGATCTGGTTGTCCCAGTTCGGGGTGTTCGAATCTTCGAAGTCGGTCATGTAGGAGTCCGCGCCGGAATTCAGCGCGTTGATGACCATTTTGCGATCGACCGGGCCGGTGATTTCCACGCGGCGGCATTCCAGCGCCTTGGGAATCGGCGCGATTTTCCAGTCGCCGTTGCGGATATGGGCGGTTTCAGCCAGGAAGTCCGGGCGCTCGCCTGCATCCAGGCGCTTGGCGCGCTCAACGCGCTTGGCCAGCAGTTCCTGGCGGCGCGGTTCGAATTCGCGGCTCAGCTTGGCCACCAGGGCCAGCGCTTCCGGGGTCAGCACGCGTTCGAAACCTGGCTTGATTTCTCCTGTAATTTGCATACCTGCTGGCAGAGTGATGCTCATGGTCTTTCTCCGTTAATGATGATTAGTGTTGTGATTGAATGTTTTCCAGTATATTGACTAAAAACATAGAGAAACAAGACTAAAAAGCACTTCATCTGTGCGTTTTAGTCATAAATGAGGTCTTATGGGTCAGTTCAGGCAAATCTCCACCTTTGTAGAAGTGGT